>WBZM01000976.1_pt1 | contig 32453 bp, 25 predicted proteins | sample 5204271 | NCBI WGS metagenome assembly WBZM01 (sample SAMN12344346, study PRJNA552823) | activated sludge metagenome | biome: Activated sludge suspended growth; feature: Nitrification reactor; material: Wastewater; isolation source: activated sludge from nitrification reactor of wastewater... | reverse complement strand
ACTGTGGTGGTGGCACTTATAATTGGGACGTTTCTGGATATTGTCGTTATTACTCAAATGGTGGACGTACAGGTGGCGTCGTTGGAGATGATCACTGTGGTGGTGGCACTTATAATTGGGACGTTTCTGGATATTGTCGTTATTACTCAAATGGTGGACGCATAGGTAGTGTGGCTGGAGATTCTTATTGTAATTAGACAGAAGAAAAATCAAGAAATATTTTGACCCGAATCAATTTTCATGCAAACTCAGGCTCATCGGAATTTTAGCTTTTTAGACTATGAGGGAATTAAATGAGTTTGCATTTTCCTAAAATTGGAATTCTTGGCGGTGGCCAGTTGGCTCGCATGCTTTGCCTAAAGGGACATGAATTAGGGATCAATCTATTCGTATTCTCTGAATCAAAGGAAGATCCTGCTGCGCAAGTAACTCAACAATGGTTTCAAGGTCATCCAAACAATGAAAAAGATTTACTGCACTTTATAAAAAGTGTGGATCAACTTACCTTTGAAAGTGAGTTTATAGATTGTCAATTATTGACGAAAGTTTTGTCTAAAACAAATTTTAATAAAAAAGACATTTTTCCATCTCTTGAAAATATGGAAACGCTTCAAGATCGCTGGTTACAAAAAAACTTGTTTAAAAAGTTTCGCCTATCAACGGCACCTTTTTTTAAAATTGACACTCTTTCTGAAATAGAAACACATGGAAAATATTTTAACTACCGTTATGTTCTTAAAAAGAGGTTTGGGGGATATGACGGATATGGAACTTATATTTCTAAAAATCAAAAGGATCATCAGAATCTAATTTTGCAGCTAAATCCTGTTTTCATTGGGATACAAAACTCTCAAATAAACGGCTTAAGTGCTAGAGGATTTATTATGGAAGAATTTATTTCATTTAAAAATGAATTGGCTTGCCAATATTTTCGCAATGCAAGCGGTGAGTTTTATCACCTACCCTTGGTTGAATCATTCCAGTCTCATTCTAAATGCGACTGGGTCAAGGGTCCAATTCATCATCCCAATTTCAATTCTATTACAAAAAAAATTAAAGCTTTAATGAACAAACAAAACTATATCGGAACTTTAGCGTTTGAATTTTTTAATACTAAAAACGGGCTTCTGATAAATGAGTCAGCACCACGAGTTCATAATTCCGGACACTACTCTTTAAATTACCCCATTGCAGACCAGTTTTCTTTACATTTGAAAGCGATTACTGATAAAAAATTTCCATCAATGAACTCTAAAACTAAATTCTCTTTTGTTATGGTTAATTTAGTTGGGAAATCAAATACTGAAATTATAATTCCCAGAAATTTATCAGGTTTCGTACACCTATATGGAAAAAAACAAAATCGAAGTGGCAGAAAAATGGGGCATGTTAATTATATTGACAACTACTCGCATAAAAATTCAAATGGCCTTCTAAAAAAAGCGCTACTTGAAAGAAAAAAAATCAAATTATAGAGGACTTACCCATGAAAATTTCAAAAAATAATTCCAGATCCAATAAAGCCAAAGTGGCGATTATCATGGGTAGCGATAGTGACCTGAATATCATGAATGAGGCCGGGAATGCATTGGATTTTTTTTCTGTCCCTTATAAAATTCAAATTGTTTCGGCACATCGAACGCCAGAAGCTATGTATACTTTTTCCAAACAAGCCAAATCAAAGGGAATCAAAGTGATTATTGCTGGCGCTGGCGGTGCTGCTCATTTACCTGGGATGGTAGCAAGTTTAACTACTCTTCCAGTCGTAGGCGTTCCAGTCACTCAAGGTCAACTTAAAGGTCTTGATGCATTACTTTCAATCTGCCAAATGCCTAAAGGCGTTCCCGTCGCCACAGTTGCTATTGACAATGCTTATAACGCAGGTTTGTTGGCCGTCAGAATGCTTGCCATAAACGATCTTTCTCTCGCAAAGAGATTAGATGCCTTCGTGAAATCTCAACAAAATAAAGTTAAACTAATGAACCAGAATTTAAAAAATAAAAAGAATTAGACCTCATTTAACTTAGGCCTCTAAATTCAATTATGATTTTATTTAGAAAGGCTGCTTACTGTGATTTGACTTTTGCGAACCATGATCATTGCCGAAGATGAACGTAAAAATCACTCCAAAAACACCTGTATAAAATAAATCGCCCAGCATTTGGTTTCTTAAAAAAGGAATGGCCGCAATAAAACATTGAACTAAACCCGCGCCATTTTTTTCATAAACTCCAGAAGAAAACCAGACTCCAAAGTTACTAACGAGAAAAAAAAGCAGGCTACCTATTAAACTTGAAATCGCCATTAAGGCAACATTTCTGCCATTACTAAAAAAGGCACTTCGAGAAAAAATGCTGGAAGACATGACGGCAACAATAGCAAATCCCAAGTAGGTAAAAAATAGTGTGTTATGAAATCCCAAGTAAAGATCAGATAAAAATAGAGTCACGATAGGAACCAACAAGAATATTTTATTTTTCTTAAATGCTACCCCAGAGTATAGTGCCATGGCTGTGATAGCAGTAAAATTCCAAGGATGAGGAATAATTCGGCTCAAGATTCCAATGAAAACTAAAACTATAAATGACATCAATTCTTTCTTCACAAAAACCCCTTAAATCTAAATTAACGTACTCTAGGTCATAACAAAATTCAAATTTTCTTCAAGCAAATTTTCTTCGAGTTAAAAACTTAACCTATTTTTAACAAGCTCTTCAACCACGCTTGGATCTGCTAAGGTCGAAACATCTCCTAATTGATCTGGAAGATTTTCTGCAATCTTTCGCAAAATTCGACGCATGATTTTTCCTGACCTTGTTTTGGGAAGAGCTGGTGCCCATTGAAGTAAATCAGGAGTCGCGATAGGACCAATCTCTAACCTTACCCACTGAATGAGTTCTTTTCTTAACTCTTCAGAATACTCAGTTCCTATTTTAAGTGTTACAAAGACATAAATACCCTGGCCTTTTAAATCGTGAGGGTAGCCTACAACAGCCGCTTCAGCTACTGACTTATGAGACACCAAAGCACTTTCAATCTCTGCTGTTCCCAGCCTATGTCCTGAGACATTTAGGACATCGTCGACTCTGCCCGTAATCCAGTAATATCCTTCCTTATCACGTTTGCAACCATCGCCTGTAAAATAGTAACCTTTGTAATTTGAAAAATACGTTTCCTCAAAACGAGAATGATCATTAAAAACAGTACGCATTTGTCCTGGCCAAGAGTCTTCCAACACTAAGACTCCCTCGCCTTCTCCTATTATTTCCTTTCCTTCCAGAGTTAACATCTTTGGCTTAACTCCAAAAAAAGGTAGAGTTACTGATCCCGGCTTCAATGTCGTCGCACCGGGCAAAGGGGAAATTAAAATCCCACCTGTTTCGGTTTGCCACCAGGTATCAACAATAGGACATCGTTCTTCACCTACAACAATGTAATACCATAACCAAGCCTCTGGATTGATGGGCTCTCCAACACTGCCAAGAAGTCTTAATGATTTTCGAGAAGTGCGTCGGACTGGCAATTCACCGTCCCTCATTAAAGCTCTGATCGCTGTGGGAGCAGTGTAAAAAACGGTGACTTGGTGTTTATCGACAACCTCCCAGACCCTCGAGGTGCTTGGATAATGAGGAACACCTTCAAACAATACACTGGTGCAACCGTTCGCCAAGGGCCCGTAGACAATGTAACTATGCCCTGTCACCCAACCAACATCTGCCGTGCACCAATAGATATCATTTTGCTGAATATCGAAAACATATTTATGAGTCATAGAGGCATAGACCAAATACCCCCCAGTCGTGTGAAGAACTCCCTTTGGTTTGCTTGTTGAGCCGGATGTGTAAAGAATAAAAAGAGGATCCTCCGAATTCATTTTTTCAGGCTCACAATAGTCTTCAACTAACAGGGCCTCCTGATGGTACCAAACATCCCTATCGGGATTCATCGAAACAGGATTTCCAGAATGTTGAATCACGATCACTTTTTTAACCTGAGGGGTTTTCTCTAAGGCCTTATCAATATTTTTTTTCAATGAAGTTGCCTTACCCCCTCGGAAGCCTTCATCCGCAGTTATCACAAATCGAGAATCGCCATCGTTTATTCGATCGACGATGGAATCTGGAGCAAATCCACCGAAAACAACAGAGTGTACAGCTCCAATTCGCGCACAAGCCAACATTGAATAAATGGCCTCTGGAATCATGGGCATATAAATGGTAACCCTATCTCCTTTTTTTACGCCTTGTTTTTTTAAGACATTTGCAAATTTATTCACATGAATTGAAAGCTCACTATAGGAAATATTTTTAGCAGGAGAAAGGGGGTTATCTGGCTCCCAAATAAATGCAATTTTATTTGCGTGAGTTAATAAATGCCTATCAATACAATTATAAGAAACATTTAATTCCCCACCCAAATACCACTTGATATTGATGGGCTTCACAAAGCTGACTTCTTTGACCTTATCCCATTTTTTATACCAAGTAAGTCCCTCTGCTTGCTGGCCCCAAAAGGCCTCAGGGTCTCGAAGCGATTCTTCATACATTTGTTCGTATTGAGTTTTGCTTATATGAGTGTGCTCAAGAACATGGTCTTTAATTGGAATTCTAATATCAGAGGTCATATGGATAGCTCCTTACTTCGAAGCTCATCCTATAAAATACTTTGGTAATCAGCAAGGGCCTTTGCTAACTCGGCGGTTGTCCAGTTCAATGGTGAATTGGGGCTTGCAAAATAAACTACTTGTGGATTTCCTTGGTGCATTATTCGCACAGGAATCAAAGCTTCAGGTGCTTTCCACGGCGTAACAGGCTGTCCTTCAATATTAATTTGGGTCTCACCCGTAATAAAACCCAAAGCTCGACTTAAATGAAACCAAGCCTTCTTTTTAAATTCTTCATTTTTGTTCTCTTTGTAAAATTGTACATAAATTTGAACTAGCATGGAATCCTGAAATGACCATTGAGCCTCAAGACCCATCCCATTTCTTTCAACAATTTTTGACATGTCTTTGGCATCTTTTTGCCTATCATACTCTGCTACCATTTCATCTCGATCCTTTCGAGTAGAATTTCGGAATCTATTTCCATCTGCAACAGCAATAGCATCAGGATTTTCTGGAATTAAAATATTTGCAAATTTCATCGCGTTTGGACCACCGAGTAAAAACCAGTCATCTAAATACCTCGCAAAACCAGAATCCCTTAATAAGTCGCCATTTTTAGTAATTTTATTAACAAGTTCAAGTCGATCATACAGAGACATCTCTTTGGGCGGATAAAGCAGCATATGGAGAAAAGCGGCATCAATTCCCCTTTCACTTGATGGGTTATCTCTGTCAACAACTTCCATCATTTTTGGGGCACGCAACCGGTCATTTAAAACACTATAGCCTTCCCCAATAGATCTTTGCAGAAATTCAAAAGAAGTATTAATGGTATTTTTAATTAGTTCCAATTCATTACGAAATACAAAGTTTTCAGTAAGTCTATCTACTTTCTTCGCGTCTAAAAAACTCGTTACAACGGAATCATAAACACCTTTTTCCCAGTTATCTTTTAAGCTATTAAAAAAAGTTTTCTCATTCCTAATTTCAGACTCTGTTTTATTATTATCCTGAACTTTACCTTTCCATCCTTTATCAAATCTTTCTAAAAAGCTTAGAACCAGAGACATTGAGGAAGTCCGAACGCCCATCTTTTCTTCCCATGCTCCAAGGTCTTTCATTTTGAAATAACTAATTCGTTGAAAATAGGCGGCCAAGAAAATAAGCTCAGCCTGAGATTCAATAGACATCATTTCAATTTTCAGTTCTCCTGAAGCTACTTTATCTAAAATATTCTGTTCAAATAAAGAAATCGCATCATTTTGTTTATGTCCCCAGGCAGATTCTCTCTGAATAATTTCTGAAGTTAAATCTTGCCCCTCTCTTCTTCCCTCTATTGACAATCTGACAAAAGGAACATTTTTATACCCTGTCGCAGGGTCATCTATGACTTTAGGATTTAAAATAGCATTAAGGGTTCTGGCTATTTGTTCTTTTTCTGAAAGAAGCCTAACAAGAGCCGTAGTCATCAGCTCTTCTTTTTCAGTATGAAATATTTTATCAGGACCGTCTTCTACCAATCGAACCAAAGCGTTCAAACCCTGGGAGGATCTGGCTAAATCCCTAAACCACATGTACTTTCCATAACCGCCATCATGGTTACCATTATTTGCCGCAGCTAAATAGCCTTCCTCGGTCAGAGGAAACTCCATCACCTTGTTCTTTAATAAGAGTTGAATTATCACTGATAATTCAGCTTGAGTCGGAACCACAGCTACTTTTCTCAAAAGTTCAGCAATTTGGCGATTGTAAACCAAAACTTTTTTGCCATGAACAGACACCTCGATAGGTTGCGCTTTAGCTATCTGAGGGAATTCATTGGCAAAATCATCAGAAACGAAATTTCTATTTTCCTTCTTATAATAGTTCGCACAAAGACTCGACCCAAACGAAGTAGACCCCAATAAAAAAAACTCCATAGAAAATATAGCTATGACTAAAAATGATCGCATACTTTTAAGAATAGCTAAAATTGGACCAACAAATTTAGTTTCTAAATAAAGTAATTCGATATAACCGCCGCGAAGATGTCTCAAAAAGAGACATAAGCAAAAATGGCATACACTGCCTAAGAGAAAATGACATTGTTCCTAATTTTGGTGGTACCTAAATTGAAGGGTTTTAACTATATGGATGGTTTATTCAAAGGATTTTTTTCTTTTTTCACTACGGGTGTTTTGGGCTTAAGCACCTTCACTCTTTTATTATCCAATTTCCTCCTAAATAATCTGGCAAATGGGGCGCCTTCTTCTTATTCGCAAAAATTTCAAAGTAAGGTTGCTTCAGACTCTTCTTTAAAATATAATTTAGGACTTACCAATTACAATATTTCTTCTTTGCGAAAAAATTATTTAAAATTATCGAGTCATCTAGAATATGACTCAAAAGAATCTTACCGAATTAAAAACTATTTTGATTATCATTATGAATTAAACTCCCATTATACCAGCGATTTCTCAGACTTATATACCCATTTGTATTTTTCACCCTTGCCTTTAAGAAATTCATCCAGTCTCAGTTTTTATATGATAGGCATTTTGCCAACCTCCAAGGTATCCCAACAAACGCTCAAAATGTATTCAAGTCTTGGCATTGCAGAACAGTATGACAAACAAATTCCAATTTCAAAGAGACTTTTTAATATAAAGGGCAACATTTCTCTACTAAAATATTTCTACAAACAACAAGATGGCTCAAATGGACTTTCAAATATGAATTGGGTTTCCAATCAGCAAATAAGCATGACAATACAAAATCAAAACTTCGGAATTAATTTATTATTGAAAAATACCTTAGCTTTTCTTTATTCTCAACAACAAGTCACTGGAACAAATTTATCAGAAATCTTCTTCTGGAAATTGAATAAAAATGCGAGGCTCTTCCTAGGTCACTCAAATACCTCAGAAGTGTTGAATGTGAATCACGAAGAAGTTCCGATTCAATTTTACCAGTCTGAGATCTCTCTCTTTTTCCTTGGATTGAATTATTTCTTTTAACGTGAGTTTGGTGGAAAAAACCTTTAACTATTGATTCAGTTTCAACTGTTTAAAGAAAGTCTCACTTTCGATTATATCATAAGGAACTTGGATCACTTTTCTCTGTGAAATGTAGCAGATAACTAAATTTATAACGAAAGTATTCTTAATAAAATTTAAAAAATTCAAAGATTGAGCATAAAATTTTAATTGATTGAGATGGGATTCCGTGTCGATTTTCTCCCCTGTTTTGTAATCAATGACAAAATATTCATTTTTTGAAAATCCCCAAAGATCAATACTTCCCGTATAAATCATCTCGCCAACTTTATATGAAAAACCAAACTCTTTATATCCAGATAATAACAAAGACTCCCATTCTATGTGTGGAGCCAGTTGAATCAATGTCTCTAAATGAGATAATGTTCTTTCATACTGTAAATGCGTAGCAATCCCTTTTTCCTTTTTCATTAAAGAACTAACTGAGTTTTTTGATTCATATTTATTTTTCGAATGAGAAAATGAAAATTTATGATTTTCAGATTTCTCCGAATGAAAAATTCCCGATAAGTTTTCAGGTTCTATGTAGGAACCATAGCTTTTATGGTTTTCTTGCTGGATACCCTGGAGAACCTTAGCAAGATCATCAGCTCCTATTTTACTAAAGGCAAACTTAAAGACACCTTCTTTATCTTCTTTTTCTGATATTTGAATTTTTTCAAAATAAAATCTCTTGATTTTCTCTGCCCAGCTTTGACTCTCTGGCCTTTCAGGAGAAAAAATGAGGATTTTTTCTTTAGCTCTGGTAAGAGCCACATAAAGAAGTCGCCAAAACTCTTGAGATTCTCTTTTTGAAAATTCTTCTTTAATATCATAGGCTAAAGGGGTGTAAATATTTGAATCATTCTCTTCATTCTTAAAAACAAAAGTCCATTCTTTCTGCTCCTCGCTAAAACTAAATGGTTTCACATTTGAAGATCGTGGTCGCTTTTCAGCTGATAATAGCAAAACGTATTTGAATTGTAGACCTTTGGATGCATGGATGGTCATGAGTTGAACTCTTTTGGGTTCCAAAAGTGCTGATGACTCTGTTTCAAGTTCCATTTCATCCATAGAAGTTTCCAAAACTTGTGATATTTCAGCTAAAAGATCCTTATCTTCATCATTAACTATTTCAGCCACCCAGTTAAGAAATTTCCAAATATTCGACTCTCGCTGACCACTAGGGTCTGTATGGGAGCTGGTAACTAACAACCCAGAAGTAAATAGAAATTTTAGCAAAGTTTCAAATAAGCCTTTTTTCGCAAAATCCTCTATATAACTATAAAGCTGAATTAATCGAAACTCTGATTTGGCTGTGTACAAAGAAGAGAAAAATGAATTTTTTCCAATCTGATGGGATTTTAAATTTTGAATCTCACTGTCAGAAAACCCAACCCATGGTGTCCTTAATAACCCTATAATATTAACATCGTCGTGAGGATTAAACAAAAATCTAATGAAAATTAAAATATCCAATACTTCCCGTTTACGAAAAAAATTTCCTCCTGAATGATAATAGTAGGGAATATTTGTTTTCTTTAATTCTTTTTCAAGTAAAATTAGTTCTTTATTGGTACGAGACAAAACGACGATGTCTTCAAGATCCACCTGCTTCTCAACGAGTAATAGAATTTGTGACAAAGCTCCCATTATAGTACTTACATCTTCAGTTACCTCAAAGTACTCAACATCATTTTCTTGTTGAGAAATAGGCTTCGTGATTTCCATGGTTTGAAATTGACTGAATTCATAAGAAAAAAAATGATTGATAAAATCCAAAACCCCAGCAGAAGAACGATAATTTTTATTTAAAAGCATGGAGGCGGAATTCTTTTCATATTCCTTGAATTTATTAATAAAAATCTCTGATCTGGCACCACGAAACAAATAGATACTTTGTTGAGGGTCGCCTACTAAAAAATTGGCCTTAGATTTAATAAGAGACTTCAATATTTCATCTTGTAAGGGACTTGTGTCTTGGTATTCATCAATCATCCAAAAATCCCAGGGTTCAGAAAACTCGTCAAAAATATTGGGATTTAGCTTCAAATTCTCTAAAACTAAGAGTTCAATATCTTTTAGGGTCATACCTGATTCTTTTTTCTTTACTACTGTAACCTCAGCTGCAAATTCTTTTCCCAATTTTTCCAAAAGACTCATCGTCGTGTTGTATTTAATAAAAAGATCTTTTATGAGGTAACCACGCTGACTCATTAAAATTAATTCATCGATGGCTAAAATAAAATCTGTCTGTTTCGAATACAGATCTACATCAGACTCTTTTGCCCTTCTGGGTTTGTTGCCCATAGATTCCAGCCACTCTCCAATCCAAATGAAGTCTAATTTATCTTCATGATGCGATCTCATTTTTCCATAGGATTCCAACCAGATCAGCCAAGACTTAGAAAGCCTTTCATTCATAAGTTGAGAACTTGAATGATCCAGAATGTGGAGAACCTCATTTATTCTTGATTTCACCTTGGACTCGAATTTTTCTCGAGGGTAAAAATAACACTGACTCTCAAGGGATAACAAATGAAAATATTCTACACAAAATATCATCAGATCAGAAATGGAGTAAACCTGAATAAGCTCGCTATACTCTTCATTAATAACGAGAAGGTTTCTTAAAATATTATTATAAATATGATATTCTTTTTTTTCAGAAATGATTTCTAAGTCAGACTTTAAACCCAATCTATTTAGACTTTGCTTGATCACAAGATGTAACACCCCGTGGATCGTTGAAATATGTATCAAACTCTTATTATTGACATATACAAAAAAGTCTTCATTATTTTCTTCAATTGCTTTTCTGAGTAATCTTTCTTTGAGTTCTTGAGTGGCCTTCTTAGTAAAGGTGGTAATTACCACCCTTGGTAACTTTTGATGAATTTTCCTAAAATTATCATAGAACCGATAGAGCTCATTGACTAAGGTGGTTGTTTTCCCAGCTCCGGCACCGGCTCTGATAATTTTTTTTAATTCAAATGAGGGGCTCGACAAAGCTTGCTCCAATCACACCTGTTACAAACATCTTCTTCCTTTGGTATGGGAATGTAATTACGTAAAGGCATTTCATTTAATAAATTGATTAATTTTTTTTCGAAATCTATAAATAATTCTCTTTTTTCTTCCGCAGAAATTAAGTTTTTCCTAATTTGATCAGGTTTAAAAGCAAAGCCTTTTTTGATATTCCATTTATTGATAACCCAAAATTGAGCTAATTCTACCTCCTTCTTGAGGTTTTCAACCCATCCCTTTTCCACAGCCATAACATAAAACAACAATTGCCAATGATCTTCTTTTAGCCAGTTTTGAAAGGTCAAAGCTTGACTTGATCCTAATTTATAATCAATAACCCAGGCTTTTTGTGTCTCCTCATCAATCAATATTCTATCAATACTTCCTTTTAATAAAAATCCCTTCGCTGGTTTTACATTTGCCCATTCTTGGTTTTGCAAATCAAAGTAGACGGCCCATTTGGCCTCACATTGATAAGTTGAAAGGCCTGGATGATTCTTTTTAAAAGTTAACTCATGATCAATAAACTTAGTCACGGATTGGTAATATTTTTTACTTACGGCTCTCCAAAAATCCTTAGAAACCGTAGGAGGAATCTCATTTTCAAAATGAGATCGCAGAAAATTTCTTCTTTGCTCTTCTGAGTTATTTTGTTGCCAAAAACTAAAAAAAACATCCTGATTCTCAATTATCTTTTGAAAAATTTGATGATACCAGAGGCCTTTTTCTTTGCTTGAAATGTCAATCTCTTCAATGTCGGTCTCTATTAACTTGAGCTCTTTTTCCATAAAAAATTTAAAGCTGCACTCCGTATACTTTTTAATGGCTGAAGGGGAAAGACTCGTTTCATATTTTACCCCCCCCGCATCGCTGTTTGTTTTTTTAACAAAAAAGAGTGGATCCATTTTCTGATACTGATCCCAAGCCGTTTGCTTTTGAACATCTCTATGTTTTTCTAAAATTTTATTTTCAAAGGCCATTCTTTGCCAAAGAAAACAGGGGTTGGTAATTTCTCCTAAAAGATCTCTTTGAGCATAGGAAAAAATCATTTCTTTATTTGTTTTTTCTTTAATTGTTTCAAGTTCATAGGATTTAAAGTTAAATTCAGGATGATCTAAGTAGTATCCCAAATCTGAGGCTAAACTTAAGATATCTAAAGGTTCAATCTGGTAACGATGCTGCTGACTAAAGTGTGTCTCCTCAGCCCCTAGCACATAGACATAGTCGGCAGGAAAGGACTGGCTTGACATCAAGCTGTCAATTTTAATACCTACAGAATTCTCTTCGATTTTCATCTCCATTTGATAGAGACTCAACTTAAGCCATTCAAACCAGTCATTTAGAGGAAATACGATAGCAGAAGAATTTTCAGCTAATAACTGTGGGACGATCAAATCAAACTGCTCCTGATTTAATTCCATTTCGAACAAATTTGAAAATTTATTTATAAAATTTTCGAGCGTGACTTCTTCATCGAGATTCAAATGATGGTTTGCAAAATCACTCCCCAATTCATTTTCAATAAAACCAGGCAGATATTCATTTAGCTTCGCGATCAGCTCGTTATAAGTCAAAAAAGGCGACGAAAATAGACTTCTTGTTTGTTGATAGGGATATTGATTTCTTGAGCTGTTTAAGAAAAGAATTTTTTCTAAGTCAACAGCTTCCGCCTTTTTTTGATAAAACTTAATTTTGGCCAATATTCTTTGAACTTGAGGCAACGAGACTACTTGTAACACCTTATCCTTTTTCACAGGAACATTTTCTAACCAAAGAAGTGGAGATAATTGCTTCCAATACATTTCAATTTCTGGAGCTAAAATTTGGATCTTTTCTGGTGGGACCCCCTGATTCAGCCATTCTTTGACTTGCCCAACGACATCTCTGCATTCAGCGACCGAATTAGAAAACAGGCGGAGCTGTATGGATTTTTCATCTATTTCTTCAGTTATCTTTTTTTTAAACTCCTTGGAACACTTGGAATTTAGATACTCATAGGGTTTTAACAGGTACTCATATCTATGGTTAAAATCATAATCTGCTTCAAAGATAAAAACATCTTTAGTCTTAGAAATTTGATAAATTAGCTCCGCCTCTTTATGTGAAATTTCGGAGCCTAAATCAAAATAGAATTTAGTTTGTTTTAAGTATGTTAAATCAAGAGTCTTATTTTGTAACAAGGTCGTTACCCAGTCAAAGGGAACTGTTTTTTGATTTATCAAAATTTTGGCTATTAATTGATTCACCAATAACTCTGATCTGAGTTGAAATTTTCTTCGATCAAACACATCCATCCACTCTATAAATCTTTCGGAATTTAAATCAAATGAATCATCTAAAATCATGCCAATAAAATAATTTAAGTCTTTGCATTTTTTTTGGTAATCGATGAGATCTAATTGTATTTGTGTTTTATATTTTTCAAGAATGTTTTTTACCAAAATCAAAAAGGTTTCATTAGAAATGATCTTATACTCAATAAATTCCCTATGAAAAATAGAAGTCCATAAATCTCTAATACGTAAAATTGTTGAGCTTAAATAATAACCTTTTTCTTTTAAATTCTTTTCCTGAAGTTCCGTTTTTGTTTTAAGATTGGGAATAACCCACGAACTGCTGACGATATCCATTTCAACAAAATGATTTTCAACAATTTTTTTATTATTATACTTAATAAGTTCTAACATTAGACTTCAATTTTCAAGTTACCTGCGCTGCTTTAATTTTCGTTTCTTACCATCAGTACCATAAAAATTAAAATTCGCATCGACAGAAAGATTCATACTTAGACCTATCATAATGCGATTTTCTGGAGTTTGGCCAGGATACTCTCCTGTTTCAACATTGTAGTAGGCCGCATCAAGATTAAGAAATAAAAAACTCAAGCCAGCTCCAAAAGTCGCATACCCCTGATTTGTACCCATTCTTAAATCAATAAAGGGCAGACCAATTTCAAGCCCTGTATGAATTTTGTTTCCAATTTGCACCCCAGTATCATTGATATGTTTGTATTCCAAGCCTGCAGAAATATCTAATCCTGGCAAATCCAGAATAGCCCCTACTCCTGCTTGAAGATTATCTTTAATTCGAGGAGGAGCATCGTTACCTGTGGTCTTTGTAAAAGCCGTCGAACCAATATCCTGCCACACTAGAGAGAAAGAAGGAGTCAGCGGCGATGGGAGTTTCATCATTAAAGCGAGATCTCCGCCATAACCCACGCCCTTATTTTCAAACTCATCTCTTAATGTATTTGAGTTTCCAGCAGCGATTGTGCTTAAACCAATGGTTTGATTTCCTCCCCAGCGATTGATTCGCTTGAAGGCAACCCCCAAAGACGTCAGTGGTGCAATAGGAAAAGCTCCCGCAATGATAATCCCATAGTCATTTAAAAAATTCATATCAATATTGGGAAAAGCTGTATTTCTTAAAATCATCGATATTTTCCCATCATCATAGGCTGAAATACCAAAATTAGGCATCACTGCTGACAATCTTGCATTCACCCCTAACCAGATTTTTTTTCCAAAATACTTATCGTAGTCTGAGCTTGAACTAACCCCTTGAGAGCTGCTGAAGTTTTTGTAGGCATCTAAACCGTTAATTCCAAAACCTAAATTAGCCATTTCTACAGAGATTCCACTCACATATCCTAAGGCCGCAGGATTCACAGAAGGAGCATCCGTATCTTTAACAAAGTTCAAATAAACATTTCCCATTCCCAAAGCTCGAATGGGCCTGTTGTATTCATACAATTCCATAGCTTGAACTTTGCAAAAGATTCCAAAGTTCACCATCAATAAACCCCATATGAAAAGAGAATAAGGTGATATTTTATTCCTCATTTTTTATCCCTCATAAACAAACCAAACATGGGAAAGTGCACCCTGAAGAAGTTTCTATACCTTTATCACTAGATTTTAAAAGATTCCTCGTGATTGTGGCGTTAAAAGAAGAACTATTAGGATCGGTAATTTCACAGGCAGAACCACATGTAGATTTGATGGTATCAAGATCTGTTAATGCCGACGAGTTCCCAGACAGAACGGCCGTTACCGCCGTTAAGTTATCCAGAACGAGTCCCATCCCAGAAATCACATGTCTTAATGAATCGTCTGATATTTTTGCTGAATCACAAGAGTCATAAGTAGCATCAGCGCTTCCATCTTGATCGGTATCTGCACTGGCTCTTAAATAAGTACCCATCTTTGCCATTCCTAATATGGCCATAAATAAATTTTGTTCAGACGATCTTAATGAAGCTGAATTCCCAAAAGTCTCGATCACCTTTTGAGCTTCATAGCACTTATCTGGATCGACACTTACTGACTGAAATTTCTGCATAAAAAATAGAAAAGGAGATCCCGTAGAAGATGACAAAGAGTTCACAAAGGTGACAAAATTCAATCCACATTTTGAAGCATAAGCTCCAGCAAGATCTTCCCTTGGGCAAATTTTCATTCCGTCGACCTTTTCACAACGCAAATAAAAAGTGCTGTCTTTTGTTTGAATTTCGAGAAGCTTCGTAATAGCCGTTTCATAATCCAAGGTATTCAACGCTGATCTAGCATCCTGATAAAGTGCTTCTGAAGTTTCCTTCTTAGCTGTTAACTTAAATAGGTTGCCACCACACCCTAGGATAAAAAATAAAAAAAATATTCCAATTATTTTTGTCCCCATCACTAATTTTACCTCTTAAAACGTTCATCATTATATATCTTTTCATCAATGTCACTATTAGAATCGAAATGTGAACTTAGCAACATTGCGACGATCTTCCTTCGGTGAACTGGAAGTTCCAATTTCTTCTCCATATGTGGCCACCTGAAATTGAAATTTCTCGGATGCCAATTCAAAGCCTCCGGTGAAATACCTCTGATTATAACCGGCCCGCATGAAAAATACGTCGCCGAAATTTATTTCAAAACCAGCATGATAAAGCTTCGTTGGATCTTCTTCATCTTTTGCTGTAAGTACACCTTGATATTCAAGGGACCAAATGCTTCTTATATTGGGTTTATGTATAACTTGAAAGGAAAGCCCTACATCCATATCCTGTAGGGTTGTGTCCGGTTTTGAATTAGTTGTTAATCGGTTAAAATAGGTTTTATCATATTTCGTATTCCCGACATCTCTGACCACAACGCCTAACGTGGGCAGATTATTCCAAGGAGCTGTCAATAACATGCCCACATCAACTCCCATTCCTAATCCTTGTTTAACTTTATCTTGAGCCACCAAGGATGGCGTATCCAAAGATCCAGTGGAGTCCAACGCCGTTTCCTTCAGCTCAATTCTGCTAATTAACTTGCCAACGAAACCAAACTTAACTCTGCCATCCCAAAACCTAAAATCGTATCCAAGCAATAAACTGATGTCATCTCGAAAAAAAGTATTTACGGATGTCGCAGACTCTGCCACTGCATTCAAATCATATTTTGCCAAAATTCCAATGCCAAAATTTTTAGCCACAAAGGATGGAAAAACTTGTCCTCGGGCATGGTAATAATCACCAGGAGTCAACCCCACCGCAGGTAAAACATCTGAAATCGAAAATGGATTGCTGTAACTTTTAGCTCTGTAAGTGTTCATTGCGGTTGTTCCCAAATCCAATTCGGGATCAAAAATGGTTCCAAAATAATTTCTTAATTTTCCTAAGCCTGCAGGATTGACAACAAGCCCAGTCTCGTCATTCACCGTCGCCACCTGCGTATTTCCCATTCCTAAGGGCCTTATCCCATTATAAAACTCTACCCTTTCACTAGCTAAAGAATGAATAGATATAGCTAAAAAATATAAGAAAAATCCTTTTTTCATCCTTAGATTATGCCCTAAATTTACTTAAAATTTAATTTTATTCCTTAACAAGACTCCACCTTGGATGAGTTCTTTTTGAAATCTCATTGTTAGACGGGGCCAAAGGCCTGTTCCTTGAGGAATTTCTTGAATCCCTTTATTTTGTTTTTAGAATAACTTTATAACTCAAGCTAGAGATATCATGAGAAAAGATCTTACGAGCCAAAATACAAATGAACAGCAGAGGTAAAAATGAAAGTATCAACAGAAGTTATACGAGTTTTATTTATAAGTGTTTTGTTTTTTTGTACTTCTTTTATATTAAGCTCCTGCGGTTCTGAAAAGGAAGTTGATAAAATCGGAAATGCCCAACAATGTTTAAACGAAGCAACTTCAAGCACCGCCATGGATTGTGTCACTAAAGTTGATGGCCTTACCTCGACAGGTTCTTACAACATAAGATGTGCCGCCGCCTTTGTTAGAGAAGGCTTTGCAAATCCAACCAAGTACACAACCGCTTTTGATTCCCTTAAAGGAAGCTCAGGAACTTCAGGGTTTATGGGGCTAATAACCTTTTCATCAGCAAAAAACATCGTTACGGATACCACTAATGCGAACACCACTTTTAACGATTGTTACAAGGCCGGGGCCAAAGGGAAAACTTTAATTTCTTCTTTTGGTTACCTGTCTACTGCGCTTCTAAATTATTTCGCTTCCATTCTTGGCACCACAGAATGCTCCACACCTTCAACTTCAGGATACGACCTTACAACATGTATCGCCTCGGCAAAGTCGACGACAGATCCCACCAAAATCATTGAAATTGCTAAAATTGTTTCGTCTACAGAGTCAGACTCTTCTTCTGCAGGCATAGTCCAAAGCAGCGTTGGTTCTGTGATCATTTCAACCTACACCATCAGTTGCACAGGCAAGGGAGCCAATCAAGATCTGTGTGATAAACTCAGTGCCTCCATCTCTGCGGGGGGCGGGTCCAGCAACCCACGCGGTGTTGCAATTTCCTTTTTTAAAACCAACTTGGGTTTAACATTTTAATGATTCAATTTAGAAATGTATGCATATTATCATTCTTACTAAGAGATCTAAGCAATCCAAGCGATGCTAGCAAACCAGAACTTAGGTCCCTCTAAAGACAAATGAAAATTGAAAATCTAGAGATTCAGTTTAACACGCAAAATATAGCTCAGCTACAAATGAGCCGTTTGCAAAAAGATTATTTGGAGGTTTTACAAAAAGAAGGGCGCATTTCAAGCACCGTTCGATTTTATTACAAACAAGGATGGTTAGTTCACTTTAGTGATCTTTATTCGCTTATCTATAACCTCACTCAATATCGCATTATACTTAATCCAGAATTTATGGATTATTTTAAAAAATTAACGATACGCCAAGAATCTAAAAAATATCACTTAATAGAGCCCTCACAGCCTAAAGAGTTAGAATTATCTGAAATTAAAAATCTCCCCTTTTTTCGAAGTCTAAAACCAGAGGTTCGTGATTTCCTTTTAAAAAATGCCAGAATATATTCCTATCCCACCTATACCCTTCTCATTCAGCAAAATGATCTAGACAGAGATATGTATATTCTCCTTGAAGGACAGGCTTCCATCTATAAAAAAACCATACAGGGAGAACGCTATTGTATTGCCTCTTTGGTCCCAGGTTGCCTGTTCGGTGAATATGGTTTCTTCTTAAATGAACCGCGCCTTGCAGATGTCATTGCTACCTCCTCGGTTCGTGTTTTAAAAATTCCCTACCTGCCTGAAGTTTTTGATCCCTGGATAAAAAAGCAAGCAGCAGAGTCCCTAAAACATCGTTTCTGGATCATCCATGGAATTTTGAAATCAACTATCCTTTCCCTTTTGCCCGAGGATACAGTGGATCAATTAATCCACCGTGGTATTGTTAAAGAAGTAAAGGCAAATCAAATCTTATTTAAAGAGAATACCCCAGGCACTCAATTTTATGTGGTGATTCAAGGGTCCATTCAGATTCAAAAACAATTGAAGAACATAAACATAATGAAACAAGGTGATTGCTTCGGCGAACTTGCCCTCTTTACCAATCAGGGCATTCGCACCGCCACCGCCATTACCAAAACCGATGGATTACTTCTTGAAATCAACGCCTCGGATTTTTTTGATCTCCTTGCAGACAATCTATTTTTAGCAAAAGAAATCGAAGCTATAGCCTACCAACGAATTCGAAACGATCAAAAAAATAAAAATACCTGAGAGACGTCGAGTCATAGAGTTGTAAAATCTTTAATGACTCTGAGTTTTTACTTTAATAGCATGGTTGTGAATTATTATTCAGGAGAGATTATGAGCTTAAATTATAGCCATCAAGAAACAAATAAAATTGAAGGTCATTTAAATGGACCCTTATTTCAAAATGCTCTGCAAACCATTGAAGAAGCCGCAAAAATTGTGAATTGCGATCGAAATGTTTTAGAACGGCTTAAGAAACCAAGAAGATGCGTCACCGTTTCTGTCCCGGTAAGAATGGATGATTATTCAGTCAAGGTTTTTACTGGTTACCGCGTACAGTATAACGCAACTCTTGGTCCTTACAAAGGGGGGATTCGTTATCACCAAAACGTAGATCTTCCTGAGGTGGTTGGGCTCGCGGCTCTGATGACCTTTAAAAATTCGGTGTTAGGCTTGCCATTAGGAGGAGCAAAGGGTGGAGTATGCGTAGACCCTACGAAATTATCTCGAACAGAAAATCAAAATTTAACTCGAAGGTATGCCTCGGAAATTTCTTCTTTTATTGGTCCAACTAAGGATATTCCTGCACCCGATGTGGGTACAAATCCACAAACCATGGCTTGGTTTATGGACACCTATTCTCAAGAGCAAGGAGGCTATTCTCAGCCTGGAGTAGTTACAGGAAAGCCGGTTGAAATTGGTGGCTCCTTGGGACGTCACCACGCTACCGGACTTGGCGTTGTTTTTGTTGCAGAAAAAGCTTTTGAATTCTGCAAAATACCTTTTTCAGGTTCACGTATTGTTGTCCAAGGGTTTGGAAATGTGGGATCCTTTGCTGCTCTTTTTTCTTACCAACGAGGCGCCAAAGTATTAGCAGTAAGTGATGTTACTGGAGGGATTTTCAATGGCGATGGCTTAAATATTCCGGATCTTATTGACTATGTGAAAAACAACAAATCCATTAAAGATTTTCCTAAATCCCAACCTATTAGTAATGAAGAACTATTAGAACTAGATTGCGAAGGCCTATTCCCTTGCGCCCTTGAAGGTCAAATAGATACTCATAATGCTGAAAAAATTAAAGCCAAGGTGATTGTTGAAGGTGCTAACGGACCTGTGTCCAGCGCAGCTACAAAAATTCTACACAAGAGAAATATTTTTATTGCACCGGATGTAGTGGCAAATGGTGGCGGAGTGATTGTTTCTTATTTTGAATGGGTTCAGGACATCATGTCCTTTTTTTGGGACGAACATGAAATCGACGGCAGATTGAAATCAATAATAACTAAGGCCTTTGATAATATCGTTGTATTTAAAAACGAGAAAAATGTGGATATGCGAAGTGCGGCGATGGCAGTTTCTATTCAAAGATTAGAAAAAGCCATGCTCCTCAGAGGACTTTACCCAAGATAATGAAGATGCAAAATTTAGAAACGACATTAGATAAATATAAACCGTGGATGTGGGTTCCTCCTTCAATCTCTCATAAATGGATGGAACCGCTTTTAAAAACTCTTTGTTTTATTGATGAAGATTTATCTGGAGACTCTCAAAATTGGAAAACTTGGAACTCTTTTGACTGGAAGAACTTTCATTTTAGGAATCCCCTTGGGATTGCTGGGGGAGTGGATAAAACAGGATCTAATATTACCAATTGGTGGGATTTGGGTGTTGGATTTCTTGAAATAGGAACGGTGACTCCTTATTTTCAAGCTCCAAACCCTGGGAAAATTATTGCCAGAAACGAAAAAGATTTTTGTCTTTGGAACAAAATGGGATTCCCCCATCCGGGATATAAGGAAACATTTGTTAATTTAGAAAAAAATTTTGAAAATCGCCAAACTCCCATACTTGTTAATATTGGCAAAAACAGATGGGTCCCTAATGAAAAAGCTCATGAAGATTATATCTTATTAATCCATCAACTGCATGCTTACACTGATATTTTTGTTGTTAATATTTCGAGCCCAAATACTGTAGGTTTACGGGAACTTTTCCAAAGGGACAGACTTAAACCTTTTCTCAGTTCAATCTATGAAACAGCTAAACTTTACTCGAAGCCTGTACTTTTAAAGCTAAGCCCTGATGAGGATTCTAACCAACTGAACCTCATTGTTGAAATTAGCTTAGCCGTAGGAATCGATGGTTTTATTGTTTCGAACACGACGCTACAGCGCGACGCTCAAGCCTCCTTTCCCAAGGAAGGAGGATTGTCCGGAAAATTTTTAGCGCCCCTAAGTAAAAAAATTCTAAAAATGATTGTCACAGAGCTTGGCCCACAAAAAAAAGAAAAATTGATAATTAACGCTGGCGGTATTTTTAATTTTTCCGATCTTCAAGAGAGGCAAGATCTTGGCGCTGATTTATTCCAAATCTATAGTGGAATTGTTTTTAATGGGCCCTATATTTTTAAAAAAATAGCCAGAGAGTATTTCCTGAAGTATAGTCATTCTAATGAGAAAACCTAAATTAAAGAAAATTCACTGGATTCCTGTAGTTGCTGGACTTTTAAGGAAGGATCAACACATTTTGGTTGGTCAACGCCCAGAAAATCATTCATTGGCTGGCCTTTGGGAGTTTCCTGGTGGAAAAATCGAAATTGGCGAATCTCCGGAGGTCGCTCTTGCTCGAGAACTAAATGAAGAACTTGGTATTACTGCTGAAATAGGAGGCTTGAAACTAGCCTGCACTCATTCTTATGGTGATGTCGGAATTATCATTCTTTTTTATGAAATTAATTATTGGAAAGGTGAACCAAAGGCAAAACATCATCTGGCTTTGGAATGGATTTATCCCCAAGAGCTAAAATTAAGACCCATTCCCGAAGCTAATAAAAAAATATTAGCTGAAATCTTTAAAGCCTTGGGGGTCTAATGAGTCGGATTTTAATTGTAACGGAACAATTAAATTCGCCAGTTATCATCTCTCATATTGAATCTATAAAAAATCTTGGCCACGAAGCTACTGTTGTCACTTCAAAAAACCAGAAAAATTATGTTATAGATAATATGGAAACTCTTTACTTTTTTTCCAAATGGAGCTTCAAAGAATGGCTTCAGTTTTTTCCAGTTTTTTTCTCTGTAAGACCCCAGCTGATCCATTTTCTTATTGAATCTAATGAAAAACTGACAGCGCAAAACCTTTTACTTGAAATTTGTCATGCTCTTGGCATTCCTATTTTCACCCATTTTTTAAATTTAACTTATATCAATCAAAAAAGTAAAAATTTAACTCTCTACGTGTATAAATCAGATCTAATTACTTGTGCCCATAGACAAAGTCTTATGGGCCTCCGAGGTTTAAATACCCGAAATAAAAAACAAATTAGAGGACTTATCCCTCCCGTTCTCAATATGGATTCTGGAAAAAAGCATTCCAACAAAGAATCAATTTCAATTGAAAACCTGAACTATTTTATAGAGAGAAATCAGAACATCCTGCTTGTTCCCTTCAAAACTGAAATTTTTGATTTAAGAAACTCTTATGGGAAAATCCTCTTAAAAACCTTAGAATACAATCCTGTTATTTTTGTTGGCCCAGTGGATGAGCTTTCTATTCATGAAAAAAAAGTCATTGACTCTCAACTGGTATTAGCGAATTCACGAAACAAACATGAATGGACTTATTTTTCTAGGAAAAGCTTTTCTGAATCTCTTTCTTTATTTCCAGCTCACTCTAAAATATTAATTTCTGGCCTTCCCCTAACGATACAAGAAATTTCAGAAATCTTTGAACAAACTATTTTGAACAAACAAATACTTATCATGGACGAATTTCAAGCCGAGCTTTACAGCGGACTATGGCAAGATAAAGTCAATTGTTTCGTTGTTGCCAATTACCAAACTGTCAAAAGTTTAGATCATCTATTCAGAGCCCCGTATTTGGACTCTTTCGATATTAAAGCTATTAATACCGAAGTGATTAAATCTGAAATTATGGATGCTCCCATTAATGAATTTAACCGATTACTAAACAAGGTATTGAGTTTAAATTATGAAAAAAGATAATAAACCACTTAGAGTTTGCATCATTAGTCGAAGATTTCATATTTTAAGCAGATCCTCTGACCATGGTTTTATTTGGGCGATCGCAAAAGGCCTCGCTCAACTTGGACATCAAGTAACAGTAATTTCCTATTCTAGTCCCATGAACCAATTTAAAGTAGAGCGAGATCAACTGACGGCTTATTTTCTTAATGATGAAGGCTCTAAATTCAAACGCACTTCTTTTGAAAAATCAGTATACCAACATTTTGTTGAAATACACAAACAACAGGCTTTTGACTTAGTCCACTCCTTAGATGCCTCAGGATATCTTGTCGCTAAAAATAAAAAAAATTTGAAAATTGCTTTCGCCTACGATGTGGAAGCCACACAAATGTCACAAATTTTTGCCATTCTGGGAATGCGACAAGAAACTTTAAGTGGATTACTCACAACAGCTTTCGCCTTGGTTTATAAATTTTTAACAACTTATTTTGGTAGCGACAGGGAACTTTTAAAATACGCCGATGGGGTTTTTGTGACCCATCCCATGCAACGAATCATGTTGGAACGATATTACCTCTATCCCGATTATCATATTTATTCTGTTCCTTATGGAATTGAGGTCGGAGACTTAACTCCAAAGGAAAAATCATTAGAATTAAAAAGAATCTTAAACCTACCCGAAAACTCTCATATTGCAGTTACAATTTCTGATATGAGTGATTTTATGGAAATAAAAAATATTCTCTATGCTTTTGAAACTGTGGCCATTAAAAAGCCAAATGCTTATTTGGTAATCATTGGAAACGGCCCTTCTTTTCAAAAAATTGAATTTCTGATTCTTTCACTGGCTCTTGGAAGTAAAGTGATCCTCACAGGGGCCCTAAAAGATCATGAACTTTTAGATTATATTATTATCAGTGATACCTATGTTAATTTAAGCTCTCGATCCACGGGGTTTGAGCCAACACAAATTGAAGCTATGGCACAGAAGAAAGTCATTATTGGTTCTGAAGTAAGTCCTATTTCTAATGTTGTTGAAGATGGTATTGATGGTTTTCTAATTCGTCCTGCTGATACAGACTCACTGGCCAATCTACTCATTGAAATTTTTTCTGGTTCTCTGCCAACGGAAGAAATTGGTGAAAAGGCAAGACAAAAAGTTATGGAAATGTTTGATACACAAAAGATGATTTTGACTGTAAACAGCTCTTATCAAAAAATAATTCAAAATAAACGGTCGTAATGCAGTTTGTCCAGGCAGATTCTTCTTTTCCATTTGAAAAAGTTTTATATAATCAATGAGTTATAAAATTGAACAGAGGAAGTCACCATGGCACTAACAAAATCTGATTTAATCAACATCATTTCTGAAAAAGCTGGGATCACCAGAGTAAAAGCAGAAACCGTAGTTAATACTATCTTTGATACAATGATCGAATCTTTAATGAAAGATGACCGCATTGAAATCCGAGGCTTTGGTTCTTTTGTAAATAGAAAATACAATGCATATAAAGCTAGAAACCCAAGAACAAGACAAATCATTGATGTTGGAGAAAAGAAAATCCCATTTTTTAAAGTAGGTAAGGAGCTTAAAGAAGACATCAATACCCAAACAAAAAAAGAGAAGCCTTAAAAAGCAAACTCGCGTTTAAAGGTCTTTAAGTACCTCTGCTTTAATTTGTTCTATATTTCCCAAGCCAGACACTTTCTTATATTTAGGAGCATGGTCTTCTTTACGTTGAGACCACCCTAAATAATAATCAATTAAGGGCTTCGTTTGATGGTGATAGATATCCAAGCGTTTCTTTACGGTCTCTTCCTTGTCATCTTCTCTCTGAACCAGATCTTCACCTGTGATATCATCTTTTCCTGAAACTTTTGGAGGATTGAATTTAACATGATAGGTTCTTCCTGATGCAAGGTGTACTCTACGCCCGCTCATTCTCGTGATGATTTCTTCATCGGGAACATGAATTTCTAAAACAGCATCAATATGAATTCCAGCTAACTTTAATGCCTCCGCCTGGGGAATTGTCCTTGGAAATCCATCAAATAAAAAACCATTTCGACATTCAGGAGATTTGATCTTTTCTGCAACAATTTGAATAATAATCTCATCAGGCACTAATTGACCTGAATCCACCAAAGATTTTAATTTAAGCCCCATGGGACTTTGCGCCTTAATTTCCGCTCGCAAGATCTCACCCGTTGAAATCTGAGGAATATTGTATTTCTCTTTAATGAACTGTGCTTGGGTCCCTTTGCCAGCACCAGGAGGACCTAATAAAATCAACCGCATAATTTTTCCTTTAAAATATTTCAAATAGACTTCTTTCAAGACTGAACCGAAACATCATAGATTAAGTGCACCCAACCTGTCTATAGATCCTTTGTAATAATTACTTTTTCCCAAGAGAGTCAAAACTCAAAGGAAGTCTAAAAACTAGAATTGTCAATTGCAAGACAGTCCTGTTTTTTTTTCATGTTCCTAAAATTCATCTTCATTTTAAGCTCAAATCAACTGGCACTCAATTTGTTATAGAGTCTGTAGTAAATCCTGGGGAGGATATCATGTTTAATTTGGGGGCTCTATGTTTTTTATCAATAGTAATGACATTACTATTTCATTCGCCAATTACGAGTGCAAAAGAAAAATCAAAATCAATTTATACTGCTACCTCTCAACTAAGGGGATATAATTCAAACTATTATTGTAAAGAGTTTAGCATCAACCCTCCCACTACAAAAAATTGGCGTGACTTTATGATGGCGGAACTTTCCCCTGAGAAATACCCACTATTTTTTGAAGATCATCCTGCTAATGGCGCTCCTTCAGACTTAATCAAGTTCTGTCCAAACTATCCCAAATTGAATGTAGATCAAAAGAAAATCATCCTCATGCGATTGTTCGATGGCATGGTATTCTTTGAAAGTACCTGCAATGAAACGGCAAGAGGTCGAGGCCCAAATGGAATCGCCAATGGAGTCCTTCAACTCCACCTTGGCAGAGAAGATGACTACGCAAGAGGTTGCAGACAATACGACTCCAAAGATCCAAAGCGATCTTTTTCATGCAGTCTTAAGATGCTTCATGATCAGGTGAATGTCAGCAATAGGATTTTTTCAAGTGGATCCTACTGGGAAGTCTTACGACCCCTCGGCCGGTCAAGAAAAGCCACGATCATTGCTAACCATTTATGGTACTATCCACTTTGCCACAAAATGCCAAATGACTAAAAAAGCTTTAAATCCTTGATGTTTTTAAGACCAAACAAAGCCATAAACAATCTCTCAAGCCCCAGAGCAATCCCCGCACAGGGAGGGAGCCCTGTACTTAATCGAAAAATAAATTCTTCGTCTACTGCAATTTCTGCCAAAGAATTTTGTTTCTTGAGTTCATTATCTAATTTAAATCGATTCCGCTGTTCTTGCATATCATTTAACTCAAAAAAAGCATTGGCTAGCTCATGCCCTTGCCAATAAACCTCAAATCTTTCCGCCCAACCCTGTTCATTTGTCCGAGCTAAGGCTGCGGCATAAGGAGGATATTTTTCTAAGAATGTAATCACTTGAGGGTTCAGTTTGGGTTCAATTTTCTCAAATGTAATCATTGAAAACAAATCCTCAATAGTACGAACTCCCAAATAATTCAAATGATGGTCCTTACAAAAGATTTCCAACTCTGATTGGTTTGTCTCGGGAATAAATGAAAAATGGTAATGCTCTGAAAATATCTCTTGAAAACTCACTGACTTAAATTCAAGTTTCTTTTTACTCACAACAAGAGGCAAGTTTGTTTGTATAAAACCAATCAAGTCTTGAACATCTTTTTTAATTTCTTCCAAATTTGAAAAATTTCTGTACCATTCCAGAATCCAAAACTCAGGACTATGCTTTTCTGAGAACTCATTATTTCTAAAACTTTTTGTAATTTCAAAAATCTTTGGAATACCACTTGTCAGAACTTTTTTAAGATGAAGTTCGGGACTAGTAGGTAAATATTTTTTAAAACATTTATTTCCCAATCTTAAGTTTATCTCAAATGGATCTAAACTCGGTTCAGATCCTGGATGATTCACTATCAAAGGTGTAGATAATTCAACAAATTTTTTTTCTTTAAAAAAACTCCGCACTAAATGAAGGTACTCAGACCACATCTTAATTACTTCCCACTTTTCATGGGGAATAAATTCTTTGTATTTAGTAGGGGCTAAATAGGGAGTTAGCAATGTTATTTCCAACTGTTCATTTTTTTCATTGATTTCGATGATATCTCCGCTAATCAAAATCTCTTTCCAAAACTGGAGATTCTTAACGGGGTGTACCACCAGATTTTGATTCTTGAAGAAATGTTCTTCTTGAAAGCTCTTTAGTTCTATTCTCTGGCTGGTATCTCCATCCAATATTCCAAGGAAGCGCCCCCAATATCTGGCTTGAGAATTAAACCTTGGATAGGGAGACCATTGAGTTTGTAAAAACACATTTCTTTTTGAGTTTTCATCCATAAAACAAGTTAATACCAAGATGGTTTTTGGAACGGAAGAATGTTTAATTGCAATGGTCCCAGTTGTTTTTTTCGCGAATGATACAGAAGTTTTTGGATGATTTCTTGAGAATTTAACTCTGGAAATTGAATCATCAACTTTGCAACGAGTCGAGCTACGATAGGTGACGCCATACTGGTTCCTGAAATTTTTTTCTTTATATTATTTTTTAAACAATCATGATGGAAGGTGTTTTTCATCTTTGAAATTTCAGCCAAGGAAAGCCCTGAGGTTTCTAATTGATACAAATCAGAAGTTTGACACATTTTAGAAGGAAATAAAGAGTTTACTTCCACGCCCAAAGTGACCACAAAAGTGCCCTCGCTCAATACAAGGTTAGAAAAAGAAGCTAGGTTTTGATGCTCATCCAAAGCTCCAACACAAACTAAATTAAAGGCACTAATTCCACATGGAATTTGCAAATTAACTTTGTCATCAACCCATTTGCCATCATTTCCAGCGGCAGCAATAAAAACAACATTACTATTTTTTTCCATAAAAGTCTTCACTTTAGCCATCCATATCTTGTATTTATCTTCACCAGAAATAAGCTGATCAAACAAACTCGCTGTTTCAGTTTTTTTCAATGCCAAAGAAAGATTAATAACCCGGGATCCTTCCTTAATGGCCATAGACATCGCTGATAATATATTATTAAAAACCATTTCCGTTGCGTTTTGTGAAAAATCTTTCTTACCTTGTTTATATTTTACATTCATTGGCAATACTCTGTAGCCGACAATTCCAATTTGAGGCTCATCATAAACCATCAATCCCGCCACATGAGTTCCATGGTAAGCACCTGATTCTATTTCTTGTTGGACATTTCTTGAGGGATCCAAATAAATCCCTAGAGCCGGATCTGATTTTACAATTTCTTCGGCCATCATCCTGCCTCTACGAGTAGATTCCGCATCTTTTAATTTCGCCTCAGGATTTAAATCCAAGGTACGAGCGACATAAGGAGACGACCAGTAATCCTGACCAACAAAATCATAACCAAATCCTATTGGCTTCCCCTGACTATCTAAATTAAAATGAATATTGTTTTTTAAAAGAGGGTGATTATAATCAACCCCACTATCTATCTCAGCTACTAGTATTTTATGATTTTGATTATTTAAAATAAAATTTCTTGTTTCAGGCCTTGGATTAGCGGCTTGCCATTCTTTTCCCTTCGCAATCGTTTGATCATCAATTTCTTCACAGCCTATTAAAAAGCCTAATAATAATAGAACAAGGGAACTAAATAATTTTGTTTTTTTGACTTTTAATTTCCACATAGAGTGGGAAGATATTTGATAACTATACCGCTGGACAAGCTATTAATTAGAACATATAAGGTTAATTCGTTGCAGGGTGTTGTCATTTAGGTAGTAAAAAAAAACCTTGTATGATACTAAGTAAAGCAAAATTTACACTTTAAAAAAGGATGCATTATGGAAAATTGGCTTTTAGGTTTAAAACAAAAAATTTCAACACAGATTTCACAAAATAAAAATACGAAAATGTTAGTCTCCGAATTAGAAAAAATTCGCAAAGAATTAAAAACAAAAAGTGCTGAGTTAAATACCTATTTAAATAGTGAAAAAGAAAAAACAGTGAAAAGTGCCGAAGGTAAATACCATTCTTTGCTAAAGCAGGTAACGACAACCCAAAAACTTCTTGATAAAGAAGTTAAAAAGGCTCTTTCACAAATTAAAGATTCTGCAAAAAAAGTCGAAAAATCTTTTTTCACTTCTAAGAAAAAGACAACGGCTAAGACGGCTTCTAGAACCTCAACGAAAAAAGCCCCAGTCAAAGCTACGGCCGCGAAGAAAATGGATAAAACCACCACTAAAAAAGCGGCAGCAAAAAAGCGTTCTCCTGTTAAAACGACTAAAACGGCTGCTAGATAATTTCAGGTAACACCCTTATGACTAAACCACGACAAACCTCAGACTATTTAAATCTTTCCCTTCAAGAACTTTCGACTCAAAATGAATTTGTTCCTAGACATCTTGGGCCTTCCGACAGGGATGTGCAATCAATGCTTCAAGAGCTGGGATTTTCCTCTTTAGATGATCTTGCGACTCAAGTGGTGCCAAAAAGCATATTGAATACCCAAGAAATGGATGTCGGAAAGGGAATCTCTGAGGCCAATATTCTAACCCAACTCAAGACCATGATGGGACAGAACAAAGTGAATAAGTCATTAATAGGTCAAGGGTACTATGGGACTTACACACCCACCATAATTCAAAGAAATATTCTTGAAAATCCAGTTTGGTACACAGCTTACACTCCTTATCAAGCCGAAATTTCCCAAGGGCGCATGGAATCCTTACTCAATTTTCAAACTTTAGTTAAAGATTTAACCGCCATGGAAATTGCGAACGCCTCCCTGTTGGATGAGGGTACTGCCGCAGCAGAAGCTATGAACATGGCGTTGGGATTATCTAAGAACCCAACGACTCAACATTTTTTCGTTTCTGATAAGCTTCATCCTCAAGTGATTGAAGTATTAAAAACAAGGGCAGAACCGCTGAATTTAAAAATGATTATCGGCAATGCTGAAAATTTTGATTTTAAGACTCCCATTTTTGCCTTTTTTGTTCAGTATCCCGATACAGAAGGTACCCTGTGTGAGTGGCAACAGCTAACTAAAAAAATTCAAGAGAATAAGGCTTTCATGGTTGTCGGCACAGATTTGCTCGCTTTGACATTATTGACTCCTCCAGGGGAGTGGGGTGCTGATATCGTGTATGGGAACTCCCAACGATTTGGTGTTCCTTTGGGATTTGGAGGTCCTCATGCGGCTTTCATGGCCTGTAAAGAAAACTTCAAGAGGCAACTTCCTGGAAGAATTATTGGGGTTTCGAAGGATTCTCAAAATCAACCTGCATTAAGGTTGGCCCTACAAACCAGAGAACAGCATATTCGCAGGGAAAAAGCCACTTCCAATATCTGTACGGCACAGGTTTTACTTGCCAATATGGCTTCTATGTACGCTGTTTATCACGGCCCAGAGGGATTGAAAAAAATTGCGGCTAAGACCCACAAATTAACTCAAATTTTAAAACTGGGATTAGAACAGCTGGGCGTTACCGTCTTAAATCAAACCAGTTTTGATACTTTAATTTTTGAAACCTCAAAAGCTCATGAAGTCTATGCTAAAGCTCTGCAGGGAAATTATAACTTAAGGAAATATTCAGAGACTAAATTGGGAATTTCTTTAGACGAGACTTGTTCTGAGAAAAACCTAGTAGAAATTTTCTCTTTTTTCACAACGGAAAAAGTTTCCCTATCTGAACTTGATAAAAAAACATTATCTATAAAATCAAACTTAATTCCTCCGATTTTACAAAGAAAATCCTCGTTTCTAACCCATCCTGTTTTTAACTCTTACCACAGCGAAACAGAGTTATTAAGATACATACATAAATTGCAGAACAAAGATTTTACCTTAACGCACTCTATGATTCCCCTTGGTTCTTGCACTATGAAACTCAATGCCACCACAGAGCTCGTTCCTGTTTCTTGGCCCGAAGTGAATCAGATCCATCCTTTTGCTCCGATTTCCCAAGTCAAGGGTTATCTTGATTTGATCCATGATCTCGAGAGAAAACTTTGTGGGATCACAGGCTTTGCTGCTGTTTCTTTACAACCAAATGCAGGCTCCCAAGGCGAGTATGCTGGCTTATTGGTCATCAGGAAATATTTTATTTCTAAGGGTGAAGCGCAAAGAAATATTTGTCTTATCCCCAGTTCTGCCCATGGCACTAACCCTGCGTCCGCGGTGATGTGTGGTATGGAAGTCGTTGTAGTTAAATGTGATGAGCAAGGAAATGTAGACCTTGTGGATTTAAAATCTAAAGCCGAACAATATAAAAATAATTTAGCGGCCTTAATGGTGACTTACCCTTCGACCCATGGTGTTTTTGAAGAGGGCATTACCGAAATTTGCAAGATCATTCATGATCATGGTGGCCAAGTCTATATGGACGGTGCCAACCTCAATGCCCTTGTCGGTGTCGCTCGCCCCGGAGAATTTGGTCCCGATGTTTCTCATATGAATTTGCATAAAACTTTTGCCATACCTCATGGCGGTGGTGGTCCCGGAGTGGGTCCCATCGGTGTAAAATCTCACTTGAAAGAATTCCTCCCTAGATTGTCCCTTGTTCCTGAAAGTGGTCCCAGCAATGGAATTACATCCACCACCTCAGCCCCCTGGGGAAGCGCCAGCATCCTACCTATTTCTTGGATCTATATCACTTTGATGGGCTCAGAAGGATTAAAGAAAGCCACCCTTGTAAGTATCCTCAATGCAAACTACATGGCTAAAAAACTAAATCCTTACTTTCCTGTACTCTACAAAGGCCGCGAAGGACTAGTTGCCCATGAATGTATTATTGATCTCCGACCCGCAAAGAAAACAAGTGGTGTGGATGTCACGGATGTGGCGAAGAGACTTATGGACTATGGCTTTCACGCCCCTACGATGAGCTGGCCTGTTGCTGGGACTTTAATGATTGAGCCCACCGAAAGCGAATCTAAAGCCGAGCTCGATCGATTTATTCATTCAATGATTCAAATTCATAATGAAATCCAAGCTGTTGAAAAGGGAAAATACAAATTAGAACAAAGTCCCCTCACCCAAGCTCCCCACACGGCAACGAGAGTTCTTGGAGCTGAATGGAATTTTAGCTACACTCGTGAAGAAGCTGCTTATCCCTTGCCTTGGATAAAAGAAAATAAAATTTGGCCAGCTGTTGGACGTGTTGATAATGCTTACGGCGATCGAAATTTAGTTTGTTCCTGCCCTAGCATTGAATCCTATGAGTGAAACCAAATCTCCTAATAAAATTTTATTTATTCGATTAGATAAAATTGGAGATTTGGTTTGTACTTTACCTTGCGATGAACATCCTCTGATTCCCAAAAATGTAGAAAAATTTTGGATTCTGAGCAAAGGTAATGAATTTATTGCTTTGAATGCGGCCCCCCCAAGAAGCTTTTTAAGTCTTGATAAGAAGACTCCTTGGCAGAGCTTCAAGACTCTTTCTACTTTTCTCCGGCAGCATCGTTTTGATGCTGTTTTTTCATTTCAATCTCCATGGTGGGTCCATTTGGCTCTTTGGAATTCTTCGATTCCATTTCGTTTTGGTGTGTTAAGCCAATGGCACTCTTTTATATTTTTAAACAAAGGAACCAGACAAAAAAGAAGCCTCGCCGAAAAACACGAAGCTGATTATAATTTTGAAATTGTGGAT
>WBZM01000975.1_pt1 | contig 32463 bp, 32 predicted proteins | sample 5204271 | NCBI WGS metagenome assembly WBZM01 (sample SAMN12344346, study PRJNA552823) | activated sludge metagenome | biome: Activated sludge suspended growth; feature: Nitrification reactor; material: Wastewater; isolation source: activated sludge from nitrification reactor of wastewater... | reverse complement strand
AGGGGGCCAACAAGGGCCTCGACCGCTACCTGCCGCGACAGATGCGGGTGCCGAATTACAACTGCTACCGCTGCCCGCTCAACCTGGAACCCGGAACCTGTGACATGGCCTGCGCGGAAGCGGTCGAATGGGCGCTCGACAAGGGCCACCTGAACGGTCCGGCCGGAGTGATCGTCGAGCCTTTCCAGGCCAACGGCGGCATGGTCCCCGCCCCGGACGGCTACCTCGAGCGGGTCCACGAGATCGCCAAGTCACATGAGGTCCCGCTGATCGTCGATGAGATCCAGGGCGCTCTTTGCCGTTGCGGGCCGATGTACGCCAGCCAGCGGGCCGGGATCGAGCCGGAGATGATCATCCTCGGCAAGGCGCTTGGTGGCGGCCTGCCGCTCTCGGCCACGATCACCACCCCTGAGTACTCGGAACTGCTGCCCTGGGAATACGGCTTCACCCAGGCCGGCAACCCGATGGCTTGCGCGGCGGGCCTGGCAATGGTCGAGATCATGGTCCGGGATGACCTGCCGGCCAACTCCGAGCGGATCGGCACGATGATGATCGAGGAACTGGAGAAGATCCAGGAGGACTCGAAGCTGATCGGCGATGTTCGCGGACAGGGCCTGATGATCGGAGTCGAGCTGGTCCGCGACCGGGAGACCAGGGAACCGGCCTTCGAGGAAACCGACCAGCTGATGGCCGCCTGCCTCGAGGAAGGCCTGATGATCGGCAAGACCGGACCGGTCTTCGGCTCGAACGGCAACGTGGCCAAGTTCAAGCCCGCCGTGAACGTGACCGAAGAAGAAGCGATGGAGATGATCGAGCTCTTCACCCGCGCGCTGCGCAAGGTCGAGGCCGCGCTTTGAGCGAGACAGCTGGACGGGAAATCAGCTTCATCGCGGCCCTCGACTTCGAGGAACGCCCGGCCGGTGAAGTACTCGACGCCCTGCTCGAATGCGGATACGACTCGGTCGAGTGGACGATGTCCCACCTGGGCGAGCTGCTCCAGCCGGCCTCGGCACTTGCCTGCCAGATGGACCTCGTCACCGGCGGCGAGGAGGCCGTCGGGGCAACCTTCCGGGCGATCGAGGCGGCAGCCGGGGCGGGGATCGCGGTCGTCAACGTGCTGACCGGACCAAACCTCTGGGAGGAAGGCGCCGGGCAGACCTACGACGAGGAAGCCTGGTCGACCGCGCTCGGCGCGCTCGAGCGGATCGCCGCCAGAGGGGAGGAGAACGGGGTGAAGGTCGGCTTCGAGCCCTGCTGGGGAACCCTCGCCCACGACGCCGCGACCGCGCAGCGGGTGCTGGACGCCGTGCCGGTTTCGGTGACCTTCGACCCCAGCCACTTCGTGATGAGCGGTGACCCGATTCCGGAGCTGATCGAGCGTTGGGGCGAGCGAATCGTGCACTTCCACCTCAAGGACGCTTTCGGCCGTCCCGGAATGGACGGCGAAGACTTCATCTTCTGCCTGCTCGGAGAGGGCAACGTGCCCTGGCCAGAGACCTTCTCCGCGCTCGACCGGGTCGGCTACGAGGGGCCGCTCTCGGTCGAATTCGAGGCCTACCGCTACTACGAACAGGTACTCGGCAGCGACCCCGTCGCCGCGGCGGCCCTGGCCCGGGAGCAGGTCAAAGCCCTGACCGGGGAGGCCCGGTGAAGGTCGCACTCTGCGGACTCGGTGAGATCGGCCAGATCCACCTGCGGGCGATCCGCGCGAGCGAGGCGGAGTTGGTCGCCGTCTGCGATCTCGACCGTGAGTTGGCGGCGAGCTCGGTCGGCGACGAGGTTCCGGTCTTCTCGGACGTCGAGGAGATGATCGACCAGGCCGGGCCGGATGCGGTCGATGTCTGCCTGCCGCATCATCTCCACGTGCCGGTCTCGGTCACCGCGCTGGAGCGGGGCTGCGACGTGATTCTCGAGAAGCCGATGGCGGACGACCTGGCCGGATGCGACCAGATCGCCGAGGCCGCCGAGGGCGCGGGCCGCCGGGTCGGCGTCTCGCACAACCAGATCCACTACAAGCCGTCGCGCCGCCTGCGGGAGCTGATCGATTCCGGCGAGCTCGGCGAGATCCGCTCGATCTACGAACGCCTCTGGATGGGCGGCAAGTACGGCGGCTGGCGGGAGGACGCAACCCAGGTCGGCGGCGGACTGCTGATGGATGCCGGCGTCCACCGGATCTATATGGCGGAGTACCTGGGTGGCCCGATTTCCACCGTCAGTGCGCTGATGGATTCAGCTCGCTCCGAGGATTCCTTCGTCCTGACGCTCGGGTTCGAGAGCGGCGCCACCGGTGTGATCCAGGGTGGCTATCACGGACCGGATGGCGTCTTCGACGACCGCATCGACATCCAGGCCTCGAAGGGCATGGCCGAGATGCTCGGCTGCGAGGCCTTCTTCGAGGGAGACCTCGAGGGCGACGTCCGGCTCCGGACCCGCCTCGACGGGGTCTGGGCCGACGATCCGGTGATCGACCACTGGGACGAGTCGGTCATCGCTTCGGTCCAGGCGATCCTGGCCGACCTGGCTGCCGGCCGGGACCCGGAGGTTGGGCTCGAGCAGGGCCGCTCCGCGGTTGCCGTGGTCGAGGCTGCCTATCGTTCGGCGGAGACCGGCAGGACGATCCGCATCAGCGAACTGGAAGAGAGGGTCTCAGGTTGAGCATCAGCGCCGAATCCGAAAGCCAGGGCTCGCTGCGGGAGATCAAGGCGGAGTCGAGCCTGACCGCCAGGGTGCGCGAATCGATCCGGGCGGCGATCATCGACGGCAGCCTCGAGCCCGGCTCGCTCCATTCGGTGAAGTCTTTGGCCGACATCTTCAAGGTCTCCCGGACCCCGGTGCGTGAGGCATTGATCGACCTGGCCGGGGCCGACATGGTCGAGTTCGAGCGAAACCGCGGCGTGCGGATCCTCGAAACCTCCGTTCATGACCTCGAAGAGATCCTCGTTCTGCGAATCCTGCTCGAGGTGCCCGCCACGCATCGCGCTGCCTCGCGGATCGACGCCGAGGGGCTCGAGGCCCTCCGGCAGGAGCTCGACGCGATGACCGAGGCGGCCGAGAGCGGCGACGAGCCGACCATGATGCAGCACGACCGCCGCTTTCACGAGCTGATCAACACCGCCTCCGGCAACTCGCGCCTGACCGAGTACGTCGATTCGCTGCGGGACCTGATCCTGACCCGCGGCGTCTCCACGGTCGACAGCACCCGCTCGCTGCCGGAGATCGTCGCCGAACATGAGGGGATCATCTCCGCCCTTGCCTCGGGTGAAGCCGACGCCGCGGCAGCCGCGATGAAGCAGCACCTGGTCAACACCGCTTCGCTCCTGCTCCAGCAGGAAGGGGGCCGAAGCTCCTCGCTCAGTCTCGGCTGGGAGAATCTGGTGGTCGGCGGATGAAGAGCGTCAATCCCCATGAACCTTCCGACCTCGTCGCCGAGGTGAAACCGGTCTCGCCCGAAGAGGTGTCTGCGGCGCTGGAAGCCGGGACCGCTGCCCAAGGCGGCTGGGCCGCCGATTCCATGCTGCGGGTCCGCTCGCTGACCGCCCTCGCAGACCGGATCGAAAGCTGCCGCCAGCGCTTCGTCGACCTGATGGTGCGGGAAGTGGGTAAGCCCCTGCCCGAAGCCGCGGGCGAGGTCGACCGCGCGGTGGCGATCCTCCGCTTCTACTCGCAGATCCCCCTTGATCCGGTCGGCGAAGTGGTGTCGGGTTCAACCCCGGGAGCCCAGGTGCTGGTCGAGCGCCACCCGCTCGGTCTGGTGCTGGCGATCTGCCCCTGGAACTTCCCCCTGGCAATCCCTCTCTGGAAGGCCGCCCCGGCCCTCGCCTACGGCAACTCGGTATTGATCAAGCCGGCCTCGCCGGCGATTGCCACCGCCGAGTTGCTGGCCGAATGCGCAGGCGAGACCATGCCCGCGCAGGTTCTTCAGGTGCTGCCCCTCTCGGGCTCTGACGCCGGGGCGCTGCTCGACGACGAGCGGGTAGCGGCGGTCACCTTCACCGGGTCGACCGAAACGGGTATCGGCGTGGCCGAACGCATGGCCCGGCGGGCGGCCCCGGCGCAGGCCGAGATGGGTGGCCAGAACGCGGCGATCGTGCTCGATGACGCCGACCTCGACAAGGCCGCCGACGCGATCGTCTCCGGAGCGATGGGTTTCGCCGGTCAGAAGTGCACCGCCACCCGGCGGGTCATCGCCCTGGCCGCAGTCAGGCAGGACCTGGAAGCGAAACTGGTCGAGCGGGTCAAGGCGCTCTCGACCGGCGACCCGGCGGCCGAAGGTGTCACGGTCGGACCCCTGATCAGCGAGACCGCGGTCGAGGAGTTCGAGGCGGCACGGGTCGCCGCGATCGAAGCCGGGGCGGAGGAGATCGCCCGGGCCGCCGTCCCCGAGTCCGGCGGCTTCTTTGCCGCGCCGGCCCTGCTCCGCCAGGACGACCCCGAAGCCGAGGTGAATCAGGAGGAAACCTTTGGTCCGCTGCTGACCCTGATCGAGGTGGCCGACGAGGATGCCGCGGTGGCGGCCGCGAACTCGACCCGCTTCGGGCTGGTCGGTGCCGTCCACGGCCGGGACCTGGGCCGGGCCGCGCAGGTCGCCGCCCGGATGACCACCGGCCTGCGAAGGGTCAACGCCCCGACTCCCGGCGTCGATTACTACGCGCCGTTCGGCGGCGAGGGCCAGTCCTCGTTCGGTCCCCGCGAACAGGGTCGCGCCGCCCGCGAGTTCTTCACCTCGACCAGTACCACGACCATCATCCCCTCCTGAGCATCGCAATCGGGATCAGGGCAATCAACAGGTAGAGGCCGAGTCCGATCGTCTGGCTGACCGACTGGGTGGTGGTGAAGCCGGTCAGGTGGCTGATGTGGAAGGCGAAGTGGAGTGCCTGGGCGGCTATCCAGCCGGCACAGAGCGGCACGACCAGCTGCCTCGAGGGTTTGATCATCGCCCAGACGAACATCACGCCGAAGCCGAGGTAGAGGCCGCCCACGTCGGTGATCAGGTGCTCGTTGTAGGGCGGCAGCAGTTTGACCAGCGCCGTGTAGAACGGGTAGTCGGTGTAGAAGGTCTCCGGCGCGAAAGAGGCCGGAAGCCCGATCGAGAGCGCGGAAAGCCCGAGCACGCCGAGGCAGATCCGGATCACCGGTGTATCGGCCGGTGGCTCCTTCGGCTTTCGCTTCACCGGCTTCTTCGCCGGCGCTGCCATCAGCCAAGCCTCACAAGCTGATTCTCCATCGGCAGCGCGTTGCGGTAGCGGCCCCGCAGCCGGTTGCCGTTGATGTCACCGGTTTCGCCCGCCTGGATTCCGGCCACGTTTCGCAGCACGCCCTGCCCGATGAAGTTGCGAAAGACGAAGGGCAGTCCGCTCGACTGGAGCGGCGAAGGCGAGTTCATCACGTGGAAGTGAAGGTGCGGGCCGTCGGTGTTGCCGGTGTTGCCGAGCAGCCCGAGGACCTGGCCACGCTTGACCTTTTGTCCCTTGCGGACCCGCAGGGTGCCGGTCGCCAGATGGGCATAGAAGGCGAATCTGCCTTTGCCGATGTTGACCACCACGTAGTTGCCGCCCGCCATCTGGATCGTTGCGTCGGGCGGCAGCGCGCCGGGGATCTGTTCGGGAAGGTTGCGCTTGACGCCGACCACCCGGCCGGGAGCGGCAGCCAGCACCGGAGCCCGGTAGAAGCCGTAACTGAACAGGTCCTCTCGGAGTCCGTTGAAGAGCCGGTCTTCGGAGTCGAGCTGGACGAAGTCGATCGCGAAGCGTTCCGGGACCCGGACGGTGCCGTCGATCGCGAGGGTCGCGCCGCGGTGGGCGTTCATGGTGCAACAGCCGTTGGCAGCGACCCAGCGGGGTCCGCGGAGCGGCGGCGAAAGCACGACCGGCTTCTGGCGGCTGACCCGCGAGGAGACCCCGATGAAGGTCTGCCGCTTCACTCCGGAAGGCTCCTCCGCGTCCGGCCAGGCCAGGCTGATCGCGTGACTGATCGCGGCCGGTCGCTTGCGGGCCGGGCTATAGGTCGCGTCGATGAAGATCATCGCGCTGCCGCCCGGACCGAGGGTGGTGCCGGTGGCTCCGGAATTGATCCGGGTTCGCTCGGAGAGCCTGGTTCCGGTAAGGGGAAGGCCGAGCCGGTTGCCCTGGGCCCGGGGAGCGATCTTTCGGATCTCGACGTCGAGCCCGGACTGGTTTACAGCCTGGATCTCGTAGACCATGTGGGTGCGGTTGTCGGCCCCGTGCACTGGCGAAGGGCGGTTGATCACCTGGAAGTCGACCGGTGAGAGCACGGCCTGCGAATCGGGCCTGATCGCCGAGGCCGGCGAGGCGGGCAGCAGGACGACGAAGGCAGCCAGGAACGAAAGGAGGAGACGGGCAGATCTCGGACGGTTCATGCGGCCAGATTACCGGCGGCGCTTGATCAGGTTGGTCCGCTTCAGGCCGCCCTCCGGGGGCAGGCTGTAGACATCTCCGTCGTTGGCAAGCCAGAGCGGACCGTCGAAGCGGTCCGGTGCATCGGCGAGGAAAACGTCCTCGAGGCCCTTGAGGGGCAGCGGCGGCACGATGTGGGTGATCGCCAGGGCCCTGGCCCCGGCCTCCCGGGCCGCGTCGGCGGCCTGCGGCGCGGTCGCGTGGTAGTCGAGAACGTCGGCGAGGATCTTGCCGCGGGCCTCGTTGCCGGCCTCGGTCTGGGCCTCTGAGACCATGGTCAGCAGTTCTGCCGAGAGGGCGTCGTGAACCAACAGGTCGGTGTTCTTTGAAGCCCTAACCAGATTCTCCGAGTAGACGGTGTCGGCACTGATCACGGCGCTCCGGCCCTTGTAGTCGAAACGGAATCCGACCACCGGGGCGACCGGGGAGTGATCGACCTCGAAGGCGGTCACCACGAGGCCGTCCTGCTCCAGAACCACGTCCGAGTCGTCGGCGGTCGGCACCGGGAACTCCTCGGCAACCATCGCGCCGATCGCGGCGTCCACGTCGGGCTCGTGGTGGTCGACCCGGTAGCCGCGATCGAGTTCGTAGGCGGCGTTGTAGCCCGCGACCACCTTCTCGACACCCGGAGGCCCGAACACCTTGAGCGGCGTGCTGCTTCCCTCGGCCACCCAGCGCTGCAGGTTGACCGAGCCGAGCCCGCCGATGTGGTCGGAGTGGAAGTGGGTCAGGAGCAGCAGCTCGATCAGCCCGGGGTCGATGCCCATCCGCGCGATGGTCTCCGAGGCTCCTTCGCCCGCATCGATCACATAGACCTTGCCGCCGGCGATGACCAGGGCGCAGGGGTTGCCGCGCTTCTCGTCCGGCAGAGGCGAGCCGGAACCGACGATCGCCACATGCAGGCCGTCGCCGAGGTCGGAGATCGGGTCCGAGGAGACGATCTCGGGCAGCTTCTTCTTGATCAGGGCAAGGGCGATGCGAGCGCGAAGGGAGGCCATGCCCACAGCCTATAGTTGACGCGCATCAACTTCAAGTCGAGGCGGCGAATTTACCTGGCGGCAGGCTGAAAGACCTGTGAAGCAGCAATCGACGGAAGCCAATGTAGCTATGATAGGGCGAGATAAAGTAGCTACATTGGAGGCGAACATGGAGGTCGGAATCCGCGATCTCAAGAACAACCTCAGCCGCCACCTCGAGCGGGTCAAGGCCGGCGAGACGATCACTGTCACTGACCGCGGTAAACCGGTGGCCAGGATCGAGCCGGCCGGCGAGATGACGAACTTCGAGCGAATGTGCGCAGAGGGCAAGATCACCCCAGCTGCTCGGCCCAAGCGTCCCAACAGCGAGTATCCACCGCCAGTTGACATCGGGCTTGAGCCCGGCGAGCTGTATCGGATCATCGAGGAGAATCGGGGCGCAGACCGGGGCTACTGAGGACAGTGATCGTGTACTTCGACACTTCCGCGTTCCTGCCAATTCTGATTCCGGAAGTCGGGTCGGCGCCGAGTCACGAGATATGGGAACGGGCATCCGGCGTCGTTTCCACCCGGCTGCTCTTTGTCGAGTCAACAGCGGCTCTGGTGCGTCTCGGCAGGGAAACAGAATCCGCAAAGGGCATCGAGGGCTCGCCGGTTCCCGGTTTGATTGCGCGTTGGGAGGACTTCAGGATCATCGAGCTGGGTGAGCAACTCATGTTCGCGGCTGCCAGCTTTGCGGCCAGATTCGGGCTTCGCGGTTACGACGCTGTTCACTGTGCTGCCGCCGCCTCGATCAAAGGACCGGACACGGTGGCGGCGAGTTCGGACCAGCGACTGCTGGCTGCGTGGTCCGAATTGGGTCTTGCCACCTTCGATCCGCGCCGGTAGCAGGCAGGCCGTCAACCCGGGTGCATCTCCCTGGATGCGACTGCCCTGACCGCCTCGGTCAACTCTTCCAGCAGTGGTGACTCCAGGGTCCAACGTTGCCAGTAGAGGGGGATCCCGACGTGCTGCCTGGGTGCGATCTCGACCAGCTCTCCGCCCTTCAGTTCCTTCAGGCATTGCTGGTCGGGCAGAAGGCCCCAGCCGAGGCCGAGCACGATCGCCCGGGCGTAGTCGGCCGAGGTCGGGATGTGGTGCCGCGGCGCCCGGAGGGGCCGTCCGGTGAACTCGCGAAAGAAGCGGTCCTGGGTCTTGTCCTTGCGGTCGAAGTCGACCACCGTCCCCTTGCCCAGGTTGCCCGGCCTCGCCTTGCCGTCGAGTTCGCGCTGAAGGAAGGCCGGCGAGCAGACCGCGCGGTAGGTCATCGTCCCGAGCAGCTCGGAGCGGCAGCCCTGGACAGCTTCGGCCTCGGAAGTCACGGCCGCCATCACCTTGCCGGCCTTGAGCAGGGAAGTCGTGTGTTCCTGGTCGTCGCGAAACACCTCGAAGACGACGCCGGGAGAATCGACCCGGGCCAGCGCCTCCATGAACCAGGTCCCGAGGCTGTCGGCGTTGATCGCCAGCGGAACGGTGATCGCCCCGCCTTCCCCTTCTTCGAGTGCGAGCGCCCGGGCCGCCTCGTCCTCGAGCAGCCGCATCTGCCGGCCGTAGCGCAGGGCGATGTCCCCGGCCGCGGTCGGCTCGACCGGGTTGCTGCGCTGGACCAGCACCTGCCCCGTGGTTCGCTCCATCGCCTTGATCCGCTGGGAGATCGCCGAAGGGGTGACAGAGAGCCGCCGGGCCGCTGCCTCGAAGGTGCCCTCCTCGACCAGGGCGACCAGTGTCTCGAGATGTTCGGTGCGGAAGCTAGACATAAGCAACACTAATGACAGCTTAGAAAGTTTAGCTTGACTACAGACACGGACGGACTCAGAATCGTCCTCCGGATGAACGCTTCACTTTTCCAGTTGATGCTGCTGGGCTTCGGCGCCAGCCTCACCCTGATCGTCGCGATCGGGGCCCAGAACGCCTACCTGCTCCGGCTCGGGGTGGAGGGTCGTGGCCGCATCCTGGTCACGGTGATCCTGATCTGCGCGATCTCCGACGCGGTCCTGATCACCGCCGGCGTCGCCGGGATCGGGGCGGTGATCGAGGCTGCCCCGGCCGCGATCGACGTGGTCCGGATCCTCGGTGCGACCTTCCTCATCTCCTACGGAGTGCTGGCGGCGCGCCGGGCCCTCCGGCCGCAGGGGATGATCGTCGACGAGAGTCCCGCCGACGCCTCGATGAAGGCGATCGTCCTGACCACGCTCGCCCTGACCTGGCTCAACCCGCATGTCTATCTCGACACCGTGATGCTGCTTGGCTCGATCGCCAACCAGCAGGGCGAAGGCGAGCGCTGGTGGTGGGCCCTGGGCGCGATCGCCGCTTCCTTCACCTGGTTTCTGCTGCTCGGCTACGGCGCCCGGCTGCTCAAGCCGCTCTTTGCCCGCCCCGGCGCGTGGCGGGTCCTCGACGGCCTGATAAGCCTGGTGATGGTCGGTCTCGGGGCCGGCCTGATCATCGGCGGCTGAGCTCCTTCTTGATTGGACAAGTCGGCTTTGCTTCGGCTAGCCTTCCGCGGCCATGTCCACGCAACCGAAAGCCTCCCTCGCCGCGGCCCTCTGCGCGATCGCTCTGATCGCGGCGGGCTGCGGCGGCACCGAAAGCGATGGCGGCACCTCCGGGGAGCCGGCCGAAAACGCAATGCCCGCCACCAAGGACGCGGCGAACAGTGGCGGGTTCGTGCCTTCATTTGAGGAGGTCAAGATGGATAAGGGCCCCGTTTTCAAGGAGGGGTGCCTGATCACCGGCGGCCAGCCCGAGTCCGGGGAGTGCGCCTACGGCAACCCGGATTCCTCACGAGAGGTAGTTGTTTTCGGGGACTCTCACGCGCTCCAGTGGACACCGGCCCTGATCGAGATCGCCAGGCAGCGGGACTGGCGCCTGGTCACCCTGCTCCACGCGGATTGCACCGCGGCCCAGGTGAGTGTCAGCCCGGACTGCGACCTTTGGCGGAAGAACTCGCTCGAGCGAATTCGCGAGGATCAGCCCGGGCTGGTGATCGTCGCCAGCAACACCGGACCCAACATGACCGTCAAGAGCGACGGCACGACGCTCGACCGTGAGGCCGCGGAGCCGCTGCTCGAGGCCGGCATGGCGAAGACCTTCCGCGACCTGAAGGAAGCTGGCGCCGAAGCCACCCTGATGCAGGACATGGCGATGTCGAAGGACTACCTGCCCTCTGAATGCGTGGCCGAGAACAAGGACGACCCCGAAAGCTGCACCTTCGAGATGGATCGTCCACCCGAGCGCGCCTATGACCTGAAGGCGGCGGAAGAGGTCGGTGGCGTTCAGGTGATTGACCCGCTGCCGAAGATCTGTCCCGGCTACACCTGCAGTCCGGTCGAAGGCAACTACCTGAAGTTCCGCGACCGTTTCCACATCACGGCGACCTATTCCGAGCTCCTCGCCCCCTGGCTGGAGTCGCGGCTTCAGAACCCCTGGTAGGTCGAGCTTGAAGCGATCGGTCGCCCTGCTACTCGCGATCCTCTGCACCGGCTCGCTGGCCTTCGCCGGGCAGTCCGGGGCAAGGTTTCTGCCCGGCCTGAACAAGGTCAAGGCCGACAAGGGCGAGATCTATCGCCTCGGGTGCCTGATCGGGCACGACAGGGTCCGCTCTGGAGCCTGCCGCTTCGGGGACCGGAAGTCGAAGAAGAAGGTGGTCCTCTTCGGCGATTCCCACGCGATGCAGTGGGGGCCCGGCCTGATCAGGCTGGCAAAGAAGAAGGAGTGGCAGGTGATCGCCCTGACCAGGGCCAGCTGTCCGGCCGCCTTGGTCCACGTCGATTTCTACTGCGACACCTGGCGACGCAATTCCCTGCGGCGGATCCGCCGCATGCGACCGGGTCTGGTCGTGGTCGTCTCGGCCGCCAACAGCGAGGCCTACCGGGTACTGGTCGACGGGTCCGAACTGAGCCGCAGCTCGAGCGAGCCCTACCTGGTCGACGGCATGATCGGGACCCTGCGGCGACTCCACCGCTGGTCGAAGAAGACGGTCGTCCTGCAGGATCAGGCAGTGACCCCGTTCAGCGTGACCGCCTGCCTTCGCAGCAACCTGAACAGTCCCGGCAACTGCGGCTTCAGCCCCGACCGGCCGCGGGCCTACGCCTATGACTTCAAGGCAACCCGCCGGGTCCGCGGCGTCCCGCTGATCGACCCGCAGCCGATGCTCTGCCCACAGGGGTGGTGCAAGGCGGTCGATGGCGACTACCTGATCTACCGTAACCACGGTCACATCAGCGCCAGCTTCGCCCGGGAAAAGTACGGGTGGCTGGGCCACAAGCTCGGCGACCCCTGGCGTTAGACGCTAAGCCGGCGGCCGTGAGACGAACCGGTTTCCGCCGATCAGGTAGCGACGGACGAGGTGGGCGTCCTTGGTGATCCCGATTCTCGTGGTCCGGGTCACCGACTCGTCCGGCATCAGGTCGCCCTGGAGCAGGCGGAGCGGTTCCCGGTCCAGGTCGTGACCGTTCATGGCGAGGTCGATCCCCAGTGCCTGGCAGAGCTTGGCCGGACCGTTCGTCACGTCGACTCCGCCCCTTCCCCGGTTGTTTTCCATCGCTTCCGTCCCTTCGACCGGCTCACCGGCCCGGAGCAGGACCGCGGACCCGAACCCGGGCGGTCCGGTGACCACGTTGCAGCAGAAGTGCATGCCGTAGGTGAAGTAGACATAGAGCCGGCCCGCCTCGCCGAACATGATCTCGTTCCGCGGAGTCCTTCCCCGGAACGAATGCGCGGCCGCATCCTCTTCGTCGTAGGCCTCGGTTTCGACGATCCGCACCACCAGCCGCTGACCGTTGATCGTCCGCTCCAGAAAACATCCGAGCAACCGCTCCGCCACCAGTTCGGCCGGGTTATCAAGGAAGTCAGGAAGCACGGCTACGATTGTTCAGCAATCTCGATCAAAGTCAGGACAGGCACGTTGACTAACGGAATCAGGCACCGGGGGACGACCCTCGCATTCGCATTGGCGTTGCTCTTCGCGCTGGCCCTCTCCTTCGGCGCCGCCCGGTCCGAGGCTCAGACTTACTGGACCGATGAAGCCAACGATCGAATCTCCCGGGCGGAAGACGACGTCCCGGAAGACACGACGCCCCCGGACACCGTCTTCGACGGTACCCCGAATGAGTTCACAAACGAGTCCACCGTCTACTTCGACTTTCATTCGACCGAGTCGGGTTCCTATTTTGAGTGCGATTTCGGCGATGACGACTGGGCGTTCTGCAGCTCGCCGGTCACGATCTATCAGGTCACCCAGGGACATTACGTCTTCCGGGTCCGGTCGACTGACAGCGCCGGAAACGTCGACCCGACCCCGGCAACCTTCGAGTTCGAAGTCGATCAGTTCGCGCCGGTGACGACCATCGATTCCGGACCTGAAGGAACCATCGACACCAGTGAGGTGACCTTCGCCTTCAGCGCGGACGAGTCTCCGGTCCAGTTCACCTGCACCATGGACGGCATCGTCGCGAGCGACTGCAGCTCGCCCACGACCTACACCGATCTGCCCGAAGGCGAGCATGAGTTCGAGGTCTACTCGACAGACAAGTTCGGCAACATCAGTGACCCGGTCACGCGGGATTTCACGATCGAGAGCGAGTCCACCGTCCCGACCAAGCCCGGCAACTCATTCACCTTCGGCAAGCTCAAGCTGAACAAGAAGAAGGGCACGGCGACGATTCAGGTCAAGGTTCCCGGCAAGGGCACGGTCTTTCTGATCGGTTCGAAAACGGTCAAGCCCGCCCTGAAGCAGTCCCGGGGCAAGTCAACCGTCACCCTCGCCGTCGCGGCGAAGGGCAAGGCCGCGAAGACCCTGAAGAAGGTGGGCAAGGTCAAGCTTGCCGTCAGGGTGAGGTTCACCCCGACCGGTGGCGACGCTAGGGTCAAGACGAAATCGCTGACTCTGCTCAAGCCCCGGAAATAGCTTCAGATTCGCGATCCCGAGTTCTTGACTCAAATCATCGGGAATATAGAATGTCTTGCCTTGAAACATGACCTCGCGTCGTCTAATTCTCCTCGCCGCAGTTTTCTGCGGCTTCCTTCTTGCGCCCGCAGGCGGCGCGAACGCCGGGTTCCTGCCCGGCCTTAACCGGGTCGGCACCGACGAAGGCGAGATCTACGCCAAGGGATGCATGGCCGGTGATGCCCAGGTCCATTCGAGGGTCTGCCGGTTCGGGGACCGGAGTTCGAACCGCAAGGTCGTCCTGCTCGGCGACTCACACGCGGCACACTGGGGCGGGGCGCTGTCCCGGCTCGGCCGACAGAACGGCTGGAAGGTGATCGTCCTCGCCCGGGCCAGTTGCCCGGCGGCCCTGGTCAGCATCGACAAGTACTGCGACATCTGGCGCCAGAATGCGTTCAGGCGGATCAAGAGGATCCGGCCGGGACTGGTTCTGGTCGGGTCTGCCGCAAACGGTCAGGCCTATTCGGTCCTTCGCTACGGCCACAAGCTGAGCCGCCCCGCGAGCGAAAGCCGGCTGGTTGCCGGGATGGTCCGGACTCTGCGATTCCTGAAGAGGTGGTCGAAGCAGGTGGTCCTGATCCGGGACCAGTCGGTGGCACCCTTCGACGTCACGACCTGCCTCCGCAAGAACTGGGCCCGGTCGAAGCGGTGCGGCTTTCGCTCCACGCGCTGGATGGGCCGTTCATACGACTACAAGGGCGCCCGCAAGGTCGAAGGCGTCCAGATCATCGACCCGCAGAAGCTCCTCTGTCCCGGTCGCTGGTGCCGCCCGCTCGAGGACCGGTACCTGATCTACCGCAACGCCAGCCACCTCGCCGCCACATTCACCCGCACCCAGCACAACTGGCTCGGCAAACAACTGAAAGATCCCTGGGCCGAGAAGAAGAAAGGCCAGCCGGAATCCGACCCCGAACGCTCCCGTTCCCTGGTCGAAACCCCCTGGCCAGACCCCCGCCTGATCCCCCTGAGTTCAATCTTCCCTTGAGGGGTCGAATTACCTCATTCAGTAGTCGTGACTTCTACCCGCATTTGTTGCGGGCGACCAGCTCCAAGCTGTCCGAAAGGTCTCCCTGATATCCGCGCAATTCGTTTGCTGCGTCCTCAACCACCTGGAGCATCGTTCGGTCCTCATAAGTTGCTTTCGGATCCTTTCGGCAGATCTCAATGAGATTGTCCACACCATCGAGAGTCTGGCCGTAATAGCTTCCGTCCAAGATGGTGAATGAGAATGCCATCTCAGCATTTGACACCTTTTGGGCGTCCTTATCGGAGATCGGCCCGGCATCGGTTGAACCGTCTCCACCGCAGCCGACGATTGCTACGGCTCCGACCAATGCGAGTCCGAGCAGGCTATGGAGTCTTCTCACAGTTCTTCTCCCCCGTCGTGGACAAACGTTCGTGGACAGTACCGGTTGAGGCGCTGCGAATTCGTGCTGGGCGTTCGCCGCTGGCTCAGTCGCAGCCGCTGGTCGCGATCCGTTTCATCTTCCGCGAGAACTGCGGGTCGGCGTCCTTCAACTGGGGCGCAAGCTCGCCGACCAGCACGCGCATCGACTGTCCGTCGACCTCGGAAAGCGGCTTCTCCCTGCAGAGCACGATCAAAGCCGTGAGCCGCTCCTCACCCTGGGCGTCGAGCGACCCGCTGGCTTTCGCATCCGCCACGGTTTGTTTCGCCGTCTCCACGGTCTCGACCTCACCCGAGTCAAGCTCCGCCACACCACCGCAGCCGGCCACGACCAGCAGCACCAAGGCCACAGCAACTCCCAGGAACTTCCTCACGGCAACCTCCAGAACGCGATTAAGACGGCCTGAAGCCTACTCACAGTAACGCCACTATCGGGACTCAGGCGGTGGCCTGCCGAAGGAGATTCCACGAGTCGTTTGAGTTCTTGATGTCGGACTCCGAGATCAGCAGGTAGTTCCAGGTTGGGGTCACGAGCGGGCTGCCGTTCACGTGATTGGCCCATTCCTTTGCTGACTGCTTCTTCGCCTGGACTTCATCGGACTCCATCTCGCGGTCGGACTTGACCTCGATCAGCCAATAGTCGCCTTCGGTATCCACGGCGAGCAAGTCCGGGTTGTAGGTGTGAGCACCGCCGCGCCAGAGGATCGGAATGTCGTTCCGGTGAAGTCTCGCCCAGGTAGAAATCTCGTCGCTCTCATCCAGAATGTTCGCTGCATCACGCTCGGGTGAGGAGTCAAACCATGCCTGGTCGAACATGCCCTTCTGCCATCCGGTATACGCAAGCCCTTTGACGAACTCGTCGCGGCGATTCGAACTCTCGTCCGTTCGCCGCTCCCGAACCGGGTTCCAGTGTCCGGTGCCGGTGACGGTCGGGATTGTCTTCGACATGGGCTGCTCGCTTCTGACCTTCTTGATCTCACGCAGGATCTCGTAGGTGAGGTAGCGGCCGAAATGAACGACTACGCTGTCGGCTTTATCTCCTGCCCCCTTGAGGGTCTCCTCCATGATTCGCGCGGCTTCGCCCGGCTGGCCCTTCTTGTTGGTGATCGCCCGGTCGTTCATGATCTCTGCGATCACGCTCTTCTTCGCTACTTCAACGTCGCTTTCGCTGATCGACGTGTCAGCCTTGATTCGTTCTTTGGCCTGCTCGGCCCGGACTTCCGCGACCTTCTCACCAAGCTTCTCTTTGATCGTTCCGAAAAGAGCGGTCCGCTTCAGATACTCGTCGGGCTCCGTTCCGAGGCTCATTCCAATCTGGCGGAAGGGGGCCATGTCCGTCACGCTCTGAAGAAGGAAATCCTGGGCTACGACCTCGGTGACCACGAGGGGGATCTCAATCGTCAGGGCCGAGGCGCTAATCGTCTGGAACTCCTTCTTGGCAGTCTGCTCGGCCTCCGCAATTCGTTCCTCCGTGCTGCCGATTGAAACGCTGCCCGCTGCGTGCTCGGGAGCGCCGTCTCCGGATTCATCAGAACCGGTGGACGGCTCTACGACGTCTACGTCCACCTGCTCCGTCGTGATCTCGGTCTCTTCCTCGCCGAAACGGTTGGTGAAGCTGTCCAGAACAGTGCGCCGCTGGTTCACGAAGCTTTCGCTGAGAGTGCCCGTCCGCTCCAGGAGCTTCGAGTACTGCTCGTGGGCGAGAACGTCAAGTTCATTGATCAAGGGGATCTCGGTGTAGCTCCCGAAGGGGAGCCGGAGTCCCCGGCCCAGGGTCTGCTCGGTGAGGATGTCCGAGACAGATGCGCGGAGGCTGGCAATCACGTAGACGTTCTTCACGTCCCAGCCTTCCTTGAGCATTCCGACCTGGACGATGATCCGGCATGGACTCTCGGGGTTCTCCACGTCTTCGAGCGCCGCCAGCGCCTCGTCGCCCTTGTTCGAGTGGACTTCCAGTACAGCGCCTTCGTCGGAGTAGGCTCCGTCCACGAACTGATCGGATTGGAGGAAGGTCACGATCTCGGTTGCCTCTTCGATGTTGGGGCAGTTCACAAGCATGATCGGGTGTACCGAAGGAAGTCCCTTTGCCTTGCAGTAGGTCTGCAGCGCCACCTCCTTGGCTTCAAGGAGAGCGGCACCGTCGCGGAGTTGCGTCTGGACGTCTTCCCGGTCGTCTTTGCGGCCGACGATAACCGGGGTCTTCACGTATTCATCGCTGATGGCCGCGGCGAGCGGAAACCGGTAGATGATCTCGTCATCTGTGGTCTTGGCATGTGGCGTCCCGGTCAGGCCGATGAGTCCGAGCGGGGTGAGATCCCGGATCGCCTTGGAGAAGGCGTCTCCATAGTAGGTGTGGTGCTCGTCGGCGAAGATGATCAGGTCATCGAGACCGTCGAGACGTTCGTAGAACTTGCCACCAAGCCCTTCCTGAAAGTCATGCGTCTTGCGCGAAGCATTCTTGGCGCTCGCGTTCTTCTTCGGCTTGTACAGGGCCTGTACCGTGAACACGTAAAGCTTGACGACCGTGTCGTCTTCGAGAGAGGCGGCGACCTCGCTTGTGCTGAAGTTCTCGGCGGTGATCACCTTGGGCCGGGTGCTCATGTTCGGCAGGAGACTTTTCGGGCCCTGGGTGAACTGGGCCACGGTCTTTTTGAGGATCGTCGAGCCGGGCGTGACGATCGCGAAGTTCCGGACCCCCTGGGCGGCGTAGTAATCGATCGCCCCGGCGATGATGTAGGTCTTGCCGACGCCGGTCGCCACGTCGATAACACCTTCATAGAAGCGTCCGGGATCGCGCTGGTACCAGTCGAACATCTCGATGGTGGTTGCCAGGATCGCATCGCGATTCGGTTCCCTCAGATCGAGCTGAGCCGCGACGCTTTCGACAAGTCCCTCATCTGGTGGGGGAAGGGTGAAGGGCTCACTCATCAGTGAGCTCCGGCTCTGCAACGGAGACCTGCCAGACAGACGGGTTGCGGTACGTCAGGAGCAGATCCTGGGGCATCACTTTCGCCTGGGACCCTCGACTCAAGCCGGCCAGCAACTTCTGCGAGTCCGGGTCGAGCGATGTCGCGTAGAGCATGAGACGCTCTCCGTCGCCGAGGCTCTTGACCAGGAGCTGGATCGTGGCCTCGTCGGCATGACCGTCGATCACGGCAAGCCGGACTTCGCCCCGTCTGCCACAGAACGGTTGATCCTCCTCGAACTCGAATCCGATCTGAGCGGCTACTGCTTCAGCGAGACCTCCTTGCGCAAGGGCCTCTGACAGGACCACGATCCCGTGGTCTTCCTCGAACATGCTCGATCCGACATCCAGGACGCGAAATCCTCCGCCGCCTTCCCATGATGCGAGTTCGGTCACTCCGCCAGGGTCTTCACCCTCCACGACCTTCTTGAGGCGGGGTGCCGTGAAGGTGTCAATCGTTTCGCCAGAGACTTCCACCGTGATCCAGCGGCGTCCCATCTTCTGGGCGACGGCCGCTGTGGTGCCCGATCCCGCGAAGCAATCCAGGACGATGTCGCCAGGGTTGGAGCCGATATGAATGATCCGCTCCATCAGGCGTTCGGGCTTGGGGGTGTCGAACGCCTCGGAGTCTGGGAAAAGTTCGAGGATCTGCTTCTTGGCCTCATCCGAGTGTCCCAACTCTTCGTGGGGCCACCAGGTCATCGGCACCAGACCCTCATCTTCATCTAGATACCGGATTACTTGCGGCTGGGCAGTGCCTTCTTTGCCCCAGTAGATCCTGCCCGCGTCCTTCAATTCCAAGAACTTCGCTTCCACTGTTGACCAGCATCGGCCCTTTGGCGGCTTATGCTTGGTTCCGTTAGGCGCAACGATCTCGTACATCTGGTTCTTCCGAAAACCTTGTGCAGTCAGCGGAATGGGGCGCCATAGCCCGCGGGGATCGTCGTTCGGATTCCCGTATTCCTTCGCCTCAGTCCGAGAGATGCGATTTCTGACCTTCTTCCATCGCTCCTTCCCCATGGGCGAGTAGACGATGATGTAGTCGTGGGCGGAGCCAAACGCAGCACGGTTTTCCCGCGAGTACCGTTTTTGCCACACGATGGTGGTCACGAAGCACTCCCGTCCAAAGACCTCGTCCATTAGTACGCGGCAATAGGCCATTTCCGCGTCGTCGAGGTGGACCCAGACTGATCCGTCCGGGGCTAGTAGTTCCTTGATCTGGAGCAAGCGGTCGCGCATCATCGTGAGCCAGACCGAGTGCTCCAGGCCGTCGTCGTAGTGCTCGAAAGCCTGACCCGTGTTAAAGGGCGGGTCGATGTAGGCGAGCTTGACTTTGCCCGCGTACTCGCTTGCGAACTCGGGGAGGCGGGTGAGCGCCGTGAGAGCGTTCAGGGCGTCGCCACGTATCAGGAGGTTGTCCTTGGCCCGCTCCTCGTCCGGTTGGACTTCACCTACCGTCCCGGCTTCCCGCAGCAACCGGACCTCGGCGACCCGGTAGTCCTGCCTCGGAACCCACTTGTACCCGCCATCCTCCAGCGAAAGGAGCGCACGGTCCTTGTTCGTCCAGGTGAGTTCGAGCCGTCCCTTCGGCTCGTCGGCCGGGACGGATGGCGTGCCGGTGCTCTCGTCTTCTCCCGGTTCTGAAGTCGTTTCGGGTTCTCCCACGGCGGTGAGTCTAGTCCGGTCCCCGGCAGGGCCCGAGTTCAGGATCCGAGGTGTGGAAGTCAGGGGAGATCCGAATCCTCATCCGGACGGGCGTGCTTTCGGAATTGGACCTTCAGCAGGCCGGCCTCTCGCTTGCTGAAGACCCAGCGCTGGCCGTGGACGTGACCCGCCAGGATCCTGTTTCCGGCTCGCCACTGCTCTCGAAGCCATGCGCGAAAGACTTTCGGGTCAACTTTCAATTCCCGTGCCAGTTCGGGTGCTGTCACGGAAACGAGTGCGGACTCGTCCACCTTTCCCATTCTCCTGTTCCATCCTCTCGCTAGGTCATTCATGCTGACGGAACGTCCGTCGCCAAGGTCGACGACATCGTCTTCCTCGTAAGCGTTCTCGGCCGCCGGACCCTCCATCCAGGCGTCCGGGTGATCGGAAGGCAGTTTTCGCTCGTCATCACTCACGCAATGGATGAGTCGAGGATCCCCATGAAATCTGACCGCGCTCAGGATGTTGGTCTTCAAGACCAGTCCACACCTCTTCGCCGGTCGGGAGCGATTGTCGAACTCGCCCGAGCCAGATATGGTAATGAATCCTAACGAAAGCGAGAGTATTGACACAATTCTCCTGTTTGCGCTAGGATTGATGACATGGGCCTGATTCCTGCTCAAGAAGCTGCAGAGAGACTCGGCGTCGATCCGAGCCGAGTCCGGCAGCTGGCTGCGGCCGGGCAGCTATCGGCAGAACGAATCGGAGGGCTGTGGTTCCTGGATGAAGGTTCAGTCGAAAGCAGGTTGAAACGGCGAGCTCAAGCAGGGAGGCCATTCGAACCACGCAACGCTTGGAGTCTGCTCCTCCTTGCATCGGGTCAACGGCCGAACGGTATTGATGGCAGCGTCCTCTCTCGCTTGAAGCGCATCCTTAGGGAGAACGATCTGGAGAATCTTGCGTATCGGCTCGTGAAACGAGGCGAGAAGAAGGCATTTCGTTCGCACCCCGGGGAACTCAAGTACATCCTTGAGGATCGAGATTTTCTAGCGACTGGTATCAGCGCTGCGGGTCATCTCAACCTGGATCTCGTTTCTGGAGCGGAAGCCGACGGATATGTGCGAGAGAGCAAACTTGAAGAACTTCTAGCCGGACATGCTCTGAAACCCGACCGGGAGGGAAACGTTCTGCTTCGAATCGTTCCTGATGAGTCTTGGGATCTCCTTCGAGGGAACCGAACAGCGCCCCAAGCAGCAGTCGCGTTGGATCTGCTGGAAGACTCTGACGCCAGGTCACGAAGCGCGGCGCATCAAGCATTTGAATCCCTTCGGGAACACTCCCAGGCAGGCCAGATTCCCGGGAACGATCGATGAAGTCAATCCGGATCGACCCACCGAATGATGAAGTACGACTGATCTGGGACACATTCCTTGATCTCGCCTCAAAACTAGGCTCGGCCGACTGGGTCCTGGTCGGTGGTTTGATGGTCCAACTCCACGCGATCGAGAAGGGACAGACAACCAGGCCCACGACAGATGTGGACCTGCTCGGAGACGCCAGAAAGCGTCCTTCAGCCACAGCGCTAATCGCGGAGGTTCTGGATCGTGTGGGAAACCTGATGGATACGACGTCCCAGCGAGAAGTGCTGGGTCTTCGCTGGAACGCAAACGGAGTGCCAATCGACGTTCTCGCGCCAGACGGTCTGAAAGACCGAGCCAAGACGAGCGGTCAACTTGAAACGCTGAGCATCCCGGGTGGAACTCAGGCCCTGAAACGATCTGAGCGTGTCGAGGTCATACTTGACGGGCGTGAACCCGCGATAGTGCGTCGCCCGGATCTACTTGGCGCAATCCTGCTCAAAGGGCGCGTGCTCTTGAAACCAGCCGGACAAGAGCCTGCTCGGACAGTTCTCTGATCACGAACTGTCGAAAGCGGAGCAGACACTAGATCTGTTGATCGCTTACAAGGCAGAAAACTAGACGTTGGTACTTCGTTCAGGCCCCCAGTGTGAGGGCCGGTAACCAAGGTTTGGAGCGGAGGGGGAGGGATTCGAACCCTCGATACGCCGTAAGACGCATGCTGGTTTTCAAGACCAGTGCATTCAACCGCTCTGCCACCCCTCCGTGGCCTCGGTGAGGCGATGCGGATTCTGACAGGCCGGGTTAGAAGACGAGGAAGAGGGCGCCGGCGACGAGGAGGATGACGAGGACGATCACCGTGACCTGGAGGAGGGGGCCGGACATCAGGACGTCCGGGGTTCCTTCGGCGTCGTTGCTGACTCCGAGCTCCTCCATTTCCTGGCGGATCTCTTCTTCGGTCTCGACATCTCCCATCTTGCTCATGGGGTCACTATCCCATGAAACCGTCGGGAAAAGTCATCCCGACCGGACGAAATGTGCGGTTGCCGCAACGGGGCTGCCTGTCAGGATGGGGGCGTGCGTCGTCTGCTCATTCTTGCCTGTGCGGTCGTCTTCCTTGACGTGACCTTCTTTTCGGTGCTGACACCGCTCCTGCCGAGCTATCAGGACGACCATCACCTCTCGGAAGGGGCGGCCGGGATTCTCGCCGGAAGCTTCGCCGCCGGGGCGCTGGTCTTCGCGATTCCGGCCGGCTGGCTGGTCGCCCGGATCGGGGCCCGGAGAACCGTGGTGATCGGACTGATCGGAATCGGTATCTCCAGCCCGGCCTTCGGCTTTGCCGAGAACATCGTTCTGCTCGACCTGCTCCGGTTCCTGCAGGGCGGGGCGGGCGCGCTGATGTGGGCCGGAGCGATCGCCTGGGTGGTCGTCTCGGCTCCGGCCGGCCGGCGGGGCGAGATGCTCGGAATCGTGATCGCCGCGGCGGTTGCCGGAGAGCTGCTCGGAGCGCCGCTGGGAGCGATCGCCCACGCGATCGGCACCGAGATCGTCTTCAGCACGGTCCTGCTCGCGGCGGCGATCCTGATCTTCATGGCCCTGGGCATTCCCGGAGCCACCGACGTCGAGTCCCAGCCGCTGGCCGACGCCTGGCGACGGGTCCGCCGTTCCGACGTACCGACCGGGGTGCTGATGCTGGCCGGGCCATCGGTCGCCTTCGGGCTCGCGGTGGTGGTCGGCCCACTCCATATGGATGACCTCGGGGCTTCCCCCTTCCTGATCGCCGCCGCCTTCGCGACCGGGTCGCTGATCGAGGTGATCGTCGGACCGGTGATCGGGCGGATCAGCGACCGGGTAGGCCGGACCCTTCCCTACCTGATCGGGGTCGGCACCATGACCGTGGCCGTGATCGGGCTCGGCCTGTTCGGCCTGCTGCCGCTGATGTTCGGTGCGGTGATGCTGCTCGCGTTCGGGGCCGGGATCGCTTTCACCCCGGCCAGCACCCTGGTCACCGATCATGCCAGTGCTGCCGGGGTCAACCAGGGCTATGCCTCCGGCGCCTCGAACCTGGCCTGGGGTGGAGGTCAGATGCTCGGCGCGGTCGGCGGCGGCGCGCTGGCCGGAGCCTCCGGATACCTTCTGCCCTGTCTGGTCACCGCGGCCCTGCTGGTCGCGGTGGGAATCCTGGCCCGTTCGCTCGGCATCGGACCGCCGCTGATCTCGGGTCAAAGTGAAGAGGGGACGATCGCGGATGGTTGGTGAGAACTACGACGCAAGGAGACTCGGCAACGCCGGCAAGAACTGGTCGAACTGGTCTGGCCTTCAGCGCTGCGAGCCGCGTGACTTCGTCAAGGTGAGCGGAGTCGGTGAACTGGCCGAGCTGGTCGGCCGGGCCGCCGCCGAAGGCCGGCAGGTAACGACCGTCGGTTCAGGACACTCCTTCACGCCCGCCGCCCTTTCCGACGATCTGCTGCTCGACATCACGCGGATCGCGGGAGTGATCTCGGTCGACCGCGGCTCCGGTCTGGTCGAGGTCGGGGCCGGCACGATCCTCGCCGACCTCAACCGGGAGCTCGACCGGCTCGGTCTGGCGATGCCGAACCTCGGTGACATCGACCGGCAGACGGTCGCCGGGGCCGTCTCGACCGGGACGCATGGAACCGGACGGGCCCTGCCGAACATTTCCGCCCAGATCGAGCGGGTCAAGCTGGTCTGTGCCGACGGAGAGCTGCGCGAGTTCGGGCCGGGAACCGACGAGCTTCTGGCGGCGCGGGTGGCGATCGGATCGCTCGGGGTTTTGACCACGATCACCCTGCGGACCGTGCCCGCCTTCAACCTCCACCGGGTCGACGAGCCGATGGATCTCGACGAGGTGCTGGCCGGCTTCGACCGGATCACCCAGGAGAACGAGCACTTCGAGTTCTTCGTATTCCCCTACACCCGGACCGCCCTCACCCTGAAACGCAACCGGACCGGGAAGCCGCTCGCCCCGCGCTCTGCGGCCGACCGCTTCCTCGCTGACGTGGTGCTTGAGAACGGGCTCGGCGACATCGCCCTGAGAGTGGCCGGAAAGTTTCGCGGGGCGATCCCGAAGCTGGCCCAGCACTCGACCCGTTTCATGTCGCAATCCGAGCAGATCGACCTCTCCCACCGGGTCTTCGCCAACTACCGGACCATCCGTTTCAACGAGATGGAGTACGCGCTGCCGGCCGAGGCGGGGCCGGAAACCCTGAACCGCGTGCTCGCCCTGATCGAAGGCGAATCGTTTCCGCTGCCGATGCCGATCGAGTGCCGGATCTCGGCCGGCGACGATGCCCTGATCAGCCAGGCCCACGAACGGCCGACCGTCTACATCGCCGTCCATCAGCACCGGACCATGGAGTTCGAGCCGTATTTCCGGGAGATCGAGCAGATCTTCCGCGAGGTCGACGGCCGGCCCCACTGGGGCAAGCTCCACTTCCGGACCGCCGAAGACCTCGCCCCGAGCTTCCCCCGCTGGGATGACTTCCAGAGCGTCCGCGACCAGCTCGACCCGGGTCGCGCCTTCAGCAACGCGTACGTTCGCCGCGTTCTCGGCGAGTAGGCGCCGCTTCCGATCAGGAGTGAGTCACCTTTGTTCGCTGCCTGTGAACAAAGGTGACTCACTCCCGGGATGGGACCGTTAGCGGACCCTCGGGTCCGTTTAGCTGTTACTATCCGGACCAGTGAGTCCGGTTAGTCGAAACGAGAAAAGCGAGGCCGTCCCCGGGGGAGTACGCGAGCGCCCGCACCCAATGCGAAGCCTGCTGATCCTCGGTCTCGCCGCGCTCTCGTTCGCGCTGGCCCAGACCACGCTGATTCCGGCTCTGGCCGAGCTTCAGGTCGAGTTCGACACCGACGCCAGCGGGATTGCCTGGGTGCTGACCGGGTACCTGATCTCGGCCGCCGTATTCACCCCGATCTTCGGGCGACTCGGAGACATGTTCGGCAAGCGCCGGCTGCTCGTCGTCGCCCTCTTCATCTTCGCCGCCGGCTCCACAGTCTCGGCCCTCGGAGACAGCGTGCCCGCGATCGTCGCGGGCCGCATCCTCCAGGGCGTCGGCGGCGGGGTTTTCCCCCTCTGTTTCGGAATCATCCGGGACGAGTTCCCGGCCGACCGGGTCTCCACCTCGATCGGCCTGATCTCCGCCACCGCCGGAATCGGCGGCGGCCTCGGGCTGATCCTTGGCGGCCTGATCCTCGACAACGCCTCCTACCACTGGATCTTCTGGCTCGGCGCCGCGACCGCGGTGCTGGCCGCGATCGCCGCCCTGATCTGGGTCCCCGAATCCCCGAACCGGATTCCCGCCCGGGTCGACTACCGCGGCGCCGTGGTGCTGGCGGTCGGGCTGTCAATCCCGATGTACGCGATCTCGATGGCCAACGACTGGGGCTGGGCGGATGTCCAGACCCTGGGCCTGCTGCTGGCCGGTCTCGGGATCATCGCCTTCTGGGTCTGGCTCGAGGCCCGCACCGACGAGCCGCTGGCCGACGTGACCCTGCTCCGGCAGCCGACCGTGGCGATGACCAACCTCGCCACCCTGCTGATCGGCTTCGGCATGTTCGGCTCCTTCATCCTCATCCCCCAGCTGGTCGAGGCTCCCGAATCGACCGGCTACGGGTTCGGTCTGACCGCGACCCAGGCCGGACTGGTCATGTTGCCCGGTGCCCTGACCATGCTCTTCGCCGGTCCGCTTTCCGGCCGGCTCGGCACCCGCTACGGAAACAAGCTGCCGATGGTCCTCGGTGGCCTCGTCAGCGGAATCGGATTGCTCGGGCTCGGGCTCGACCACGGCTCGATCCTCCACATCGTGCTCTGGAACGTCGTCGGTTCGATCGGAATCGGGCTGGCCTTCGCCGCGATGCCGAACCTGATCATGGGCGCGGTGCCGATGGCCCAGACCGGCGAGGCGACCGGAATCAACGCCCTGATCCGCTCGGTCGGTTCCTCGCTCGGCTCGCAGGTGACCGCATCGATACTCACGGCGACCGCGGTCGGCTCACTCGCGCTGCCGAGTGGTCAGGGCTTCGAGACCGCCTACCTCGTCTGCGCCGGCATTTCGATCTTCGCCGGACTGATGGCGATGCTGATTCCCGCCGCCGGCCGCGACCACGCGACGGCCGCCGAAGAGATCGGCGCGGCGTCGATCCTGCCGGACCCGGCCCAGGCCTCGGACCGATGAGCGCACCCCGGACACCACAGGCGGTCCGGGAGGACGGAGGGGGTTCTCCCCGGCGGGCCGACGCGGTCCGCAACCGCGAGCGGGTGATCGCCGCCGCCGAGCAGGTCTTCGCCGAGCAGGGAATCGAGGCCGGAATCCCCGAGATCGCCGAGCGGGCCGGGGTCGGCAAGGGGACCGTCTACCGGAACTTCGAGAGCAAGGACGAGCTGGTCGCGGCGATCCTCGCCCGCCGGATGGATCGCTTCGACCAGGACATCGTCGAGGCGCTTGAAAGCGACGATCCCGGCGCCGCCTTCCGGACGGTGCTGCGCAAGGCGGCGGCCCGGGCCAATGACCTCAGCTTTCCGGCCAGTATCTACTGGGCGGGCCGGACCCCGGAGCTCGACCAGGCCAAGGCGCAGGTGACCGGCCACATGGAGAAGCTGCTCCGCAAGGCGAAGAAGGCCGGTCAGGTTCGCCGTGACGCGAAGGTCGAGGAAGTGTGGATCCAGTTCGGCGGGATCATGCGCGGGCTGGGCGACGCTGGCGAGCAGGACCCGAAAGCGTGGCAACGGCACGCCGACCTGGTCGCTGACGCCTTCCGCCCGCTGACCTGACTCCGGCCGATCCGACCGGGTTCTAGAGGAAGGTCTCGCCCTCGCCGCGGTAGGTGGGGACCTCGTCGACGATCTCGTCGCCCTCGATCAGGATCAGGGACTCGAATCGCTCGCAGAGTTCGCCCGCCTTGGCGTGGCGAAGGTAGACGTTGTCGCCGATCTTCAGTGACTCCGCGACGTCACCGGCCAGGGGCGTCTGCACCTCGCCGGCTCCTTCGTCCTTCTCGAACTCGAGGCCTTCGGGCAGCCAGGGAACCGGCATCCTGCCCGGGTCGATCGGTCCCGAGGCGAGGTAGCCGCCGCCCAGGGCGGTGGCCACGCGAGGCTCGGGCTTCCTGACCACGGGCAGCGCGTAGCCGGCCGCGGGCCGCAGGCTGAGGTGCGAGTAGTGGTCGAACTGAGCCGGGGCGAAGAAACCGGACCCGGCGGTCACCTCGGTCACCGCCTCCTCGGCCGAGGTCGATTCGAGCGAACCGGTCCCGCCTCCGTTGATGAACTCGATCTCGGCTATCTCGCGGATCTTGGCCGTCACTTCGGCCCGCCGCTCGGCGATCTCGGCCCGGGACTTCTTCTTCATCGAGCGGATCGCCCGCGATCGAAAGGGCCGGCCCGGAATCTGGTCGCCGAGCCCGGCGATCTGGGCTTCGTAAGCCATCAGCCCGACCAGTTCGAGCTTGTCCCGACGGCCGATCTCCTCGGCCAGCGCGACGGCCTCCTCCGGTGAGTGGACCGGCGATCTGAGAACGCCGGCCTTCACCCTCCCGCCGAAGGCCCAGAGCGAAGCGTCAAGGTCCAGGCACAGCCGGACCGGTGCCGCCTGGCTGCCCAGTACCGACTCGATCAGGTCGAGGTGATCGACGCAATCGACCATGACGACCGGAGCCGCGCCCGGACTCGCGACCGCGCTGAGCGCGAGCTCGCCAAGCGCTTCCAGGTTGGCGGTGGGGTAGGCGAGCAGCAGGTTCTCCATTCCTCTCTCGGCGAGCCAGAGAGTCTCCGGCAGGGTGAAGGTCATCAGGCCCTGGAAGCGGGGGTCACGGGCGACGATCTGCTCGATCAGCGGCCGGCAGCGAAGCGACTTGGTCGCGACCCGGATCGGCTTCCCGCCCGCCCGCTCCAGCATCGAGTCCGAGTTCGCCCACATCGCGTCGAGATCGACGAAGGCAAAGGGCGCCTCGACCTCGCCGAAGATCTCTTCCAGCTCCTCATGGGTTCGCGTGCCGGCCTGATTCATTGGGCAAAGGCTAGACGCGACTCCGGAACCCTTGACGGTTCAGCGGGCCAGAAAGAGCGAAATCAGGTTGCCGAGGCGTTCCGGTTCCTGCGCCATGAAGGCGTGGCCGCCACCGGGGAAGCGGGCCAGCCAGGCATCCTCGAGCGCTCCCGAGAGGATGCGGCTGTTCTTGACCGGGATCACCCTGTCCTCGAGACCGTGGGCGATCAGGACCGGGAAGCCTTCATGGGCGAGATCGGAAATCTGGTCGATCGGCGGTTCCGAGTCGTACCAGTCGGCCATCGCCTGCTCCTGCTCGGCCAGGACATCCGGATCGAGATTCGCGCGGGCCGCGGCGACGATCGAACCGGCCGCCGATTTGACCTGCTCGGCGAACTCGGGCGGAAAGAGCAGTTCGATCAGGCGGTCGGCCTGCTCCTCGGGTGAACCTGTCTTGTCGGTCAGGTCCGCCTGCGCCTCCGGGCTCCGCCGTTCGACTCCCCTGCCGCCGGTGTCGGTCGAGAGCAGGGTCAGCGACCGCACCCGCCGGGGGATCCAGGCGACCAGCCTCTGGGCGACGAAGCCGCCCATCGACCAACCGGCCACGTCGACGTAGTTGATCTTCATGTCGTCGAGCACCGAGACGAGGTCGGTGGCCATCGAGGCGATCGATACGTCGTGTACGCCCCGGACCGATTCGCCGACCCCGCGATTGTCCGGGCAGATAACCGTCGACTTCCTCGCGAGGACGGACAGAAAGGTCGGATCCCAGTCGTCCTTGGTCGCGGCGTAGCCGTTGATCAGAAGTAGCGGCGGTCCTTCGCCCAGCCGTCGCCAGGCAATCCCGGTCGAACCCCCATCAAAGCGCTCCTCATTGAGTGCCACGGGATCAGTCTATGCCGAACCCGGAAAGAAGTTCCCGTTTTCTTCGCGCGGTCGACCGGGCCGCCGGTCCCCTCAGGCGTCCGGTTGAGGGCCGGCCTGGATCTCCTTCCAGCGGGCGGCCATGCCGGACGGGATCGATCGATTCGCGTCACGGTCGGTCTTCAGGCAGATCACCGCTGGCAGGTCGGATTCACGGGCGCGGCCAAGGGCGGCGGCGAGCTGGTCGATCCGGTCGACGTACTCGCCGTGGCAGCCCAGGCCCTCGGCCACCTCGTCCCAGCGCACCTCGCCCTGTTCGCAGCCGAAGGTACGGCCGTAGTGGGCGAGCTCGTTCGGTTCCTCCATCGTCCAGGAGCCCTCGGCGAAGACGATCACCGTGATCTTGATTCCCTCTCTCGCCGCCGACTGCAGCTCCATGAAGTTGAAACCGGCTGCGCCGTCTCCGGTGATGCTCACCACCTCGCGGTCCGGCACCCCGATCCGCGAGCCGATCGCCGACGGGATCCCGGTCCCGAGCATTCCGAGTTCGAGGATGGAGTGGTACGAGCGGGGCCGGGAGGGAGGGAGGACGGAGTAGGACCAGACCGCGGTCAGGCCCCCGTCGACCGTGTAGATCGCGTCTTCGCCGAAGACCTCGCCGATCACGCCGATCGCGTGGGCCGGGTGGATCGTCTCCTTGTCCCATTCGAGAATCGGGCCGGCCTGTCCCATCCGCCATGCCTCGCCGGTGCTCCTCGCGCTTTCCAGGCTCTCCAGCGCTTCCGGTGATGCGGTCGTGTTCCGCGAACGCAGCTCGGCGAGGATGCCGCCGAGCGCATCCTTGACGTCGGCGACCATCCCCAAGGCGAGCGGGCGGGTGACCCCGATGTGGGTGGGTTCGATGTCGATCTGGATCAGCTTCTTGCCTTCGGGGTCACCCCAGTACTTGTCGTAGGGCAGGTCCAGGTTGCCGATCCTCGAGCCGGCGACGAGGATCACGTCCGCTTCCCGGCGGGCCTGTCCGCCGCCGTCTCCGAACCCGAACACATAGTTCGGATTCGACGAGGGCACGCTGGCCCGGCCGGCCTGGGTTGGCAGCAGGGGGCAGCCGAGCAGCTCGGCCAGCTCCGCCACCTCGGAGTTCGCGCCGGCCCGGTCGACCCCGGTTCCGGCCACGATCACCGGTCGTTTCGCCCCGGCGAGCAGATCGGCGGCAGAGGCGATCTGCGCCGCCGACGCCTTCGGCAGGGACGGCCGGTAGGCATCCGGAAGCAGGATCGGCTGCTTGCTTTCGTCGCCGGTCGCGTACATCACCGGGGCGGGCACCTCGACCTGAACCGGTCCGGGACGGCCGTTCCACATCTCCCGGAAGGCGAGCCGCATCACCTCGGCGATCCGGTCCCACTCGAAGGCCGGGCCACCCCACTTGACCGCGGGCCGGAACGCGTCGAGCTGGTCCTGGCCCTGGAAGGTCGATGGAGGCGAGGGGTAGCTCACTCCCATCCGGTGCTGCGAAGTGATCGCGATCAGCGGCACGCCCTCGTGGCGGGCGGTGAAGATCCCGGGCAGGAGGTTGACCGTGCCCGGTCCGGGATTGCCGATCACCGCGGAAGCCTTGCCGGTCGATTTGTAGAGGCCTTCGGCCATGTGGGCCCCGGCGGATTCGTGCCGCACCGGGACCAGCCTGATCCCGTGCTCCTCGAGGCTCGCGAGCAAAGGGTCGATCTCGGGCGAGGGAAGGCCGAACACATGCTCGATCCCTTCCGCGGCCAGGCATCGGGCGAAAACCTCGCCCCCGGTGATCTCGGTCATAGCGTCTCCTAGCGGTCAGGATGCAGGTAGATCGACCATACGCCCGAAAACGACCCGAAAACCTGCGGCAAAACCCCCAATCGCCCGATTCCCGGGGGCATTCGGAATCGGCGGCGATATGCGCGATATCGGTCTCTGACTGGATATCCTTGACTCATGGGCGCTCAAAACGGCAAGGCTCTCCGTGCGGTTCGCCTCGAAGAGGCATCGACGAGGGCCCGTCAAGCAGAGGCCGAAGGTGATGACGCAACCGCCATCGCGGCCTGGCGTGACTATCGCCTGATTCGCGATGCCGGGCGTTCGCCCGAGGATCTGCTGGCGGAGGGCATCGCTCTCAGCAAAATGGCCGACCGGCTCATCGAGCCGAGGTGACCGACTTCGGTCGAATCCTGAAGGACCTCAATGCCGCCGGGGTCCGGTATGTCGTGGTCGGTGGAATCGCGTTGATTCGTCACGGAGTCGTGCGGGCCACTCGCGACGTGGACGTCGTTTACGACCCCGACCCCGGCAACCTCGAAGCGATCCGAACCCTGATCTCGGCATGGGGGGCCACTCGTCCTGACGGTTCGCCCCTGGCCGAAGATGCGCTAACTGATGGTCGCTCGATTCACTTGTCCACGCCGCATGGTGAACTCGACTTGCTCTCGGAGCAACTGTCTGCGGTCAGCTTCTCCGATCTGCTCGGCAGGTCCGAGATTCGACGCATCGACGGGGTGGAGGCCCCGATCTGCTCGCTCGCCGATCTGGTCACCCTGAAACGCGCAGCCGGCAGGGAACGGGACCTTGCAGACCTCTCCGATCTGGAAACTACGCACGGAAAGTTGCCCGACACGCCAGGCGACTGAATCGGAACTACAGCTAGCGGAGAGGGAGGGATTCGAACCCTCGATACGGCTATAAACCGCATACTCCCTTAGCAGGGGAGCGCCTTCAGCCACTCGGCCACCTCTCCGGGCCGCACGATTCTAGGGAATACGCGGGGGTTCGGACTTCGCCGGACCGCATCCATCCGGTTTGACAGGTGTTCGTTTCAAAGTAGCCTCCCATCAACCCTCATGACTTCCCGGTCTGCCTGGCGACGCCGAATGCCGCCCTCCGGACCGGGTCACCAAGGAGAAAACTTCATGCTTCGAAAGAGCGCCTTCCTGGCGTTACTGATCTTGAGCGTTTTCGGTCTGGCCGTGCCGGCCGCGAACGCCGCGCCCAAGGACTATTCCGCGACCGCGCGCAACATCATCCCCTCGGGCCAGAAGGGTTCGCTGCCGATCGACAGCACCCAGGCCCTGATGTACGACGCGCTGACCCCGCTCTTCAACAAGGTCACCGACGCCGACATCAAGAAGTACTTCAAGTCGGAGAAGCTCGGGACCGCGACCGACGGTCCCTACACCGACGAGGTCGTGCCGAAGGCCGGCGTGACCATCAAGCGCGACAAGTACGGCGTGCCCCATGTGATCGCCACCACCTATGACGGTGGCATCTGGGCGGCCGGCTGGATCGCCGCCGAAGACCGCGGACTGCTGCTGCAGCAGGCCCGCAACAACGCCCGGGTTGCCGCGATCGACGTGCCCGGACTCAGCGCCATCGGCCTGGTTTCAAGCCTCCAGAACTTCCAGCCCAGCGCCCAGACTGAAGCGGTGATCGCCAAGCAGACCCAGGCGCTCCAGGCCAAGGGCAAGGAAGGCAAGGCGGTCCTGCGGGACATCGACACCTACATCAGCGGCATCAACGACTACCTCGACGCGAACAGCCCGGCCACCCCGGACTGGACCCGCAACGACGTCTACGCGGTCAACGCCCTGAAGAATCAGTTCCTCGGAGTCGGTGGTGGAGACGAAGCCCGTCGTTCGCAGTTCCTCGGCGGACTGATCAAGCGCCTCGGCGCGAAGAAGGGCTGGAAGGTCTTCAACGACCTGCGCCAGCAGACCAACAGCGAGAGCCCGACCTCGATCGACGGCCGTTTCGCCTACTCGCCGATCCCCTCGAACAAGTCCGGCAGCGTCATCATCGACCCGAAGAGCTTCAAGCCGGT
>WBZM01000974.1_pt1 | contig 32493 bp, 29 predicted proteins | sample 5204271 | NCBI WGS metagenome assembly WBZM01 (sample SAMN12344346, study PRJNA552823) | activated sludge metagenome | biome: Activated sludge suspended growth; feature: Nitrification reactor; material: Wastewater; isolation source: activated sludge from nitrification reactor of wastewater... | reverse complement strand
ATGTTTCAGTTCAGTTGGTTCCCGTTCAACTACCCTATATATTCAGGTAGAGACAACATGACATTACTCATGCTAGGTTTCCCCATTCGGAAATTCCCGGTTCAAAGCTTGTTGACAGCTCCCCGAAGCTTTTCGCAGTCTTCCACGTCCTTCATCGGTAATATACGTCTAGGCATCCACTACTGTGCCCTTGAGTACCTTTTTATGCATTGACTTAACTAGCGATTGCTAAATATGAATCGCTAACCGTCAATCTCGTATTTTTCAAAAAATTTGAAAACTTATTTTCTTACATCACCAAATTGTTAATGCACTTGTGTCTCACACGCTTTGAGCGCACATTTCCACCACATCTACCTCGCTTATGATGTGATTTTGTCTGCGTTCAAGATCATTCGTTCTACAACTTGATCTATCGTACCACCGTAACACTCGCATTGTCTAGTGGTTTTTGTTGTATTTTTTGCCATAAAAAATCCTCTCGCAATCTGGATCTTTTGTCTCACATTGCCAGAGGTTCGTATGAACATTCGCGTAACTAGTACTTATTATAGCGAAGCTTGAAATAATTTGCAAGAGTATTCTATGTTTTTACGCGTTCACGATAGAGTGCTTCAAAAGCACCGCTCATACCACCTCGTTGCTTCAGCTCGGCTGAATCTTCACTTGCCATTGGAAAAATATGCACGTGCGCATGATTTATAGTTTGGCCAGACTCCGCACCTTGATTAAAGCCTACCGTTTCTTGCCCAATATACGTAACTTCCGCCACGTTACATAGTCGTTGTGCGGCATCTTTATATATTACTTGCAGCTCAGCCCATACATCCTTTGAAAGCTTTGAGAGGTTCGGCTCGTGTTCTTTTGTGGCTAAAAAACCTGCTGCAAGCCGTAGCCTCTCCCTTTTTTCACCTGCATGAAGGAATAGTCTCCAGGAGTCATACTCGTAGATGAGTTTTGAGATAGACTTATCTAGGTTACAAAAAGGACATTCCATCATGCGTACAATTATAACAAAATTACTCCTCCCTCTTGAAGACTTTGGCTAAATACGCTAGAATTGTGAGAGTCTTAAGAAGGCTTTTAATAATTTGGGGCGATAGCTCAGTTGGCTAGAGCACCTGCTTTGCAAGCAGGGGGTCCGGGGTTCGAGTCCCCGTCGCTCCACCAGATTGTGTGCCCGAACCTTTCAGGTTTGGACATGCAATCTGGTGGAGACACCAGGAATGTCGAGAAGCCCGATATTTTGCCGAGAGGCAAAATAGGGTTCGGCGAAATGAGAGAAAAGAAAATGTAGTTCTATATTTTCTTAAACGAGTGAAGGAGCAAGCTTGCTTGCGATGTCCCCGTCGCTCTCGCCTTTATGGGGTAACTCAGGCTTCGGTCTGTTGTTACTCCACCAAGTGCACCTTACCATCATTGAATACAATCAAGGGCGATTAGCTCAGCTGGTTAGAGCGCGTCACTGATAATGACGAGGTCGGAGGTTCAAGTCCCTCATCGCCCACCAAGTATTCAATATTATTTTCCGCATATAAACCTTTTACATGTGTGGGCGCTTAGCTCAGTTGGCTAGAGCACCTCGTTTACACCGAGGGGGTCGGGGGTTCGAGCCCCTCAGCGCCCACCACATGTAAAAGGTTTATTTTTATTTCCACTTTAGCCCAGTCGTCATCGTGGGGTATAATAAGATTATGGAATACGAATTCTCCCTCACTTGGTTCTTCATAGGTTTTATCGTGCTTGCCGTAGGGGTTTTATTTGTGCGCTTTCACCAGTGGGTCGCCGATAATTTCGGTGCGGGTGTTGGCAGCTACGAGCGCTACAAACTATATGCACTGCTTACCTGCGTACTCGGACTTATTGTCATGGTCAACCTCCACAGTCTCATTTTAGGCTGGTTTTTTGGCATGTTATTCAACCGCGGTAGTGCATAATTTAGATTTTCGCAACAACAAAAACTCCTCTAGTAATAGAGGAGTTTTTTTATTAACAACTTAGTTGTGCAATTTATCATCTTTCAAGCGTGTCTAACACTTTCGAACTTTGTCTCACCCCGAAGGGCTGATCAATATGTAAGCTCAGCATATTGAAAGACCGACCTAGCTCTAGCTTTGATTTCTCGAAAGCTAGGCATAGTTTCTCCCTAGAAAGGAGGTAATCCATCCGCAGCTTCCGCTACGGATACCTTGTTACGACTTAACCCCAATCATGCCCCCCACCTTAGGCCGACGAATCGGACTTCGGGTGTTGGTCACTTTCATGGTTTGACGGGCGGTGTGTACAAGACCCGGGAACGTATTCACCGCAGTTTGCTGACCTGCGATTACTAGCGATTCCGACTTCAAAGAGGCGAGTTTCAGCCTCTTATCCGAACTGGGACAAGCTTTGATGCGATTTGCTTCACCTCGCGGCTTCGCTGCGCATTGTACTTGCCATTGTATCACGTTTCTAGCCCAGGATGTAAGAGAAATACTGACCTGACATCATCCCCTCCTTCCTCCCCGTTACCGGGGCAGTCTGATTAGAAAAATACAACTAATCACAAGGGTTGCGCTCGTTGATGGACTTAACCAAACATCTCACGACACGAGCTGACGACGGCCATGCATCATCTGTCACTTGGTTCAATAAAGCACTCTTGCCTTTCGGCAAAATTCCAAGGATGTCAAACCCTGGTAAGGTTCTTCGTTTAGCATCGAATTAAAGAACATGATCCACCGCTTGTGCGGGTCCCCGTCAATTCCTTTATGTTTTAGTCTTGCGACCGTACTCCACAGGCGGGATACTTAACGCGTTAGCTTCGCTACAGAGGGGGTCGATACCCCCTACAGCTAGTATCCATCGTTTACGGCGTGGACTACCCGGGTATCTAATCCGGTTCGCTCCCCACGCTTTCGTGCCTTAGCGTCAGAAATAGCCCAGTACCCTGCCTACGCCATTGGTGTTCCTTCTGATATCTACGGATATTACCCCTACTTCAGAAATTCCAGGTACCTCTGCTACTCTCGAGTTAGCCAGTTTGAATAATAGTCTGTATGGTTGAGCCACCAGGTTTCACTATTCACTTAACTAACCGCCTACGCAACTCTTTACGCCCAGTCACTCCGGATAACGCTCGGATCCTACGTATGACCGCGGCTGCTGGCACGTAGTTAGCCGATCCTTATTCATAAGTTACCGTCATATTCTTCACTTATAAAAGCAGTTTACGACCCGAGGGCCTTCATCCTGCACGCGGCGTTGCTCCATCAGGCTTTCGCCCATTGTGGAAGATTCCTTACTGCTGCCTCCCGTAGGAGTCTGGGCCGTGTCTCAGTCCCAGTCTGGCTGATCATCCTCTCAGACCAGCTACGGATCGTCGCCTTGGTGAGCCTTTACCTCACCAACAAGCTAATCCGACGCGGGCCGCTCCCAAAGCGCATAAATGCTTTAATCCGAAGATCATATGCGGTATTAGCTTCCGTTTCCGAAAGTTATCCCTCACTTTGGGGCACGTTCCCACGCGTTACTCAGCCGTCCGCCACTCGCCTTCATCCCTCACTAAAGCTCGGAATGAATAGATTCTAAACGCTAGATTCTAAACGGTAGAAGAAAATCTTCTACTATCTAGTTTCTAGCATCTAGCATCTGTTCCGAACCTTGGTGAGGAACAAGCTGCCGTTCGACTTGCATGTATTAGGCACGCCGCCAGCGTTCATCCTGAGCCAGGATCAAACTCTCCATATATGACACGAATTGCTTCGCATCTTGAATTGTTTAAATGTTCATAAAAGAAAACATCTACTCAAAAATAGACTGACGATGAGGAATCAAATAAATGATTCCTCTAGATAAATAATTATCTAAAATTGCACAACTAAATTGTTAATGAACCACTTCAAACTGTCGGTTACCCGTTTATCTCTCGCAGTTATTAGCAGACTGTTATCCATTCTACACAAATAAAAGAGGTGCGTCAATACATAGAGGCAATTATTTTGTCGCTATAAATACAACGGCACCAATTGCTACACCAATCATCGCACCCGCCACCACTTCCAAAGGGGTATGTCCTTTGGCAGAACGTGGCAGTGCAACGTTAGACTTCAGGCTTTTTATCAACTCCTGTATAGCCATCCCCTGTTCGCCAGACGATCGTCGAACCATCATAGCATCGTACATTACAACGGAGGCAAACAAAGCAGCTAGACCAAACAGCCCCGACCCCATACCATCCTTAAAACCTATTAGAGTCGTTAGTGCCATCACCGTAGCACTATGAGCACTCGGCATATTCCCCGAAAGATACAGCTGGCGCAAGTTTCCCCAATCATGTGTTCGTGCTACCACAAAAAGATATTTTAATCCTTGTGCAACAATCCAGCCCGCTGCAACTGCTACTAAGTACGGTGACACGATATCAGGGATTAGGGCCATAGACTACTCCTCAGTTACTTCTTCTTGTTTTTCGGGCATAATACCCAGCGATGCAACGATGTCACCATCGTTCATCTTCATTATACGCACACCCTGGGTTGTCCGTCCAAGTGTCGGAATGTCCTTCAATCCCACTCGAATCGCCTGACCCTTGTTCGAGATCATCAGCACTTCACTTGCGTCTTCTTCAAGCGTACGTACGGCAATAATCGGACCTGTCTTCGAAGTGACGACAGCCGCCTTTATGCCTACACCGCCTCGTTTATGACTCGTAAAATGTGCTACTTTAGTTGCCTTACCGTATCCCTTTTCGCTGATCACCAGTAGTCGGCTTTCGTCGTCAGAAACAACATCCATACCTACCACCACGTCATTTGGTCGCAAACGAACACCTCGAACACCTCGAGCCGAACGACCCATTGGGCGAGCATCCTTCTCGTTGAAGCGAATAGCTTGTCCAGCAGATGTTGAAATAATAACATCGCTTTCTCCATCGGTTTTCTTAATCCAGCGTAGCTCATCATTGTCGTCAAGCTTAATAGCGATCAAGCCGTTGGTACGAATATTTGCATAGTCTTTGAGTGGCGTCTTTTTCACTGTACCTTTAATCGTAGCCATAAACAGATACCCGTCGTCGCTTGCATCTTTTTCGTGCCTGATGATTGATGTAATTTTCTCTTCAGGCTGGAGCTGCAGTAGGTTTACGGCCGCAACACCTTTAGCCTGCAAGCTTGCTGCCGGTACTTCGTAGGCCTTCAGGCGGAAAACACGACCCTTGTTGGTAAAGAACAGTAAATAATCGTGTGTACTCGATGGCACGAGCTGATCAATCACATCCTCTTCCTTCGTTGTCATGCCGCGTTTTCCCTTGCCGCCACGGTTCTGACGTCGATACTCACTCAACAATGTGCGTTTGATGTAGTTTTCTGTTGTAAGAAGTATAACACTCTCTTCCTCTGGTATAAGCTCTTCGTCACTAAATTTACCAAGCTCGTGGTTGATAATTTTACTACGACGATCATCGCCATACTTTTCTTTCATTTCAAGCAATTCGGTTTTGATAATCTTCAGGATCTCTTTTTCATCAGCCAATATTGCTTCAAGCCGCTTAATAAGATCTAGCAACTCTTTCAGTTCGTTCTCGATCTCTTGCCTATCAAGCCCTGTTAGCTTGCGTAGCTGCATCGCTAGGATTGCACGACCCTGAATTTCCGAAAGCTTGAAGCGTTCCATCAAGCCTTTTAGGGCTTCGTCGTAATTTTTACTACCGCGTATCAACTTGATCACCTCATCTATGTGGTCAAGAGCAATTTTTAGGCCTTCAAGCACATGTGCACGCTCGCGAGCTTTACGCAACTCAAATTCGGTACGGCGCCGAACAACATTTTGACGATGCTTTACAAATTCCTGCAACATCTCGTGTAGCCCCATAATCCGAGGTTGTATGCCATCGACGAGTGAAAGCATATTGAAGTTAAAGCTTGTTTGCAGCGCTGTAAGTTTATAGAGCTGATTCAATAGTTTCTTTGGATAGGCATCTTTTTTTAGCTCGATCACCACACGCACTTTGCCTCGTGCACTTTCGTCACGGAGATCGCTAATGCCATTAATCTTTTTGTCTTTTACTAATTCAGCAATCTTTTCGATCAGCGTTGCTTTATTTACAGCGTATGGCATTTCACTGACAATAATCTGGTGACGTCCTTTTTTGGTCTCTACAATTTCAGCCACTGCACGTACCATCACGCTACCGCGCCCTGTTTGGTAGGCCTGTTTCATTAGTTGCCCGCCGTAAATTGTTGCCCCTGTTGGGAAATCTGGACCTTTTACGTGCTTCAGTAGATCATCAGTCGTTGCCTCTTCGTTATCGATCAGCTCAATCGATGCATCTACTAATTCGCCAAGGTTATGCGGCGGAATATTGGTTGCCATACCCACAGCGATACCAATCTGACCATTCAGGAGCAAGTTTGGAATTTTCGCAGGTAACACCACTGGCTCTTGGCGCGAACCATCGTAGTTATCCCTAAAATCGACGGTTTCTTTTTCTATATCAACCAACATTTCGTCAGCAGCTTTTGTCATGCGTGCTTCGGTGTAACGCATAGCTGCCGCTGGGTCGCCATCCATCGAACCAAAGTTTCCCTGGCCATCGATCATTGGATAGCGAAGCGACCACGGCTGCGCCAAACGCACCATCGAATCATAAATTGCGCTGTCGCCATGTGGGTGATACTTACCCATCACGTCACCGACAATCAACGCGCTTTTTACGTACTTACTCCCTGAACGATTGCCGTTTTGGCTCATCGAGTACAAAATACGACGATGTACGGGCTTCAAGCCGTCGCGCACATCTGGGAGTGCACGATCAATAATCACGCTCATCGAATAGCGGAAAAAGCTGTCCTTCATGACATTTTCAAGGGTGCGATACTCTAGTCCCGCACCGTCTTGTGGCACATTTGGCACTACCACTTCTTCATTTTCCATTGGTATATTCTGGTCATCTTTCATAATTTATATATCCAATTCCTCTAGGTCTGCTTCTTTTGCCCTTGCCTGAATAAAACTCTTGCGCAAAGATACTTCGTCACCCATTAACTTCGTAAATACTGCGTCCGCTTCTTCAGCATCTTCGATTCGTACCTGTACTAATACACGGTTTTCGGGATTCATAGTAGTTTCCCACAACTGGTCGGCATCCATTTCGCCCAAACCCTTGAATCGACTAATTGTTACGCCTGCTTGCTTCATGATGTCATCTTCCTGATTGATCACCGTACCACGTGCAGTTTTTTCGGCGATAATATCATTCAAAATCTTATCGCGCTCTTCTTCGTCATAGGCATATTGCTTCTTTTGCCCGCGATTAATGCTGTACAGTGGCGGTTTTGCCAAGTAAATATAGCCACCTTCGACAACTTCTTTCATATAACGGAAGAAAAACGTCAGCAGCAACGTACTAATGTGGCTACCATCTACATCGGCGTCGGTCATGATGATGATTTTGTGGTATCGCAAGCCATTAATGTCGAATTGTTCGCCAATTCCCACGCCAAATGCCTGAATCATAGCCACAATTTCTTTATTGGCGAACATTTTATCTAGTCGTGCTCGCTCGGTATTCAGCACTTTACCACGCAACGGCAAAATTGCTTGCGTTTTGTTGTCTCGCCCCTCTTTGGCGCTCCCAGCAGCCGAGTTACCCTCTACAATGTAAATTTCACTATCGTCAGGGCTTTTGCTCGAACAGTCCCACAGTTTTCCAGGTAGCCCCATGCCATCCAGTGCACCTTTACGTAGCACATTGTCGCGCGCCGCACGAGCTGCCTTACGGGCACGGGCAGCGAGGATTGCTTTGCCGACGATCTTTTTAGCCACATCTGGGTTTTCTTCTAGGTAGTAACTAAAGTATTCGTTCATTACCTGCTCGACATACCGCCGAACTTCAGGGTTACCGAGCTTATTTTTGGTCTGACCTTCAAATTGTGGGTCTGGCAGCTTCACCAAAATAATCGCCGTCAAGCCTTCGCGAATATCATCGCCCGAAAGATTGTCTTCTTTTTCTTTTAGCAAGCTGTTTTTGCGCGCATAATCGTTAATAACACGCGTCATTGCCGACCGAAACCCAATTAAATGTGTCCCGCCATCTGGCGTAAGCACATTGTTGGCAAATGGCTTTACGATTTCTGTAAACGTATCGTTGTACTGCACCGCAACTTCAACACCTGAATCTTCTACTTGTTTTTCAACATAAAATATAGTGTCACTGACGACTTCCTTACCAATGTTTAGATGCTTGACGTAGCTCTGAATACCGCCTTCGAAGTAAAAGGCTTGTCGATCGCCAGTACGCTCATCGATAACTGACGTATAAATCCCTTTTGTCAGATACGCCTGATGTCGCAGGTAGCTCACTACCCACTTGTAATCAAACTCGACTGTTTCTTTAAAAATCGTTGGGTCAGGATAAAACGTTACTGTCGTTCCCGTTGGCCGATCTGTCTTGCCCATTTTTTTCAGCGGCATAGTCGTTGCCCCCTGAGCAAACTCAATTCGGTATAACTCTCCCTTTTGAACAACTTCGGCAATCATACGAGTCGAAAGTGCATTAACGACACTCGATCCTACACCGTGCAGACCACTCGATACCTTATAGCCACCACCGCCAAACTTACCACCTGCGTGCAAAACTGTCAGTACTGTTTCGAGCGTACTTAAGCCTGTTTTTGGATGTTTATCGACAGGAATACCTCGCCCGTCATCGACAATCATAATACCGCCGTCATCCAAAATACGTATATCTACTCTGGTAGCAAACCCCGCTATGGCTTCGTCAATCGAGTTATCAGCGATTTCTTTAATTAAATGGTGTACCCCATCGTAGCCCGTACTTCCGATATACATTCCTGGACGTTTACGGACTGGCTCGAGCCCTTCGAGCACTTGAATTTGTGACCCATCATACGAGTCATTTGTCTGTTTTGTCATGTTCCCTCACTTCAGACTTGCTATTTACACTGGCACTATTATATATGACAATTTTTATTCGCGCTAGAGTCTTGCGCTGAACACAATACTTATGCTAATCTACATACAAACAGTAGTACGCGTACTGTAAAATATTAAAAACAAAACTTAATAACATAATAAAAAGTAGGAACAGTGGCCATGTTTCGTAAGATTGTGTCAAACTTACCATTTAGCTCAGCACTTGTTGGGCAGCTCAGCTTTTACGCAAAGCGACTCAGAAAAGAAGAATTAACAAGACGCCTCGGGCTTATTTTTACTGCCCTGGCGATTGCCGTGCAATCGCTTGCAGTTATTGCACCACCTGAAGCTACTAATGCGGCAAGTCCTGCCGACTTTGTCAGTGGCGGTGTTGCAAACAAAGCCCAGTTTTTGGCTCACTACGATAAAAACACCAACCGTATACAAGGGCTCTTTAATCATCTAGGTATCACCCGCGACGAAATCGTAGCAATGCGACCAGGCGCCATTCGGGCAAACGAAGTGGCGGGCAAGTTCAACTGGTCTCGCGTGTCTCTGTACTCAGCTGCACAAGGTCAACATAGAGTAGTTCTCCCTAGTGGTGCCGATTTCTTCTATCGGCCCCTTGCACTTACCCAGGAGGGAAGCTTGCCGTATCCAATCATCGAGGGCCACTCAGCACGCCAGGGATGGTTCGCAATCAAGCTCGATTGCGCCAACCTGATCACTAATTCTGGCCCAAAACCTGCGCCTACCCTTCCGCCACCGCCAGCACCAGCGCCGCCACCGCCTGTACGTGCAATGTGTGCAGTACCTGGAAAAGAATCTCTGCCTGCAGGCGACCCCAACTGTAAGCTTGATCCAGTTGCCGCCTGTTCGGCACTCGATGCTTCGATTGTCAACCGCACACTCCTATCTCTTTCAGGAAAATCGAGTGTGGCAAACGGCGCAACAGTTAGTGGGTACAACTTCGTCATCAAAGATGCCAACGGAACTGTTGTAAAAACTATTCCTGTTTCGAGTAGTCAGCTAGCCGTAGCTGCACCTTCGACCGAACTTACTAAAGCAGGTAACTACACCGTTTCACTTGCGGTAGCAACAAGTGTTGGCGAAAAAACTGATGCAACCAACTGCGTAAAAGCATTCACGATTGTGCCGCCAAAAATGTGCCAATACAACCCAAAGATCGAAGAAAAAGACCCTGAATGCCAGCCATGTACCGAAGGTTCAAATATCTGGGTGCGCGATCCTAAGTGTACAACTGAAATTGTAAAAACCAAATCTGCCATCAACCTTTCGCAAGGCGGTGTCAATGCGACGACAGTCAAAGCAAAAGGTGGCGATAAGATTAGCTATACTATCACGATAGAAAATCGTGGTGCCAAAAATGCCACCAATGTCGAATTGAAAGAACAACTCCAAGATGTTGTAGAATACGCCACCCCTATAGATAATGGTGGTGCCAAATACGATACAGCTGCAAAAGTGCTTTCTTGGGACAACGCAACCATCAAATCACGTGCCAAAGAAACTCGTACCTTTGTTGTTCAAGTTATTAACCCAGTACCCTCAACAAACACAGGCGCAAGTAATGGTGCATCGTTCAACTGTATTATGACAAACACGTTTGGCAACTCGGTAGACGTGCCTGTCGAATGCCCTGTCGAAAAAGTATTAGTAGAACAAACAGTCGCAGATTTACCACACACAGGACCACGCGAAAACATGATTTTTGCCGCCGTACTTCTATCTGTTGTTGTCTACTTCTGGGCTCGTTCACGACAACTTGGCAAAGAAGTTCGCTTGGTTCGCCGCGATGTACATGCAGGAGCAATCTAAATAGCTAATAAGGTGGGAATATGTCAGAACAATTAAAAACAAAAGATCATGAGCAATTCAAAGATACAGGGTTAGAATCTGAAGGCTCAGAGCGTCGCAAGCAACTTCAGGCTGAACGCGAACGTTCTGCCGCCGAAAAAGAACGTTCAAGCGCCGAAAAAGAAGATACCGCTCGTCACGAAGTAGAGCGTGTCGTTGCCGAACAAGAAAAGAAAAGTCATGAAAAACAAGTTGCCTCACCCGCAGAGCGTCGTCGCGATGCACCCCTAAAAAATACCAAAGCAACTCGTGACGCTCTTTTCAAAAAAGAAATGAAGCGTCTGCAGGGAGAAATGTCAACTCCAGAACGTACATTTAGCAAGCTCATCCACAACAAAGCTGTCGAAAAAGTCAGCGAAGCTGTTGGATCAACGATTGCTCGCCCAAACGCAATCTTGTATGGCTCAATGTTTGCGTTCTTGCTCACTGCCGTTGTGTACTTCTGGGCAAAACACACAGGCCATGAACTGTCTGGATTCGAAACAATTGGTGCGTTTATTATTGGCTGGTTAGCAGGCATGATTGTCGATTATGTTCGCATCATGATATCTGGTGGTAAAAATACCTAAGCTGCAGTCTTTAGCTTAGACAAATACCCTAGAGATATACCTAGGGTATTTTATTGGGTCAATGAGCAGCCAGGAGTGTCTTCTACTAGTGCAGCTTTACCGACACTTCATTATCGCCCGAATGCTTAACTGCCAGCTTTTCTTTTGGCTGAGTAGCTTCAGAACCCGATGGAACAGACGAAGATGTATCGATAGCCTGTGATTCTGGCGCAGGACTACCAGAATCTTTTTGTTGTTGAACACCCCGATCCAAAGTATTGGTTTGCGATGGTATCGCATTCGGCTGATCAACTGATGCAGGTACTGGCTTGGCTCCAGCGGGTGGCCGATGATTACTAAGCTGCGGTGGCGCTGAGCCTCCTAGTTGCTTGCGCTTCGCTAGCCATTCGTCGAGGAATGAAGATCCTGCACCCTTCCCTGCATTCGCTGCTACTGTGCCTGATGGGCTCCCTGTCGGCATCCCCGCTCGCAGGCGCTCCATCCGCTCCTTCTTCTCCTTATCGGCAGCGCCCAAACGTTCAAAAATCTCTTTTTCTACCACAGCACGAGGCTTGCCAAATTTCGCTGCCGAAAGTCGCTTCAAGGCATCGTTCAGCTGCAAATTCGGCGTGCCCATAGGTGCAATCCACGACATACTAAACGGTGCCGATGGCACATTATTGATCATCACACTAGTAATCGACTGGTGATTCGGCAATTTCGTTAGATCCTCTGCTTCAAACGTTGGCGCAAACTTTTTGATCAATATCTCGGCATCAGTAATACCGATACGTCCACAAATCACTGTACCTACGTTACCGATGATCGCTTCGCGGATCTTGTCCGTGAGCTGTGTCATAAACTGATTACCCAGTATCAGGTTTAGGCGATACTTTCGTGCTTCAGAAAGGATCGATTCAAAACTATCAGTCGCAAAGTTTTGGAACTCATCTACATACAGTGAAAAGTCGATACGATCGCTCTCGAGCATGTTGGCTCGCCCCATCGCTGCTGCCTGAAACTTCATAATAAATATAATACCAAGCAACTTCGAGTTTAGTTCACCCATCTTCCCCTTCGAAAGATTTACCAGCAGAATCTTCTTGTTGTCCATAATCTCGCGTAAATTAAAGCCACTTTTTGTTTGGCCAATAATATTACGCATGGCATCATTGCTAATGAACGGACCAAACTTCGATACCACCCAGCTAATCACCTCGCCCGCTTCGTTCGAACGCTGTGATGCAGGAAATTCCTTGGTCCAAAAATCAAGCACAGTTTGGTCGGTGACATACTTTAGTTTACTTTTTACAAAATCTTGGTCGATCAAACATTTTGGAATATCAATAAATGTGCCGCCCGCAGGGTCGCTCATCAGAAGTAGTGCACAGTTACGGAAAATATGCTCCAAACGTGGACCAACAATACCTGTGTGTCCCGGGTCATATAGCCCATACAGCATATTGATTGCTTCTTGCACCAAAAAGTCTTTTTGATCAGGGTTATCAAATTCAAACATATTCAGCCCTATCGGGTGTGTCATGTCTCCTGGGTTGAAGTAAATAATATCCTCGACCCTATCTTTTGGTACACGACTCAGCAGCGCTTCAACCGAATCACCGTGCGGGTCAACAAAGGCAAAGCCCTTGCCATCCATCATATCTTGGTATGCCAGATTCTCGAGTAGCACTGATTTACCCGTTCCTGTTTGTCCAATAATATAGGTGTGTCGACGACGGTCGTTGGTACTTAGGCGTATTGGCTTTTTCATGCCACGAAACTCGTTATACCCAAGCAAAAAGCCTTCCTCCATCAGTTCGGTCGGACCATCAACCTGCTTACTCATTTGGCGTTGTACTTGGGATGTAGGGATATTCTTTTGATCAGGTAGATGGAACATTGTAGAAAGCTCAACGGTATTTAAAATGTTGTTATTTACACTTTGCGGGAAAAATCGAAAGATATAGGCAGTCACGAGCTCTTCGATATTGCGCGAAATCGCAAACTTGAACCCGTTAGAAGAAGGTGAATCAAACAACGAAAATGCCGACACGACATTGTTCAGCAGTACTTGCGATTTTGCAGCCGTGTTAGAAGATACAACAACTCGAATCAGTGTTTCGTAGCCTGGATAGCGAGTTTTTTCTTCAATCGCTTCTATTTTTGCTTTTTCGAGTGATGTCAATTGCTTGTCTTCAGGCTTTTCTTCTTTTTCGGCAGCTTCTGGTGGCTTCCAAAGTGCCTCCATGACATCTTTTGGCGCCAAAAACGCCTCAATACCAGATTTTTTTCCTTTATTCTTGCTTATTTTATCTGCTTCTAAGATTGATTTTTTCACCCAGCCATCACCTGCAGGTCGTAGTAGAATTTGTATTCCTACTCCGTCTTCCCTACTGGCGGCCGAAAGCGCATTCAGCAATGCCCTCGAAGCATCTCGCTTTGTTTCGGTATACATCGCAATTGGCAGGTACGCCTCTTTTTTCAGCGTAAATTCGCCGCCGATTGTACCGCTCATTTTTCCCACTTCGCTAAATAAATTATGCTCTTCCACTTCTTCTAAACGTGCTGCTGGATACGCCGCAGCGACTGCTTGACGCACGACATCTACCAGTACGATTGGGACGACTGCGTAGTAATACACCAACCCATCTTTAGCGACAATCTCGAACGAAATATGACGCTGACCATACATTTTACTCTTAAAGCCCTTTGTGGCGGTACTTGCAATCACGTTATACATTACCTGTGCCTGGCTTAGCACTTCTTCGGTCAAGTCACGCTGGTCACGTCCGCCACCGTCAATATCTTCACTACTTGGAGGTAGATGAATAATCATCGGCACCATCTTTAGACCGCGTTCAAAGTTTTTGGCTTCACGCAAATTTTTTTGGTACTGCAAAAAGATAAAAATTCCCGCTCCGAGAATGATTGCTGCAACCGTTGCCACCCCTATCAATGAACCCAGCATGGGCCTACCCTCACTCAGAGCTTCCTAGCTTTTTGCCATATCGTTTCTGCAAATAATCTACCTGAAGTTGATTGACTTGTTGCTCGCGAGCATGTGGATCATCTTTTGTCGAAGCAATGATTTTTTTCGCCGAATCTACCCACTCTTTTTCAATCAAATCTTCGTCAGCAGCCACATCAGGCACTGCCGCATCAAGCGTCGTATTGTCATTAGTCGTTGGCGCACCCACAGGGACAGGTAGCGCAGGGCTACTCACTGCAGTAGTCGCACGGTGTTGCTCGCCCTGAAATTCGGGCGCACGTTCGCCAACCCTCTCTTGTGTTTGCTCTGGGCTTACTTCAAACCCTGGCAGTGAAGGTGTGTATTCTACAGGGCTCGGCATTTGCTCGGGTGATCCCGCAGGCGTCTTCGGTTCCATATCTGTAATTATAGCATATACTCTACGCAAAAAGCGGTGTTAATTTAAACGTTTTTGTACATAAAAAATTCCGATACTAACAAAAAGCGCCACCAGACCAAATTCGTATAAACCAACCCTGCTAACCGTGTTGATGCCGAGTAAAATAATTGGGCCTAGCGCAACAACAGAAGCTAAGTAGTAGGAATGAAGTAGGCTCACTCGCGCAAGGGGGCGACGTACGGTCATCTGACGAGCCAGTTTTTCTATCACCCAACCAACAACATAGCCCCCCCAGGCGAGTACTCCCACAAAAACCACGTACAACAAAAAAAAGACGGCCAAAATGCCGACTGGACCAGTTGCTAGAGGAACTGAATGTAAAACAAATGCAAGCCCAATGCCTGCAATGATGGTACCGATAGTAATCGCCTTTGCTAACATATTTCACATTGTAGCATGAGCGGTAACGCTAACGATACTAGGGTGCCTCTGGCGGTCGAGTCATATGTCTAGACAAGCACTGTCCGCTCTAAAAAGTAAATAATAAGCGCGTGTGTCAGTAGACGACTCGTCCGCCGAGAGACGACTGACCGCTCTAGCATGCGCTAGGGCAACTGCAAGAATGTTCCGCGTGTACGCTGAGTGTTCCGCCCATAAAGTTTGGACCTTTCGTAGGAAGTTACTCAGCGCACAGGTACTTATTCTGTGCGAGCTCATACGCCTAATTGCTTAGGCGGAGCAACGGCAACGCAACTTGTTCAAAAGCAGGAACCAAAGGTGCGTGAGTTACAAAATGTAACTCATAGTTATCGTTCCTAATGTGCTTGTTGTGTTGCCATTTCTCCGTCCATGTACGTTGCATGAGAGTTGTATCAACGTAGCTTGGAGCGGTCATGGTACCCGAATTGTTAATGTGTTTTTTGCTTTTTTGTTTTTATAAAAGCTTAGTTCGATAGTAGCATAAGCATTGTACTATGTCAATCATATTGTCGATTTTATATATAGTATTATGTACAACACAATGCATTTTTACAGATACTACTAGTCCTTATTTGATGTTGTTATTTTTATTACTATCGATCCAAATTTTTACATTTTTTGCTGCAGTACGTACCTGTTGTGGTATATACTGCGGCTCTTGCCAGCCTTTTTTATCATAGGTTTCAAATGTAGAAAAATCTTTTAGCACTACACGCATTGTTTCGTGTAGTGGATATTCATTCGTTACATATTCCTCCAAGCTTCGAGGCCCTGACGTTACAAAAAATTCAGTCGTTTTGTCAGGCCACTGCGCACGAAACGTCGCTATAGCTCGTCGCTCCATATACGGCTTTGTGACGAGCATAGCGGTTTTTGGTACAGAAAGTTTATGCCTCTGTATGCATTCATAACTACGCACCACGTTATCACCCGTATTTTGTGCGGCTGTTTCTAAAATAATTGGACCCGCAAATTTGCAGTGCTGACGAAATATACGTGCGAAATGCTCAGCTTCACTCTGCCCTCCCCATTCCATCTGGCGACTATTCCGCTGCACTACACCACCCGTAAATACTACGTAGCTATATGCGTAGTTTGCACATACTCTCGCTGCATGTAGTGCCACTCGCTCGTCGATACTACCGAGCACTAGTAAGGCATCGGCACTACGAATTGGCTCATTGAGCTGCATAAAGCCCCACAAAATACCAGCATCATTGTATGGAAATTCTGTACTCATACACCCACTATAGCACTGCCACTCCTCCACGCAATCAGAGGGCAAAAAACGGTGTATTTTTTACCCGAAAAATCTTCCGAAAAGTTATTGACATAAACGTTTTCAGAGCTTATTATAGGGGTAGCCTCTGAATAAAAAAATTATACAGTGGCCAAAAACAAAAATCATAGAAAAAACTCCACGTAAAAACAACCGTTCCTCGCAGGCGGTTGTTTTTTTAGGCCCGTGGTTCACTCTCATTAAGAATTTTTGCCCAACGAAAAAACCCAACGCTGTGTTGGGTTTTTTCGTTGGTGGAGCTGGCGGGTACTGCCCCCGCGTCCGGTTGGTAACCTACTATTCGTCTACAAGCATAGTTGCACCTAGGGTGTTTTATAACTTACTCGTTCTTAGGGTTCAACAAAAATAAACGAGCACGTTACGTGGCAAAGTTTCCACTTGCGGGGCCACTTCCCGCCGCAGTGTAAGCAACATACAATATAGCACCTCTACCCTACTATGTTGCCTGTAGGAAGAGATGTCGCTGCAACTAGGCTGCGATTGGCGCAAAAGCTGCGCGTGGTGCGAATGCACTCGCTACAAAGGCTTTTGCTTTAGCAAATGTGTTTGCATTTAAATATATACGTACGTGTATAGTCGGCTTGCAAAATAGTCTGTTAATGTCCAATCGTCGAAAGCTGTATCAGCCCCACGTATCTGTTATTGTACCATAGTTTGCACCAAAATTCTAGTTATGGTTAACTAAACTACATATGAGTGGAGTATCGAAAGTTATGTCTGTCGCCCCTGTTGGCTATGACGCTCGCTTAGTCGAAGTTGAAAGCGACTTGAAATCTGGCTTACCTTCGCTGCAAATTGTAGGCTTGGGTAGTAAAGCGATCGACGAAGCCAAAGAGCGCGTCCGTAGTGCCATCACTAACTCGCTTCTTGAATTTCCTGCCCGAAAAGTGGTGATCAATCTTGCCCCTGCCGAACTGCCTAAAGACGGCAGCCACTACGATCTCGCTATTGCACTCGCCGTACTTGTCGGAAGCGGCCAAATCCGCCAGCAAGAGGTCGATAATCAAGTATTCGCAGGTGAGCTAGCGCTCGACGGTAGCCTCAGACCGATTCGTGGTGTTATATCCATAGCCGAAGCAGCACGAAATGGTGGATATAGCACCGTATACGTTCCTGCCGCCAATGCTCAGCAAGCCAGTTTGATCGAAGGTATTGTGGTTATTGGCGTTCGTTCGCTCAAAGATTTGTTTTTACACCTTAAGCAAGAACTTCGACTACCTCCTGCCCCCAGCTACACACTACCTCCTCGCTCTGCGAGTATTGGGCCAATCCTTGACGATATCCATGGCCAAGCAGCCGCCAAGCGAGCCATTACTATTGCTGCGGCAGGCCACCATAATATTTTGCTTTCTGGATCACCAGGTGCAGGCAAAACCATGCTGGCTCAAACGCTCAATTCCCTGCTTCCGCCCCTTAGCAAAAATGAACAAGTGGCCGTCACTAAGCTTCATAGTCTCGCAGGCGAAGCTATCGACGGCATCGTATCCAACCGCCCATTCCGCTCACCCCACCACACCTCTAGCCGTATAGCCCTTGTAGGTGGTGGCACTAAGCCGAAGCCAGGCGAAATTAGCTTGGCTCATCTTGGTGTTTTATTTCTCGACGAAATCCCCGAATATCCGCGCACTACGCTAGAAGCACTGCGCCAACCGCTCGAAGACAAAAAGATCTCAATTTCGCGAGCGGGTAGCCACAGCATCTACCCTGCCGACTTTATGTTAGTTGCAACCATGAATCCGTGTCCCTGTGGCTATTTTGGTGACGAAAAGCGTGAGTGCACCTGCACCCAGCCCCAAATTCTCAACTACCAGCAGCGGCTTTCTGGCCCACTCCTCGACCGTATCGATCTTGTCGTAAATGTGTCTCGTGTAAAGAACGACGAGCTGCTAGAGCAAACTCCTTCGACAAATTCACAACAAAAACAGGCGTTGCAATCTATACAACATGCTTATGCTTTGCAGAATAACAGATACAAAAGTAGCTTTTTGCACAACAGCAATCTTTCATCAAAAGACGTAAAAACCAAACTAGCACTCTCGCCCGCAGTGCGCCAATTACTCACCCAAGCCACCGAAAAACTCAATGTCAGCGCCAGGAGCTATTTCAAAATTATCAAAGTAGCGCGTACAATCGCTGACCTCGAAAACTCAGAGGATATTCAGCCAAATCACATTGCGGAAGCTTTGCAGTATCGTATGCAAAAATAACTTTTTTTCATTTTTTACGCAGATGTATTTGCATTACCGCTACAGCATTTGAACGAGTCCAGATGAACTAGCAGCCGATTCTTGCCCAAGCGAGGACTGTCTGAGGCCTCGGCCGAGTTCCGCAGCTTGCAATGAAGCAGCTGCTAGTTCATCTTGGCACGAGAGAACGTGCTGTAACGGTAATGCAAATACATCAACGTCCTACCCCTTGTAAAACCCTGGTCACCTATGGTATGATTACAAACGAGTTAACGCTCATAACAAGAGCGTCATAAATAACTCCAAGGTAAAAAACAGGAGACAAATAAGATCAGCCAATCAATTCGTATCAACGAAGCTATTCGTGCCAAAGAGTTACGCGTTATCGGGTCAAGTGGGGAACAACTCGGAATCCTCCCCCGAAATGAGGCTCTTAAGCTCGCCGAACAAGCCGGAGTTGATCTTGTCGAAATCTCACCTAACGCCGATCCACCGGTTGCAAAAATCATTGACTGGGGTAAATACCAATACCAGAAAATGAAAGAGCAACAAAAGAATCGTCGTTCGAGCAAACAAGTAGAACTAAAGCAAATGCGTTTTGGTTTGAAAATTGGCTCTGGCGACCTCGAAATCAAGCTACGCAAGATTCGAGAATTCTTGGCAGAAGGCCACAAGGTGCGAATTCAAATTTTTTACCGTGGACGAGAAATGGCTCACAAAGAGCTTGGATATGACATGATCAACAAGATTATCACTCTTCTCGAAGATGACGCTGTTGTGGAACAACAACCTCAGATGGCTGGCCGCAATCTGAGTATTACTGTAAGGAGTAAGTAAATGCCAAAGCTAAAAACGCACAAGGGTACTGCCAAACGTGTAAAAATCACGTCTACTGGTAAAATTACCCGCAAACGCGCATCGGGTGGTCACCTGCTCGCCAAAAAGAGCAAAAGCCGCAAACGCGCTATCAATGTCACTGGTGAAGTTACTGGTGGTATGGCAAAAAATATTAAACGAGCGCTCGGCATCTAGCCGCACTCATTACCTTAAATTTAGGAGTTATAGACTATGCGAGTTAAACGAGGCGTCGCCGCACGCGCCAAGCACAAAAAGATTCTCAAAGCTGCCAAAGGCATGCAGCACAACCGCACCCGTAGCTTTCGCCTAGCGAAACAAGCGGTTATTCGTGCACTGCAATACGCCTACCGCGACCGCCGCAACAAAAAACGCGACATCCGCCAGCTATGGATCACCCGTATCAATGCTGCTGCCCGTGAAAACGGCACTACCTATGGTAAACTCATTGCTGGTATGCGCGCTGCAGGCTTAGAACTTGACCGCAAGGTACTTTCAGAAATCGCCGTGAGCGACCCAAAAGCATTTAGCGCAATTGTAAAATCCGTCACAAAATAAAATAGCATAATTGTATTGACATACTGTAGTTTTATTGCTATAATATACCTGTTCCTTAGCGATCCTCATTGAGGTGAACTAAGGACAGGGGCAACCATTGGCCCCAATGAGGCATGCCTCGGGCAGCTTCCACAATAAAGTCAATGGTAAAAAACCAATCGCCCTAGCACCGCACACGCAGCAATGCGTAGGCGAAAGATGCGGTGCCGAGCTCCTCGGCTCGCGATTGGCTGCGAACAGTAGATGTGTTTCATCTGTCTGCTGTTCTTCCGAGGAACCCCAGAGGCCTTTGTTTTTGTGCGCCTTGTGCGCCCCTGGCCTCTGGAAGGGGATGCTGTCCCAGACAGCATCCCCTCTTTCCTTTTTAGTGTAAAAAATCTCCTCAAAAGGGAGATTTTTTAAGTGCAGTCTGCCTATAAGCCGGGTTCTGTGTCAGGATTACTCCCTAGACGATCATCTATCTACGCCATCTATTGCTAGGTGGCTCTAGCGGGTATCGACCTACCAGCGGACACTGTTTTATGTAGATCTCCTTGCAGCAGACAGGGTTTACCTCCTCGACACGTCACCGCGCCCAGCTGTGAGCTCTTACCTTAGAAGTTGGCGCCTGCGCGCCGAACTCCTAATCCTTGCGGATCACTCGTTTCACCTTTTCCTCCTAAGAGGTAGTCTTGTTTCTGTGGCACTTTCCCTAGGCTCTCGCCCGGTTGCTGTTAGCAACTGTCATGTCCTACACTGCCCGGACTTTCCTCTCTTGCTTTTTACGGCAACAGCGATCGTCTGGCACACTGCTTGTACTATTATACCCTAGTTTGCTCTTCGTGAGCATTCAAAATCTTGTTGACCATGCCATCAGCTAACTGATTAAACTCACGCCGTACATGGGTGTAGGTCACTTTTTCAAACTGTTGCGCTAATTCCTTAATCCGCTCATTGATTGGCCCTAGTTCGTGGTTCTTTATCTTATACACCCCTGTTAACTGATTCACGACCAGCAAGCTGTCCATCCGAAAATCAACCGTTTTTGCTCCCATTTCAAGCGCTTTTTCAAGCCCAAGCCGCACACCATGGTACTCCGCCTGATTATTTGTAGTGATCCCCAAGTACGCTCCACCCTGGTGCACCACCTCTTCTTTGGCATTCATTACTACAAATCCACTGGCACTCGGGCCAGGATTGCCGCGTGAGCCACCATCGGAATATATAATCACATGTTCACCCAGTTGATTCTGTGCCGAAAAATCTGCCTGAACCACTTCCGTACCATCATCTGTTTTTTTAATCTTTTGCTGAGAAATTCCTAATAATAATTTTGATGATTCTGTTATTTCTCGTTGATTTATATCCGAATTTCGCTTCCAGGTGTGTTCACTGTACTTTGCATTCAGGGTTATTTTATTACTTCCTGCCCCCAAATCAACAAGATACAAAATAAATGTATACTGAATATCGCGGTCGTCGTGATCTATGTAAGTCAAAACATCAAACAGTTGTGCAGCCTTGACCACTAGCCCCGTATCGTCTTTCAGATATCGCCGCAAAGCGTCCTCGGGCTGTTCCCCATATTCAAGCTTTCCGCCAGGCAGCTCGTATTTGCCCAATATGCTAGGGCGACCATTTGCTCGCTTTAGCAGTAAAGCTCTTTCGTCCTGGCGAATAATCGCTCGTACAGATATTAACTGTTTCATTTGTTTGTGTTCCCTATCATGTACTTTTAGTATACCAGATTGGTCGGGATGACTGGACTTGGCGCAGGCGCAATCATGTATGCGAGCTTGCTCGTAATGCATGATAAGCCGAAGGAGCAAAGCGATACCAGCGGCTGGTTAAGTTTCATACTTGGTCGGGATGACTGGACTTGAACCAGCGACCTCACGTCCCCCAGACGTGCGCGCTACCAGACTGCGCCACACCCCGAAACTTATATCGCTATTCTAGCTTATTGTAAGCTACATTTTTCCGCAAACGGCGTGCGGTCACGTTCCGCGACCTCTGACCTGCTGTTTTAGGGAAAAGAGCAGCCCGAGCAGCTGGCTTTGCCAGTGCACGGCGCGATGAGAAAAACCGTAGGTTTGTCTTATACATCATAAAAGCCCCCTCGGACTCGACGCTTGATATATCCCCGCGTAAATGCAAGGTGGAGTTCTAGGTTTCGCGACCACGGTCGCGATACGTTCTGAACCCCTATCAAATGACGTTAGGAAATCATGTACGCCAAGCCTTAGGGACTACTTATATTATACCCCTACTTGTCAATACTTGCCAGCCACTAGCCTCCAAAGATAGCGTAAAAACCTTGTAGAATCAGATTGATCGCCCCACCCATGTAGGTTCCTATTAGTGGGCTTGCCAGCATAACAATAGCAAAAATAACAATCAACCCATACTGTTCAATCATCTCCATAATGCGCCGAACAAACTCTGGTGCCAATGCATAGAGCACACGCGAACCGTCGAGTGGCGGAATAGGCAGCATGTTAAACACAAAAAACCCTAGATTGACACCAACTCCTGTCACAAGAATACTTTTTACTATCCCTGTCGATGGCGCTCCAAGTAAGATGTATAGCCCAAACAGCACAAAAGCGATCATAAAATTAGTCAACGGACCTGCAAGCGCTACGAGTGCCGCCCCCCATTCACCGTATTTTACTCTATTAGGGTTAAACGGCACGGGCTTTGCTCCACCAAACACAGGTGCGCCACTAAGCGCTAGGATGAGAGGCAGTAAAATAGTCAGAAACGGGTCGATATGCTTGATCGGGTTCAGCGTCAGCCGCCCTTCAGCTTTGGCTGTATCGTCCCCTAGCCAGTAGGCTACATACCCATGCATCGCCTCGTGCACAGTCATCGACACCAAAATAACCCCTAAAACTATCGCAATATGCTCTATATCCATTCGTTCTAGTATAGCATGAGGAGTACAAGCAAAGCATGTGCAAGCTCATACTTCTGGGGTAACAAAGTGCCGTACCGCCTGCAATGCGATATACAAAAACACCCCTAGACATCTGACCTAGAGGTGTTTTTAAACGGGCAAAGTTACTTTGTGGCCTTGGTTGCGGCAGGGGTATTTAGTAACCCTTTTTTCTTGAGCGTACGAATAGCTTGTGTACTAATGGTCATTGTGACCTTTTGGCCATCTACTACAAAAGTCTTTTTTTGTAGGTTTGGCTTAAACACGCGCTTAGTGCGACGCAAAGAGAAGCTCACATTGTGGCCGAATTGTTTACCTTTACCGGTTAGTTCGCATCGTGCTGCCATGATTTTGTACTTCCACTTACTATTAACTAATCTGTACCATTGTACCGATTTTATCCCTTTTCGTCAAGTGGGCTAGCTACGAGTAATTTCGATTATTGTTGGTGCAAGTGGCACCGAAGAAGGTGCTTTTACCTTATACTTACTCGTAGTTTCATGCGTACCACCAAATTCTTTTATAAATACGTCTAGGTCTTCTTGTGGTACCTCGTACTTTACGCCCTTGTCCGCATAATGTACAGGTATTACTGCTTTGCAATCCATTGCACGTACTAGAGTAGCAGCATTTGTCGCATCGAGCGTGTAGCCACCGCCACCCACGGGAATAATCACTATATCGACCACGCCTAACTGCTCGAGTTGATCATCGTCGAGTTTGAAATGAATATTTCCCAGTAGCGCAATCCGTACACCACCTACTTCAATCCGATACATGGTAGATTTTTTTACATCATTTTCAGTATCGGTATGACGCCGAGCAGGTATGCCGCGAATCGAAAAGTCACCCACTTCGTATTCACCAGGGCCATCGATAGCAAGACGCCCTTCTTCTGCAGGAACAGCAAATCGTTGATCTGTTGCAATTTCGACAGCATCCTTTATTGGTACATCCTTGAGGCCAAGCTCCGATAATTTTGGATCCACTACAATTTTTGATTTCTTTGTTGTAATCACAACTGCATTTCCACCCTTGTACTCTATTTCGAACATTTCAGCCTCCTTCTATTTCTGCTTATTCAGTATACGCTCTTCGTCACGTAGTATAATGTGCTTGCTTGTAATAACTTCGGTAATAAACTTGTCACGAATACTCAGACGATAATAAAACTCGTCATATGGCATGACTGTGTAGTTAAGTTCTCGTCCCTCTTTCTTCTCGAGATTCTTAATAAATGCTTTTTGCTTCGTTGGTGATGGATTGCCAACAATCAATAGATCGACATTTCCCGCTGCACCATCTACAAATACGCCCGAAAGAATCGCTAGCTTTACATTCCCCAATTCATCAAGCTTGGCCTGCCAATCTAAAGTCGAAGGCTTCTTTGCTTCAAGTGTTTCGCTCACATGAACATTATCGCCAAAAATGGCACGAAGTGGTACATAATGTTCGTAGCGCTGATTTACTTCATAATACAGTTTATTTTCGGCCTCAGAGCTTTTGATAATACCTACACTGAGCATATTCGAAAGCTCACGCCGTACGGAATTTATTTGCTCATCTATTAAGCGTGTGATTTCGCGGACATAGTACGATTTACCTGGGTTGTTCAAAAACAGGTGGAGTAGTTTTATGCGCGTCTTTGAGCCAAACAGCTGATCGATCATTTTGTTCCCCGAATAACTTTCTTGGTTCTATCATACCACAGTGAGTAATTTTTGTAGATATCTCTTGGCTTCATCAAGTGACAACCAGCGTATATATTCATTGCGCTTTAGCCAGGTGATTTGTCGTTTCGCAAGTCGCCAATCTTGTGTTGTAATTTTCTCTTTTGCATCATTCTCAGATATTTTTCCTTGCAGTAACTCGTGCGCAATTGGGTAAATATTTCCTGTCATAGCCTCACTTTCCCAGCCATACTTTTTGCCCAATTGTTTCGCTTCCTCGACAACTCCATTGGCAAATAGTTGTTCAGTTCTTTGTGCAATACGATCTCGCAAAACATCTTTTTCTGTAGCTATTCCTACAATATAGGTATTGTCAGCTGGAACGCTTCGTCTCTTAGTGCTTATGTCTTTTCGTTCGATTGCACGTACAATATACCGTTTGTTCTTCTCATTTTCAGGTAGTTCAACGTTGTTTTCTGAACAATATTTACGCAGCTCCTCCATATCCATTACCTCGAGTTTTTTACGTAGTGTTGTATTTATATCGCCACCAAAATTATAATCGAAAACCACTGCGTCAACATATAGCCCTGTGCCTCCGACCAAGAACGGAATATTGCCTCGCTGTCGAATCTCAAGTATTTTCTTGTTCGCATAGTCCTTAAAGTCTGCAGCCGTAAATCGCTCGCCAGGCTCCGCTAAATCGAGTCCCCAGTGCGGAACCTGAGCTTGCTCACTTGGCGTTGGCTTCGCCGTCCCAATATCCATACCCTTATATACCGTTCGCGAATCTGCGCAAATAATCTCGCCTCCAACCTGCTTTGCAATCTCAACCGCAAGACTTGTCTTGCCACTAGCCGTTGGCCCAACAATCACAATGAGCGGTAGTTGCTTCTCTATAGGTGCCATCGCCGCTCCACGAAATCTACTATTCGATAGTCTTTTACTTCAAACCCTTCTTGCTCAAGAACCTGTTTGTGGCCTTCTTTGCCGCCATAATACCCGCTGGCGCATTCACCCCGCCGATTGACTACCCGATGCCACGGCAAATCTGTCGGGCCGAAATGTGCCAAGCCACCCACCTGCCGTGCTGCGTATGGATGGCCAGCCAGCGCTGCAATATCGCCATACGTCATTACACAACCTTCAGGTATCTGTGCAACGATTTCGTATACTGCTTTTTTAAATTCCATTTACAGACTTTTCAGGTATGCACCTAAGCTTTCGAGTGCTACTTTTTCTTCGCCTTTTTGGGTACGAACGCTCACTTCGCGGGCTTCGACGTCTTTTGGTCCGACGATGAGTTGTACTGGAATTTTCATAGCTGTCGCTTCGCGGATTTTCTTGCCTAAACTCTCATTTCGATCATCTGTTGTAAATCGTACTTCGTTGTATTTTACTGGTTTCATTAAAACCGTATCTGTTAAAATTGTTTTAATTTCGTCAACATAGGGCAATACTGTGTCGTTGATAGTCAGAATACGAACTTGCTCTGGAGCAATCCAGAACGGAAACCAGCCGCCCGTGTGCTCGATAAATACGCTCAAAAATCGTTCGATCGAACCAAGCAGCGCGGAATGTACCATGACTGGTATCTTCTTTTCACCGCTTTCGTCGGTATATTCTAATCCAAATCTTTCTGGCTGGACAAAGTCTAACTGTACCGTCGCAAGCTGATGCTCACGACCAATTGCATCTGTTGCCATAAAGTCGATCTTGGGACCATAAAACGCGGCTTCGCCTGCTTCTTCAAAATACTCCAGGCCGTTGGCTTCGACAGCAGCTTTTAATTGTGCCTGTGCAGATTCCCATAACTTTGGGTCGCCCAAATATGCATCACTCTCGTCGCGGTAGCTTAATCGCACTCGCAACTTTAATCCAACACCTGAATACAATTCACTCGCGGCACCCATTAACCCATGCACTTCTTGTTCAATTTGGTCAGGTCGGCAAAATACATGGCTATCGTCTTGTGTTGCTGAACGCACTCGGTTTAGCCCACCAAGTTCTCCAGTTTTTTCATCGCGATAAACTGTTGTGGTTTCGAGATAGCGCACAGGCATATTTTTGTAACTACGTGGTTTGCTGGCGAAAATCTGCGTGTGATGTGGGCAGTTCATTGGCTTCATTGCAAATTTATCGCTCGTTTCTTGGCTTTGCACCAAAAATAGCTCGTCACCAAATTTATCCCAGTGACCTGAAGTCTCATACAAATTATGTTTCGTAACATGTGGAATCCAAACTTTCTGAAAACCATTCTGTTCGCGCAGTTGGTTGCTGTAGCGAGTCAATACTTCACGCAGTACTGTGCCGCGTGGCGTAAACATCGGTAAGCCAACACCGACAAGCTCGGAAGTAGTATATAGGTCTAATTCTTTGCCTAGCTTACGATGATCGCGTTTTTTTGCTTCTTCAAGCATTTCCAAGTAACTTTTCAGCTCTTCATCTGTTGCAAATGCCACGCCGTAGAGTCGCTGCATCTGTGGATTGGTTTCTTTGCCGCGCCAATACGCACCAGCCACGCGCATGAGCTTAAACGCCCCCACCTTACCAGTACTTTCAGCGTGTGGTCCACGACAGAGATCCGTAAAGTCGCCATCAGTATAAAACGACACGTTTTCAATTGCCGCATTGCCGTCCGCCGCCAACCCAAGCTCATTCACGTCCAAATCTTTGGCAATGGTTGTACCCGCACGCTTGAGGTCGTTCAATAGCTCTTCTTTGTACGGCTGCTTGGCCTCATGCGCCCACTCCAGCGCTTCATCAACCTGCTTTTCGCTGCGTTCAAATACGTAATCTTTGTTAATAATCGCCCGCATTTCTTTTTCGATTTTTTTGAAATCAGCCTCAGAAATTTTTACATCAGGAATATCAATATCATAATAAAATCCATTTTCGACCACAGGCCCTACGCCAAATTTGGCAGTCGGCCATAAATGCTGCACTGCCTGCGCCATGATGTGCGCCAAGCTGTGGCGCATCGCATATAGTTGTTCGTCGTTCATGAAACCTCCTTGTAAATAATAAAAGCACGCCACAAATCTATGTATTGTGCGTGCCTCGGTCCCGAAAACTCAGGAGGTTCCACCTTGGCTATTACTATTGCCGCATTCTTTGTCGTGTGTCTGCGACCGCTCCCACGCGCTCGACGGGTGGTTAGTCCGCTTCATTGCTTGTATGTATAGTAGCGAACCACTGGCGTAATTGCAATCCCCGCCCCTGTTTGCTACAATTATTGAAGTTTGGGTGATTAGCTCATTTGGCTAGAGCGCTTCATTGACGTTGAAGAGGTGAGAGGTTCGAATCCTCTATCGCCCACCAGAATATCAGTCCGACAAAATAAGTCGGATTTTTATTTTCCCAAATTTGACTTACAATACCACGAGCATTACGCTTAGAATATGGAGAAAAGCAAAAGCGGTTTTACACTTGTAGAATTACTGATAGCTATTGTTGTCATTGCGATCGTTGCTGCTATTTCTGTCGCTGCCTACAATGGCATACAAAATAGAGCGAAGGAGTCGGCTACAGTCGCTAAGCTATCTGATGCTCGTAAAAAGATCCTACTGTATGATGTTGAAAAAGGTCAATACCCCGACGCTGATCCAACAAGTATTACTGCGACGGGTCTTGCTGGTGCTGACTTCACCGGCGATGGAGTAATGGGATTTCAATATAGTGCAAATAATGCTGCTAATCCTTAAGCTTATTAAGGTGAAGGTCCCCTATCTAAGTTCATTGCCATTCGTATAGATGTGCGCATTCTTAGTTTTCCCACATTACATATGGAGTTTTCCACACGAAAATTATTCAATTTTACTCTGTTTTATGCGCCCCATGATATACATGCTTGCATAGTGTTCTATTGACAAAGTATACTGCTTATGCTAGTATAAAACCATGTCAAACGTAACACACAAACGACACAACAAACAATCAAAGCTCGACACATTTAACCTCGACTTTGAATACAACCGCACACTCAAAGAAGAGCGTAAAGCCCTACGCGAACGTACGGTACAAAACCAATAGAGGCGCTATACCGACTGCCCTAAAGGCGGTAAAAGGTAGACCTACTGGTAAAAACAAACAGCTACGTTTTTGACAGCAAAAAAATAACCCTTCTGACGAAACATCTAGGAAGGGTTATTTATTTTTTAGACGCCACTGGCGTTTTTCGCGTAGGCGCTTGGCTCGTTTGGCGGTCGCTACAGTGGCTTTTTCGGTAACATCAAACACCGTTAGGTATTTGCCCAAAAGCAGCCGTGTTTGGGAATTGAATGCAGATGAAGCACTGTATACGAGGGCAGTAATAGGCATCAGTAGCCACTGCAGCAACATTCCTACTGTACGATGACGCTTGTAGCGCTCTGGGCGTGTTGGCAGTAATTTGAACGCCAAAAATACCGTAATAATAATACCGATCATCGCGATACGCTGCACCAAACCCAGCACTTCTGGCAGCTGGTGCGCCGCTACACTACGGGCTGCTTCTCCGTTGATAAGCAGCGGTACCCAACCCCCAAATGTCGCCAAAAACGGAATACACGCCAGTGTTACGTGCCCATCGAGCAAACGAACAAATCGCACAAAGCCTTCCCAGAATGGTACAGTCCGTTTGCGCGTAAACACGCGAGTCGCAACATACGGCACATCTGAAGCACCGTATGCCCATCGACGTAGCTGTACAAACTGCGCCTTCAGTGTTTTGCGATAGGTATCAGACATCACAGCGTCTTGGTAGATGGGCACCAAGATTGGCACAACGTCATAATCGCCGTCGAAGTGAAAATAACTACGCCAATACTGATGTCCGTCTTCGACAATAGTGCGTTTGCTCCAAAAATTCATTTCCACCAGTGCATCCATCGGCTGGGAATGCGACGCAAAATTACGCAAAGTATGCGGACGCATAGCACTGATAATATTCCAGAACGAGTTCCCTGTTGCCACTACACGCATAGCCGCAGGCACATCCCAAATGTTGTTCAAAAACAGCGAAACAGGCTGGTACGAAAAGTGCTTGCGGTGCTCGTGCACAATATATTCATAGGTTGCGTAGTCGAAGTAGGTGGCATGCGGACGGTTGTCACTATCGAGTGTAGTAACCAATACTTGCGAATAATCGATCTGTTTTTTGTCGAGCCACGATCGCAAAAAATGTCCCGCATAGGTAATATTGGCGCCCTTTCCTACTACTTCATCGGGCAGTCCTTTGGGGTGCATAACAGTTTCGAACGCACCAAACGTATCTTTATATTCTTTTTGCAAACGAGCAACCGTAGTTTTGATCGCTTCACCACCTCGCTCTTCGTAAGCAATCACGATGAACAAATGTGACAAGTCGTAAGTTGATTTCGCCAAAGACTCGAGCGTCGCACTTAGTACTTCGTACGGCTCGTTGTAGGTTGCAATAATCACTGCGTTATAAATCTCGGATGGCTTGGGGTACGCACTAGGGTTGGCTGCAACGCGCGCAATATTTTGGTGGTGAATGCGTGTGCTGCGTGCTTTGGAATGAATGAGTTTTTGGTGCGATGCCTCTGGGTCTTCGAGTTGCGCCAGCCGACTATGCCAATCGATTTTTTGAGCTGCCTCCATGCGCTGACGACCCAAAATCATATGAAACGCAATTCCTGTGGCTTTGATGAGCACAGTAGTGACGATAAGCAATAAATACACCGCTGCAAACAGCGGGTTAATAAACGACAAAACGACCAGTAGAATAATCGCCCCGTAGCTCAGCAGCGCGGGGACCATTTCGAAAAAACGGTACATGCGCGAACGGTCTTTAAGAGGAATTTCGAGGTTTGTCATGACAAATATGCACTACTTAGGACGCGTTGGGTGACCACAAATAGTAAAGCAATCATCAGCAAAGTCAGCCAGCCAAGCGCAAAGGCCATTGGACGTACACCACGAGCTTTTAATTTTGCCATCAGCCCAACATGAACAATCGCCATAACCCCTGCAACGACAATAAAGCTAATCAGATAATACCACTTGTTACGGTATAGCTGGGTTTCCCCAAACGCCGTGTAGCGCGTAGCGACCTGCAGCTCGGTAGGGCTGAGTGAAAACGCTACGTAGAGCGAATAAAGCACTACAGCGATCACAATCCCTGCTGCCAAAAACAGCAAAGCTCGGTCTGCAAGTAGTAGTTGAAACGCTGATGATACTCGTGTTTTCATATATTTTCCCTTTGTGGAGCCGTCTGCCGGGATTGAACCGGCGACCTTCGCGTTACGAATGCGATGCTCTACCAACTGAGCTAAGACGGCGCATTCCTTTTGATTATTATAGCATAGCGACCGATTGAGACCATGTCTCACTTGAAGCAAAAACTACCCCCTAGGAGTAGTTTTCATTTTCGATACTGGCGTCTTTTTACGACCAAGCTCGAACCTATTTCCAACGCAATGTCTGAAGCTCAGCCCCGACGCCTGCGGGCGTGAAACGCCCGCTCGCCCTACCAGAAAAAGTCCCTTTGCCTTATTTTTAGAGATTTCCCCCGCCGAGATTTTTTAGGATATTGAAAAGGGATTTTTCTGGACGCTCACAACGTGCTGTGAGCGTTTATTCCCAAATCATATCTTCGTTGCCTGGATCGTTCGTACGAATAACCAAAAAGGTCAATGGCTCGATTGCCGAAGTATTTATAAACTCGTGTACATCACCAGGTTGGCAGAGGACAACATCGTTGTCCGATGACGCAACAACTTCGCCATTTATCTTTATTTCACCTTGACCCGATACAATTCTAAGACATTCGGTGCGGGTATTATGGTGGTGTGGTTTTATACTTTGGCTCGGTGCTAATCGCATAAGTTGTAGTTTTGTGTTTGCCCCGAAATCGTCACTTGTTAGCAATACGGAACGCTCATAGCCTTCCCTTGGTTCAAATATACTATCTGATAACTGTATGTGTTTCATGAAATACTATTTCTCGCTATCATGATGTGCGTTATACCATGATTGGTGAGACCTTACGACTTCATCACTCGCTTCGTTCGCTTTTTTACGTTGTTTGTGAGCTTCTTGATTGAAATACTGCTTTACTTCGTTATTACTGACACTATCGAGCGTAAGCTCTGGGGCTGGCATTGACCGCCCTACAAGTTTTCGTGCTAATCGTCTTACTCTTGGAACGGAGTCATATTCGTTTTTTCTCTTATTGAGTACCCCGAGTTTCCCATCTTGAAAATCACCACTTTCGTCAACCTTAGTCCGGTGAGTATCGGCAACTTTATCGAGAGCTTGGGCAAAGTCCCTATGACTTTTTTCTGCGTCTGCCGCTTCTCGTGCTACGTCATCATTATGTACTCGCGAAGCATTGAGCGCATCCAGCAAGCCGTTTTCGTGTTCGGTGCGAAAGTCTGGGTTTGGCACTCGGTTTACTGCGGCTTGAGCTATCCTTCCATCGGTTGTTAGAGCACCTGTCTCATCATAGAGGTCTTCGTGGGTTTTTTCCCACGGAATTTGACTCGCAAGTTCTTTGCCAGCCTCAGCTATACGCTGATCTAGTTCATGTTCATCTTGGGACGGAGGAGATAATGTTTCGCTCATTAGATTGTTCCTAATTGTTAGTTTTTTGTGTTTTTATAGACAACTGTAGACATACTAGCACATTTCACACCTACTGTCAAGGTGTTCGCGTTTTGTGCGGAGCACGGCGGCTTTAGCCGCCCCAGCGAAGCCCCGACGCCTCTACTGCTCGGGCAGTAGTCGAACCATCAGAAAAATCCCTTTTCAATATCCTAAAAAATCTCGGCGGGGGAAATCTCTAAAAATAAGGCAAAGGGACTTTTTCTGGTAGGGCG
>WBZM01000973.1_pt1 | contig 32527 bp, 26 predicted proteins | sample 5204271 | NCBI WGS metagenome assembly WBZM01 (sample SAMN12344346, study PRJNA552823) | activated sludge metagenome | biome: Activated sludge suspended growth; feature: Nitrification reactor; material: Wastewater; isolation source: activated sludge from nitrification reactor of wastewater... | reverse complement strand
AGGGGGATCCGTGTCCACCGAGATCGTTTTTTCGTCCGCCAGAGAATTGAGCGATCGAATCCATCGGAAAGACCTTTCTGCCCGCGAGGTGATGGAAGCGCATCTGGCGCAGATCGAGAAGGTCGACGCGATCTACGCCGATGTGCGGCCCAAGTTCGCCACCTTGCGCGACCTGGCGCCCGAGGAGCGCCCGAAGGCCCGCGAACGCCTGATGGCCGACATCCGCGCCCGCATCGGCGACGTGCTCACACCCGAACAGAAGCCCAAGTACGCTGCCCTGGTGGCGCAGGCGGCGAGCCGGCAGGCGTCCCGGGGGCGCATCTACCTGATGGGCGACGATGGCAAGCCGGTGGCGTTCAACGTGCGCCTGGGCATCACCGATGGCACCAGCACCGAGTTGATCGTGCCGCCGGGTTCACCGGACGCCGGCGTGCTCAAGGAGGGCGCGGTGGTCATCACCGGCACCATCACCCCGGGTGCGCCCGCGCAACCGGCACGGCCGGCCACCACCGGCCCGCGCATGCCGTTCTGAGCCTGATCCGATCGCCACAGGAATCACCCGATGACCGACAGCCCGATCCCCACGGTCCGGCCCGCGGCGCCGCTGATTGAGGCGCGCAACCTGGTCAAGACCTACACCATGGGCGACCAGACCGTGCATGCCCTGCGCGGTGTATCGCTCGACATCGCCGAGGGCGACTTCGTGGCCATCATGGGGGCGTCGGGCTCGGGCAAATCGACGCTGATGAACATCCTGGGCTGCCTGGACCTGCCGACTTCGGGCGAATACCGCCTGGCGGGCGAGGAGGTGGAGGGCCTGGCGCCGGATGCGCTGGCGTCGATCCGCAACCGGCGCATCGGCTTCGTGTTCCAGCAGTTCAACCTGCTGCCGCGCACCAGCGCGCTCGAAAACGTCGAACTGCCGATGGTGTACGCCGGCGTCAAGGCGGCGCAGCGGCGCGAGAAGGCCCAGGCGGCGCTGCAACGTGTGGGCCTGGGTGAACGGGGCGGGCACACGCCGTCGGAGCTGTCGGGCGGCCAGCAGCAGCGCGTGGCGATCGCGCGCGCGCTGGTCAACGACCCGGCGCTGATCCTGGCTGACGAGCCCACCGGCGCGCTCGATTCCAAGACCAGCGAGGACATCATGACCTTGCTGACCGAGTTGAACCGGCAGGGCATGACCGTGGTGATCGTCACCCACGAAACCGACATCGCGGCCTGGGCGCGGCGCAAGCTGGTGTTTCGCGATGGCGAAATCGTCGAAGACCGGCGCCAGGCGGGGCATGGCGGCCGAATTGCCGGGAAATTGGAGTCTGACCCCAATTTATCTCAAGGGAATGGGGGTCGGATCCCGATTCCGGACGGCGAACGTCCAGTTGGCAGCCAGACCTCGACGGAATCGGGCTCTGACCCCGATTCCCGCTCGGTTCATGGAGCAGTGCCTTGAATTTCTTCGCCCCGTTCCGCATCGCGCTGCGTGCGCTCGCGGCCAACACGCTGCGCTCGATCCTGACCATGCTGGGCATCATCATCGGGGTGGCGGCGGTGATCACGATGATCGCGGTGGGCAGCGGCGCCACGAAGCGGGTGCAGGAGCAGATGAAAGGGCTGGGCTCGAACATCATGCTGGTGATTCCGGGCGGCATCACCGCGGGCGGGGTTCGGCTGGGCGCCCAGACCGGGCAGGGCCTGACCGAAGAGGACGCCCTGGCGATTGCGCGCGAGGTGCCCGAGGTGCAGGTGGCCGCGCCGAGCTCGCGCACCGGCGCGCAGGTGGTGGCTGGCAACACCAACTGGAGCACCTCGATCTTCGGCACCACCAACGACTACCTGGAGGCGCGCGAGTGGCCGCTGGAAGGCGGCCGGGCCTTCGATGCCGCCGACATCCAGGGTTCGGCCAAGGTGGCCATCATCGGCCAGACGGTCGCGCGCGAGCTGTTCGGCGACGCAGACCCACTCGATCAGGTCATCCGGGTCAAGAAGATCCCGGTGACGGTCATTGGCATCCTGTCCAAGAAGGGCCAGAACTCCATGGGCCAGGACCAGGACGACGTGGTGATCGTGCCCATTTCCACCTACCGCAACCGCATCCAGGGTGGCACCGCGGGCAAGCTCAAGCGCATCGGCTCCATCAGCGTCAAGGTGCGCGAGGGCCAGAGCATGAAAGTGGCCGAGGAGAACATCAAGGAGCTGCTGCGCCAGCGCTTCAAGGTGCAGCCGGGCGCCGAAGACCCGTTTGCGATTCGCAATCTGACCGAGATCCTGCAGGCGCAGGAGGCCTCGAGCCGCATCATGACGCTGCTGCTCGCGGCCGTGGCCGGCATCAGCCTGATCATCGGCGGCATCGGCATCATGAACATCATGCTGGTCAGCGTGACCGAGCGCACGCGCGAAATCGGCCTGCGCATGGCGGTGGGCGCGCGCGGGCGCGACATCCTCGCGCAGTTCCTCATCGAGGCGGTGACGCTGAGCCTCATTGGCGGGGCGATCGGCGTGGTGCTCGGCGCCATCGCCACCTGGAGCGTGGGCTACTTCGCCGGCTGGCAGGTGAGCATGAGCTTGGGCTCGATCCTGCTGGCCGCGGGTTTCTCGGCTTTTGTGGGCGTGTTCTTCGGTTTTTACCCCGCGCACCGCGCGTCGAAGCTGCTGCCGATCCAGGCGCTGCGTTACGAGTGAGCGCACCGGCCGCGGCGATAATCGGCGCTCTTTTCTGGAGCGTCCGTGGATACTGTTCTGCTGGTCAAGGCCGCCATCATGGGGGTGGTCGAGGGGTTGACCGAATTCCTGCCGATTTCATCAACCGGCCACCTCATCCTCGCGGGTGCCCTGCTGGGTTTCGACGATGAAAAGGCCAAGGTCTTCGACATCGCGATCCAGACCGGCGCCATCCTCGCGGTGATCATTGTCTACTGGAAAAAGCTGCGCGACACGGCGCTGGCGCTGCCCACCAGCCGGCAGGCGCAGCGGTTCACCGTCAACGTGCTGATCGCCTTCGTTCCGGCGGTGATCCTGGGGCTGCTGTTCGGCAAGGCGATCAAGGCGCACCTGTTCACCCCGGTGGTGGTGGCCAGCACCTTCATCATCGGCGGCTTCATCATCCTGTGGGCAGAACGCAGGCCCCAGAGCGAGGCGCGCATCCAGAACATCGACGGCATGACGCCGCTGGACGCGCTCAAGGTGGGGCTGGTGCAGTGCCTGGCGATGATTCCCGGCACCAGCCGCAGCGGTGCCACCATCATCGGCGGCATGCTGCTGGGCCTGTCGCGGCGCGCCGCCACCGATTTTTCGTTCTTCCTGGCCATTCCCACGTTGATCGGCGCGGGCGCCTACAGCCTGTACAAGGAACGGGCCCTGCTGTCGATGGCCGACGTGCCGCTGTTCGGGGTGGGGCTGCTGTTCTCGTTCGTGAGCGCCTGGATCTGTGTGCGCTGGTTGCTGGGCTACATCTCCACCCACAACTTCGTGCCCTTCGCCTGGTACCGCATTGCCTTCGGGCTCGTGGTGCTGGGCACGGCCTGGACCGGCCTGGTGACCTGGGCGCCCTGAGCATCTTTGCGTGCCCTGCGGCCCGCCCCGTGCTGAAAGGCCGCGTCCGGGCAGGCTGCTGGGCACGGCCCGACAGCTGCACCAAGGCCCTTGGCATTCCATGAGGCGATCAGTGCCATGAATCGGGGGAATCCCTTGGGTGTTGTCGGAAAAGCAACGGTGCGCTGGCGGAGGTACGAGGGGTATCCATTGATTTTTCTCAACCAATTACGAAATCCGCTCGAAAGCGGTGTAACCTCACAGCGCGTGAGGATTAAGCTCGCGCAACCAGTGTCGTTAGGCAGGCTGTGGCTAGCAAAGGGACCCGGGAGCGGGCCCAAAGCGGTGGCGGTAAAGCCCCTCGGCAGTGGCGGCAACGGTTCAGGCCTGGCAGGACAGGCGTGTTTCGCGGTTGAAGGCAGTCCCGGTTTCATCCGGGTAAAAGGAGAACGAAGTGAGCCATTCATTGATGCGTTGGGGCATGGCGGCGCTGGCGGCGCTGGCAATCGCGGGTTGCGGTGGGGGCGGGGACAGCACCCCGGTCGCGCCGCCCGGCGCGTCGGTGCGTGACCAGATCAATGCGGCCGCGGCGGTGCCGGGCAACGATTCGGCCACCAACACGTCTTCGGCCTTCACGGTTGTTCAGAATGCCGGGGTCACCGCCATCACGGTGCCGGCCACGGGCGCGGCCAAGGTCAACTTCTCGGTGTTCTCCGATGGCAAGGTGGTCAGCAACCTCGCCACTTCAAACGTCAGTTTCGCGATTTCGAAGCTGATCCCCGCGGCCAATGGCAACCCGGACCAGTGGGTCAACTACATCTCCCGCATCGAATCCACGGCGTCGGCCCCGAACAACGTGGGCAGCGGGCCGAACAGCACGCCGGTGATGGCGACGGCCACCCAGGCGACGACCGATCCCAAGATGAGCACCACGACGCTGGCGGCGCTGGGCCTGTCGTCCCAGCTGGTTTACAACGCCGACGGGTACTACACCTACCAGTTCCAGGCCAACATCAAGGATCCGGCCTGGGCGGCCACGGTCAGCAACGTCAAGTACCTGACCAACGGCGTGGTGTTCGAACCCGGCAAGACCCACCGCCTGGTGATCCAGCTGTCCTACAAGAACGCCGCCGGCGAGACGGTGCTGGTGAACCCGTACATTGATTTCACGGTCGACGCCGACGGCAAGTCGGTATTCGTGACCGATCCGTCCAAGACCCGCAAGATGGCGGATGTCTCCTCGTGCAACGGTTGTCACGAGAAGCTGGCGCTTCACGGTGGCGGCCGGGTGGACACCCAATATTGCGTGATGTGCCACAACCCGGGCACCACCGACGCGAACAGCGGCAACAACCTGAACATGGCGACGATGGTTCACAAGATCCATTCGGGTCGACTGCTAGCCGATCCGGTGCGTAGCCCTGGCGGCGAGCATTACCAGATCTGGGGTTTTGGCGGAAGCAAACACGATTACGCCGAAGTCGGTTTCCCGCAGGATCTACGCAACTGCGCCCGCTGCCACACCGCGAGCAATCCGGCCACACCGCAGGGCGACAACTGGAAGAAAGTGGTCAGCAAGGAAGCCTGCCTGACCTGCCACGCCACTGGCACGGGATCGGCCTGGTTGACGTCCCACACGCCTTTTGTCAATGGTGGCAACCCATTGAACCTCACCAATTCGCAGTGCGCCACCTGCCACGTCGGCCCCATCTCGTCCGAGCGCGTGCACTGGAACCAGAACGAAGAGAACGCGGCCAAGTACAAGATGAACATCGAGGATGTCACCTACACCCCGTCGGCGACGGCCGGTGGCACCAGCACGGTGACGGTCAAGTACTTCCTGTCCGACCCGACGAACAACAACGCGGCCTACAACCTGACCCAGTCCGACAACGGCACGCCGTGTGCCAGCCCGACCAGCTGCTCGAACCAGACCAAGTTCGGCAACCTGCGTTTTTATCTGGCTTACCAGAACATGGTGGGGCAGTTCCAGGGCGTGACTGAGTTCTCGGCGTACAACAACGGTGGCGGCGTCAACGGGTATGCCTACCTCGGCACGAACAACGGCTCCAACCACTACACCTTGAACCTCACGGTGCCCGCCAACACCACGTTCACGGCGGCGCTGGGCACGGCGCGCGTGGTCAGCACCGGCCAGATCAAGGAAGTGAAACTGCAGGTCAAGTCGGCCACGGATCCGCGTCCGCCGGTGGTGCCGACGACGCTGATCAACACCGTGGTGCAGCACACATTCAAGGACGTGGTGATGACGGGCTCGTTGCAGCCACGGCGCGCGATTGTGTCGAACGACAAGTGCAACGTCTGCCACGGCGCGCTCGGAACCACCACCGGCTCGAACACCGTAGACAGCGCTTTCCACAGCGGTGGCCGAAACACGGTCGAAGCCTGCGTGGTCTGTCACGATCCCAACCGGTCCAACAACGGCAGCATGATGACCAACGGCCTCACGCTGAACGGTGGTTTGTACGAGCCGTTGCAGTTCAAGCGACTGATCCATGGCATCCACGGCAACTCCAAGCGCATGTTCCCGTTCACCCACGGCAACAAGGTGGTCGGCGCGTTCTGCAACCCGGCCAACCCGTTGTCCAAGGCGCCGATCTGCGACCCGAACCTGGTTCTGGCCAGTGACGTCGCGAACTACGCCGCTGAAGTGGCCTACCCGCAGGTGGGACTGAACTGCGATACCTGCCACGTGAACGGATCGTGGAAGCAGGATCTGGGCACGCTCGGTTCCGTGGTGTTCAAGCCGACCGTCGCGGGCGGAACGGCGACGACCGCCGATCCCAACGCGTGGCTGGTGATCTCGCCGAAGGCAGCCACGTGCACGGCCTGCCACGATTCGAGCAACGCCATCGCCCACGTCACCAGCTTCGGCGGCTCGGCCTTCGGGAATTTGAGCCAGGGCCAGATTGCCGGTCTCCCACGCGAGACCTGCAACGATTGCCACTCGCCGGGCGGCTTCAAGGGTGTGGACGTCGTCCACGGCCAGAAGTAAGTTCGGCCATGGTCTGAACCACGGGAGGGCTTTCGCGGGCCCTCCCGTTTTTCGTGATCGGCTGCAATTCCGGTTCGGGCAAAGTCAGACGGCGCTTTTTTCAAAGGGGCAGGAATGCGAATCAAACATCTGTTGACCATGGCGGGGTTGTGCCTGTTGGGGCTGGCGGCGCCGGTCTTGGCCGCCACCAGCCCACGCGACGCTTCGGCCGAATGCGTGAGCTGCCATGACGAGGAAGACCTGCCCGACAACAAGCTGGGCTCGCACGCGCCATTCGCCCGCAAGCCACCGATGGCGGCGGCGGCGCAGCAGCTCGCGCAGCGATCCATGGGCGACGCCAGCAACCCCCGCACGCCGACCTGCATCACCTGCCACGGGCCCAGCCCGACCCACGTCAAGAAGCCGGAGGGTGTGAAGGACCGACCGGCGCCCGATCGCGTGTTCGGCAAGAAGACCAACCTGAGCGCCGCGGAGCGCAGCGCCGTCTGCCAGGACTGCCACCAGAGCGGGCAGAAGCAGATGCTGTGGACCGGCAGCCGCCACCAGACCGAAGATTTGGCCTGCAACAGCTGCCACAAGGTTCACACCAACAAGGACAAGGTGTTTTCCAAGATCGACCAGGCCGAGGTGTGTTTTGCCTGCCACAAGGCGCAACGCACCCAGGTCAACCTGATCGCGCGCCACCCGATTCCCGAAGGGAAGATGACCTGCTCGGATTGCCACAACGTGCACGGATCGGTCGGCCCGGCGCTGGCGAAGAAGGACAGCACCAACGAGACCTGCTACACCTGCCACGCCGGCAAGCGCGGGCCTTTTGTGAACCAGCACCAGCCCGTGGTGGAGAACTGTGCCAACTGCCACAACCCGCACGGCAGCGTGATTCCGGGCATGCTGGTTTCGCGCCCGCCGATGCTGTGCCAGTCGTGCCACACGCCACACGTGGCGGGCGGGGTGGGTGCGCTGGGCGGGCAGCCGGGCGTCTACACCCGCGCGCCCGGCCAGACCCAGCCGCTGATCACCAACATGAGCACCGGCAAGAACGTGGTCCAGTTTTGGCAGGGCCGCAGTTGCATGAACTGCCACACCCAGGTGCACGGGTCCAACAACCCGGCCGCGACCAACCCGACGCCGTCGCTGCTGTCACGGTGAACCAGGGAGAGCCAACATGACCCGATTCCAGTCCTCACTCCCATTCCGCCGCTCGGTCATCGCGATGGCCGTTTTCGCGGCCATGGCGTCGGCCTACGCGCAGTCCGGCGACGACAAGAGCAAGACCGACGAACCGAAGGCCGAAGCCGGCGAGGTCAAGACCACCAACGCGTCCATCACGCTCGGCGTCGGCGGCGTCAGCGGCGGGGCCGGCAACCGCACGATCTACAACCAGTACAACGCACTGGGTCTGAACAACAACAACGCCGCGGCGGGGATTCTCGGATTCGACTACAGCGTTCGCGATCCCGAGGCGATGACCTTGTTCAAGTTCAACGGCTCGAACCTGCTGGACGATTCGCGTGAACTGGGCCTGAGCTGGTCGGAGCCCGGCGAATGGCGGCTCAAGGCGTCGTACGGTGAACTCGTCCATACCAGCCCGTACACCATCAACACCGGCATCAACGGTTTGGGCTCGACGGCGCCCCAGGTGGTGTACCTGCCTGGCGGGGTGGGTAGCGGCTACGACACCCAATTGCAGACCAAGCGCTCCAACGTGACCCTGGGGTTCAACAAGTGGATCACCGATTCGCTGCAGTTCGAGGTGGACGTCAAGACCGAGAAGCAGGAGGGCACGCGGCCCTTCGGCATCGGATGGAACTGCCCGTCGCCGACGGCCCCGGGCTGCCAGGGCACCACCGGCATCGCAGCCGGTTGGTCGACGCTGATGCTGCCGATGGCGATCAATGCCAACACGAGCCAGATCGACGCCAGGGTCAATTACGCGATCGACAAGCTGCGGCTGAGCGTGGCGTATTACGGCTCGTTTTACAAGAACAACAACGCGACCCTCAATCCGGTGGTTCCGGGTAGCCTGAACAACCCGCTGGGGCAGTTGTTGCCGCTGAGCGTCGGCTTGCAGTCGATCTTGAACCTGCCCGTCGCGCAGGAGCCCGACAACCGGTTCAACCAGGTTTCGCTGACAGGCACCTACGATCTTGCGCAAAGCACTCGGGCGTCGTTCAAGCTGTCATACGCGAACACGTCGCAGGACCAGAATTTCGCTGCTTCGGGCCTGACCGGGGCCCCAACGGGTGTGAGCAGTCTGGGCGGAAACGTCAACAGCACGCTGGCGTGGCTGGGCATCACCTCGCGGCCCATGCCCAAATTGACCTTGCAGGCTGACGTGCGTTACGCGAACCGCGACGACAAGACGCCGATCGCGCCCTATGTGCTGGCCGGAACGGCGGTTTCCACCAACCAGCAGTTGCCCGACCAGACGGTCTCGGGAAAGCTCCAGGCCATCTACCAGTTCGCGAACCAGATCCGGGGCACGGTCGGTGCCGATTACGTCGGGATCGATCGCGGCGTCTACACGCCGACGGCCCGCGCGGGTGGCGTCAGCGCCCTGCGCCAGAACACCGATGAGACCGGCCTCTGGGCCGAATTGCGCCGCGTGATGTCCGAGACCTTCACCGGATCGGTGCGCATCTCAGGCAGCCAGCGCAACGGCTCCAACTGGTTGCGACCGAATCCCGCCACCGGCGTGTCCGAGGTCACCGACACGTCATCGTTCCCGTCCACGGCCATCTTTTCGCCCACCCTGGCCGATCGCCGGCAGGAAAAGATCAAGTTCTTCGGCAACTGGCAACCCGACGAGAAACTGGCCCTGCAGTTCAGCGCCGAAGGTGGCACCAACAAGTACACGATGCCGACGGTCTACGCGCTACAGAACACGCGGCTGAGCCTGTACAGCATCGACGGCACCTACGCGTTGTCAGACACCTGGAACCTCACGGCCTACGCCTCCTGGGGCCAGCAGACCCAGAACCAGGCGCGCCCGGCCGGTTCGGTGATGGCTTTTGAGACCACCAACACTGCCGCTGGCGTGGGCGTGACCGGCAAGCCCACCGGCAAGCTCGAGCTGGGCGGCACCCTGTCCTACGTCAACGAGAAGAGCGTGTATGCGCAGTCGCTGGACACCTTTGCCGGCGCGGACAGCGCGGCGCTGCTGGCGGCCACCGGTGGGCTGCCGTCGATCACTTTCCGCCAGACGGCGTTGAAGCTGTTCGGCAAGTATGAGCTCGACAAGAACAGCGTCATCGGTGCCAACCTGATCTATGCCCGCGCGCAGTCGAACGACTGGGCCTGGGGCTGGAACGGCACGCCGTACACCTATGGCGACAACACCACGGTCAACATGAACCAGAGTCAATCGATGACCTACCTGGGTGTGACCTACACCTACAAGTTCTGACCGGTTTTGTCATCGGACCCGGCCCGGCGCCCGACAAGGCGACGGGCCGCTTCTTCTTTGTGAGACAGGGCCAGCCTGGCCGCAAGCTCAGATGAGCTTTTCGGACGGTGAGGTGATTTTCTTCAACGGCTTGTTGCGCGCCGAAACCACCATCAGCGGCACGTCCGTCGCGCCGCCATCCCAGGTCGGGTGCTCGATGCTGTCGAACACCTGGCGAAGTTTCTGGCCCCAGCTGTCGTGCAGCATGCGGAAATAGGGGTTCTGCTCGTCGATGCACATCACGCGGTCGGTCTGGAACCGGTCGGCTTCGTACACCACCATGTCCAGCGGCAGGCCGACCGAGAGGTTGGACTTGAGGGTCGAGTCCATCGACACCAGTGCGCATTTGGCCGCCTCGTCCAGCGGGGTGTCGGGTGTGATGACCCGATCGAGCACGGGCTTGCCGTACTTCGATTCGCCGACCTGGAAGTAAGGCGTCTCGGGCGTGGCCTCGATGAAATTGCCCGGCGAATAGACCTGGAACAGGCGCATGCCTTCGCCCTTGATCTGTCCGCCGAAGATCAGCGAGACGTTGAACTCGACGCCGGCGGCGCGCAGCGACGTCGCATCGCGTTCGTACACGTGCCGCACCGCCGCGCCCAGCACCCGCGCGGCGTCGAACATGCTCCTGGCGTTCCAGATCGTGATCGGCTCGCCGCCTTCATGGTCCTTGATCTGTTCCACCTGCAGGATTTCGCGCACCGACTGCGAGATGCTGAGGTTGCCGGCCGAGAGCAGCACCATGAAGCGGTCGCCCGGCTTTTCATAGACGATCATCTTGCGGAACGTGCTGATCTGGTCGAGTCCGGCGTTGGTGCGCGAGTCGGACAGGAACACCAGTCCGGCATTGAGTTTGATGGCGACGCAGTAGGTCATGGTCGGGATCCGAAGGGGTTGGCAACGTGGAAAGGGTCAGGGTGTGAGTTTTTTCAGGGCGTACAGCAGATCCAGCGCTTCGCGCGGGCTCAGTGCGTCGGGATTGATTTGCGCCAGGCGCGATTCGACGGCGCTGGGCGCCAGGCTTGCGGCTTCCGGCGGCGCCGCGAACAGGTCCACCTGGGCGCGGCTTTCGCTGGCGCCGGATTCGAGCGCCGCCAGCGCGTGCCGCGCGTGGTTCAGCACCGGCGCCGGCATGCCGGCCAGCCGTGCGACCTGGATGCCATAGCTGCGGCTGGCGGGGCCGGGCTGAAGCTCATGCAGGAACACGATGTCGCTGCCGGCCTCCGCGGCGCTCACGTGGACGTTGACGGCCGCGTGGTGGCTGGCCGGGAACTCGGTGAGCTCGAAGTAGTGCGTGGCGAACAGCGTGAAGGCCTGGGTGCGGTCGTGCAGGTGGGCGGCGATGCCGCTGGCCAGCGCCAGGCCGTCAAACGTGGAGGTGCCGCGGCCGACTTCGTCCATCAGCACCAGGCTCTGGGGCGTGGCGCTGTGCAGGATCTGGGCGGCTTCGGTCATTTCGAGCATGAAGGTGGACTGGGCATTGGCCAGGTCGTCGGCCGCGCCGATGCGGGTGTGGATCGCGTCGATCGGGCCGAGCCGGCACGCGGCGGCGGGTACATGGGAGCCCATGCTGGCCAGAAGCACGATCAGTGCCACCTGGCGCATGTAGGTGCTCTTGCCGCCCATGTTGGGCCCGGTGATGATCTGCATGCGTTGCCTGGGCCCCAGCAGGGTGTCGTTGGCGATGAACGCGCCCGCCGAAAGCTCTGCCAGCCGGGCTTCGACCACCGGATGGCGGCCGCCGCGGATTTCGATGCACGGCTCGCGCACGAACTGCGGTGCGCACCAGTTCAGCGTGAGGGAACGTTCGGCCAGCGCGCACAGGGCGTCCAGGGCCGCCACGGCGCGGCCGAGTTGCGTCAGCGGTGCGACGAAATCCTGTAGCCGGTCGAGCAACTGTTCGAACAGCCACTTCTCGCGCGCGAGCGCGCGCTCCTGGGCGCTGAGTGCCTTGTCTTCGAACGCCTTGAGCTCGGGGGTGATGAAACGCTCGGCGTTTTTCAGCGTCTGGCGACGGCGGTAGTCGTCCGGCACCTTGTCGAGCTGACCCTGCGTGACCTCGATGTAGAAGCCGTGCACCTTGTTGAACTGCACGCGCAGGTTGGCGATCCCGGTGCGTGCTTTTTCGCGGGTCTCCAAGTCGAGCAGGAAGTCGTCGCAGTGGGTCTGGATGGCACGCAGTTCGTCGAGTTCGGCATCGAGCCCGGACGCGATCACGCCACCGTCGCGCACCAGCGCGGCCGGCTCCTCCAGCAACGAGGCCGACAGCAGGTCGGCACAGCCCTCCGGGGGCGCCAGATCTCGCGAAATTTCGGTCAAAAGCACCGATTCCCAGCTTGCAATAGCCATCAAGTGCTCTGATTTTTGTAGTGCAATGCGCAGGGCCACGAGTTCACGCGGGCGCACCTGGCGCAACGCGACGCGGGCGGTAATGCGCTCCACGTCGCCGATGCCCTTGAGGTGCGAGCGCAGGTTGTGCCAGGGCCCGGCGCCGCGGTCGCCGCGCAGCGCGTCGATGGCTTGCAGACGCGCGGCGGCGTCGCCACGGTCGCGCGCGGGCTCCAGCAGCCAGCGCCGGAGGGTTCGGCTGCCCATGCCGGTCATGCAGGTGTCGAGCAGTGAAAACAGCGTCGGAGTTTCTTCGCCGCGCAGGGTCTGCACCAGTTCGAGGTTGCGTCGCGTGGCCGCAGGCAGGTCGATCAGCGTGTCGCTGCGTTGAACGTGCACCTGTCGGACATGGGACAGGGCGCGTCCCTGGGTGTGTTCGGCGTAGGCCAGCAAGGCCGACGCGGCGGCGTGCGCATGTGACAGATCGGAGGCACCCCACGCATTCAGGCTGGCGGCGCGCAGTTGTTCGATCAGCTTGCGTTGACCCAGCGCGGCATCGAACTCCCAGGCCGGCCGCTGACTCAGCGTCAGGTCACGCGCGGCGGACTTCAGGGCTTTCAGCCGCTGCTCGAAGGCGGGTGTGACATCGGCGCCGAACAGCAGCTCGCTCGGCCCGATGCGGGCCAGCCAGCCGTCCAGTTCGTCGGGTGCGCATTCGGCCAGGTGCAGCTCGCCCTGGGTCACGCTCAGCCAGGCCAGGCCGCAGGCGTTGCGCGGTGCCTGATGAACCGCCATCAGGATGGATTCGGTCTTGTCGGACAGCAGTTCGGTGTCGGTCAGCGTGCCGGGTGTCACCACGCGCACCACCTTGCGCTCCACCGGCCCCTTGCTGGTGGCCACATCGCCGACCTGCTCGCAGATCGCCACCGACTCCCCGTGGCGGATCAGACGGGCCAGGTAACCCTCGACCGAATGAAAGGGCACGCCGGCCATCACCACTGGCTGCCCGGCGGACTGGCCGCGACGGGTCAGCGTGATGTCGAGCAGACGGGCGGCCTTTTCGGCGTCGTCGAAGAACAGCTCGTAGAAGTCCCCCATGCGGTAGAACACCAGGGTGTCGGGGTGTTCCGCCTTGATGGCCAGGTACTGGGCCATCATGGGCGTGTGGGCGCTCAGATCGAGCGGTGGATGCATGGCGCGATGGTCAGAACGGCGCGTCGTCGGGCCCGGCCGCGCGCGTGGGTTCGGCGGCGTCGGGGCCTTCCTCGTCGCGGGCCGGACCCTCGCCAGCCGTTTGCGTGGCGTCGCTTGGCGCGCTGGCCTGGCGCACGGCGGCCTTGTCGCCGGCGCTCGCGAACTTGCTGTATTTGCCGAGCACGGCAACCAGCTGTCCGTAGATGCGCGGCGTGCCCGCCAGGCATTCCTTCTGGTGCAGGAAGTCCGCTTCCCCGGTGAAGTTGCCGACCAGACCGCCGGCCTCGGTGACCAGCAGGGAGCCGGCCGCCACGTCCCAGGGCTGCAGACCGGTCTCGAAGAAGCCATCGGCGAAACCCGCGGCGACGTAGGCCAGATCGAGCGCCGCGGCCCCGGGGCGGCGCAGCCCGGCGGTGCGCTGCATCACGTCGCCCATCATCTGGAGGTAGGCGTTGAAGTTGTCGCCCTTGCGGAACGGAAAGCCGGTGGAAATCAGGCACTCCTTCAGGCGCGTGCGCTTGCTGACGCGGATGCGGCGCTCGTTGAGGTAGGCGCCCCGGCCCCGGGTCGCGGTGAACAGGTCGTTGCGGCTCGGGTCGTAGATGACGGCCTGTTCAACTTTGCCGCGTACCGCCAGCGCGATGCTGACGCAATACACCGGAAATCCGTGGATGAAGTTGGTGGTGCCGTCCAGCGGGTCGATGATCCAGACGTGATCCGCATGGCGCGAGCCGTGCTCGCTGCCCGATTCCTCGGCCAGGATGCCGTGGTCGGGATAGGCGCCCAGCAGGGTCTCGATGATGGCTTTTTCGCTCGCATGGTCGACTTCGGTCACGAAATCGTTCACCTGTTTTTGCGAAACGCGGACCGCTTCGACGTCAAGCGCGGCCCGGTTGATGATCGAGCCGGCGGATCGTGCGGCCTTGACGGCCACGTTGAGCATGGGGTGCAGGTTGGGGGACGACATGAATTGTTGACCTCGGGGCAGGGGCGCAGGCCCGTTACCCGGCAGAGTGAAGAGCAAAAGACCGTTCCGGCGATGCGGGCGGCGACAATCGGCTGATTTTACCCGTCCGATGCCCCGGCGTCCGGCGGTTGCATCGACCATGAAAACCCGATTTGTGCTGATCCGGACGAGCCACGCCGGCAACGTGGGCGCGGCGGCGCGCGCGATGAAAGTCATGGGCTTCGACGACCTCGTGCTGGTGGCGCCGCGCTGGGCCAACGTGCTGCGGCGCGAGGAAACCATCCAGCGCGCCAGTGGCGCACTCGAAGTGCTCGAAAAGGCCCGCATCGTCGACACCCTGGACGAGGCGCTGGACGGCATGACGCACCTGTGCGCCACCGCGATGACACCGCGCGATTTCGGCCCGCCCACGGTGGCGCCGCGCCAGCACTTCGAGGCCCTGGCGGCGCAGGCCCGCGTGTCCGGAGCGGCAGGGCAGGGCGTGGCACTCCTGTTCGGCTCCGAGCGTTTCGGCATGCACAACGACGACGTCTACCGCTGCCATGTGGCGCTGAGCATTCCGACCAACCCGCAATTCGGTTCGCTGAACCTGGGCGCTGCGATCCAGGTCATCGCCTACGAATGGCGTCTGGCGTTGGGCGCCTGGCCGGTGCAGGCGGCAACCGGGGCGGCCGAAGCCGCCGATGCGCGGCAGGTGGCCGGTCTGCTCGCCCATTGGGAACAGGCGCTGGTGGAGGTCGGTTTCCTCGATCCGGCCGCGCCCAAGAAGCTGATGCCGCGCCTGAACCAGTTGTTCAACCGCGCAGGGCTGGCCCAGGAAGAGGTCCATATCCTGCGCGGCATCGCCCGCGCGATGGGTCTGACGGCGGCCCGGGCCCGCCAGGCGGTGCCGCCGGCGGACATGACCGCGTCGGGCGAAGTGCCGGACGGGTCGCGATAGACTCGACGCATGTTTTCACGCCTGCGCTCCGACATCCAGTGCATTCTCGACCGGGACCCGGCCGCGCGCAGCACCTGGGAGGTGCTGACCTGCTACCCGGGCCTGCATGCGCTGGTTCTGCACCGCCCTGCCCATTGGTTGTGGACCCATGGATTCAAGTGGCTGGGGCGTTTTGTCTCGCACGTCTCGCGCTGGCTCACCGGCATCGAGATCCATCCGGGCGCTGTCATCGGCGAGCGTGTCTTTTTCGACCATGCGATGGGCGTCGTCGTCGGCGAGACGGCCGAGATCGGCGACGGCTGCACGATCTACCAGGGTGTCACGCTCGGAGGCACCTCGCTCTACAAGGGCACCAAGCGCCATCCCACGCTCGGCCGCGACGTCGTGGTGAGCGCCGGTGCAAAAGTCCTGGGCGGCTTCCTGGTGGGCGACGGCGCCAAGATCGGCAGCAATGCGGTGGTGATCAAGCCGGTGCCGGCGGGCGCCACGGCGGTGGGGATTCCGGCCCGGATCATTCCGTCAAAGGCGGGCCAAAGCGCCGACGTGACCCCGGCACATGAAAAATTCTCGGCTTACGGCATCACCCTGGAGGACGATCCCTTGTCGCAGGCGATGAAAGGTCTGATCAACAACGCCGCCTCCCATGAGCACCAGATCGCCTTGCTGTGGCACGCGATCGAAACCTTGTCGGCCAACCGACCGGCCGGCGAGTGTGTGCCCGGCGACGCGGCGCTGACCGAGCATTTCGAGGCGGCCAAGCTCAACGATCTGGTGGGGAAATAGACCCGAATCGCGCCGGCCTCCGGGCCCTGCGTTACGGTTCGATCCGCCGCAGGGGCGAGTGCAGGTCGATCATCTTCGAACCCCAACCCTCGGGAATCTCGAACATGTGTGTATCGCTGACGGCGAGCGATCCTGCCGTGGCTCCCTGTGAGGTGACACGGATGAAATATTTCCCGGGTTGCAAGGTGCCGAAATTGAAGGGGCCGGAGTTGCTGGTGGACTGGCGAATCAGGCGCGTCATGCCAGGGTCGGTGCTGATGTCTGCCGAGAAATTCGATGAAGGGACGGCCTGGCCATTGGAAAGTTCGCGACTCCAGTTCATCCAGGTGTCCCCGCGGATGAAGCTGAGCAGTGAATCGGTAACCAACAGGGTGCTGGCGATAACCAGTCGCCTTTCGCCATCAAAACCTTCCAGTTTCTGCGCATCGATTCCGCGCAGTCGCAGGTGCCATTGCCCGACGGGAACGTCGGACAGGTCGGCCGTCCCGGTTGCGTTCACGACCCGGTCGCGCAAGACCCGCTCGAACCGCGCATCGGCGGCGACCTGCAGGCGAAAAGATGCCGCCCCGTCAAGTCTCGGCAAAGGCCAGGCTCGCGCATCGGCTGGTGTCAACACCGGTTCGCGGGAACCGAGGTCCGGAGCGGGCAACAACGGCACCACCGTGACCTCCGCGCGCCTTGGGTCGACGACAGCTCCGGTGCCTTTGGGCAGATCGGCGCCGGTCTGCTGGGCCGTGTTGTCGGCGCGAACTTCCCCTTCCAGAACCTCCGCTCGGGCGTTCGGGGAGGCGGATTCCTGCGCAACCCGGAACCGTGTACCGCGCACCCCGATCACGGTGGTCGGCGTCTGGATTTGCAGAGGGGTTGCGCGAAGTCCCAGCTTGCTGGCCAGGGTTTCCACCGCGCCCTGGCTCAGCCGCACGATGCCGGCGAACCACGGTTGATTGTCCGGCGACTTTGGATGGCGCAGGCTGTATTCGCGGCTGGCGACCAGTTCGGCCACGCTCGTCGGTAACAGCTGGATGCGCGATCCGTCCGGCAACTCGACCACGGCGGAACTGTCCTTGCCAGTCTGAATGCGACTGCCTTCGCCGATCACCTGACCCACTGTAGCCGGTACGTTGCCCGCCTGAACCTGTCCCTGCACGCTGACCACCTTGCCGGTCACGGGTACAAACTTGAGCAGCCGCAACGGAATCTTCACCGTCTGCCCGGGGTGAATGACATCCGGGTCCGGCAGCGCGTTGAAGCGCGCCACCTCTGGCCAATCGCCGGGCTTGACCAGCATGTCGCGCGCGAGGACGATCAGTTTGTCGCCGGGCTGAACGGTATAGGGCAGGCTCGGTTCCGCTGCCAGCACGCCAAGCGACACGGAGGTTGCCAGCAACGCGATCCAAAGAGTGAAGCCCCGTGCTCCACGGGGGCGTTGGGGCATTTCAATGTGGTGCCTGTGCAGCCGCATGATGGTCCTTCAGGTCGTCGGGCGGATGGCGCTCTTGGGTCGGAACGCCTTGCACACCTGGTCAGCCGTCTCCAGGTACGGGCCACCGATCAGGTCGATGCAATAGGGCACGGCAGCGAAGATGCCGTTGACGACGGGCTGACCTGCCGCGTCCTTGAGCCCCTCCAGGGTTTCCTGGATCGCTTTGGGCTGACCTGGCAGGTTGATGATCAGGCACTTGTCGCGGATCACGGCGCACTGGCGCGACAGAATCGCAGTGGGCACGAAGCGCAGGCTGATCTGCCGCATCTGCTCGCCAAAGCCCGGCATTTCCTTGTGCGCGATCGCAAGCGTGGCTTCCGGTGTCACGTCGCGCAGGGCCGGGCCGGTGCCACCGGTGGTCAGGATCAGCGAGCAGCCCGCATCCACCAGCTCGACCAGGGTGCTGCTGATGAGCGCGGCCTCGTCGGGGATCAGACGAGGGGCAAAGCTGATCGGGTTTTTCAGCGCGCGCGTGAGCCAGTCCTGAAGCGCGGGCAGGCCCTTGTCTTCATAGACGCCGGTGGAGGCACGGTCGCTGATCGAGACGATGCCGATGGTGACGGGGTCGAGGTTGCTCATGGCTCCATGGTTCATCCGGTCGCGATGCCTGCGATGTCTGCTTCAGGGTCCGCCATTTTCGCCGGCGGGGTGGTCTTGCGCCGGGGTGCTGGCCGTTTCGGCATCGGCGGCTGCAAGCTGCTCGCGAACCAGCTGAAACACCTCACGGTAGGCGCGTCCGTGGCGTGGCGCGAGGCCCTGTGACACCGCCGTCTTGTCCGGGGGCGGTGCGTCCTTTCGAGCCTGGCGCACGAGGGCGCGCAGCTGCTGGCCATCGGTGCCGGGAAACGCTCGCAGCCAGTCGCCGATGGCGTCGTCCTGCGTGATCAGCCGCTCGCGCCATTGTTCGGCCCGGTGCAGTGCCAGGGTTTCGCGGGCCGATCCCTGGTGCTGCGCCTGCAAGGCGGCGCGGGCCGCCTCCAGGGTGTCGGGTTCGAGCTTGCGCATCAGCTTGCCGATGAACTGCAACTGGCGGCGTTTGCCTTCGAAGTTCGTGATGCGTTTGGCGTCCAGCAGGGCTTCGAGCAGCTTCTCGGGCAGATCCAGGCCATTGAGCAGGTCGGCGCGCAGGGTCAGCAACTCCGCGCCGAGCTTCTGGAGTTCTTCACTTTCGCGTTTGAGTTCCGTGCGGCTGGCTTCGTTGGTGCCCTTGAGTTCACGCTTGAGTTCGAGGTCGAGCTCGCTGCCTTCGGCGACGAACTCGCCGCGGACGTAATAGCCTTTTTTCGGTTTGCGGGACATGAAGGGGCGGGCCAACGGGCAGAGAGGACGGCAAGTATCATAGCCGCCACCATGACACCACCCACCTCCAGCCTTGCTTCGCGCTCAGCCGGCCATGCCGAGCAGGGTTTCAGCTACAGCCGCGCCTTTTTTGAAGACCTGGTCGACTCGGCGCTGGCCCATGCCAGGCGGATCGGCGCGACCGACGCCGGCGCCGAGGCCTCGGAAGGTTGCGGGCTCAGCGTCAGTGTGCGCAAAGGCCAGCTGGAAAGCGTCGAACGCAACCGCGACAAATCGCTGGGCGTCACCGTCTACGTCGGGCACCGCCGGGGCAATGCGAGCACGTCCGATTTTTCCCCGGAGGCGGTCGAGCAGACGGTGCGCGCTGCGTTCGACATCGCGCGTTTCACCGCCGAAGACCCGGTGGCCGGACTTCCCGACGCCTCCGATGTGGCGCTCGAACAGCGGGATCTGGACCTGTTCCACCCCTGGAACCTGAGCGGCGAGCAGGCGGCTCAACTGGCTCTCGAATGCGAGGCGGCGGCCCTTGCCACCAGCCGCAAGATCACCAACAGTGAAGGCGCGGGCGTGTCGGCGCAGCAAAGCCATTTTTTCAGCGCCCACACCCACGGGTTCCGCGGCGGCTATGCGAGTTCCCGCCACAGCCTGTCGGTGGCGCCGATCGCGGGCAAGGGTTCGGGCATGCAGCGCGACGCCTGGTACAGCTCGATGCGGTCGCCCGACGAACTGGCTTCGGCAAGCGCCGTGGGCCGTTATGCGGCGGAGCGCGCGCTGAGTCGTCTGCACAGCCGCAAGATCGCGACCACCGAATGTCCGGTGCTGTTCGAGTCGCCGTTGGCTGCGGGGCTGCTCGGCGGCTTCGTTCAGGCCGTCAGTGGCGGCGCTCTGTACCGCAAGAGCAGTTTCCTGGTCGATTCGCTGGGCAAGGCGGTGTTTCCGAAACACATCGACATCGAAGAGGATCCGTTCATCTTGCGCGGCAAAGGCAGCGTTCCGTTCGATGACGAAGGTGTGGGCGTGCGTGCGCGCCACGTGGTCAAGGGCGGGCGCGTGGAGGGCTATTTCCTCAGCACCTATTCGGCGCGCAAGTTGGGCATGAAAACCACCGGCAACGCCGGCGGATCGCACAACCTGACGATGACATCGCGCCTGACCCGGCCGGGCGACGACCTCGACGCGATGCTGAAGAAACTCGACACCGGCCTGTTCGTGATCGAGCTGATGGGCCAGGGCGTGAACTACGTGACCGGCGACTACTCGCGCGGCGCGGCCGGCTTCTGGATCGAGCGTGGAAAGATCGCCTTTCCGGTGCAGGAGATCACGATCGCCGGCAACCTCAAGACCATGTTCAAGGGTATCGAGGCGATTGGCGCCGACACCTACAACTACGGCGCCAAGTCGGTCGGCTCGATCCTCATCAACCGCATGAAAGTGGCCGGAAGCTGACCCGTCGGCCCCAGGGCGGGGTAGACCGCCCTGGCAGGGCCGGGCTCAGCCCGCCAGCGCTGCCTTCACCGCCGCGCTGACCTGGCCCATGTCGGCCTTGCCGGCCAGCCGGGCCTTCACCGCCCCCATCACCTTGCCCATGTCACCGGGCCCGGCGGCGCCGAGTTCGGCCACGATGGCCTTGACTTCGGCGGCGATTTCGTCGGCTGACAGGCGCGCCGGCAGGTAGGCCTGCAACACCAGGAGCTCGGCGTTTTCCTTGTCGGCCAGGTCCTGGCGGCCTGCCTGGGTGAACGCCGCGATCGAATCCTTGCGTTGCTTGATCAGCTTGTCGACGATGGCCACCACGGCCACGTCGTCCAGCGTGATGCGCTCGTCCACTTCCTTCTGCTTCATCGCAGCCTGCAGCAGGCGGATGGTGCCCAGGCGCGCGCTGTCCTTGGCGCGCATGGCGGTCTTCATGTCTTCGGTGATCTGGTCCTTGAGGCTCATGGCTGGGCTCCGGTGGAAGGAAAGAAAAGAATGCAGGGCACCGGCCGGGCACGGTGCCAAAAAAACAAAAAACCCGCGCCTGGCGTCCCGAGCGCGGGTTCTGTGGGTGTTCGCAAGCCGATGGCCTGCGTCACCGCCGCTGCGATCAGTACAGTTTCTTGGGCAACTGCATCGAACGGATGCGCTTGTAGTTTCGCTTGACGGCCGCGGCCTTCTTGCGCTTGCGCTCGGCGGTCGGCTTCTCGTAGAACTCGCGCGCGCGCAGGTCGGTCAGCAGGCCCAGTTTTTCGATGGTGCGCTTGAAGCGGCGCAGCGCCACGTCGAAGGGCTCGTTCTCTTTAACACGGATCGTCGTCATTAGGTGATGATTTCCAAAATGTGCAGAAAGAGGGTGACCGGGAAGATCGGGCCCGGACGCCGTATCTGCGAAGTGCCCCGTCTGTAACTAGTATCGGCCGACAGGGCATTGCCGGCAAAACCAGAGATTATAGCGGCATCCGGCCCGGTGCGGCGCATGGGAGCCTGGTTGCGGAGGTCAGGCGGATGGGCCCCGGCGGTTCGCCAGCGCCAGGGCACAGGCGTGGGCGCTGGCCCAGGCCCACTGGAAGTTGTAGCCGCCCAGCCAGCCGGTGACGTCGACCACCTCGCCGATGAAATACAGCCCGGGCTGCTTCGACTCCATCGTCTGCGACGACAGGTCGCGGGTGTCGACGCCGCCCAGCGTGACCTCAGCCTTTTTGTAGCCCTCGGTGCCGGTGGGCACCAGTTCCCAGCGCGCCAGACGCTCGGCCAGGCGGGCCAGGGCCTTGTCGCTGCAGTCGGCGACCGGCCCCTGCCAGTCGGCGTCCTGGGCCACCCAGGCTTCGGCCAGGCGCGCCGGCACCCATTGCGCCAGTTCGTTGACCAGCAGCTTGCGTGAGCGGCGCTTGGCGTCGGCGAGTTTTTCAGCCAGGTCGATGTCGGGTGCGAGGTTGATGTGGATGGGCGTGCCGGGCTGCCAGTAGCTCGAGATCTGCAGCACCGCCGGTCCGGACAGGCCGCGGTGGGTGAACAGCAGGTCTTCGGTGAACGAGACCTGGTGCTTTTTGTCACCCGTGGCGATCTGCACCGGCAGCGACAGGCCGGCCAGGTCGGCATAGGGCGCCCAGGCGGCGCCGTCAAAGGTCAGTGGCACCAATCCGGGGCGCGGCGCCACGATCCGCAGCCCGAACTGCCGCGCCACACGGTGGCCGAAATCGCTGGCGCCGATGGCCGGGATCGACAGGCCGCCGGTCGCGATGACGACCGCGGCACAGTCGATGGCACCCCGATCACTCTCGATTTGATAGCTGCCGGTGGCCATTCCACGCTGGGGATCGCCTGAAAACGTCAGATTCTTGACGCCGCAGGGCTGCCAGCGCGTCACACCACCGGCTTCACACTCGGCCAGCAGCATGTCGATCAGGTCGGTGGCAGCGTGGTCGCAGAACAGTTGGCCTTTGTGCTTTTCGTGGAAGGCGATGCCGTATTTCTGCACCAGCGCGATGAAATCCTGCGGCGTGTAGCGCGACAACGCGGAGCGGCAGAAATTCGGGTTCTCGCTGACAAAGTGCCGGTGCGGCTGGCGCACGTCGATGTCGCGGTTGGTGAAGTTGGCCCGCCCGCCGCCCGAAATGCGGATCTTTTCGGCCACCTGGTCGCTGTGGTCCAGCAGCAGCACCTTCAGGCCGCGCTGGCCGGCCACCCCGGCGCAGAACAGGCCGGCGGCACCGGCGCCCACGATCACCACATCGAAATTCTGCATGGCGCGCAGTGTATGCGGGCCTTCGGCCGCCCGGCGCGGCCACCTGTCGCGGTGCCGCTTGGCGCGGGACAGTCCCGTCGGTGCCGTGTGCCCGGGCTCAGGCTACGCGACGCTCGCCGGACTGGCCCACCGCCGCGATGCCGCGCACCACGTCGCCGACCACGATCACCGACGGGCTGCCGAGCTGCTCGGCCACCAGCGTGGCGTGCAGGCGATCGAGCGAGGTGACCGCGTGGCGTTGATCGGGCAAGCTGGCGTTCTGGATCACCGCGACCGGCGTGTCGGCCGGGAGTCCGGCCAGCAGTTCCTGCTGGATGCGGTTGGCGTCACGGACGCCCATGTAGATCACCAGCGTGAGCCGGGCGTCACGCGCGGTGGCGGCCAGTCGCTGCCAGTCGGTGCCGGCATCGGCCGACGCGGCGTGGCCGGTGACAAACACCACGCCGTGGGCCTGTTCGCGGTGGGTCAGCGGGGCACCGAGCGAGGTCATTGCGGCCAGGCCGGCGGTGATGCCGTTGACCACCTGCACCGGAATGCCCTGTGCGCGCAGGTGTTCCACCTCTTCGCCGCCGCGGCCGAAGATGAACGGATCGCCCCCTTTGAGGCGTACCACCACCTCGCCCTCGCGCGCCGCCATCACCATCAGCTTTTCGATGAAGGCCTGGGGTGTGCTCTTGCAGCCCCCGCGTTTGCCGACATGGACGATGCGGGCGCCGGGGCGGGCATGCATCAGCACGGCGTCGTTGACCAGATCGTCCACCAGCAGCACCGTGGCGGCGGCAATCGCCTTGACCGCTTTCAGGGTGAGCAACTCCGGATCTCCCGGGCCGGCGCCGACCAAGGCGACGGTACCGGGCAGGAACTCGGACGGTTGCGGGGCGCTCTGGGGGGCTCTCTGGTTCATGGCGTGGTCACGGCCGGCGGGCCGTTGGTCTCCGTGTTGTTGTGTTGACGCCGTTCTTGCAGGATGTGTGCCACCTGCGCGGCGATCGGTGCGGGGACGGGCAGCCGGCCGTCCAGCACGCGGGTGATGTAGTGCGCGGTGGCCTCGGGGGTGATGTCGCGGGGCAGGTCGGGCAACGTGGCGAGCGGGCCCTCCTGTGCATCCTGCAGCCGGTGGCGCCGTCCGCCGCGAAACGCATCCATCTGCGGCGTGCGGCGCGCGTCGGCGACCGGCTCGCCTTCGGTGCCGCGCAGCAGCAGCGCATGCGCGCCGACCAGCGCGAAGGTGTCGGCCATCGACACCGCGTATTCGGGATGGGTGTAGCTGCCCACGATGAGCGCCGCGCCCTCGCAAGGGTTCATCAGCTTGACCAGGCTGTGCGCAGGGTTGCGCAGCCCCACGACGTGGCGCACATCCAGCAGGCGCTTGAGCCCGGGGCACAACACCCCGGTGGGGACAAAGGCGCACTGCCCCGGTGCCAGCGCCAACACGGCACGCCATGCCGGGCGGCCCAATGCGGCGAATACGGCCTCGCTGCTGACGCGCCGGTCTTCGGTGGCCGTGCCGTGCACCAGCACCGGCACGCCTTCACGGGCCAGCAGTAAGGCCAGCAACGGCGTGAGCACCGGCAGCTTGCGCGCGCCGTTGTAGCTGGGCAGCACCACGGTGGTGGTGCCGTTGTCGGGCAGTCGGTGCAGGCGCGCATGGGTGGCATCAAGAAAGCCGGCCATCTCGGCCGGGGTTTCGCCCTTGATGCGCATGGCCAGGCAGAACGCGCCGGTTTCCAGGTCCGTGACCGTGCCGTCCAGCAACTGGCCGAACAGGTCGGCGGCCTGCTCGCGGGTGAGCGCGCGGGCCCCTTCTTTGCCGCGACCGATGTCCTTGAGGTAGTGGCTGATTCCCATGGCGGTAAGTGTGGCGCGGTGGGGACGGCGATGGCCACCGTCAGGCTGCGACCGGTGTCGCCGCGCGCACCAGTCGCCGCAGGGCGGGGAGGCAAGAGCCGCAATTGGTGCCGCACTTCAGGGCGTCCTGCAGGGTGTGCAGGCGCTGGTCTTCGTTGCCGGCGCACCGGGCCAGGGTGTCACGGATGGCTTCTTCGCCGACATTGAAGCAGGTGCAAACCTGCGGGCCGCGCGCGGCCACGGCCACGGGTGCCGAAGCGCCCGGCGCCAGCAGCAGGCGCCCGTAGGATTGTGCGGGCAGCTCGTCTTGCAGCAAGGTCCTGATCCACGCCTCGGCGCGCGTGTCGCCGGCCAGCAGAAACCCTTCGAGCCGCGTGTCGGGGCCGACCCGGGCCAGGCGCATCGCGCGGCGCTGGCCCTTTTTGCGGTCGGCATAGCGCAGCACCTCCGCACCGGCCAGACCCAGCAGCAGCTCGATTTGTGCCAGGGTGTCGTCCCGCGGCGCCTCGTAGGCGGCCGCGCGCAGCAGCACGCCGCTGCGCTCGCGACCAAAAGGCACGCAGGTGGCAAAAGCGAATCGGGGCATCAACGCGCGCAAGGCGTCGCGCGCGGCCAGCGCGTCGGTCTCGGAAACCCAGGCCATCGCCAGCAGGGACCAGGGCAACTCGGCCTTGAGGACCTTCACGGCAGTGTGTTTGAGCTCGGGCTGCTTCGAGACCGGGCAGAACGCCGGGTTGGTGAGCGCGTTCACGCCGGCCATGGGCGCACCGGTGCTGCTGTGTCCGCCCAGGTATTCGGATCCCCAATGCATGGCCACAAAGACCTGTCCGGCGGCCAGCTCCTCGCTCGGCTGTGCCGGCAGCACGATGGAGCCATGGCGGCTGGTCAGGTGCACGAGATTGCCGGCGCCAAGTCCCTTTTGCCGCAGGTCGCCCGGGTTCATCTGAATCGCTGGCTCGGGCACGTGGCCGAACAGGCGGCCGAGGGTGCCCGTGCGCGTCATGCCGTGCCACTGGTCGCGCAGCCGTCCGGTGGTCAGTGCGAAGGGAAAGCGGCTGTCGCACGGCGCCGCCACCGGTCGCCAGGCTTCGGCGAAAAAACGGGCCCTACCGTCGCTGGTCGGAAAGACGCCGTCACCGTACAGGCGCGGGCGGCCCTCGAACGCGCCCTGCGGAAACGGCCACTGCCGCGGCGCCTGTTCGAGCAGCGCGTAGCTCAGGCCGGTGATGTCCAGATCGCGGCCCCGGGTCGATTCGCGGTGCTCGTTCCAGATCGATTCCGCGTCGGGGTACGGAAACAGCGACGGCTGCCCGGGGCGCAGCAGGGGCTCGAGCCGGCGCGCGAAGTCCACCACGATGGACCAGTCGTGGCGCGGCCCGTCCATGGTGGTGCGCGGGGGTGGCACGGCGGCGCGAACGCGCGAGATGCGGCGCTCGCTGTTGGTGACGGTTCCTTCCTTTTCGCCCCAGGTGGAGGCGGGCAGCAGCAGGTCGGCGAACTCGCAGGTGGCCGCGGTGGCGAAGGCCTCCTGCACCACCACGAACCCGGCGTTTTGCAGCGCGCGGCGCACGGTGGCCTGGTCGGGCAGGCTCTGCGCGGGGTTGGTGCAGGCGATCCACAGCGCCTTGATCTCGCCATCGGCCGCGGCCTGGAACATCTCGATGGCGGTCCTGCCGGGTTTGGCCGGCACATCGGGCAGTCCCCAGAGGGCGGCAACCTCTGCGCGGTGCGCGGGGTTGGCCATGTCGCGGTGCGCGGAAAGCAGGTTGGCGAGCCCGCCAACCTCGCGCCCGCCCATGGCATTGGGCTGGCCGGTCAGGGAGAAGGGGCCGGCACCGGGCCTGCCGATCTGTCCGGTGGCCAGGTGCAGGTTGATCAGCGCCGCGTTCTTGGCGGTGCCGCTGCTGCTCTGGTTGAGGCCCTGGCAGTACAGACTCAGGGTGGGCGCGCGCGGGCCAACGGACGGATCGCCGACACCGGCGAACCAGCGCGTGGCGGTGGCGAGATCGCGCGGGCTGATCCCGCAGACCTGGGCCACGCGCTCGGGCGTGGCGGTGCGCACCAGCACCTGCAGCGCATCGAAGCCGCTGGTGTGCGCGTCGATGTAGCTGGCGTCCGTCCAGCCCTGTCGCAACAGGGTGTTCAGCATGCCGTGAAACAGCATCACGTCGCTGCCGGGTTCGATGCGAAGGTGCAGGTCGGCGATCTCGGCGGTGTCGGTGCGCCGGGGATCGACCACGACGATCTTCAGCGCCGGGTTGGCACGTCGGGCATCTTCGATGCGCCGGAACAGGATGGGATGGGCCCAGGCGGCGTTGCTGCCGGCAATGAACAGGCACTGCGCGTGGTTCAGGTCGTCGTAACAGGCCGGCGGCGCATCGGCGCCGAGCGTGGCCTTGTAGCCGGCCACGGCGCTGCTCATGCACAGGCGCGAATTGGTGTCGATGTTGTTGGTGCCCACCAGGCCCTTGGCCAGCTTGTTGAAGACGTAGTAGTCCTCGGTGAGCAACTGGCCGCTGACGTAAAAGCCCACCGCGTCGGGGCCGTGCTGCTCGATCACGGCGGCGAAACGCCGGCTCGCCTGGTTCAGCGCGTCGTCCCAAGCCAGCGGCTCGGGCTGCGCGCCCCGGGCCAACCGCTGCATCGGTCGCAGCAGGCGGGTCTGCCGCGTGACGGCGGCAGACGCGGTCTGCGCCAGCGTGGCGCCCTTGGTGCACAGCCGCCCGAAATTGGCCGGATGCTCTGGGTCGCCACGCACGCCCGTGATCTGAACGCCATCGGATTCGATGACCACGCCGCAGCCCACGCCGCAATAAGGACAGGTGGAACGGGTTTCCATCATGCTCGGGCAGAGATAGGCTGCGGCGTTGCACGTGCACCGCAAAGCGGACCGCCGTAGGCGAGTCCGCAGCCCACGCCGCAGTAGGGACAGGTGGAACGGGTTTCCATCATGCTCGGGCAGAGATAGGCTGCGGCGTTGCACGTGCACCGCAAAGCGGACCGCCGAAGGCGAGTCCGCAGCCCACCCCACAGTAGGGGCAGGTGGAGCGGGTTTCTTTCAGGGTCATGTCTTGCGGCAGACCGGGCCGGCGACCGGGCGGGTCAGGTCGGTGGCGTGGCCGGCGAGTTCATCCGTGCGCAAGCAGACCACGCCGTCGTCCACCCGCACCGCGAAGCGTGGCGTGCAGCCTTCGTCGGGCGCCTGCGCCTGGCCGTCGGCCAGGCCGATGGTCCAGTTGTGCAGCGGGCAGGCCACCCGGTTGCCGAACACGATGCCCTGGCTGAGCGGCCCGCCCTTGTGTGGGCAGCGATCCAGCAGGGCAAAGACCTCTCCCTGGTCGTTGCGGAACACGGCGACGTCAAGGCCGGTGTCGCGGCTCACGCGGCGCGCGCCCAGCACGGGGATGTCATCGACACGGCAGACGGGTTTCCATTCACTCATGATGCACTCTCAATTCAATAGCGGTTGGCGGCCATTCGACGCTGGGCACGAAGCCTTTTCTTTCGGTTTTCAGCCCTTGACGGCCGAATACAGGCCCGTCACACGGTCCATGACGGCCAGCAGGTTTTCGCTGGACACGAACACATCCGACAGCGGCTTGCCGGTGGTGCCGGGCTGCATCTTTTTCAGCGCGCTGTCGAAGAAGACCCATTGGCCGTCGGCCAGCTGCAGTTCTTCGCGGATGCGGACCGTGGCTTCCGGCGCGTTTCGCAGGACGTCCATGGCCGCGAGGAATTCGCCCCGGGCCTTGGCGATTTCGGCGTTGGCCGTGGCGGCGTCCACCGGCAGCGTGGCCGCGAGGTAGAACTTGGCCATGCGCTGGCTGAGCATGCGTTGGCGCCCGGCAATGTTGACCAGCTTGCCCACCGGCTTCCCGGAAGCCGCCTCGTATTGCACCGTGCCTTGGTGCGCCAGCGCGAGCACCCGGGCGTCCGCAGCCAGCACGGCGCCGGCCCCGCCTTTGCCCGGCGCGCTGCCCACCAGCGTGGCCTTGTAGTCGCTCCAGGCGGCTTCGAGTTTGCCGTAGGTGTCGCGGATGTCCGGCGTCGGTGCAAAGGCCTTGAGCTCGACCAGCTGGCGGTCGAACAGGGCCATCGACCGGTCCAGCACCTGGCGCGCGCTGGAGGGTTCCACGTCGTGCACCAGCGCGAGCCAGGCCTTGCCCATGCGCTGGCTCAGCATGCGCTGGCGACCGGCCTTGTTGATGGCGTCGTTGAGATCGGTGACCTGGGCCTGCCCGGCCAGCGGGAGGGTGGTGCCGATGGCCAGCGCGGTCAGGAAGTGACGGCGTTGCACAGTGAAACTCCTCAGGCGTTGACGGGGGTGAACTGGCGGGTGTCGACGGCGGCCTTGTCGAATTCGAACCACGGGTCGGGCTCGCCATCCAGCGCAGCCTGCAGGCGCTCCCACAGCGCCTTGCGGCCTTCGGCGTCATCCAGGATTCTTTTCCTGATGTGATCCATGCCCACGCGGCCCACGTAGTGCACCGTGCGCTCCAGGTACCAGCCTTCCTCGCGGTACAGCTGCATGAAGGCGCCGGTGTACTCCAGCACCTCTTCGGCGGTCTTCAGCTTGACCAGGAACTGCGCCACCTCGGTCTTGATGCCGCCGTTGCCGGCGATGTGCATTTCCCAGCCGCTGTCCACGCCGATGATGCCCACGTCCTTGATGCCGGCCTCGGCGCAGTTGCGCGGGCAGCCGCTGACGGCAAACTTCACCTTGTGTGGTGCATACATGCGCCACATCGCGCGCTCCAGGTCCTTGCCCATCTGCGTGCTGTCCTGGGTGCCCATGCGGCACCACTCGCTGCCCACGCAGGTCTTCACGGTGCGCAGCGCCTTGGCGTAGGCGTGGCCGCTGGGCATGCCGATGTCGCGCCACACGCCCGCCAGGTCTTCTTTCCGGACGCCCAGCAGGTCGATGCGCTGGCCGCCGGTGACTTTGACGGTGGGAATCTTGTACTTGTCCACCGCGTCGGCGATGCGGCGCAGCTCGTCGGCCGTCGTTTCGCCGCCCCACATGCGCGGGATCACGCTGTAGGTGCCGTCCTTCTGGATGTTGGCGTGGCTGCGTTCGTTGATGAAGCGGCTTTGCGGATCGTCCCTGGCCTCCTTGGGCCAGGTGCTGATCAGGTAGTAGTTGACGGCCGGGCGGCAGCTCGCGCAGCCGTTGGGGGTCTTCCACTCCATGAACTTGAACACGTCGCCGATGGTCAGCAGCTTCGACGTCTTGATGGCATCGCGCACCGCCTGGTGGCCGTGGTCGGTGCAGCCGCACATCGGTTTCATCTTGGGCGTGGCCGAGTAGTCGCCGCCCGCGGTGGCCATCAGCAGCTGGTCCACCAGGCCGGTGCAGGAACCACAGCTCGCGCTGGCTTTGGTGTGCTTGCGCACCTCGTCCAGCGTGAACAGGCCCTTTTCCTTGATGGTCTTGCAGATCGTGCCCTTCGTCACGCCGTTGCAACCGCAGACCTCGTCGGTCTCAAGCATCGCGGCGGCCTTGTTGTGGCCTTCGTGGCCGGCGTCGCCGATGTTGGACTCGCCGAACATCAGCTTGTCGCGCAGGTCGTGCACGCTGCGGCCCTCGCGCAGCAGCTTGAAGTACCAGCTGCCGTCCACCGTGTCGCCATACAGGCAGGCGCCGACCAGCTTGTCGTCCTGGATGACCAGCTTCTTGTAGACACCGCCAAAGGGGTCGCTCATCACGATCTCTTCGGTGCCCTCTCCGCCCTGGAAATTGCCGGCGGAGAACAGGTCAATACCTGTCACCTTCAGCTTGGTGGACGTCAGCGAGCCGGTGTAGCGCCCAATCCCGAACTGGCCCAGATGGTTGGCGGCCACCTTGCCCTGCTCGAACAGCGGAGCCACCAGGCCGTAGGCCACGCCGCGGTGTGCGGCGCACTCACCCACGCTGTAGATGCGGGCGTCGGTCACGGTCTGCATGGTGTCGCTGACCACGATGCCGCGGTTCACGTGCAGGCGCATCCGTTCGGCCAGCTCGGTGTTGGGGCGGATGCCAACGGCCATCACCACCAGGTCGGTCGGGATCATGGTGCCGTCGTTCAGTTGCAACCCGATCACGCGGCCTCCCGTGCCGTCATCGGCGTTGCCGATGAGAGATCGGGTCTGGCCGCCCATGACGAAGCGCAGGCCGCGGTTCTCCAGCGACTTCTGCAGCATCTTGCCCGCCACGTCGTCGAGTTGGCGCTCCATCAGTGTGGGCATGACGTGGATCACCGTGACCTGCATGCCGCGTTTCATCAGGCCATTGGCCGCCTCCAGCCCGAGCAGGCCGCCGCCGATGACCACGGCGCGTTGGTACTTCTGGCTGGCCTCGATCATCGCCTCGGTGTCGGCGATGTCGCGGTAGGCAATCACGCCCTCCAGGTCCTTGCCGGGGATCGGCAGGATGAACGGGTTGGAACCGGTGGCCAGCAGCAGGCGGTCGTATTCGGCGCTCATCGTCTCACCCGCGGCGTTCTCGGCCTGCACCACGCGGCGCACGCGGTCCACGGCGGTCACCTTCCAGCCGGCATGCAGCGTAATGCCGTTGTCCTTGTACCAGGCCCAGTCGTTGAGCACGATCTCGTCGAGCGTCTGCTCGCCCGCCAGCACCGGCGACAGCAGGATGCGGTTGTAGTTGGGGTGCGGCTCGGCGCCGAACACCGTGATGTCGTAGAGGTCGGGCGCGATTTTCAGCAGCTCTTCGAGCGTGCGCACGCCCGCCATGCCGTTGCCGACCATCACCAGCTTCTGGCGGCTCTTGGGATTGGTTCGCATGTCCATGGGACTCTCCTAAATCTTTCTGTCAATCTGGCAGCACGATGCTTCGGTCGCCGGGGCCGTGCCAGGGACACCGCGGGACCGGCTTTGCCGGACCGCTGGTGTCGCCCCCTGGTGGGGGAGGCGACCACACACTGTGGGCAAGCAACGGGGGGCCTTGCTTCACGCGGCTTTTTCCACGTGCGCCTGGCGCGTGTACAGGAAGTCGATCACGGCCTTGCGGCAGTGCTGGTACGCCGGGTCCTCAGCCAGCTCGACGCGGTTGCGCGGACGTGGCAGGTCCACCGGCAACACCTCGCCGATGGTGGCGGCAGGGCCGTTGGTCATCATCACGATCTTGTCGGACAGCAGCACGGCCTCGTCCACGTCGTGCGTCACCATCACCACCGTGCTGTGGGTGCGGGCCACGATCTCCAGCAGCTCGTCCTGCAGCTTGGCGCGGGTCAGCGCATCCAGCGCACCGAAGGGTTCGTCCATCAGCAGCACCTGGGGCTCCATCGACAGTGCCCGGGCGATGCCCACGCGCTGTTTCATGCCGCCCGAGATCTCACCGGGGCGCTTTTGCGCGGCATGGGTCAGGCCCACGAGTGCCAGCGCCGCGTCGGTGCGGGCCCTCAGTTGCGCCCGGTTCTCAGCCTGCGCGCCAGTGGACTTGTGCGAGGCGCCGAACACCCGCTCCACGGCCAGGTACACGTTGTCGAAGCAGGTCAGCCAGGGCAGCAGCGAGTGGTTCTGGAACACCACGGCGCGCTCGGGGCCGGGCCCGCTGATCTCTTTGTTGGCGCACAGCAGCGCGCCGGCCGTCGGCGTGGTCAGGCCCGCAATGAGGTTCAGCAAGGTGGACTTGCCGCAGCCCGAGTGGCCGATCAGCGCGACGAACTCGCCCTTGGCGATGGTCAGGTTGATGTCGCGCAGCGCCGGGAACAAGCCCTTGGCGGTGCGGAAGGTCTGCTCGACGCCCTGGACTTCGATGAACTTGGTGGTGAGAGAGGCATGCATGGTGTGCTCCGATCGCGCGGGGTTCAGGATTTGACGTCTTCGAAGGTGAAGGCCGTTGCCAGGCGGATCAGCGCATGTTCCAGCACCAGGCCGACGATGCCGATCACGAAGATGGCGATGATGATGTTCTTGACGTTGAGGTTGTTCCACTCGTCCCAGACCCAGAAGCCGATGCCCACGCCGCCGGTCAGCATCT
>WBZM01000972.1_pt1 | contig 32528 bp, 33 predicted proteins | sample 5204271 | NCBI WGS metagenome assembly WBZM01 (sample SAMN12344346, study PRJNA552823) | activated sludge metagenome | biome: Activated sludge suspended growth; feature: Nitrification reactor; material: Wastewater; isolation source: activated sludge from nitrification reactor of wastewater... | reverse complement strand
ACCGTCGCTGATCTGATGCGCGATCCCTGGCCGCACATGCACGAGCCGTTCATCGCGCGACTGTCCGCGGAAGCGCAGCGCGAGCTCGCCTGCGGCTCGGTGCTGCGCGCGACGAAGCCCACAAACTCCGCGTTCAACCGTCTCCGCAACCTGTTCGGCAAGCGCGACTGAGCGCCGTCAAGCCTCGCCACTATCGCGTCGCAGCGTCGGCAGGCCGATGCCGGCCGCATCGAAGCCGCCGTCGACCGCAAGCACCTGGCCAGTGACGTAGGTCGAATGCGGGCCGCAGAGCCAGAACACCGCCTCCGCCAGTTCCTCCGGCAGGCCGTAGCGATTGAGCGGGATGGCGTCGTGATAGTCGCTGCGAATCTCCTTCGAATGGACTTTCAGCGCCATGGCGGTGTCGACGGGCCCCGGCGCAACCGCATTCACGCGAATGCCGCAGGACGCGAGCTCCACCGCAAGCTGCTTGGTGAGATGCGCAAGGCCCGCCTTCGACGTGCCGTAGGCGACGCGCAGCGTCGAAGCGCGCAGAGACGAGATGGACGTGATGTTGACGATCGCCCCGCCCGTCTCGCGCATCAGCGGCACGGCGGCCCTGGTCATGAGGAAGGGGCCGGTGAGGTTGACGTCCATGATCTCGCGCCAGACGTCGAGCGGCGTGTCCATGACGGGACCGAAATGCGCGATGCCGGCGTTGTTGACGAGCGCGTCGAGCCGGCCGAATTTTTCGCGGATCGACGCTACGGCCCGTCCGGCGTCTTCCGGCTTCGAGACGTCGAACGGCAGCTCCATGACTCGATCCGGCGCCTCAAGGCCGCGCATCGCCGCCGAGAGCGTCTCGACATCGTTGTCCATGAGGCCGACCGACCAGCCGGCGCCCAGAAAACATTGCGCGGTCGCTAGCCCGATGCCGCGCGCGGCGCCGGTAATGAGGGCGACCTTGCCGCTCCTGTCCTTCATATCGCCTTCTCTCGCTCCGCCGATCGCGCCGGCGCTGGCTTAGGCTATAGCGGCCATCCGGTCGAGGGCGCCGTATTAACGCTCAATTTACCGTGTTGGGCTGATGGTCGGAGGACCGGAACAGTCCCTTGAGTTATCTCGACCCGCCGCCCATGCCCGCTGCGATCGTCGTCCAGAAGGACGTCGGCGGGCTCGTGCGCGCCTATCAGGAGCGGACCGAACTCTACCGCTCGCAGAACCGGGAGGTGCGGCTGCACGAATGCCGCTCCGCCTGCACGCTCGCGCTTTCGCTGCCCAACGTCTGCGTCTATCCGTCCAGCACGCTGAAATTTCATCAGGCGTACAACGACATCACGAAGGAAGTGGACCACGGCGTCACCAGCGAGCTCTGGTCGTCGTATCCGCAGGGCGTGCGCGAGAAGCTCGGCACGCTGACGCGCCAGTACAAGGTGTTGCGCGGTTCCGAACTGATCGCAATCGGCGTGCGCGACTGCAATGCGCCGGCCAGGCAGCCGCAGATCATGATCGCCAAGGCGACGCCCGCGCCGGCCGCGCAGGGGAGCGGGGAATTCCTGAAGGGCGTGCAGAGCGCCGTCGAAACGCTTTTCGGCTCGGGCGCGAAAGCGCCGCCCGCCGCGCCGGCCGCCAGGCGGACGGCGCCCCCGAAGCCCGCGGAACCGCCGGCGTCCGTCGAGGAAAAGCAGCCGCCGGCCCTGCAAGCCAGCGTTTCCGCGCCGCTGCCGCCGCCGCGCCCGCCGATGATCGGCGCCGCGCCGACGCCCGCGCCGCCAATTCCGCGGGATACGCCGGGCTTCCTGCGGCCGATCGCAGGATCGGCGCCCATCCTCGAGGCGCGCTTCATGCCGCTGGTCGTCGTGCGTCGTCGATTGGTGGAACTGGGCTTTGCTTTCGTCGCCCGCTGATTTCTGATAGCCAGACCCCATGGAAAACGTCGCAAAGCTCGCGGAAACCCGCGCCCATTCGGATGTCGAGACGCAGATGCGGCTGCTCGGCCGCGCCGCCCGCCGGGCGGCGCGCGCGCTCGCGCTGTCGTCCGGCCCGACGCGCGACAAGGCGCTGCACGCCGCCGCGTCGGCCATCCGCGCGCACATGTCGGAGATCCTCGCCGCCAATGCGCAGGACGTCGCCGACGCCGTTGCGCGCGGCACGGCCGGCTCGTTCATCGACCGTCTCACGCTCGACGCAGCGCGCGTGGAAGCCATGGCGCGCGGGCTCGAGGACATCGCCGCCCTGCCCGATCCGCTCGGCAAGGTGCTCGCCTCCTTCGAGAGGCCGAACGGCCTGAAGATCGAGCGCGTGGCGACGCCGCTCGGCGTCGTCGGCGTGATCTACGAAAGCCGGCCCAACGTCACCGCGGACGCCGGCGGCCTGTGCCTCAAGGCCGGCAATGTCGCCATCCTGCGCGGCGGTTCGGAGAGCTTCCGTTCCACGCAGGCGATCCACGCCTGCCTGATCGAGGGGCTTCGCGCCGCCGGCCTGCCGGACGCGGCGATCTCGCTCGTTCCCACGCGCGACCGCGCGGCCGTCGGCTTCATGCTCGCCGGCCTCGACGGCGCCATCGACGTCATCGTGCCGCGCGGCGGCAAGAGCCTCGTCGCGCGCGTGCAGCACGAGGCGCGCGTGCCGGTGTTCGCGCATCTGGAAGGCATCGTGCACATCTTCGTCGATCGCGCGGCCGATCTCGAAAAGGCGAAGAAGATCGTGATGAACGCCAAGCTGCGGCGCACCGGCATCTGCGGCGCGGCGGAGACGCTGCTCGTCGACCGCGCCGTCGCCCCGACGCATCTCGCGCCGCTGGTGAAGATGCTGCTCGACGCGAAATGCGAGGTGCGCGGCGACGCCGCGGTGCAGGCGGCCGACGCGCGCGCAAAACCCGCGAGCGAAGAGGACTGGCGCACCGAATATCTCGACGCGATCATTTCCGCGAAGGTCGTCGACGGCGTCGACGGGGCGATCGACCACATCGAGACCTACGGATCGCATCATACGGATTGCATCATTACGGAAGACAAGGCTGCGGCGGAACGCTTCCTGAGCGAAGTCGATTCCGCCATCGTGCTGCACAACGCCTCGACGCAATTCGCCGACGGCGGCGAATTCGGCTTTGGCGCGGAGATCGGCATCGCGACGGGGCGCATGCATGCGCGCGGGCCCGTCGGCGTCGAGCAACTCACCAGCTTCAAATATCGCGTGCGCGGCGACGGGCAGGTTCGCGCGTGAATTGGCGCGCGTCGCTAAGCCCCCTCCCTTTGCCTCCCCCGCTCCGCGGGAGAGGGGACGGCCAGCACTCGTGAACACGAGTCTGGGTGAAGCCAAGCATCTGCTCCCTCTCCCGCGGAGCGGGGGAGGGTTGGGGAGGGGGGCTACGTCATGATCCCCCGCCTCCCGCCGCATACGCCTGGCATGCGGATCGGCCTGTTCGGCGGCACGTTCAATCCGCCTCATGCCGGCCATATGCTCGTCGCGGAAATCGCGCTGCGCCGCCTGAAGCTCGACCGTCTCTGGTTGCTCGTGACGCCCGGCAACCCCTTGAAAGACTCCAACGGACTCCCCCCTCTCGCAGCGCGCATGGACGCCGCGCGAGAACTCGTGCGCGATCCGCGCATCGTCGTCACCGGCCTCGAGGCGCAGATCGGCACGCGCTACACTTACGACACTGTGGCCTGGCTGACACAGCGCGCGCCTTCCCTGCGTTTCGTGTGGGTGATGGGCGCCGACAATCTCAGGCAGTTTTCGCGCTGGCAGCGATGGGCCGATATCGCCGCGCTTGCGCCGATCGCGGCGATCGACAGACCCGGTTCGTCGTTTGCCCTGCTCAACGCCAAGGCCGCGCAGCGTTTTTCGCGCAATTTGCTGCGCGAGGAAGACGCGGCCACGCTCGCGTCGTCGAAGCCGCCTGCCCTCGTCTTTCTCCACGACAGGCGGATCGATCTGTCCTCCACGGAACTGCGCGCGCAAACGCAGCGTTGAAACTCCGATTGAAATTTTTCGAATCAGACTCCATCTTGACCCTGCGGCGCCGAGCGTCGCGCCGCGACACAGCGAGGACGCAGCACTGACTTCAGTCGCTCTTCCGGAAGCGGGTTTTGCTCCCCTTCCATCGGCGTCGGGACCGACAGGTTCGGCCGCCGTCACGCAGGACCCTGCGGTCCAGAAAACGCCTCTCCTGCAAAAAATCCTCAACAGCCTCGACGATTCCAAGGCGGAAAACGTCGTCGTGATCGATCTGGCGGGCAAAACCTCGCTGGCCGACACGATGGCGATCGCGCAGGGTCGCTCGAATACGCATGTCGGCGCCATTGCCGAGCGCGTCATCAAGGCGTGCAAGGAAACGGGCGTCGCCGCGCCGCGTGTCGAGGGAATGCCGCACAACGACTGGGTGCTGGTCGACGCGGGCGATCTGATCGTCCACATCTTCCGGCCCGAGGTGCGGCAGTTCTACAATCTCGAGAAGATGTGGAGCGGCGACCGTCCGACGGACAAATCGGCAGGCAAGGCCGTCGGCGCAAGAGCAGACCGCAAGGCCGGCTGAGCGGGTCTCTCCTCCATGCGCCTCACCCTGGCCGCGGTCGGCCGTCTCAAGGCTGGCCCGGAGCGGGAACTGGTCGCGCGTTATGCCGAGCGCATCGCCGCAACCGGGAAAGTTGTCGGCCTTTCCGGTTTGACGCTGCGAGAGACCGACGAAAGCCGCGCGCGACGGCCCGAGGACCGAAAGGGCGAAGAAGCGCGCGCGCTGCGCGCCCTCATCCCGGAAGGCGCGCGGACCGTGGCGCTGGACGAGCGCGGGAAAAGCCTGACGAGCGCGAAGTTCGCCGCCGAGATCGGCGCGCTGCGCGACGCCGGTCAGCGCGATCTCTGCTTTCTGATCGGCGGCGCCGACGGGCTCGACGAAGGCCTGCGCAAGGAAGCCGCCCTGGTGTTGTCGTTCGGAGCGGCGACCCTCCCCCACCAGATCGTTCGGGCGCTCGTCGCCGAACAGGTCTACCGGGCGATTTCCATCCTCGCCGGCCATCCCTATCATCGCGCCTGAATTGGCCGATTCGCGCCGCATTGCCGGCGTTTTTCGCGGGTACTGCCCGGGCGCTTCATCTCTTCGGGCATTTTGATCGGGTTCGATTTGCCGCCACGCCTCCTGTCGACGCGACAAAGCTCCGGGATCGCCGCCGCGATCGCGGCTTGCCTTCTGTGGACGCCGGCATGCGCGCAACCGGCGACCGAACCAGGGCTCGATCCGGTCGAAGGCAAGAAGCTCGAATTGCGCGGCGTCGAGGACACGATCTCGGCGTCGGCCGAACAGCGCGCGAAGATTCAGGCCGAGATCGAATCGATCCGGGAAGATCGCGCGCGGCTCAATCAGGCGCTCATGGACGCGACCGCCAAAGTGTCGGAGGCCGACGCGCGGATGGCGAAGGTCGAGCAGAGGCTCGATCGGCTGACCGGCAGCGAGGAGGCGATCCGCCGCTCGCTGGAGGGGCGCCGCGGAGTGGTGGCCGAAGTGCTGGCCGTGCTGCAGCGCATGGGGCATCGCACGCCGCCCGCCCTGCTGGTGCAGCCCGAGGACGTGCTCCAGGCGATCCGCGCGTCAATGACGCTCGGCGCGGTGCTGCCGCAATTGCGCTCCGAGACCGAGGCGCTCGCCAGCGACCTCAACGATCTCGTCAATCTGCGCAAGTCGATCGCCTCGGAAAAGGACAATCTGAGCCGGGAACAGCAAAGCTTCCAGGACGAGCGCGCGCGGCTCTCGGCGCTGGTCGACATCCGGCAGAAGACGCTCGGCGAGGCGCAGAGCGCTCTGGACGTCGAGCAGAAACGCGCGGCCGAACTCGCCAGCCAGGCCACGAGCCTCAAGGACCTGATTTCGAAGATGGAGCGCGAGAACGCGTCCGCCCGCCGGGCGGCCGAGGAGGCGCGCAAATACGACGAAGAGCGCAAGAAGCAGGCGGCGCTGGAAACGCAGGAGCAGCAGGCCCGGATCGAGGCCTCCCCCTTCAAGGATCCCGCCCGGCTCGCTCCGGCCATCCCCTTCTCGAAGGCGCGCGGAAAACTGCCGCTGCCGACGAACGGCGAGATCGTGAAGACCTATGGGGCGTCGGACGCCTTCGGCAGTTCGGAAAAAGGCGTTTCGATCGGGGTCAGGCCAAAGGCGACCGTGGTCTCGCCGGCCGACGGCTGGGTGCTCTATGCCGGCCCCTATCGAACTTATGGCCAGTTGCTCATCGTCAACGCGGGGGACGGCTACTATATAGTCCTGGCCGGGATGGACAGGGTCAATGTCGCGGTCGGGCAATTCGTCCTTTCGGGCGAGCCTGTCGGGGTCATGGGAGACGGCGCAATCCGCACGGCGTCAGCCGTCGCCATTGGCGCGAGCCAGCCCATCCTCTATGTTGAGTTCAGAAAAGACGGCGCCCCGATCGACCCGGGGCCGTGGTGGTCCAAGCCTGATTTGAAAAAGGTTCGTGGATGATGCGCAACGTGAACTATGTCCTGCTCGGCGCCGTCCTCGGCGCAGCGAGCTTCGGCGTCGCCCAGAAGGCCGATATCCTCGGCCGGCCGGCCACCGCCGCCATTTCCGACACCTATCGAAGCCTCAACCTGTTCGGCGACGTCTTCGAGAAGGTTCGCACGGACTATGTCGAGAAGCCGCAGGACCAGAAGCTGGTGGAGTCGGCGATCAACGGCATGCTCACCTCGCTCGACCCACACTCGAGCTACATGGATTCCAAGAGCTTCCGCGACATGCAGGTGCAGACGCGCGGCGAGTTCGGCGGCCTCGGCATAGAGGTGACGCAGGAAGACGGCGTGGTGAAGGTCGTCACCCCGATCGACGATACGCCCGCCTCGCGCGCCGGCATTCTCGCCGCCGACCTCATCACCGCCATCGACGGCGAGACGGTGCAGGGCATGACCCTCAACCAGGCTGTCGACAAGATGCGCGGCGCCGTCAATACGACGGTCACGCTGACCGTGCTGCGCGGCAAGGAAAAGAAGAAGCTCGAGATCAAGCTGACGCGGGCGGTCATCCAGATCAAGTCGGTGCGCTCGCGCAAGGAAGGCGAGGACATCGGCTACATCCGCATCACGCAGTTCAACGAGCAGACCTATGACGGCCTGAAGGCCGCCATGCAGAAGTTCCAGCAGGAGATTCCCGCCGACAAGTTCAAGGGCTATATCCTCGACCTGCGCAACAATCCGGGCGGCCTGCTCGACCAGTCGGTGGCGGTTTCCAACGCCTTCCTCGAACGCGGCGAGATCGTTTCCACGCGGGGACGCAATGCGGATGAAACGCAGCGCTACAACGCCCGCCCGATCGACATTTCCAAGGGCAAGCCCGTGGTCGTGCTGATCAACGGCGGCTCGGCCTCGGCCTCGGAGATCGTCTCCGGCGCCCTGCAGGACCACAAGCGCGCGACGCTGATCGGCACGCGCTCCTTCGGCAAGGGCTCGGTGCAGACGATCATCCCGCTCGGCCAGAACAACGGCGCGCTGCGGCTGACGACGGCGCGCTACTACACGCCGTCGGGCCGCTCGATCCAGGCCAAGGGCATCGACCCGGACATCATGGTGCTGCAGGACGTGCCGGACGAGCTCAAGGGCAAGGACGACCTGAAGGGCGAGGCCTCGCTCAAGGGCCATCTGAAGAACGGCGAGAGCGAGGAGCACGGCTCGCAGGCCTACGTCCCGCCGGACGCGACCAAGGACAAGCAGTTGATCGCGGCGCAGGAGCTATTGCGCGGCGTGAAGACGGCGCAGCAGCTCGCCACGCCCTTGCCGGCCGTGTCGACCGAGCCCAAATCCGACGGCAAGGCGAGCGACGGCAAGGCGCCTGACGCCAAGGTCCCGGAAAAGGCGCCCGACGCCGACAAGAAGAACTGAGTTCATTCGGGCGGCCTTCGGGCCGCCCGATTTGTTTTGCCGTCTCGACGCGGCCGGCCGGCATGGCCAGAATGCAGCGAATATTCGATTGTCGGCGTATGATTCGCGCGGTCGATTCGCCGCCGCGTTTTCCAAATGTTTCGGCGCGGCCGGAGGCGGGCAAGAGCGGCGGATGTCGGATGAACTCCACCAACCCCTGGGGCTGCCGCCGGCAGGCGCGGCGCGCCGCACCGGCGATCGCTCCGCGACGCGCCGGCTTTCCGCCTCGACGCTCGCCTATTCCCTGATCGGCGCAACCGTGCTCGCCGCCGGCGGCTATGTCTGGACCTACGGCGACCCGAACGGCGGCTGGCCGCGCGCCGTGGCCAAGATCGAAGTCTACGAGCCGCCCGCCGCTTCCCGGCGCGATCCCGGGCCGACCGGCACGATCGAACAGCGCCGCGCCGAACGCCAGACCGGCCAGGAGATCGAGAACCAGTCCGGCGTGAAGGTGACGCGCGCAGGCGGCGCGCAGCCGCCGGGCGCGCTCATCATCCAGCTCGACCAGGCCGCGAGCGTCAGCCTGGCGCCCGCGCCCGACAAGCGCCTTGTGGAGCGCGGCCGCTTCGGCCCGCTGCCGCGTATCGGGGCGGACGGGGCTAAGCCCTACGAAGTCTACGCGCGCCCCGTCGTCACCTCGCAGAAGCTGAAGGCCGACGCGCCGCGAATCGCGCTGATCGTCGGCGGGCTCGGGCTGTCGGGCGCGACGACCGAAGCGGCGATGGACAAGCTGCCGGCCGACGTCTCCCTGGCCTTTGCGCCCTATGGCGACGACGTGCAGGCCGACGCCGCCCGCGCCCGCGAAAGCGGCCACGAGACATTTCTGCAGGCGCCGATGGAGCCGTTCGACTATCCGCAGAACAATCCAGGGCCGCATACGCTGAGCGTGCGCGCCTCGGACAGGGAACTCGAAAGCGATCTTTCCTGGCTGATGAGCCGCTTTGCCGGCTATGTCGGCGTCGTGAATTTCCTCGGCGCGCGCTTCACCTCCAACGCCGCGGCCATGACGCCCGTCATGCGAGAGCTGGCGCGGCGCGGGATCGCTTTCGTCGACGACGGTTCTTCGCCCCAATCGCTGGCGGGCGTCGTCGGCGCGCAGACCGGCGCTGTCGTGGCGCGCGCCGATGTCGTGATCGACAGCGATCCACGGCCGGAAGCGATCGAGGCGGCATTGGCGCGCCTCGAAACGATCGCGCGCGCCAAGGGCAGCGCGCTCGGTTTCGCCAGCGCCATTCCGGCGAGCGTGGAACAGGTCGGCCGTTTCGCGCGCGGCCTCGAGAAGCGCGGCATTGCGCTTGCGCCGGCGAGCGCGCTGCTGACCCGCGCCAGCGGCCCGCAGGCGGAGAACAGGCGGCCGTGAAACGACAAACCTCTTATCGCCCCTGCGTCGGCGTGATGCTGGTCAATTCCCAGGGCCTCGTCTTCGTCGGCCGGCGACGCAACAAGCGCCAGCCCGAACATGTCGCGCCCGGGCACGAATGGCAGATGCCGCAGGGCGGCATCGATCCAGGCGAACAGCCCTACGCGGCGGCGCTGCGCGAATTGCGCGAAGAGACCAATGTGCGTTCGGTCGAACTCATCGCGGAGGCGCCGGACTGGTATTCCTACGATCTGCCGCAGGACGTCGCGAAGAAGGCATGGCGCGGCGGCTACCGCGGGCAGACGCAGAAATGGTTCGCGCTGCGCTTCACCGGCGACGAGAGCGAGATCGACATTCACGATCCCGGCCCGGGCCACAAGCCGGAATTCGACGCATGGCGCTGGGAGGATGTCGCGCGCCTGCCAGAGCTGATCATTCCGTTCAAGCGGCAGGTCTACGAACAGGTCGTCGCCGCCCTCGCGCCGCTGATCGTCAGGTAGGTCGGACGATGGCGATCGACCACGTCTCGCTCGCCGTCCGCGACCTCCACCGCAGCGCCGCCTTCTACGAGGCCGTCCTCGCGCCGCTCGGCTACACGAGGCTCGTGACGCGGGAGCGCACGATCGGCTTCGGCAAGACGCACGCGGAAATCTGGATCAACCTGCGGGAGGGCTTGCCGCCCGCGCCTTCCGACGTCGGCGCGCATGTGGCGATCCGGGCGCGATCGGCCGAAGCGATCCAGGCGTTTCACGCGGCGGCGCTCGCCCACGGCGGCGCCGACGACGGCGCGCCGGGCCGGCGGCCCTACGGCGCCGGCCCGAACATCTATTACGCGGCTTTTGTGCGCGACCCCGACGGCAACCGGCTGGAGGCCGTGACGTTTCTGGCGCCGGATTAGGCGCTCGTCGGCGCGGGCGCCGACTGCTTCAACCCAATCGCCTGCGCCGCCGCAATCGCCGCGACCACCGTCGCCTGCGCGACTATGGCGGCGACGCCGAACGACGTCGGCGTCGTCTGCGCCAATGTCACGAGGCTTTCGACCACCCAGAGCGCATTGCCGGCGACGACGAACCAGACGAGGCCGCGCGGCAGCATGGCGCACAAGCCGAGCGAGCCGACGAACAGCGCATAGGGCATGAGGAACACGCCGGCGCCCAGCACGAGCGCGTGCGGCAGGCCCGTGAGACTCGCCAGCGGCGCGGCGGCCGCTGCAAGCGTAACGCCCGATGCGCCGCTGAAGGCGGCGTCGACGATGAGGACATTGCGCAGCAGCGGGGATGAGACGACGAAACGCATGGGGCTTCTCCTTTTCGTCCGCTGGGTAGCGGAATGGAGGAATGCTGATCCGTCTTCCGCCGTCCGTCGATTACGCCGGAGGTAATTGGATGCGCGCGCCGCCGCGCTAGATTGCGCGCATGGGATATTATCGACCTCCCGGCGAATATTTGCGCCAATGGCGGCAGCGCCGCCGCATGAGCCAGCTCGAACTCGCGCTCGAAGCGGACATCTCCGCGCGCCACCTGAGCTTCGTCGAAACCGGCCGCGCGCAACCCTCGCGCGACATGATCGTGCATCTCGCCGAGACGCTGGCCGTGCCGCTGCGCGAGCGCAACGCGATCTTGCTTGCGGGCGGTTTCGCGCCGCTCTACGCCGAGCGCCCGCTCGACGATCCCGCGCTGTCGGCCGCGCGCGCCGCCGTCGACGCGGTTCTGCAGGGCTGCGCGCCGTTTCCCGCGCTCGCCGTCGACCGGCGCTGGAACATCGTCGCGTTCAACGCCGGCGTGTCCGCAGTGCTCGGCGGCGTCGCGCCGGAACTGCTCGCCGCCCCGAACGCCATGCGGCTGGCGCTGCACCCGCAGGCGCTGGCGCCGCGCATCCTGAATTTCGGCGAATGGCGCGCGCATCTGCTCGCGCGCGTGCGTCAGCAGATTGCGGCGAGCGGCGACGCCGGGCTCGAGCAATTGCTCGCCGAGCTCATCGCCTATTCCTATCCGGAAAATGCGGACCTTGCCGCACACGAGGAACGAGCCGGCGGCGAGCCGGCGATCGTCGTGCCGCTGCGCCTGCGCGACGGCGACGCGCGCCTGTCGTTCATCTCGACCATCACCGTCTTCGGCACGCCGGTCGACGTGACGCTGTCGGAACTCGCCATCGAGACGTTCTTTCCGGCGGATGCGGCGACGTCGGATTTCTTGCGCGCGAAGGCGGCGGGGTGAAGATCAGCCGTCATTGCGAGATCAGCGCAACATGCGGCGCAATATCTTGCCCGTCACGGTCTTCGGCAGGTCGTCGACGATTTCGATTTGCTGCGGGCGCTTGTAGGCGGCCATCTTGGCGCGGCAATGCGCGTCGAGGTCTGCGCGCGTCGCGCTCGCGCCGGGCTTGAGGCTGACGACCGCCTTCACGGTCTCGCCGCGGTAGGGATCGACAACGCCGATCACGGCGGCCTCGCGCACGGCGGGATGCGTATAGAGCACGTCTTCCACCTCGCGCGGCCAGACCTTGAAGCCGGAGGCGACGATCATGTCCTTCTTGCGGTCGACGATGTAGAACCAGCCCTTCTCGTCCATGAAGGCGACGTCGCCGGTGCGAAAGCCGTCCTTCCGCATTGCCTCCGCCGTTTCCTTCGGCTTGTTCCAATAGCCCCGCGATACCGACGGCCCGGACACGACGATTTCGCCGGCTTCGCCGACCGGCGCCGGCGCGCCGTTCTCGTCCGCGATCCAGACGCTGGCGTTGAACTTCGGAACGCCGATGGCGAGCGCGCCGCTCGCCGCATCGACCGGCGCGACCGCCTTGTGCGGCACGGCGATGACGCCGGCGTTGGTTTCGGTCAGCCCGTAGCCGTTGTGGATGTAATGGCCGGTGCGCTTCTGAAATTCCTCGACGACGGCAGGCGGGATCGGCGCGCCGCCCGACACGACGACCTTGAGGCTCGCGAATTTGTCGGCCGTGCATTCGGGATGGGCGAGCAGGGCGATGAAGGCCGTGATGGCGCTGACGGTGAAGGCGGGCCTGTACTCGACGAGGGCGTCCAGCACGACGCCGGGTTCGAAACGGAAGCAGAGGATGAGCGGCGCGGCCAGCACCCATGATTTCGCGACATGCGCGATCAGGCCGGTGACGTGGAACAGCGGCGCCAATCCGAGTATGGCGTCGCCGTCCTCGGCCGAATACCAGCGCGCGATGGCCTGCGCGTTGAAGGCGACATTGGCGTGCGTGTTCATCGCCGCCTTGGGCAGGCCCGTGGTGCCGGACGTGTAGACGAGGAAGGCGATATCGTCGGGCTTCGGTTTTTCGCGCGGAGCCGGCGCATCCCTGTGCGCCTCGATGACTGCGAGCAAGTCTTCCGCGCCGGCCGGCGTTCCGATGCGCGCGGCAGGCAGCACGCGCCCGTCGTCCCGCGTCTGCAGGTCGAGCGCGGAGGTGGTGAGAACGATTGCGGGTCGCGCGACAGCGTCGGGCAGCGTCGCGATCACTTCGGCGCAGAGCTGGTCAAGGCAGACGAGCGCCTTCGGCGCGCAATCCTCGAGCATGAGGGTCAGTTCGCGCTCGCGATTCATCGGGTTGATCGGGACCGCCATGCCGCCCGCCTTCCATGCGCCAAGCGCGGCGATGAGGAATTGCGGCATGTTCTGCATGTAGATCGCCAGCCGATCGCCCACCGCGAAGCCGCGTGTCCGCAGCGCGGCGGCAAGCGAATCGCTCATGCGGTCGAGTTCGGCGTATGTTAGCGCGCGATCGAAATAGACAATCGCCGGCTTGTCGGCGGCGCGGGCGACGGCGGCGCGGAACAGCGAAAGCGCGTCGCCATGTCTGGCCACGATCTCATTCGGCAGGCCGGGCGTATAGAGCGCAAGCCAGGGCTTGCTGGCATAGGCCGTCGCCTCGGACATCATGATGCTCCTTGTCGGCGGCGCCGCTTCGGTCGCCAGCGCGCCCCGGCGCTCGCCGGAATAGGTATACATCATAACAAACTCGACCGGGCGCGCAAAGCAAGGCGCGATCGGGTCAGGCGGCGGCCAGATCCTTCAGCCGCGCGACGATCGGATCGGGCGGCGCGACTGCGCGGCCGTCCTTCGCGGAAACGAAGACGATGGCGAGCTTCGCGCTCAGGCGCGGACTGCCGTCGACGGAACCGTCGATGACGATGCGCAACGACGTGCGGCCGACCCGCATCAGCGTTAGGGCGAGATCGAGCTTGTCGCCGATGCGGCAGGGCGCGATGAAATCGGCCTCGATATTGCGCAGGGGCGTGACCACGCCGAAGTCGCTGCGCATCGCCTGAAAGGACGCGCCGACGCAATCATCGAAGAAGTCCTCGACCACGCCGTTGAACATGTCGAAATAATGCGGGTAGTAGACGATGCCTGCCGGATCGGTATGCCCGAAGCGGATCTTTCGCGTGACGGTGAAAGTGGGACGGATCATGGCGTTCGTATAGCGGGTTGCAGGCGCGCTGCAACCGCCGCCATCGCAGTCGCGCTTACGCCAGCCCCAGCTCATTGCTCCAGGCTTCCGGCGCCGAGACCGGGATCGACAGCAGCAATTGCCCGAAGGTCTTGGCCTGCGTGTCGAGCCGCACCGACGAGGTGCCGCCGCCGCCGAGCGCATTGTGCATGAGGAAATTCAGCGCATGCACGCCCGGCAGGTCGAAGCGCTCGACCTCGCCCTTCACGTAATGCGCGAAATAGGCCTTCACGGCTTCCGGCGTCAGGCTCGCGCGAATGACCGGCCAATATTCCGGCTTGCGCGCGATGACGCCGACATTGGCGCCGTCGCCCTTGTCGCCGGAACGCGCGACCGCAAGCGCGATCAGCGGAACCTCGATGCGGCGGCCGGGCGGCGGCGCGCCGTCGTTCACGACGGGATGCGCGACGCTGTCCTTGTGGTCCTGCGGCGGCAGGAAGGGCGCGAAGGCGACTTCCGCGCCGTCGATACGCACGCTGGTCTTCACGAAGGCCTTGTCGACGAGGAAGGAATAGAGCCGCACCATCGGCGAAGCGGACGGACGTCCGGCGTCGATGCCGCAACGGCCGGTCGATGTCGCCAGCGCCGTGCCGACGCTTTCCTTGGCGAGCAATTCGCAAGCCTCCGGCCGCGCGTGCTGCACGGCCAGACGCAGCACGACCTCCCGCGGAACGCTGCGGCGCGGATCCGCGCTCGCGCCATACAGCGTCTCGTCGCCGATGACGTCGATCGCCGCGTCGCCGAAAGGCGGCAGGCCCGCCTCCTTCAGCATCCTGCCGACGCGATTGAGCACGGCCTCGGCCACGCGGCGCGCCTTGGCCGGCGCGTCGTAGCCGGCGATGACAGAGGACGAGACCAGACGAAACCCGCCGGGATAAGTCGCCGACACCTTGTACGTCCGCGTCGGCATGCGGCCCTTCGCGCCCTCGACGCGCACGCGATCCTTGCCGTCCTGAACCATGGTCACGCCGGTGAAGTCGCAGACAACGTCCGGAAGAATATAGGCGGCGGGGTCGCCGATCTCGTAGAGCATCTGCTCGGCGACGGTGAGCGGCGTCACCGCGCCGCCCGTGCCTTCGGGCTTGGTGACGATGAATGAGCCGTCGGCAAAACACTCCGCGACCGGCCAGCCGACGTCTTCCCAGCCGGCTTCCACGTCTTTCCAGTCGGTGAAATTGCCGCCCGTGACCTGCGCGCCGCATTCCAGCAGATGGCCGCACAGCGCGCCTTGAGCGAGCAGATCGAAATCGGTCGGCTTCCACTTGAATTCGTGGATCAGCGGGGCGAGCGAGACGGCGGAATCGACGCAGCGGCCGGTCAGCACGATATCGGCGCCGGCGTCGAGCGCGGCGGCGATCGGAAAGGCGCCGAGATAGGCGTTGACGCTCATGAGCTTCGCCGGCAGCGGCGCGCCGGACTGCATTTCCCTGATGTCGAGGCCGCGCAATTCCTCTTCGCGCCCGAGCAGATCGTCGCCCTCGACCGTGCCGATCTTCAGCGCGACGCCCGCTTCCTTCGCCACCTGCTCCAGCGCCTTGCGGCAGGCCTCGAGATTGACGCCGCCGGCATTGGCGATGACCTTGATCTTCTTGTCCGCGATCTTCTTGACGAGCGGCTTCATCACGCCGAAGACGAAATCGTGCGCGTAGCCCTGGTCCTCCTTGCGGCTCTTCAGCTTGGCGAGGATCGCCATCGTCACTTCGGCGAGATAGTCGAAGACGAGATAGTCGATATTCCCCCGGTCGACGAGCTGCGCGGGCGCGGCGTTGCTGTCGCCCCAGTAGCCCGAGGCGCCGCCGATGCGGATGGATTTCTTCGCGTCGCTGGCCATGGCGTTTCGTCCCTCGAAAATTCTCTGATTGATCCCATCATACCCGGTCGCAGAAAAATTTGAACCATCCTCAGAATTTCGTAGACTGGGGTCGAAATGGCCGGCGATGGCCTGAGAAATGGGAGTGAAATCAATGGCGGGGCTGCCGGAAACGCCGGAATTCATCAAGCTCGAACGCAACGGGCCGGTTCTCGCCGTCTGGCTGAACAAGCCGGAAGCCCGCAATGCGCTGGTCGCCGGCATGGGCGCCGAATTGCGCCAGACATTCGAGGCGCTGAAGTCCATGCCCGAGGTGCGCGTCGTCGTTCTGCGCGGCGCAGGCGGCACGTTCTGCGCGGGCGGCGACATCAAGGGATTCAACGCGGCCTCGAAGCCGCTCGCGCCGGGCGAGCATGATGCGCTGAGGGAAGCCAACCGCCAGGGCGGCGCGCTGTTTCAGGCGATCGACGAGGCGCGGCAGGCGACGATCGTCGTGGTCGAAGGCTTCGCCATGGGCGGCGGCTTCGGCATGGCGTGCCTGGGCGACATCACCATCGCCAAGGCCGATGCGCAATTCGCGATGAGCGAAACGATGCTTGGCATCGTGCCGGCGCAGATCTCGCCCTTCGTCGTGCGCCGCATCGGGCTGACCGCCGCGCGCCGCTTCGGCGTCTCGGGCGCGAAGCTCAACGGCGTTCAGGCGCGCGATATCGGCATTGCGCATGAGGTGGCCGAAACTGCGGAAGCGCTGGAGGCGCTGATCGACGCGACGATCGCGCAAATCCTGAAATGCGCGCCGGAAGCGGTCGCCGTCACCAAGGCGCTGATGCATCGCGTCGCCAAGGGCGGCGAGCCGATGGACCGGCTGCTCGACCGCGCGGCCGAGGATTTCGTGTCGGCGGTGCGCAGTCCGGAGGGGGCGGAGGGCACGCGCGCGTTCGTGGAGAAGCGCAAGCCCGCGTGGAATGTCGAGTGGGGGAAGTAGCGGCTTCCCCGAGCCCTCATCCTGAGAGCCTGCCTCGAAATTCGCTGCGAACCCGCGCCCTCATGCTGCGCAGGCTCCTCGGCACGAAGGATCGTGGCGCGGCTATTTTCCGTAAACGAACGCCGCATCGTCGAAATTCGTCTTCGGAATCTCGTCCTTCTCCACCCAGTAATCCTGGCTGTGCTGCCATTCCGGCTTGTCGAGGCGCTTGGGCAATAAATCCATGCCGCGCAGCATGTAGCCGGGATTGAAATTCTCCGCGTCGAGCCAGGGGAGGACCGGCGCGTCCTTGTCCTGCGGCCGCAGCGCGACCTCCACCCTGTGCGCGCCCTTCGCCTTCATGTGATTGAGCAGCGCGCAGACGAAATCGGCCACCATGTCGGTGCGCAGCGTCCAGCTCGCGCGGAAATAGCCGAACACCCAGGCGAGATTCGGCACGCCGGTGAACATCAGGCCGCGATAGGTGACCGTGTCCGCCCAGTCGAGCGGCTTGTCGTCGATGGCGAACTGGATGTCGCCCATCATGCAGAGATTGAAACCGGTCGCCGTCACGATGATGTCGGCTTCCAGCTCCTTGCCGGATTTGAGCAGCACGCCCTTCTTCGTGAAGCGGTCGATCTCGTCGGTGACGACGCTCGCCTTGCCGGATGCGATGCCCTTGAAGAGATCGCCGTCCGGCACGAAGGCGATGCGCTGGCGCCAGGGGCGGTAGCTCGGCGTGAAGTGCCTGTCGATGTCGTAGTCGGGTCCGAGATAGGCGCGCACCGCGCCGAGCAGCTCCTTCTTGACGGCCTCGGGCTCCTCGAAGCAGCGGCGCGTGAATTCGGCCTGGGTGTAGAGAATCTGCTTGCGCACGATCTCGTGAATCCAGGCCTCGTCGATCTGCAGCTTGCGAAGCTGTTCGGCAATGTCGATGGCGTTGCGGCCGGGAATGAAATAGGTCGGCGAGCGCTGCAGCATCGTCACATGCGCGGCGTCCGGCGCCATCGCCGGGATAACTGTCGCCGCGGTGGCGCCGGAGCCGATGACGAGAACCTGCTTGCCCTTGTAGTCCAGGTCTTCCGGCCAGGTCTGCGGGTGGACGACGCGCCCCTCGTATTTGTCCATGTCCTTCCAGTGCGGCGTATAGCCTTCGGAATGACGGTAGTAGCCCTGGCACATCCAGAGGAAATTGCAGGTGAAGGCCATGCGCTCGCCGGTGGCGAGGTTCTCGACGTCGAGCGTCCAGCGATTGTCCTTGCTCGACCAGTTCGCGTGATGGATCTTGTGCCGATAGCGGATGTGCGGGCCGAGACCGTTCTCCTCGATCACCTCGCCCATGTATTTCAGAATCTCGTCCGCCGTAGCAATTGGCTTGCCGACCCACGGTTTGAAGCGATAGCCGAAGGTGTGGAGATCGCTGTCGGAGCGGATGCCCGGATATTTGTGCGTGATCCAGGTGCCGCCGAACGTCTCCTGCGTCTCCAGCACGACGAAGCTCGCGCCCGGGCATTGATGCGTGAGATGATAGGCCGAGCCGACGCCGGAAATACCCGCGCCGACGATGAGCACGTCGAAATGCTCCGATCTGGCGTGGGCCTTCTCAGCCGGACGTTCGAGTGTCGCTGTGTCGTTCATGGTCCTGCCCTGACGTTTCCTGCCCGCACGTACGTGCGCGCGAGCTTTCGTGCGTCAAGAATGCAGGGCGGCGCCCCGTTCGGCAAGCGGGCGACGGTTTCGCAGGCCAAAATCAGCGCCCGCGCTCAGCGGCCAACGCTCACATAGGCGAAGCCGTGGCGCTGCATTTCATCGGGGCGGTACACGTTGCGAAGATCGACCACGACCGGAGACTTCAGCAATGTCTTGATCTTGGCGAGGTCGAGCGCACGGAAGGCGTCCCACTCCGTCACGAGCACGAGCGCGTCCGCCCCTTCGATCGCCGCATAGGCGCTCTGCGCGAATTCGACATTGTCGAGCACGGCTTTGGCCTGGCTCATCCCCTCCGGATCGTAGGCGCGGATTTTCGCGCCATTGTCCTGCAGGGCGGGAATAATCATGAGCGAGGGCGCGTCGCGCATGTCGTCGGTGTTCGGCTTGAAGGTGAGGCCGAGCAAGGCGATGGTTTTTCCACGCACGGAGCCGCCGCAGGCGGCGATCACCTTGCGCGCCATGGCGCGCTTGCGCTGGTCGTTGACCGCGACGACCGTCTCGACGATGCGCAGCGGGCTTCCCGCGTCATGGCCGGTCTTGACCAGCGCCAGCGTATCCTTCGGAAAGCACGAGCCGCCGTAGCCGGGACCGGCGTGCAGAAACTTGCGGCCGATGCGGTTGTCGAGGCCGATACCGCGCGCGACGTCCTGCACATTGGCGCCCGTTGCCTCGCAGAGATCGGCGATTTCGTTGATGAAGGTGATCTTGGTCGCAAGAAAGGCGTTGGCGGCGTATTTGGTGAGTTCAGCCGTGCGCCGCGCCATGAACAGGATCGGCTGGTTGTTGAGATAGAGCGGCCGGTAGGCCTCCTGCATCACTTCGCGCGCGCGAATGTCGTCGGTTCCAATCACGATCCGGTCGGGATGCTTGAAATCCGAGATCGCCGCGCCTTCGCGCAGGAATTCCGGATTGGAGACTACCGCGATCCGGGCGTTCGGGCGGACTTCGCGCACGATGCGCTCGACCTCGTCGCCGGCGCCGACCGGCACGGTCGACTTGGTGACGATGACGGCGTCGTCGGCCGCATGTTCCGCTATTTCTCTTGCGGCGGCGTAGACGTAGGAGAGATCGGCATAGCCGTCGCCGCGGCGCGACGGCGTGCCGACGGCGATGAAGATGGCCTTCGCGCCCGCGACGCCCTTCGCCAGATCGACAGTGAAGGACAGGCGGCCGTCGCGAACGTTCTTGTCGACGATCTCCTTGAGGCCCGGCTCGTAGATCGGCATGGCGCCCGCCTCGAGCTGCGCGATCTTGGCGGCGTCCTTGTCGATGCAGACGACGTCGTGCCCGAAGTCGGCGAAACACACGCCCGAAACGAGGCCGACATAGCCAGAACCGATCATCGCAATGCGCATGAAGCAGAGGCTCCAGAGTGGAAAAGGAGAGCGCCTGCCTAGCTTTTTTAGGCGGGCGGCGCAACGCGACGCGCCGACGCTTCTGCGCCCGTTACAAGAAGCCGATTGATATCCATGGGATTGCGGCGACGACGATCAGGCCGACGAGCAGAGCCGCGAGATAAGGCCAGATGGGCCGCACGCCTTCGGCGGGATCGACCCGGCCGATGGCGCAGGCCGCGTAATAGCCGACGCCGAAGGGCGGCGCGAACAGGCCGATGCCCATCGCGAGAATGACCACCATCGCGTAGTGCACCTCGTGAATGCCGAGCTGCCGCGCGATGGGAAACAAGAGCGGGCCGAAGAGGACGATCGCCGGAATGCCCTCGAGGATCGAGCCGAGCACGACGAAGGCGACGAGCGATATGGCCATGAAGCCGATGGCGCCGCCGGGCATGGCCGCCATGGTCTGCGCGAGCTGGCGCGAGAAGCCGGATTGCGTGAGCGCCCAGGCCATGGCGGTCGCCGCGCCGATGATAATGAGGATCGCGCCGGACAGCGTCGCCGTGTCGACCAGCATCGGCCAGAGCCGCCCCCATTCGATCTTCTGCTTGAAGAACAGCACGCCGATGAGGCCGACGAGCGCCGCATAGACGATGCCGATGGTGGAGACTTCTGTCGCCGTGGCTACGCCTTCGACGACGGCGGCGCGGATCAGGAAGGGCAGGGCGATGCCCGGCAGCGCCACAAGCGCGAGGCGCGCGATGACACGCCCCGAGGCGCGTGGGGTCGTCGGCCTCTGCTCCTTGTGCGCCTGCCAGCGCACGACGAGCGCCAGCACGAGCATCAGCACGGCGCCCGGCAAGATGCCGCCGGTGAACAGCGCGGAGATCGACACGCCGGTCACCGAACCGATGGTGATGAGCACGAGGGAGGGCGGGATCGTCTCGGTCATCGCGCCCGTCGCCGAGAGCAGCGCGACGAGATCGCCGCCCTTCTCGCCGCGCGCCTTCATCTCGGGGAAGAGCACGGGCGCCACCGCCGCCATGTCGGCGGCCTTGGAGCCGGAAATGCCCGACACAAGATACATGGCGCCGAGCAGCACGTAAGACAGGCCGCCGCGCAAATGGCCGATGAGCGCGGCGAGGAACGCGACCATGGCGCGCGCGAGGCCCGTGACCTCGATCAGCAGGCCGAGGAACACGAACAGCGGCACGGACAGAAGGATGATGTGGCTCATGCCCTCGTCCATGCGCGAGACGACGACCGACCAGGGCGTGCGCGTGGTCAGCGCAATGAAGGCGAAGGTGCCGATGCCGAAGGCGAAGACGATGGGAACGCCGGCAAGCACGGCGCCGCCGACGATCAGCACGAAGAAGACGACGAGCTTGTAATTGCCCATCGCCGCCAGCGCCGGCTTGCCGAGCCAGAGCGCGAGGCCGACGGCGGCGACGAAGGCGAGCGCCATCGCCACGTCGGCGAGGCGATAAACACGGCCGATGCGCATGAGCCCGGTGACGAGCATGAGCGTGACGCCGACCGGCAGGGCGGCGGCGCGCCAGGCGCCGGAAATTTCCAGCGCAGGCGTCGTGATGGCGACTTCATCGAGCGCATAATCGAAGGCCGGATGGATGACGAAGGCGAGGAAGACGAGACCGACGACCAGCGCCAGCGCCTCGAACAGCAAGCGTCCGCGCACGCCGGCGCGCGCCACCAGCGCGGACATGCGCATGTGCTCCATGCGCCGGTAGGCGATAACGGCGCCGAGCATGGCGAGCCACAGAAACAGGATGGAGGCGAGTTCGTCCGACCATACGAAGGGCCGGCGCAGCACATAGCGCGAATAGACGCCGGCGAAGAGAATGAGCGTCTCGATCAGGACAAGAAGGCCCGCAGCCGTTTCGACGACGAAGCCGATCAGGGATTCGAGCGAGCCGCACAGGCGGGCGATCGCCGAAGCCTCGGCTTCGGGTCCCGTGCTCGAGAGAGAGGGCGGGTATGCGTTCACGTGCGCTCGGGAAACAGGATGACGCCTTCCTTGGCGGCGGCGGCGCGCAAGGATGTGTCGAGCGTCGCGAGCGGCAGCCGCTCCGACATTGCCGCCGCCAGATAGGCGGCGTCGTAGGCGGTGAGTCCGTGGCGCAACGCGAGCCGGAACACATCCTGGCTGTCGGCAACGCCCGCGTCGCCGAGCCGGAGCGCTTCGAAGCGGCGCAGAAGAAGTTCGGCGTCGCCCACCGTCAATCGCTTTCGGCGAACCGCCTTGATCGTAATGCTGCGGATTTCATGGACGATGATGTTGGGCGACCGCGCGCCTTCCCGCGCATAGCGATCGAGCAAGGCCTCCGTGCGTGAAGTGGCCTCGTCTTCGATCAGCCAGGCGCCGACGACGCTCGCATCCACCACGAAGGTCATCAGTATTTGTGTCCCTCGTGCTTCCATTCACGAAGCTCGTCCTGCGAAATGCGGCCGTAGCGCTTGCGTTCGGCGCGGATCGTTTCGACAAGGGCGTTCCGGGCGCTCTGTTCGTCCAGCGGCGCAAGCCTCGCGACCGCACGGTCGCCGCGCGCGATGATGACTTCCTCGCCGGCTTCCGCGCGCGCCACCAACTCGGAAAAATGCGCTTTCGCCTCGGCGATCTTGAATGTGACGGGCATGGCCGTTTCCGCAGATTTCGAGTGGAAAATAGCCCGCCGGAGACAGTTGGTCAACCACTTGACCAACTGTCCGATCGAGCGCGCCCTACGAAATCTTGCCCGTGTATTTCTCGAGCACGGCCCAGGCGTCGTCGCCGTACTTGCCCTTCCATTCGGCGAAGAAGCCGGCCTTCTGCAGCTTGGCGCGGAACAGGGCCGGATCGACCTCGTTGAAGACGAGGCCCTTTTCCTTCAGGTCCTTTTCCAGCGTCGCGTTCAGCCTGGCGACGTCCTCGCGCTGGGTGAGCGCGGCCTCGGCGAAACGCTTCGAAATCGAGGCCTTCGCGTCGTCGGGCAGGCTCTTCCACACCTTGCCGTTGGCGAGCTGCCAGAAGCCGTCCCACATGTGATTGGTGCGCGCGAGATTCTTCTGCACCTCGTAGAGCTTGGCGGTGGCGATGATCGCCAGCGGGTTCTCCTGGCCCTCGGCGACCTTGGTCTGCAGCGCCGAATAGACTTCCGAGAAATTGATGGCCATCGGCGCGGATTCGAAGGCCTTGAACATCGAGGTCCACAGCGGGCTCGCCGGCACGCGGATCTTCAGGCCGACGAGGTCGTCCGGCGTCTTGATCTGCTTGGTGGAGGTGGTGATCTGGCGGAAGCCGTTGTCCCACATCTTCTCGAAGGCGTAGAGGCCGGACTTCTCGATCTGCGCGCGCACGAAGGCGCCGAGCTCGCCGTCCATCGCCGGCCAGACCTTGTCGTAGCCCGACCAGGCGAAACCGACGCCGTTGATCGAGGCCGCCGGAACGAGCGTCGAGAGAATGAGTCCCGACAGCGAGAAGAATTCGAGCGCGCCCGAGCGCAACTGGCTCAGCATGTCGGTGTCGGAGCCAAGCTGATTGTTGGGAAACACCTGCATCTCGACCTTGCCGCCGGTGTCCTTGCCGATGGCGGCGGCCGCCTCGCGCATCCGAACGGTCAGCGGATGCGTCTCGGGCAGGTTGTTGGCGAGCTTGAGCTGATATTCCGCAGCGCCCGCGCGCGTGGCGCGCAGAATGGCGGGAGCGGATACGGCGACGACAGCGGACGTCGTCAGGAACGAGCGGCGATCGAAAGGCATGGGATCCTCGGGTTGTCCGGTCTTGCGCCGGCAATATCCTCGCTCCGCCGCGCGACGCGCGGTTGCGGAAGCGGGCGCACTATGCGCAGGATCGCCATCCGACACAATATGCGCGCCGCGCCGCAGGGATTTCCGGCCTTTTGAACGCAATCGACATTACGGCGGACGCCACGCCCGGCGCGCTGGCGCGACTCTTGGAAATGCACGCGCTCTACTATGCCCGCGCATGGGGCTTCGGCGTCTTCTTCGAAGCCAAGGTGGCGCGCGAGGCGGGCGAGTTCGCGGGCGCGCTGCCGCGCGCGGATTCGCGGCTGTGGTTTGCGCGCGCGCAGGATCGCGTCGTCGGCTCGATCGCCATCGATGGCCGGCAGGCCGCACGCGACGGCGCGCATCTGCGCTGGTTCATCCTCGACGATTCCTGCCGCGGCGCCGGAGCGGGCGCAGCGCTGCTCGACGCCGCGCTCGCCTTCTGCCGCGCGCAATCCTTTGAGTGCGTCTATCTCTGGACCTTCGCCGGACTCGACGCCGCGCGGCGGCTTTACGAAACGCGCGGCTTTCGTCTCGTCGAGGAAAAGGACGCGGAGAGCTGGGGCATACAGGCGCGCGAACAACGCTTCGTGCTCGAGTTGCGCGCATGAGCCAGGCGATCCGCGACCGCGCCGCCTTCATCCGCGCCAACACACGGCTTCTCGCCGTTCCGCACGCGCCGGAGATTTCGTTGCAGCTTGCCGACGAAGCCACCGCGCTCTGGGAGAAGACGGAGGAGGAACTCGGCGAGATCGGCCTGCCGCCGCCGTTCTGGGCGTTCGCCTGGGCCGGCGGGCAGGCGCTCGCGCGCTACATTCTCGATTGTCCCGGAATCGTCGCGGGCAAAAGCGTGCTCGACTTCGCCTCGGGCTCTGGCCTCGTCGCAATCGCCGCCGCAAAGGCCGGCGCGCGCAGCGTCGAGGCCAGCGAGATCGACGTCTTCGCGGTCGAAGCGATCGGAATCAATGCAAAGGCGAACAGGGTTTCGATCGATGCGCGCCTCGGCGACGTGATCGGCGCCGACGAGGGCTGGGACGTCGTGCTCGCCGGCGACGTTTCCTACGAGCGCGACATGGCGCAGCGCGTCACCGACTGGCTGGAGCGGCTGGCGGCGCGCGGCGCGCTCGTGCTCGTCGGCGATCCCGGCCGCTCCTACCTCGCGCGCGAAAGGCTGGAGCCGGTGGCCGAATATCGGGTGCCGGTCACGCGCGCGCTGGAGGACAGCGAGATCAAGAAAACGCAAGTGTGGAAATTTCGGTCGGCGTAGGCGCCGCCGTCGCACGGATGTCACGCCGGCATGTCCCGCTCGCCAAGCGGAGGCCTGAAATTTGCATGGCTTTTCGCGCATTTCGACAGACGGAGCATTCCATGAGCGCAATCGAAGAAAAGGTCCGCCGCCGCCTCGCGCCCTTCGTTGTCGAAGGCAAGATCGGATTGCCGCAGTTTTCCGCAATAAACGGCTCATGCGAGGGGCGGTTGACGGTGAACGTGCAGTTGAAGCCGCCCCGCGAGCGGGCGCGGGATGTCGAGACGGCGCTGCTCGCCGCCGTGCAGGATCTCGGCGCCGACGCCCAACTGGTGATCACCGGCGCCTGATTTGCGCGCAGACGCGCATTATGATCTGCCCGGACATTTCCGGACGGATTCGCACATGGACTATTCGATCAGGCCCGGCGAGGTCGCCGGGACATTGCCCGCGGAGTTCGACGCCGGCCTCTATTTCATCGGCCGCATCCGCACGCCGTGGCGCCAGCGCGGCGATTGCCCGCGCCGCGGCGCGCATGACGGGCCGGTCTGCCGGATCGAGATCGACGAACGCTGGCGGCCGGCGCTCGCCGGTCTCGAGGGTCGCGAATTCGTCCAGGTCCTCTATTTCATGCATCTCGCCCGCCGCGACCTGCTGATTCAGGCGCCGAAGGGGCGCGAGGGGACGCTCGGGACCTTCGCGCTGCGTTCGCCCGTGCGGCCGAATCCTGTCGCCTCGTCGATCGTGAAGCTGGAGGCGGTCGAGGCAGGCGCATTGCTGGCGCGCGGGCTGGACTGCGTCGACGGCACGCCGCTCATCGACATAAAGCCCAGCGACGTGAAGTGAGCCCGGCCGGAACGGCCGACCGTTCCATTTTGACCCGGTCGTCAGCATGTTGTTAACCATTGGGCGTGACCATAGGGCGACCATGTTCGACAGGCTCAAGAGCTTCATCGACGATCTGACCAGCGCCGGCCAGAAACGCGGCTTCGACGCCGACGACTATCGCGTGGCCGCGGCCGCCCTGCTGATTCACATGGCCAACGCCGACGGGCATGTCGCGCCGCAGGAACAGCGTCGCCTGCGCAAGATCCTGCAGGAACGTTTCGAACTCGATCCCTCCGCCGCCCGCGAACTGATGCGACGGGCCGAGCAAAGCGAGCGCGAGGCGATCGACCTCTACCAGTTCACCAGCGTTCTCAAGCGCGCGCTGGACGAGCCCGGCCGGCTCGCGGTCGTCGAACTGCTCTGGGACGTCGCCTATGCCGACGGACACGCCGACGAACTCGAGGAGAATACGGTCTGGCGCGTCGCCGAGCTTCTGGGGGTGGCGGCGCGCGACCGCATGATGCTGAAGCGCAAGGCCGAGCGGGGCGGCGCCGAGCCGATGCCGAACAACCCCTGGGAAGACGACGGGAGCGGCATATGAGCGATCAGCGCAGGATCGCCCTCGTCACCGGCGCCTCGGACGGGCTGGGCGTCGAATTCGCAAAGGTTTTCGCCGAACGCGGCCACGATCTGGCGCTGGTCGCCCGCCGCGGCGACCGGCTGGAGGCGCTGGCCGACGAAATCGCAGGCGCGGGGCGGCCCCGCCCGATCGTCGTTGCGCTCGATCTCATGCCGGCCGAGGCGCCCGGCAAGCTGGCCTTCGCGCTCCGCCACGCCGGCGCGACGGTGGAATTTCTCGTCAACAACGCCGGCTATGGGCTGAACGGCCCCTTCGCGGAGCTGCCGATCGACGATCAGCTCGGGATGATCGACCTGAACATCCGCTCCCTGACGGCGATGGCGCGCCAGTTCCTGCCCGATCTGCGCGCGACGCGCGGCGGCATGGTCAATGTCGCCTCGATCGCCGCCTTCGCGCCGGGGCCGGGCATGGCGGTCTACTATGCGTCCAAGGCCTATGTGCTGTCCTTTTCCGAGGCGCTGGCCGAGGAATTGAGGGCCGACGGCGTTCGGGTGACGGCGCTTTGCCCGGGCCCGGTCGTCACCGGCTTCCAGAAGCGCGCGGGCATGAATGCCGAGGCCTTTTCCGCGCCGCCCGGCGCCGCCGGCGCGCGGGAAACGGCAGTCGCCGCCTACGACGGATTGATGGCCGGCCGGCGCGTCGTGACGCCCGGCCTCGTCAACCAGGCGCTGGCGGCCGGACTGGCATGGATCCCGCATTCGATTTCCCTGCCGCAACTGGCGGCCCGCCAGGCCAGGCGGCTGGGAGCCGGAAAATGAACACAAAGGCTTGTATAAGAGCGCCAATCGACGGAAACCGGAGCCGATGAAAGCGAAATCGAACCCGCGTCGCGTTCTGATCGTCCTGCACCAGGAGCATTCGACTCCGGGCCGGATCGGCCGCCTGCTGGTCGAGCAGGGCTGCGAACTGGACATTCGCCGCCCCCGCTTCGGCGATCCCCTGCCCGCAACGTTGGAGCGGCACGCCGGCGCCGTGATCTTCGGCGGGCCGATGAGCGCCAACGATCCCGACGAGTGGATGACGCGCGAGACCGACTGGATCGGCACGCCGCTGAAGGAGCAGAAACCCTTCCTCGGCGTGTGCCTCGGCGGCCAGATGCTGGCGCGCCATCTCAGCCACCGCGTGTTCAACAAGTCCTGCGGCTCGGCCGAGATCGGCTATTACAACATTCGCCCGACGGCGGCCGGCGACGCCTCGTTCGGCGGCAGGATGCCGCGCACGGTATATCAGTGGCACCGCGAGGGGTTCGATCTACCGCAAGGCGCGACGCTGCTCGCCGAAGGCGACCTCTTCCCGACGCAGGCGTTCCAGTACGGACCGAACGCGGTCGCGCTGCAGTTCCACCCGGAAGTGACCTACGCCATGATGTGCCGCTGGACGACGCGCGCCTACGAGCGGATGCAGTCGCCGAACGCCCAGCAGCCGCACGAGCATCTGGCCGGCTGGTTCCAGCACGACCGCGCGGTGGCCGCCTGGCTCGATATTTTCCTGCGCAACTGGCTGGCGAGCGGCGAGGCGAAATCCGCAAAGCGCGCCACGGACTCGTCGTGGGCGTCCGCCCCCATGCCCATGGCGGCGGCGCCGGCCTAGTCTGTCAGCACCAGCGTCCAGAACACCTTGTATTTCGCGCCCGGCGCATAGGCGGTGGCGATGCCCATGCGCTTCATGCCCTTGGCCAGCATGTTGGCGTTGTGCGGCGGCGAATCCCGCCACCCGGAAAAGGCTTCCGCCAGAGTGTGGTAGCCGGCGGAAACGTTTTCGACCGCGATGTTTTGGCCATAGCCGGCCGCATTCAAGCGCTGCGTCAGCGAGCCGCGGGAATCGTGGCTGATCTTGCCGTCCGCCGCCATTGCGCGGGCCTGCGCTTCCGCGACCCTCTGCAGGTTGGGATCGACGACGAGCGAGCCCAGGCCCTTGTTCGACCGGTAGAGCGAAATCATCGAACGCGCCGCGTCCGCATCGACCACGGCGCCGCTGGCGGCAAGCGAGCGATACATGCTCGGCTCCTGCGAGACCTGTGGCGCGATGTTCGGAGGCTCGGCGCAGCCGGCGAGCGCCAGCGGCAGCGCGAGCGCCATCAAGGACGCCCGGCGCATTGAGGGACCGATCAAAAAATCGTTCATGGAAAGACCGATAGAGGCGCCAGCCTAAGAGGAGATGAACGGACGATCGGCTACAGGCGGATCGAACGGGCGAGCGTCTCGGCGACATCGCCCTGCAGGGCGATGTGCGTCACGGCGGGCGGGCCGGCGATGCTTATGCCCGCTTCCCTGAATGCGGCGAAGATCGCATAGAGCAAATCGCTCTTGGTGCGGCCCGACGTCTCGACATCCTCGACAAAGCAGACCAGTTCGAACTTGAAGCCCGCCGGCTCCATTGCGACGAACATGGTCGCGGGCGCGGGAATCTTGGAGACCTTTTCGTTGTCCTTGGCCGCGCCCGTCATAATCTCCCGCACCTTCTCGGGATCGACGCCGGCGTTCAGCGTCACCGGAATACGCACGCGCGCGACGCGGTCGTTGCGCACCCAGTTCTTGACGACGCCGGTGATGAGATTGGAATTGGGCACGATCATGGTGGCGCGGTCAAAGGTCTCGATCTCCGTTGCGCGCACGTTGATCTTGCGCACGTAGCCCTGCTCGTCGCCGAGCACGACGAGATCGCCGACGCGGATCGACCGCTCCCAGAGCACGATGATGCCCGAAACGAAATTGTTGAAGATCGACTGCAGGCCGAAGCCGATGCCGAGCGACAAGGCGCCGGCGACGATAGCGATCTTCTCGAGGCCGAGTCCGACCTGCGACAGCGCCGCGGACGCGGCCAGGAAGAGACCGACATAGCCGAGGCTGGTGCGGATCGAATTGCGCAGGCCGGCGTCGAGGCTGGTCGCCGGCATGAGTCGGTTGTCGAGCCAGTTCTGCAGGCCGCGCGTCGCGACATAGCCGAGCGCGAACAGAAGAAGCGCGGCGACGACGTTCGAAGGCGAGATGGTGACGCCGCCGACGGTGAAGCCGAAGAAGGCGTTGCGCACGCCGCCCACCACGTCGTCGGACTGCAAGCCCCAGGGCAGCACGATCGCCGCAAGACCGAGCGCCAGCAAGGCGATCTGCGTCAGGCCCGAAAGCACGATGCCGATCTGCGCGACGCCTTCCCGACGCAGTCCGACGCCCGACATCAGCGTACGGCCGAAAGACGTGGTGGGCTGGAACGTCGCCTCGAGCCCGGCGGTGCAGAGCGGCGCGAGAATGCAGAGCGCGCCGATCACGCCGACGATCCAGACGAACTGCGCCATGAGGAACGAGGCGGCCGGAATGTATCCGAACAGCGCGGCGAGGCTCATGGCGACAATCGCCGTCCAGGCCGCGAGCCGCGCGAGGCCGATCCAGCGCGGGCGCGGAACGACGCGCGGGCCGAGACATTCCTCGTCTTCGTCATCTTCGCCGAGCCCGTAGATCGCGCCCGCCGTGACGATGGCGAAGACGATCGCGCCCAGCCCTTGAACCGCGGCGGTGACCGGCAACGCCGCCGCCGAAATGTCGGTCAGCGCCTGCAGAACGCTGACGACGGCGACGATGGCGGCCTGCGAGATCGCGAGCCGCGACAGGCGCTCGGCAATCGAGTCGTCGACCTCCATCAGCCGCCAGTTCGGCCGTGTCGGCGCGAACAGGCCGCGCGCCACGCCGGCGACCACCGCGACGAATCCGACGCCTTCGATCAGTTCACGCTTGAGCGGGGCGATGCGCGCGCTCATCAGCTCGAAGACGTCGAGCAGGAGGAACAGTCCGACCACGGTGAAGATCGGCGGAACGGCGACGACAATCGCCGTCCACAGCGCGGCCGCCGCCTTTCGGAAGCGGTCGGGTTCGGCGACCGTCGGCTCGCGCGAAAGGATGCGCCGCGCCAGCCGGTAGAGCGGGACGTTGATGAAGGCGACGAGGCCAAGCAGCGCGAAGAACAGGACAGCGCGCCAGCCCTGCAGCTTTGCCGCGGCGTTGCCGAAAAAGTCGCCGGAAATCATCGTCAGCGCGCGGATGTCGGCGGGTATATCCGCCGCCGCGCTCGACCAGAGCGTCGGCGACAGCAGACTGTAAGAGCGCTGCATCAGCGTGCCGACGAACAGCGCGCGACGCCGCGACACGATGCGCGAGCTGGTCTGGTCGATCTGCAGGGCGAGCAATTGCGCGCGCTTCAGCAATTCCTCGGCGCGCGCATAGCGCTTCTGCTGCTCGTCGCGGTCGCGGGTGACGTCGGCGCTTTCCGGCGGCGCCTTGGCGTCGGGCTTCGGGCCGAGTTTGTCGAGCCGATCCTTTGCGTCGGCAAGACGGGGCCCCAGAATGTCGATCGCCTGCTTGAGCTGGTCGGCCGCCGGCCCCAGCGATTCCCTGAGACTTGAAAGGGCTGCGTCGTCGAGCGAATCGCGGCGAAGCGCCGCCGTCACCTGGTCGAAGCGGCTTTTCGCCTGATCGATCAGATCGGAGGCGCGGACGCGATTGCCGGCCTCGGCCGGAGGGGCGCCCGGCGCAGGCGCAGGCTCGGCCTGCGGCGCCGGCTGCGGGGCAGGCGCTTCGACCGCAGGCGCGGTTTGCGCCCGTACGGCGCGCGACGGGGCGCTTGCGGCAAAAGCCACGAGGACGGCGGCGCAGACGAGGAGGCGGGCGAAGCGAGCTGGCATGAGCGGGAAATCGAATCGGAATGCGGCCGAATTTCGCACGGAACGGCCGCCGCCGCACAATTTCGGGCCTTCTAACTCAATCCTCGCGATAGGAATGGACGCGGCCGGCAGGGTCGGTCAGCCGCCAGCCGCCGGCCCCGTCGGGCCTCGCGGCCTCGACGCCCAGCGAAATCTTGCCGTAGCCGCCGGGAATGTCGAGCACATAAGCCGGGCGAGCGAGACCGGAAACTCGGGCCAGCATCCCGGCGGCGATGCGCCTGCCCTCCTCGATCGGCAGACGGAAGTGGGCCGTGCCCGGCGCAAGGTCCGGGTGATGCAGGTAATAGGGCTTGACCCGCGCCTCGACGAAGGCGCGCATGAGGGCCGCCAGCGTTTCCGGATCGTCGTTCACGCCCTTGAGAAGAACGGTCTGGCTGACGAGCGGCACGCCGGCGGCGACGAAGCGCGCCAGCGCCGCGCGGGCTTCGAGGGCCAGTTCGCGCGGATGATTGGCGTGCAGCGCGACCCAGGTCGTAACGTCCTCCGCCTTGATCGCCGCAACGAGTTCGTCCGTGACGAGATCGGGCGCGGCCACCGGCACGCGGGTATGAAAGCGCAGCGTCTTCACGTGGTCGATCGCCGCGATGGCGCGCACGATCTCCGCGAGACGGCGCGGCGAGAGCGCTAGCGGGTCGCCGCCGGTGAGGATCACTTCCCAGATCTGCGGCCGCGCGCGGATGTAGTCGAGCGCGTTTTCCAGCGCCTGCGGCGAAAGCATCCCGCCCTTGGCGGCGCCGACCGTTTCGCGGCGAAAACAGAAGCGGCAATAGACCGGGCAGGCCGAGACGATCTTGAGGAGAACGCGGTCGGGATAGCGATGGACGAGCCCCTCGCAGGGCGAATGCGCGTCGTCGCCGATCGGGTCGGCGAGGTCCCGTGGCGCGCTTTCCAGTTCGCGAGCGTCGGGAACGAATTGGCGGGCGATGGGATCGGCGGGGTCGGCGGGGTCGACCAATCCGGCAAGATGGGAGGTCATGGCGGCGGAATAGCGCGCCGTCACATCGGCGAGCCGCGCAGCGCCGGCAGGCGCGGCCAGGCCGGCGCCGACGAAATCGTCAGGCTTTGTGAGCGTGCGGGCGCGGGGTTGTTCTGGGCGGGTCACGGCAGCCTCATACCTCCCCGCCTGCGGGAAGCGAGGAGGCTCCCCTGGGCGCAACCGGCGTCCAGAGCGTCTGCTCGATGCGCTCGGCGCCGCTCGCCAGCATGACCAGCCGGTCGAATCCGAGCGCGACGCCGCTCGCCTCGGGCATGATCTCCAGCGCGCGCAGAAAATCCTCGTCGATGGGATAGGCCTCGCCGTAGCGCCTCTGCTTCTCGGCCATCGAGGCCTCGAAACGCGCCCGCTGCTCGGCGGGATCGGCCAGTTCCCCGAAGCCGTTCGCCAGCTCCACGCCGCAGGCGTACATTTCGAAACGCTCGGAAACCCTGGGATCGCCGGGCTTCAGCCGCGCCAGCGCCGCCTCACGGGCAGGATATTCGGTGAGAAGCGTCAGGCGGCCGCGCCCGAGTTCCGGCTCGATGCGCACGTTCAGGATTTTCGAGAACAGGTCCGACCAGTCGTCGTCCGCCGCCACCCGGATGGAGAGCGCCGCCGCGGCTTTCGCCAATGCGCCGCGGTCCTCCAGCGCCGCCAGGAGATCGAGGCCGGCGAAACGGGCGAAGGCCTCGGCCACGGTCAGGACTTCGGGCGTCGCGAACGGATCGGCCGTCCGGCCGCGAAACGTCAGCGCCCCACGGCCCGCCGCCTCCGCCGCCGCCCGCGCCAGCGCCACG
>WBZM01000791.1_pt1 | contig 32533 bp, 21 predicted proteins | sample 5204271 | NCBI WGS metagenome assembly WBZM01 (sample SAMN12344346, study PRJNA552823) | activated sludge metagenome | biome: Activated sludge suspended growth; feature: Nitrification reactor; material: Wastewater; isolation source: activated sludge from nitrification reactor of wastewater... | reverse complement strand
GCTGGACTCGCAGAACTGCCGCATGAGGGCGCCGCGCTTGAGCCCGCCCTGGAGGCGGCGCAGCCAGTAGTCCTTGCCGCCGCTATCGGGCGAGCGGCCGAACAGGTTCTGGTAGATGCCGTAGCCGCTCCCATCCTGACCATCGGACTGCCAGGCGGCCACCCAGCGGTCGCCGCTCAGTCCGGCCACGTCCGGGCGGTACTGCGCGCCACTGGTGTACTGGTTCAACAGCAGTGGCGCGTCGATCTTGTTGCCGCCGGCGTCGAACTGCTGCGCGTAGGATTCGTGGGAGTTGATGCCGGGGTAGTCGCTCCAGGTCACCACGTAGCCACCGTTGTCGAGCGCGCTGATCCGGCTGTAGGTATCGCCATTGCTGGGCGCGCTGGGGCCGTCGTTGACCAGCACCTCGCCGCCGATCTTGACACCGGCAGCGGTGTAGCGCTGCGCCATGATCGACCAGCCACCGAGGCCGCTGTTGTTGCTCACCCAGCTGACGACGAAGTCGCCATTGCTCAGCACCGCCACGTCGGGGTTGGACTGGTTGTCGATGGTGTAGGTGTTGACCTGGAATTCGCTGCCGCGCAGGGTGCCGTTGGCGTTCATCAACTGCGCCTGCACGCTCCAGTCGCTGCCATCCTGGGTGTAGGAGTGCCACACCACGACGTAGCCGCCGTCATTGAGCTTGGCCAATTGCGGGAAGGACTGGTTGTCCGTGACGAAGCTATTGACCGTGACCGGCGCGCCTTGGGCGACGCCGCTGGCGTCGTAGCGCTGCACGCGCACGCCATAGCTGTCGCCGTCGGCGTTGCTGTAGTCGGTGTAGGCGATGACGAAGGCGCCGCCGTTCAGACCGAGCACCTGCGCCTGGAACTGGTAATGGTAATTGGTCGTCGTGTTGACCAGGAATTCGTTGCCCACCGGCTGGCCGTCGGCGCCGTAGCGCTGCGCGTAAACGCCATACAGGGAGCCATCCTGGCCATCGGAATCCCAGACGGCGACGAAGCCGCCGGTGGACAGCCCGGCCACGCCGAGCAGGGAATGGCTGTGCTGGTTGCCCGGCGTGTAGGTATTGACCTGGAACTCGGGGCCGATCGCCGAGCCGTTGACGTCGTAGCGCTGGGCGAACACGCCCCAGCCGTCGCTGTCCTGGCCGTTCGATTCCCAGAACACCACGTATTGGCCAGCATTGCCGCCCTGCAGGGTGGCGATGATCGGTTCGATCTGGTCGGCCGCGGTGTAGGTGTTGACGCGTTGCTCTTCGCTCAACAGCGCCACCGCGCCGTCGGTCTGCGCAGCGACGTTGATCGTCATCACGCGCGGCGCGCTCTGGCCTCCGTCGCCGTCGGACACGACGATCGACACCTGCCGGCTGGCGGTGGGGTTGCTGGCGCTGTTGCGGTAGGTCAGGTTCTCGATCACCGCTTCCACCGCCCCAGCGGTGGCGCTGGCATTGAACTGCAGCACCAGATCGGTGCCGTTCTGGCCCGTGCTGACCAGGCTGCCGATGGCCGCACCGCCGTAGCTGACCACGCCGCTGCCCGCGTCGAAGCCAATCTGGCCCGCGCTGCTGCCCTGGTTGCGAATGGCAAAGTGGTCCTGCTGGAAGGCAGCCGGATCGAAGGCCTGCGCGGCACCGTAGCCGGTGATGACGCTCACTTGCAGGCGGCCGCCGTCGAAGTTGACGGAGTCGCCGTCGACGACGCGCACACCGGGATCGAGAATCTGGGCACCGGCATTGACGACGTTCTCGTCGAAGCTGACCGAGCTGTCCAGATCGATCAACTCCGGCGAGGCCTGACGCGTGATGCTGCCCGGCGTACCGAACAGGCCCTGGAAAATGCCGTGACTGCTGTTGCCGTCGGTCTCCTGGTAGTTGCTCATCCAGACGGCAACGAAACTGTTGCCGGTGAGCGCGGCAAGGTCCGGGTAATGCTGGTTGTTCGCGGTGTTGCTGTTCAGCGAGAACGGGCCGTCGACCTTGTTGCCGCTGGCATCGAACTCCTGCGCATAGACGCCGTAGCCGCTGTCGCTGGGGCTGGCATGGCCGTCCCAGCTGACGACGAAGCCACCGTTCTGCAGGGCGGTCACATGCGGCCACTGACCGTAGCTAGAGTCGAAGTCGCTGCTGCTGACGGTGAATTCCCCGCCGACGGTGACGCCGGCGGCGGTGTACAGCTGCCCGCGGATGCTGTTGGTGGAATCGTCGCTCCAGACCACCACGATCCGGCTGTTGCTCAGCACCGCCACGTCCGGGTTGCTCTGGTTGTTGCTGACGGTGGTGTTGACCCGGAACTCGCTGCCGACCTTCGTGCCAACCAGGTCGAAGCGCTGCGCATAGACGCCCCAGCCCGAACCGTCCTGGGCGTTGGACTGCCAGACGGCGATGAAGCCGCTCTCGTCGCTGCCGGCCGTGCCGGGATCGTCGTTGAGGGCTGCCAGATAAGGCGTGTACTGCTGATTCGGCAGATAGCTGTTGATCAGGAAATCCGAACCGATCGGCGAGCCGTCGGCGGCATAGCGCTGGGCATAGCTGCCATAGCTGCTGGTATCCCGATACTGGTCGGCCCAGGCGATGATGAAGCTGCCGTCCGCCAGGCCCAGTGCAGTGGGATGGGTCTGGTCGTACTGCGTGACGGCGGTGGAAACGAGGAACTCAGCACCTGCCGGAGCACCATCGGCGCCGTAGCGTTGGCCATAGACGCCACCGGAGGAACCGTCCTGGCCCTCGCTGCGCCAGACGACGATGAAACCGCCGTTGGCCAGGCTGGCTACCATGGGCTCGGTCTGGTCGTTGCTGGCGTACGTGTTGACCTGGAACTCGGTGCCCACCTGCACCCCTTGGGCGTTGTAGCGCTGGGCGAAGACGCCATGGCCGCTGCCGTCCTCGTTGGGTGACCGCCAGACCACCACATAGCTGCCGGCGTTGACCCCCTGCAGCCCCACCACCCGCGGGTAGTACTGGTCGCCGGACTCGTAGGTGTTCACCTGCTCGTCGCCGAACAGGCGCTGAACCCCTTCTTCCTCCGCGCTGATGTTGATCACCAGGTTCTGCGAGACCGTGGCGCTGGCCGAATCCCTGAGCTGCACCTGCACGGTGCGGCTGGCCAGCGGGCCGTCGCTGGTGGTCTGGTAGCGCAGGTTCTCGATCACCCGTTCCACCGCCTGGGCGGTGGCCGAAGCGTTGAAGTTGATCACCAGAGAGTCACCGTTGACGCCGTTGTCGGCCGGATTCACGCTGCCGATGAGCACGCCTTCGTAACTCACCTCGCCGCTGCCGGCATTGAAGCCGACCTGCTCGGTGCCCGTACCCTGGTTGCGGATGCCGAGCTGGTCTTCGGGCCGGCCGGAGCTGGCAACGTAGGACACCGTCAGGGTGGTGATCGGGTTGGCCCCCTGGCTCACGGAAACGTTTTCGTCCGGCAGCGCGCCGAGCTGGGCAGCAGCTTCGCCGAGGGTGACGCTGGCTTCCAGGTCGGTCAGGGTCAGGGCCGCGGCCGGGGCCGTGGCCTGGATGGTGACCGTGGCGCTGGCGGGAAGCGAAGCGCCGCCGTCGCCGTCGAACAGGCGAAACGCCACGGTGCGGCTGCCGTTGGGCGCGCTGGCGTCGTTGTACTGGTAGGTGATGTTTTCCACCAGCCTGCGAACCGCAGCGGGCGTGGCGTTGGCGTTGAAACTGATCACCAGCGGCGCGCCCGCACTGCCACCGGCGACGGTGCCGATCGCCGTACCGCCGTAGCTGATGTCGCTACCGGAGACGCCGATCTGGCCGGTGCCGATACCCTCGTTATTGACCCCGAGGCCATCCAGGGGCAGCTGGCCGGAAGTGAAATAGACCCACAGGCTGCCGCCATCGAAATTGGCGGAATCGCTGTCGCTGACCCACACGTCGCTGTCGATGAGCTGCGGCGTGATGGCTTGCACCGCGCCCACGGTGCGAGTGGCCACCAGATCGTCCAGTACCGGGTCGACCGACGGGCGGGGCAGCTCGGCCGCATCGCCGAACAGCTGCTGGCGGATCTCGTAGGTGTTGTTGCCGCCGTCGGCGGTTTGCACGTAGCCTGCCCACACGACGACGAAGTTGCCGCTGCCGAGGTCCTCGATCACCGGCTGGTACTGGGTGCTGTAGGTGACCGTGTTGACGCGCTGGTCGGTGTCCTTGGGATTGCCGGCGGCGTCGTATTCGCGGATCCAGACGTCGGCGTCCCCTGCTCCGTCCGGATTGGCGTCGTTGTGGAAGCTGACCACGAAACCGCCGGTGGACAGGCCGCTTACGGTCATGTGGTACTGGTTGCCGGAGGTGTTGTCGTTGACCAGGAAGGCATCGCCCTGGGCGTTGCCAGCCGCGTCGTAGCGACGGGCGTAGGTACCCCAGCCAGAGCCGTCGGCGCCACTCGAGTCGCCCCAGACCACGATGAAGCCGCCGTCGGCCAGGGTGGCGACACGGGTCTCGTACTGGTTGCCGGTGGTCAGGGTGTTGACCTGGAAGGTGCTGCCGAAGGTACCGGCGGAAGCATCGTAGGTACGGGCATAGACGCCGTAGCCGTTGCCATCCTTGCCGCTTTCGTCCTGCCAGACGAAAACCAGGTCGCCGTTGGCGTGGGCCGCCACGTCAGGCTGCTGCTGGTTGCCGGTCTGGGCGGTTGCCAAGCCGGGATTGGTGCTCACCAGCATCTCGCCGCCGAGCTTGGCGCCGGCGTTGTCGAAGCGCTGCATCCAGATGTCCCAACTGGAGCCACCGGTATTGCCGGCGGAGGTCCAGACGACCGTGAAGCCAGCGTCAACGGATCCACTGTCGCCGGCATACGCGGCCACGGCATCGTGATACTGCCCGCTGCCCACCGTGTAGGTGGTGACCACGAAGTTGCCGCCCTGCGCCACGCCGCTGGCGTCGAAGCGCTGACCGATCACGCCCCAGCCGGAACCATCCGTAGCGTTGCTGTCCTGCCAGGTGATGACGAAGCCGCCGTCGGACAGGCCGGCCACGTGGGCGTATTCCTGGGTGCCCGTACTGACGCTGCTGAGCTTGAATTCCGCCCCTACGGCGACGCCGCTGGCGTTGAAGCGCTGCGCGTAAATTCCCTCGCCGCTGCCGTCCTGGCCGCTGGAGGACCACACCACCACGTAACCACCGGCGTTGGGGCCTTCCAGTCGGGCCACTTCCGGATCGCTCTGGGTGCTGGGGGTGTAGGTGTTGACCTGATCCTCGCCCCAGGCCCTGGCGGTGCCGGCATCGCTCTGCGGCGTGACGTTGATGCTCAAGACGTTGGCGGCGCTGCTGCCGCCGTCACCGTCGGAGACGCGCAGGCCCAGGGTACGGCTGGCGTTCGGGCTGACTTGATCGCTGTTGGCGTAGCCCAGACGCTCGACCAGCGCTTCGACCGCGTCCGGCGTCGCGGCATTGCTGGTGAAGTCGATGCGCAGGTTGGTACCGTTCGCACCACCCGAAATCGTGCCGATGACGATGTTGCCATAGCTGACGGTGTTGCCGGAAACGCCAATCTGGCCGGCGGCGTTGCCCTGATGCACGACGCCGAGCTGGTCCTCGGCGGCCTGGCCGTTGAGGAAATAGAGGTCGAGGCGGCCGCCATTGAAGTTGACGGAGTCGCTGTCGATCAGGCTGACCGCCGCGTCGATCACCTGCAGGCCGGCATTGACCGCGTTCTCGTCGAAGGTGGCGATGCCGGTGAAGTCGGCGAGGTCCGGGTTGGCCTGGCGTGGCAGTTCGGCGGTGTCGCCGAACAGTTGCTGGTAGATGCCGTAGCTGGAACCCGGTGCGTCCTGGTACTGGCTGGTCCAGGTCACCACGAAGTTGCCGTTGCCGAGATCAGCCAGGGCCGGTTCACCCTGGTAATGGTTGCCACCGTCGTAGGTGTTGACCTTGCGCTCGCTGTCCACGGGCAGACCGCTGGCGTCGAATTCGCGGATGAAGGCGTCGTAGTAGGTGCCGCTGCCATCCGGGCTGAGATTGTCGTGGTAGAAGCCGACCACGAAGCCGCCGCTGGACAGACCGATGACGTCGACCTGGTACTGGTTGTTGCTGGTGTGCTCGTTGAGCTGGAATTCGCCTCCGACCTTGGCACCGGTGGCGTCGAAGCGCTGGCCCATGACGGCCCAGCCGCTGCCGTCGTTGGCGTTGGACGGCCAGACGACGATGAAGCCACCGTCGGCGAGGGCAGCCACGTTGGGCTCGTAGTCGCCGCTGCCGCCGTTCCCCTGGGAACCGGAGGTGGTGGTGTTCACCAGCACGGTGCTGCCGAGGGTAGCGGTGCCGGCGTCGTAGAAGCGGCCGTAGATGCCGTCGGCGCTGCCGTCGTTGCCGCCGTCGTCGGTCCAGACGATGAACAGGTTGCCGTTGGCTTGGGCAGCGACCTCGGGCACATATTGGTTGCCCGCTTGCGCGGCGCTGCCGCCGGGCACGTTGCTGACGCGCACTTCGCCGCCCTGTTTGACGCCGGCGTTGTCCCAGCGTTGCAGGTAGATGTCGTGCGCGATGCCGCCGGCATTCGTGGTAGACGACCAGACCGTCGCGAAGCCGCCGGCATAGGCTGCCACGGCGTCGTGGTACTGGGTGCTGTTGGTGTGGGTGTTGACCAGGAACTGGCTGCCGGCCGGGTTGCCGGAAGCGTCGTAGCGCTGACCGTAGACGCCCCATCCGGAGCCGTCATGGCCATTGTTGTCCTGCCAGGTGATGACGAAACCGCCGTCCGACAGGCCCGCCACGTGCGGCCAGCTCTGTTCGCCGCCGCTGAGGCTGTTGACCCGGAATTCGGGTCCCACCGCCACGCCGCTGGCGCTATGGCGCTGGGCGTACACGCCCCAGGAGCTGCCGTCCTGGGCGTTGGAGATCCAGGTCACGACATAGCCGCCATCGCTCAACCTGGCGACGTTGGGATTCTGCTGGTGGTCGGGCGTGTAGGTGTTGACGCGATCCTCGCCGTAGGCGGTGGGCGTGCCGTCCAGCTGCGGGGTGATGTCGATGGTGAGCACGTTGGGCGCACTGGCGCCGCCGTCGCCGTCAGAGACGCGCAGACCCAGGGTACGGCTGGCGTTCGGGCTGGAGTCGGAATTCTGATAGCCGAGGCGCTGGATCAGCGCTTCCACCACGTCGGGCGTGGCGGCGTCGCTGGTCAAGGCGATGCGCAGGTTGGCGCCGTTGCTGCCGCCGGAGATCGTGCCGATCGCGCTGCCGCCGTAGCTCACCGTGTTCCCGGAGACGCCGATCTGGCCGGCGGCGTTCCCCTGGTGCACGACGCCGAGCTGGTCCTCGGCCGCCTGGCCACTGAGGTAGTAGAGATCGATGTGGCCGCCGTTGAAATGGGCGGAGTCGCTGTCGACCAGATTGACCGCCGCGTCGATCAGCTGCAGGCCCGCGTTGACGGCGTTCTCGTCGAAGGTGACGGTACCGGTGAAGTCGGCCAGCTCCGGATTGGCCGATCGCGGCAGCTCGGCAGTGTCGCCAAACAGCTGCTGGTAGATGCCGCTGTTGGAGCCGTCCTGATGGTCGGAGCGCCACACCACCACGTAATTGCCGTTGCCCAGGTCGGTCATTGTTGCCTGGTGCTGGTTGTTGGCGGTGAAGCTATTGACCACGCGGTCGCCGTCGACGGCGACGCCGTTGGCGTCGTATTCGCGGATATGAGTATTGTTGGGCGTACCGTCCGGGCCGTAGCTGTCGTTGAAGAAGCTGACCACGAAGCCGCCGGTCGACAGGCCGATGACGTCCGGTTCGTACTGGCTGCCGGAAGTGTATTCATTGACGCGGATGGCAGTACCGACTCTTGCGTCATTGGCGGCGTAGCGCTGGGCCATCACTGCCGAGCCGCTGCCGTCCTGGTTGTTTTCGCGCCAGACGACGACATAGCCGCCGTCGCTGAGGGCGGCCACCTTGGCTTCGTACTGGGCGTCGTCGGTGCGCGTATTGACCAGGAACGTGTTGCCGAAGGTGCCACTGCCGACGTCGAAGCGGCGCGCGTAAACGCCATGGTTGTTGCCATCGTTGCCAGCGTCGTCACGCCAGACGATCAGCAGGTCGCCGTCGGTGAGGGTGGCGATGTCGGGCAGATACTGGTGACCATTCTGCGGATCCGCCGCATCACCCGGGGTGGTGCTCACCAGCAGCTGGCTGGCGTCCAGCGCCGTGCCGTCATTGTTGAAGCGACGCAGATAGATATCGTGATAGCCACCGTCGGCCGGATTGTAGGAACTCCAGACCGTGGCGAAGCCGCCGGCATAGGCGCTCACGGCGTCGTGGTACTGGGCGTTGCTGGTGTAGCTGGAGAGGGCGAACTGGGCACCCTGGGCGACGCCATTGAGGTCATAACGCTGGCCAAACACCCCCCAGCTCGATCCGTCATAGCCGGCGTTGTCCTGCCAGGTGACGACGAAACCGCCATCGGACAAGCCGGCCACATGAGCATATTCCTGGCTCGAACCGGTCAGCGTCGGGACGCGGAATTCCGGCCCCACGGCAACGCCGCTGGCACTGTAGCGCTGCGCATAAATGCCGTCGGCGTCGCTGGGCGTGTCCTGGCTGCGCGAGGTCCACACCACCACATAGCCGCCATCGGCCAGGCGTCCCACTTCCGGGTTGTGCTGGTAGTCATAGGTGTAGCTGTTGACCTGCTGCTCGCCGTAGGCGGCCGGCGTGCCGTCCAACTCGCGGGTGACATTGATGCTGACGATGCCGCCGAAGGTCGAGCCGCCGTCGCCGTCGTAGACACGGATGCCCACTTCGCGCGACGCGGCGGGGTTGCCGCTGCTGCTGCCGTAGCCCAGACGCTGGATGAGTTGCTCCACCGCGTCGACGCTGGCGCTGGCGTTGAGGTCGATGATCAGGCTGGTGCCATTGCTGCCGCCGCTGATCGTGCCGATCGCCGTGCCGCCGTAGCTGACGGTATTGCCGGACACACCGATGCGACCGGGGGTTGTGCCTTCGTGCACCACGCCCAGTTGGTCTTCGGCCATGGCGCCGGCCTTGACGTAATACAGCTCGATGCGGCCGCCACCGAAATCGGCGGAGTCGGCGTCGCTGAGGCTGACCGCCGCATCCAGCACCTGCAGGCCGGCGTTGACCGAGTTTTCGGCAAAGCTGACGCTGCCGCCGAAGTCCGCCAGTTCGGGACTCGCCTGGCGGCTGAATTCGGCCGGGTCGCCGAAAATCTGCTGGTAGACGCCGTAGCTGTTGCCATCCTGGTTTTCCGACGTCCACACGACGACGTAATTGCCCTGTCCGAGATCGGCCACCACCGGTTGCGACTGGACCCAGCTGCTGTAGTCGAAGCTATTGACCTTCTGCTCCCCGGTGATCGGAGCGCCAGCGGCGTCGTATTCGCGGGTATAGATCTCGTAGTACTTGCCTTCCGCCGGAACGAAGTAGCTGTACCAGCTGACGACGAAGCCACCGGTGGACAGACCGGTCACATCGGGATTGCCCTGGTCGTAGTCGGTGCCGACGTTGACCCGGAACTCGCCGCCGGCGGCGTTACCGAAGGCATCGTAACGCTGGCCATAGACCCCGTCACTGCTGCCGTCCTGGCCACGCGACTGCCAGACGACGACGAAACCACCGTCGGACAGCGTCGCCACCCGCGGCGCGAACTGGTAGTTGCTGACATAGCTGTTGACGTGGAATTCGCCGCCCAGTTTGGTGCCATTGCTGGCGTAGCGCTGTCCGTAAACGCCGGAATAGCCATCGCCTTCCTGACCCTCCGATCGCCAGACCACGACATAGCTGCCGTCGGCGTAGGCGGCGACATCGGATTCCCACTGGTGGCTGGCGGTGTAGGTATTGACCTGGAACTCGTTCTGCCCGCCCGTCTGCACGACGTTGCCTGCGTTGTCGAAACGGGTGCCGAAGACGCCATAGCTGCTGGTATCCACATTGCCCGCGGCGTTCGCCCAGGTGACCACGAAACCGCCCGCGTAGGCTGCCACGCTGGGCTGGTACTGTGTGCTGTAGGTCGTCGTGTTGATGCGGACCTCGGCCCCCTGCGGCACGCCGGCGGCATCGTAGCGCTGGGCAAAGACGCCCCAGCCACTGCCGTCGGCGCCACCGTCGTCGGCCCAGACGACGACGAAGCCGCCATCGGAGAGCGCGGCGATCCTCGGATCGGTCTGATTGCTGCCCGTGGTCGTATTGACCCGGAACTCGGGACCGATCGCAACCCCGTTGACGTCCATGCGCTGGGCAAAGATGCCTTCGACGCTGCCATCCTGGCCATTCGAGACCCAGGTGGTGACGTAGCCGCCACCGGTGAGCGCCGCCACGGCCGGAGCCGACTGGCTGTTGGAGACATAGGAGTTCACCCGCTCTTCACCGAAGACTTTCATCACCAATCCCCTTTATCAGGCCAACCAATGGAGTGCTCGGGGGTTCTTGCCTGCTGCTCCACGAACCCTCTGCTCGAATGCGATCCACGATGCAAGAATCACACCATTCTCATTGCGGCTTATTAAATCCGCGTATTGGCAAACCGCCGATCAGTGGATACGAATGAACTGTAAAAAATCCCGACAGACTGATGAAGTTATCGCCTGCGGCGTCCGCCACGCCGCTCCGCGAGCGCTGCCCACAGGCCAGGCCAGCGAAAGCGAAGGCGAGTACAGGCGGCCTTCCCGGCAAGCTGGGGCTTGCCCGAGCGCCGCAGGCGCAACAGCCTTGCTCCGCATTCGATCGGGCCGACCTACGGACCGGCTGTGGCGGCCCCTGCGGCTGCCCTCTTCGGATTCGCCGGATGCGTCCACCGGCTCGACTCGACCATGGCCGGTCGTCCGGCGCGGCCAGTGGCAGACCTCGGTCAGGTGGGAGGCGAACGAACTGTCAGGAAAGTCGACACCACTTTGGCTTCGGTGACCCGAGACCCCTCCTCCGACAGGCGCCCGGCGTCAGCGCTCACGGCCGGCGACCGTCCGGGAAGTTCAGCCCTCCCGGTTGCCGAACAGGAAGTTGCCGATGCGCCGCAGGCGAAGCACTCGCTCCTCGCCATCGACACCGGCGAACAGCGGACCGGCGGCGGCAGCCAGTTCGGCGGCCCGCTCCGGCGTCAGCCGGGGCGCCCGCTGGCTGAACTCGATCAGCACGAGTTGTTCTTCGCGGCTCAGTGCGCACGGCGGCGGCTCGCTGCCGACCTCGATGCTGCCGCTCACCACCGGCCGCCGGCCACTCTCGACATGGACCACCAGCGTCCCGGCGGCGAGATCGCCGAGCCGCTTGCCGTCGGCGTTGAGGAGGCTGCTGACGAAACCCGTGGCGTAGAGCAGTGGCAGGAAGTCGATGGCGCGCAGGCTGTTGCGGATGAACGCCGCATTGCCGCCGAGCGGCCGCCCGTCGTCGTGCACCACCGCCAGCCCACACGCCTTCTTGCCGGGTGTCTGCCCATGAAACCAGACCTCGAAGGCGATCGGATAGAGCCACTCGAGCAGGAACGCGGCGAGCAGGACCAGACCGGCACCGAAATCGCCCAGCCGCGAGGCGACGAGCACCAGCAGCAGCCAGACCGCCAAGCGGATCAGGAAATCGATCAGCCAGGCGCGCGCGCGCACCACCGGACCGGCCAGCCGCAGGTCGATGACGCAACCCTCGGGAGTCGCCAGCCGGCGAACGGTATCCAGACGCGCGCTGCTCGTCACTCGCTGAAGAAGATGTCGCGATAGGCGGCGTAGAGCGAGGCGTAGATCACCGGCAGCAGCAGCAGCCAGCCGAGCAGCAGTGGCAGGCTGGCGCATACCGCAAGGAGGAGGACGAGGACGCCATAGACCATGAACGGCGGCAGGTTGCGCAAGGCGACGCGCAGGCTGGTCCAGATCGCCTGGCTGGCCGAAAAGTCGTGCAGCACGACCAGCGGCGGCGCCAGCCAGACGGCCATGGCAAGCGGCGTGAACACCAGGATCATCACCCCGAGCGAGAGCAGGAAGGTCCACAGTGCCGCCTCGCCGCCCGTACCGTCCGCCGTTCCGACCGCCACCGCACCGGTCAGCGCGGCAACGACGCCGATGATGATGGCCATCAGCAACAGGCCGAGGAGATAGAGCAGGCCCACCATCAGCAGCGTGCCCGGGCGCCGCGAGAAGCCGGCAAACAGGTGCGAGAAGCGGATGCCCTCGCCGTCCTCGATGGCGCGGCAGCCGATGCTGAGCCCGCCGATGAACACCGGTGCCAGCAGGTTGACGGCGACGTTCAGGAAGGGGATGCTGCCGAGGACGAGCAACACGGCGAGACAGGCGACCGCGATGCCGATCCAGGTGCCCGGCGCCGTGCGGAAGAGCGCCCAGCCCCGCTGCAGCCAGCGGTAGCCATGGCTGAGCGGCAGCAGACGGCCGCCACCCTGGAAATCGCCGACGACCTGCTCGCCATGGTCCTGCAGGCGCGCCACCGGCGCCTGAAACGGATTGTCCTGGATACTCATCGCGCCCCCCGCGCCGCGGCCCTCACCCTGGCCGCCATGATCGTCTTCCTCACCGCGGCGCTGTCGCGGCGCCGCCCGCAGGCGCGTACTATAGCGTGCCCGCGCGCTTTCTGGCTCGGTAATGATTGATCAGCGCCACCGGCAATTCGCTCGCACTGACATCCAGGATCTCGACGCCGCCGTGGCGCAGCAGGGCCAGTTGTCGTCGCCGCGCCTGCAGGTACTCGAGACCGGCGGCGCGCAGCAGCGCCGCGGAGAAGTCCTCGACCGGCGCCTCGAGCACCTCATCGAGGATCGGTTCGCGCAGACTGGCGACGCTGACCGCATGCCGGCGACGCAAATGCCGTACCGCCGGCAGCAGCGTATCGTCGTCCTCGTCGCGCAGGTTGGTGACCAGGATGACCAGCGCCCGCTTGCGCAGATGGCGGCTCAGCGTCTCGCTGGCGGCGAGATAGTCCGGGACCTGCAGCGATGGCTCGAGATCGTAGACCGCGTTCATCAGCGTGTTGACCGTCGCCACCGTCTTGCCCGGCAGCAGAACCCGCGGCCGCGCATGGCCGAAGGTGGCGAGGCCGACCGCGTCGCCCTGGCGCAGGGCCACCCAGGCGAGCAGGAGAAGAGCGTTGAGGGTATGGTCGAAGTGCGACAGGTCGCCGTCGCGGGCGCGCATGCGGGCGCTGCAGTCGAGCAGGAAGACGATCTGCTGGTCGCGCTCATCGGCGTACTCGCGCGAGATCAGGCGGCTGACGCGGGAACTCGCCTTCCAGTCGATCGCCCGCGGCGAATCGTCCTGGCGGTAGTCGCGCAGTTGCTGGAATTCCATTCCCTGACCGCGCCGCCGCCGCTGCAGGATACCGATCTGTGACAGCCGGTTGTCGGTGGCGAGCAGCGTGTAGTGGGCGATGCGCGCGAAATTCGGGTATACCCGAACCTCGTCGCGGGCCGCCAGCCGCTCCTGCATCTGCCACAGGCGCAGCGGCGACGAGCGGCGCAGCGTGATGCCGTCGAAGCACTGCCGGCCGCGCTCGCTGACCGCCACGCGGTAGCTGAGGCGCAGCCAGCGCCCGCGCGCCAGGGCGAAGCGCAGCGGCAGGCCGTCGCTGGCGAAGGCCGCCGGGTGGCCGTCGCTCAGCCAGCCGCGGGCAGCGGCGGCGTCACAGCGCAAACGCAGCCCGACGGTCTGCCAGGTACCTACCGGCATCGCGTGCGCCAATTGCCGCTGCACGCTGACCTCGCCAAGCCGGCTGCGGGCAGCCAGTCCATCGGCCACCGCCAGCGCAGCCAGGGCGACGCCGGCGGTCTGCCAGAGCGGCAGCCAGGCCGGCACGACGGCAGCGGCCACTGCCAGCAGCAGCCAGCAGCCGGCGGCCAGCAGGAGCGCACGATCGGGCAGGAGCATCGACAGTCCTAGAGGCGTGGCGCCGGCACGCGCTCGAGCAGCGCGCGCAGGAGATCGTCTGCGCTCAGCCCCTCGATCTCGGCCTCGGCGGTCGGCGTCACGCGATGGCGCAGGGCCGGCAGGGCGACGGCCTTGATGTCGTCCGGGGTGGCAAAACCACGACCGCCGATCAGTGCCCGTGCCCGCGCCGCGCGGACCAGCGCGATCGGCCCGCGCGGCCCGGCGCCGCTGGCCAGGCCGGGCGTATCGCGACTGCCGCGAACGATCGCCACGGCATAGGCGAGGACGCGCTCGTCGAGCGTCACCTGTGCGGCCCACTGCTGCAGTCCGACGACGGCGGCCGGCTGCAGCAGTGTCGCCACCGCCTCGACGTCGAGATCGGCGCCGGTCTTGGCGCTCGTCACCTGCCGTGTCAGGGCGATCTCCTCCTGCTCGCTCGGGTAGTCGATGCGGATCTTGAGCAGGAAGCGGTCGAGCTGCGCCTCCGGCAAAGGATAGGTCCCCTCCTGCTCGATCGGGTTCTGCGTCGCCAGGACCATGAACGGTTGCGGCAGGCGCGACGTGCTGCCCTCCAGCGTCACCTGCTTCTCCTGCATCGCTTCGAGCAGCGCCGCCTGCGTCTTCGCCGGCGCCCGGTTGATCTCGTCAGCGAGCAGCAGATGCGTGAACACCGGACCCTGCCGGGTGACGAAGCGTGCCGTTGCCGCATCGAACAGCGTGTGCCCGACGACGTCGGAAGGCATCAGGTCGGGAGTGAACTGGATGCGCCGCGTCTCGCCGGCAAAGGTCCTCGCCAGCGCCTTCACCAGCAGGGTCTTGCCGAGACCTGGTACGCCCTCGATGAGGACATGCGCGTCGGCAAGCAGCGCGATCAGCACTTCCTCGATGACTGCCCGTTGACCGATCACCGCTTTCGCCATCTCGCCGCGCATGGTGGCGAGCAACTGCGCCGCCTGCTGCAACTGTTCCGTCGAAAGGCTGACCGCTGGACTGTTCATGGTGGCATTCTCAAAGCACCCGTTCAAGCTCGCGCAGCGTGCGCAGGGCGTCGGTGAAGGCGTGCGGAGCGTCGGCAGGGCCCGTCAGAGCGGCGGTGATGCGCGCGACCGGCAGACCGGAAAGGGCGGCCAGCTGGTTCGCCTGCGCCGCTGGCGCATGGCCGGCGATTCCCGGCCGGCGCTGGCCGAGGCGGTGGCGGAAATGCTCGCGGGCGGCCGGCAGCAACGCCGCCAGGCACCCGCAGCGCCACAGGTAACGGCCGACCGCCGCCAGGTGCTCGCGCAGTTCGCGCCGTGACGGCGCCGCCTCGGGCTGCAGGTTGCCAAAGCGGGGAACGATGCGCCACAACCAGAGAAACAGCACGAGCAGCGTTGCGAACGCCGCGGCGCGGGCATTCTCGGCGATCCATTCGAACAGCGTCGGCATCTGCAGCCTCGACAGCAGCAACACCTGCGGCGGCGGCAAGCCCTCGTTGCCACCGATCAGCGTCCAGAAGAACTCGGCGTGGTCCAGCTCGCCGATTCGCCGGTTGCCGAGCTGCTGGTCGAGTTCGCTGGCCACCGTCAGGCGCCCCTCGCCGATGCGGAACTGCAGCATCTGCGCCCCCTGCCCGTCCTCGCCAGCCGACCAGGCGGGCTGCCGCCCCATGGCGCTGAGCGTCTGCCGGCTGGCGGCGACCCGCAGCGGGCGGCTGCCGCCAGGCGGTTGCACGGCGATCGACGCGGGATGCTGCGGCATCTCCGCCATTGCCCTGGGCGCACGGCCGACGCCGACACTGTCGAGCAGCGGATCGGCAAGCTGCGGGTCTTCCGCCACCGCGATCAGGTGACCGCCGGCCGCGACCCAGGCAAGCAGGTGACGCAGGCGCTCCGGCGGCAGCAGATGCGCACGCTGACGGTCGAGAAAAACGGTGGCTCCCGCTGGTGGATCGTCGAGCACGCGGGCATCGGACTGCCGCCTCAGTTTGCCGCCCATGCCGGCGGTCAGCCGCTCGAGCGCCAGGTACGGATTGCGCCGTGCCTCGGCGTGCGGCGCCTCGCGCACGGCAACCGGCACGCGCTCGAGATGATCGAGAAGCCAGACGGCAAGCGCGCCCACGGCGAGCAGCACGAGCAGTCCGGCCGCCAGCAATCGCCACCTCATCGCCGCCCACCACTGGCATCGAAATGCCGCTGCCAGGACGCCAGCAGTTGCTCGCCACGTGGCCCAGGCAGCGGCCAGCCGCCATACGCGACGAGGCGCCAGGACTCGACGAGTTCGGCGAAACTTTGCTCGACGGCCGCCGGCACCTGCCCGGCGACGCGGCGCAGACAGTCTCCCTCGGTGTCGCCGGCAGCGAACTCGATCTGCCGCTGCACGATCAGGCTGCGCAGCGCTCCGCGGTAGAGCAGGCTCAGGGCCTCGACGGTCGCGCCACGCGCCAGCGCCGCCGCCGCCGCCGCCGCGACCTCGACGGGCAGCGACGCGGGCCGCAGGTCGACGCCGGCGACGAACTCGGGCAGGCGCTGCGACTGCGTCGCCGGCGATCGCGGCCGATAGCGGACGAGCACCAGGACCAGCGCCGCCAGGGCCAGCCCGGCGAACACCCACAGCAGACCGCGCAGGAACTCGGCCAGGCTCTCGGCGACGATTGCCAGCGTTGCCAGCCAGTCATGCCGCGGCTCGTCAACGGGGCCCTCCTGCCGCCGCCAGTGCCAGCGCCAGTCCTCGCGCAGTTGCCCGAAGACCGGTTCGGCGAGGACGGCATCGACCACTTCGCGCGCCGCCGCCGGCGGCCTGACCGGCGCCACGGCCGCCGCCACGCCCGCACCCCCGGCGCCGACCGTAGCCACCGGCGGTGCAGCGGCCAGCGCCGGCACTGGCGACAGCCAGACGGCACCGGCGGTCAGCGCGACGAGGACGAGCATCGATGGTGCGCCGACACGCTCGGCCGCGAGGCGCTGCGCCAGGCGTCGCAGACCGAGCTCGATGTCCCACCCCTCGAGTTCGCTGCGCCGGTTGAGGTAGAGCGAAAATCCGGAGGCGACATACAGCGGCTCGATGATCGTCTCGGCGAGCATGAAGCCCAGCGTGGCCAGCAGATGACCGAAGCGCGACTCCTCATCGCCGAGCCAGTCCCATGGCGACCAGTGCGGATGCTCGCCCGGCACCAGGGCAAGGAGCACGAAGAGCAGCGACAGCAGCAGGACCGAAGACATGTTGGCGCAGAAAAAGGTCAGCCAGGCGGCATGGCCGTGGCAGCGCCGGCCGAGCAGCGCGAAGCGGGCGCGGGCGGCGGCGCCGCGCTGTTCCTCGAGCTGCCACACCGGCAGCAGCAGCGAGCGCGCCAGGCTGAAGCGGCGCAGGCTGAGTCCGGAGATCAGCCCGGGCGCGCGCAACAGGCGCGGCAGCTGGCGCAGCACGTCACGGACGGTACACGCCTCGCCGAACAGTGAACGGCTGCAGACATGCAGCAGCACGCGGTCGAACAGCGGCTTCAGCCACCACAGCAGCGCGATCACGTATCCCGGCCACGGCCAGAAGGCGAGCAGCAGCAGACCGGCCAGCCAGTAGGTGGCGAACCAGGCGCCGTAGATGCGCACGGCCCACTGGCGCAGCATCGCCTGCCCGAGGTCGATGGCCTCCCAGGCGCTGCGCCGCCGCAGGCGGACCGCGATGTCCTCAAGCCGCACGATTGCGCCCGGCGAGCAGCAGATAGGCCCAGGTCAGCAGCCACAGCACACTGCCGACGGCGACCTTGACCGCGAACGGGACGTCGGGCCGCGGCGACCAGAAGGCTTCGACGAAGGCGGCGAGCAGGGTCAGTGCGGCAGCACCGTAGAGCAGCTTCACCGCGATGCGCGCGTGCTGCCGCAGAGCCGCCAGCCGCGCCTGCCGCCCCGGCGCCAGCAGAGCCATGCCGAGCTTCAGTCCGGCGGCGCCGGCGAGCACGGCACCGGTCAGTTCGAAAGCGCTGTGGCCGGCAACAAAACCCCAGAAGGTCGGCACATGACCGATCTGGGTCAGGTGGCCGGCGATGGCGCCGATGTGCAGGCCGTTGTACACGAGGTAGAAGACCGTCCCCAGACCGAAAGCGAGGCCACCGGCGAAGATCTGGAAGTCGATGCGCACGTTGTTGGCAATGTAGAAGGCCCACATCGCCCACTCGCTGCTTGCCGCCCGCGGCCGTCCGAGGTGCCGTGCCGTCGGCGAATACATGTCCTCGATCTCGCCCACGGTCTCCGCCGACAGCAACAGGAAGGCAGCGTCCGGCCAGGCCTGGATCAGCAGCAGCAGGCCCAGCAGCGGTACCAGCAGGAGCACGGCGGCGGCGAGCACGAGCCGCCACTCGCCGCGCACCAGCGCCGGCAGGTCGCCGCCAAAGAAGCGTCGCCAGGCCTGCCCCTGCGGCTCGCCGGCGCCGTAGATGCGCTGGTGTGCCGCCAGTACGCGGCGGTGCAGGTCCTCCGCCAGTGCCGCCGAGTAGTTGCGGTCGAGCACCAGCGCGAGGTCGTGGCAGAGCCGCCGGAAACGCTGCGGCAGCCCGGCGGCGCCGGCGGCGTCGCCCTCCGGCGCCGCCGGGCGCGGCCCCCGTGCCGGCGCCAGCCAGCGATCCCAGGCTTCCCATTCAGCCGCTCGACGGGCGATGTACTGACGTTCCTTCACGGTCCCTTCCAGACGATGCGGCGGATGATGCGGGATACGCCGACAAAGGGCAAGGGGCGACAGCGGACGGCGGGGCGACGTGTTGCGCGGTCGCCGTCCACCGTGACCCGGCCAGCGCGGCAGCGCACCGCCGTCGGCAGACACGACCCCCTGCGGCAGTGCCCGGCGCCAGCGCCGCCGGCCCCGGGCGGTCGCCTGGCAACGGCATGGTGACGACGCGTCAGAGGTTGTGAATGAATCTACTGCGCGACCGATCTGCGGCGTTGCTCACTCGCTCACTCCTCGCCGATCCATCTGATCTGTCTCGTCCTTCGCTCGCTCGCGCCTGGCATCTCGGCCTGCTCGCGACGATTTCTTCACAACCTCTCAGCCGGCGGTCAGCGTCATCAGGATGTCGGCGTACCAGACGCAGTTGAGGCCGAGTGCCTCGTCGAGCTCGAGGTCGCGCGATCCGACGTCCAGCCGCGCCGAGTGGACGCCAAGCAGCATCCACGGCAGCCGGGTATCCACCGCATCAGCCGCCGGCACGCGCATCACCACCGGTGCGCCGCTGGTGCCGCGATGCGTCCGCGCATCGGTGAGGAAGTAGCCCTCGCCCTTGAAGCGCAGGCCGTAGGACGACGCCAGCACGGCCTGGCGGACGACCGGCATGTGGTGCAGGGTATCGTGGAATCCCAGCGGGAAGCCGACGACGAGTACCGAGCCACCGATCTCGACGCGATCGCCACGGCCCGGCAGGTGTTCCGGCCCGAAGGCGCGGAGCAGCGTGGGTACCGGCAGTGCGCTGCGATCGACCTCGATCACCGCCACGTCGACGTCACCGGCGGAATCCCGTCCCTGTCGCCAGAGACAGCGACCGCCGCGGTAGAGGGGAATCGAGAACTTCCTCGACTCGGCCAGATTGGCCGGGTCGACATGCAGCTCGATCTCGATGCGATCCGGAAAATGGTGGCTCGGCCTGTCGACCAGGACATGCCGGCTGCTGACCAGGAACAGTCGGTCGTTGCGGGCGAAGAAGAAGCCACTGGCGTTGCTCAGTGGCTGCTGTTGGACGAAAGTGGTGATCCGCGTCGCAACAAGCAGGATGGAGTCGATCATCGGGGGACGGGCACGGGAGCGGTCGGAGGGTGAACCTTACCCCCAAACCGGGCCGATGGGCCGATGGGCGAATGCCCGGCCGTGGCGTTCCGCCCGGACACACGCCGCGACCGGGCCCACGGAGCGCAGCCGCATCGCCGTCACCGGTGCAGAAAATGCCTCGCCGCGCGGCCCGCGTTGGACTATCCTGCAACCGTTGCCGGCAAGAGCAGATCCCGCAGGGACCAGCCGCAGCGTCGGTTGCCGGCACGTCCCGATTCGACCAAGGAGAGAAGCGATGAGCAAACAGGCCCTATGTATCGGCATCAACGACTACCCCGGCACGCAGAACGACCTCTCTGGCTGCGTCAACGACGCCAACGACTGGGCTGCCGCACTTGCAGCGCGCGGCTTCAGCGTCGTCAAGCTGCTCGATTCGCAGGCCAGCAAGGCGGCCATGGTCGCCGCCATCAGCGGCCTCGTCGGCCAGGCGGTGAACGGCGACACACTCGTCATCACCTATTCCGGCCATGGCACCTGGGTACCCGACCAGGACGGTGACGAGCCGGATCAGCGTGACGAAGCGCTCTGCCCATGGGATATCGGCCAGGGCAAGGCGCTGCTCGACGACGAACTGCACCTCCTGCTCACGAAGCGCGCCGCCGGCGTCCGCATCATCCTGATGTCGGACAGCTGCCATTCCGGTTCGGTCACCCGTGGCGACAGCTCGGAGCTCGATCCAGGCATGCCGCGGGCCCGCTTCCTGCCGCCGGAAGCATGGCTGCGCGATGTCGGGTTGCCGAGCTCGACGCCGCGCCGACTGGCCGGTGGCATCGCCCGCTCCGGTGGCGACCTGCTGATGGCAGGATGCCTCGACAGCCAGTTCAGCTGGGACACGCGCTTCAACGGACGGCCAAACGGTGCGTTCACCTATTACGCCCTGAAGACCCTGGCGAAGCTCGGCGCCAGTGCGTCCTACGCCCAATGGTTCAAGGCGATCACACCGGCTTATCTGCCGACCAACCAGTTGCCGCAGAACCCGCAGCTGTTCGGCTCGGCAACAGCCCGCAAGTGGAAGGTCTTCAGCTGAGGGTCATGACGGTCGAGATACGCAGGACGGGAACGGCCCGCTGGCGCCCTCAGGCGATCAGCGAGCCGGCGGCCGCGACGCCGGCGAGGTAGTCCGCGTCGCTCTGCAGCGTTGCCCGGTCGATCGCATCGGTCGCCGGCGCCAGGCGCTCGACCCGCCGCGCCCGCTGCGGATCGGCCGGCGGCCGCCATTCGGCGAGCACTTCGCCGACCGCGTCCGGCGAGTTGCAGACCAGCAGCAGGTCGCAACCCGCCTGCCAGGCGGCCCTGCAGCGGCCGACGATGCCACCGGCGAAGCTGGCGCCGGCCATCGACAGGTCATCGCTGAAGATCACCCCGTCGAAAGCCAGTTCGCGACGCAGCATGTCGATCCAGAACGGCGAGAAACCCGCCGGACGGGCGTCGAGCAGCCGATAGATGACGTGTGCCGGCATCACGGCGTCGAGCCGCAGCCGGCGATAGGGCTCGATATCGGGCGCCATCTGCGGCAGCAGGCGCTCGTCCATCGGCAGGTCGACATGCGAATCGGCGGCGACCCAGCCGTGGCCGGGGAAATGCTTGCCACAGGCAGCCATGCCGGCGCGGTGCAGGCCGTCGACCAGCGCCGCGGCGAGTTCGCTGACCGCCCGCGGGTCGCCGTGGAAGGCGCGGTCGCCGATGACCGCGCTGCGCCCCCAGTCGAGGTCGAGAACGGGCGTGAACGACAGGTCGACCCCACAGGCACGCAGCTCGGCAGCCAGCACGTAACCGATGCGCCGCGCCGCCAGCGTCGCCGCCGCCGGCTGCCGCTCCCACAACTCGCCAAGGCGGCGCATCGGCGGCAGGCGGGTGAAGCCGCTGCGACAGCGCTGCACCCTGCCCCCCTCGTGGTCGATGGCGATGAGCAGCGGCGGCGAGCGCAGCGCATGCACTTCGGCGGTGAGCTGCGCCAGTTGCTCCGGCGATTCGTAGTTGCGTGCAAAGAGGATCAGGCCGCCGACCAGCGGGTGCCGCAGGCGCTCTCTTTCCAGCTCTGAGAGGCTGCAGCCGGCAAGGTCGATCATCAGCGGACCGGGTGCAAGCTGGGGAAGGTTGCTCATGACGGTTCCAACGACTGTTCCAGGACGACGAAGGCGACGGCGTAGTCGTTCTCGTCGCTGATCGACAGGTGGGCGACGAGCCGGCGCTGCGCCAGGTGGGCGGCCAGCGGCGGCGCGTAGACGAAGACCGGCCGGCCGCGTGCATCGTGTGTGACGCCGATGTTCGGCAGCGTCGCCGGTGCGACGAGGCCGATGCCGAGCGCCTTGCCGAGCGCTTCCTTGGCGGCGAAGCGCTTGGCGAGAAAGCGCGCCGGATCGCGCACAGCGGCAAACTCGGTGCACTCTTCCGGCGACAGGATGCGGCGCAGCGCACGCTCGCCATGCCGCCGGTGCAGGCTGCCGAGGCGGGCGACGGCGACGATGTCGGTGCCGACACCAGCGATCATCGAACCCGCGCCTGTGCCTCGCGCAGCAGGCGCTTCATCTCGCGCACCGCCTCGCGCAGGCCGACGAAGACCGCGCGGCTGATGATTGCATGGCCGATGTGCAGCTCGCGGATGCCGCGCAACTGCGCGACCGGCTGCACGTTGAAGTAGTTGAGCGCATGGCCGGCGTTGAAGCGCATGCCGTGTTGACGGATGGCCTCGCCGGCGGCACGGATCTGCTCGAGTTCGGCGAGCACCGGCGGGCTCTCCGGATCGCGCCCCTGGGTATAGAAGGCATGCGCGTAGGGGCCGGTGTGAATCTCGCAGACGCGCGCGCCGATGCGCGCCGCCGCTTCGACCTGCGCCAGATCGGCGTTGATGAAGACGCTGCTGACGATGCCGGCGTCAGTGAGCCGGCTCACAACCTGTCGCAGCCGGGCTTCCTGGGCGACCACGTCGAGGCCACCTTCGGTCGTCACCTCGTGCCGCCCCTCGGGCACCAGCATCGCCATCTGCGGCTTGATCCGGCAGGCGATGGCGACCATCTCGTCGGTCGCCGCCATTTCCAGGTTGAGCTTGATCTGCGCCAAAGCGTGCAGCTTCTCGACGTCCGCGTCCTGGATGTGACGGCGGTCCTCGCGCAGATGGATGGTGATGCCGTCGGCGCCGCCGAGGTGGGCTTCGACCGCCGCCCAGACCGGGTCCGGCTCGTAGGTGCAGCGCGCCTGCCGGATCGTCGCCACGTGGTCGATGTTGACGCCAAGTTCGATCATAGTTCCTGTAGCTCCCTGAAAATACGGCGGCTGACGAGGCTCCTGCCGCCGGTGTGGTGCGCGATCAGCGTCCGCATCAGTTGCTTGGCCTCGGCCAGCGAACGCGGATCGGAAAGATCATCGCGTGCCAGATCGAGCAGCGTGCGGCCGCTGAGCGTCAGCGGCGACGCAGCCGGACCGGGCAGGCGCACCGGACCGCGTTCGACCTCGTACACGTAATGGGCGTCGGCCTCGACCGCGGCGCCGGCGACGTCGGCGTCGAGGGTCGGTCCGTAGCCGAGCTCGCGCAGGAGCGCGCGCTCGAAACGGCGCAGGTCGGACTCCTGCTCACCATCGGCAAGGCGACGCAGGGTCGCCGCGTACACCGCGAACAGCTGCGCGTGGGCGTCTGCACGCGGCAGCAGGTGCAGCAGCAGTTCGTTGAGGTAGTAGCCGCAGAACAGCGCCTTGCCCGCCAGCAGCGGTTGCCCGCCCTGCCACTCGGCCCGCATCAGCGTATACACTTCGCCGCGGCCGGCCCAGGCCAGCTCAAGCGGCTGAAAGGCGAGCAGCACCCCGCGCAAGACGGAACGCGGCCGCCGCGCACCGCGTGCCAGCAGGGCAATCCGACCATGATCGCGCGAAAAGACGTCGACGATCAGACTGGTCTCGCTGTACGGGTAGGCATGCAGGACGAAAGCCGGCTGCCCGTCCACCTTGTGCCGCTGGTTCACCCGCCGACTCGTCCGCCAGTCATCGCTCGCCCTGCCGACTGACGGCCAGGACCGCTTCTCTCGCCGCCGACCCCTGCTCTGCGATGGGGTGGAGAGATTCGTCAGTCGCCTGCGCGACCTGCCGATCAATCGTAGCCAAGTGCCCTCAACATGCGCTCATCGTCGGCCCAGCCCGACTTCAGCTTGACGAAGACCTCGAGAAAGACCGGCCCGCCGAACAGCCGCTCCATGTCCTGCCGCGCTTCCGTGGCGATGCGCTTGACCACCTCGCCACCCTTGCCGACGACGATCGGTTTGTGTCCCTCGCGATCGACGAGGATCGCCGCACTGATGCGACGCAGGCCACCATCGACGACGAAGCGCTCGATCTCCACCGCTGCGGCGTACGGCAGCTCGTCACCGATCAGGCGAAACACCTTCTCGCGAATGAACTCGGCTGCCAGGAAGCGCTCGCTGCGATCCGTGAGCTCATCCTCGGCAAACAGCAGGCCCGCGTGCGGCAGATGCTTGCGCGCTTCGGCCAGCAGCAGGTCGAGCTGGTCGCCACGCGTCGCGCTGACCGGAACGATCGCCGCGAACTCTCCTTCGCCCGCCAGGCGGGCGAGGAACGGCAACAGCTGGCCCCGGTCGGGCAGCTGGTCGATCTTGCTGACGACGATGATCAGCGGCCGGTCGGCCGGCACCAATTGGCGGACCTGACGATCGCGCGCGTCGAGACGGCCAGCCTCGACGACCAGGAAGACGACGTCGACCTCGGCCAGCGCCTGCCGCACGCCCCGGTTCATCGCGCGATTGAGGGCGTTGCCATGGCGCGTCTGGAAGCCCGGCGTGTCGACAAAGACGTACTGCGCATCGGCCCGGGTGAGGACGCCGACGATGCGGTGCCGAGTCGTCTGCGCGCGGCGCGAAACGATGCTCAGCTTTTCGCCAACGAGTGCATTGAGCAGCGTGGACTTGCCGACGTTCGGCCGACCGACGATGGCGATCTGCCCCGAGCAGCGCTCGCTCATCGCTTGTCCACCACGGCCAACGCCGCCAGCGCCCGCTCGGCGGCCATCTGCTCGGCGGCCCGGCGGCTGCTGCCGCGACCCTCGGTGTGGATGCCGAGGCTGTCGATGACACAGCCGACGCGAAACTGCTGTGCGTGTGCCTCGCCCTCGGTCCCGGCGAGCCGGTACTGCGGCAGGGCCAGCCTGATCCCCTGCAGGTGTTCCTGCAGGCGCGTCTTGGCGTCCTTGCCTCCCTGCCCGGGTGTCAACCGGCCGAGCAGAGGTGCATAGCGGTGGACGATGAGCGCGCTCGCCGCATCGAAGCCGGCGTCGAGCCAGAGCGCGCCGAACAGCGCCTCGAGGGCATCGGCGAGAATCGACGGCCGCTGCTGCCCGCCGCTCTTCTGCTCCCCTTCACCGAGGCGCAGGCAATCGCCGAGCGACAGGGCCACAGCCTGTTGGTGCAGGCTGTCCTGGCGCACCAGGCTGGCACGCAGGCGCGACAGATCGCCTTCGGGCAAATCCGGAAAGCGGTCGAACAGGCTGCGGGCAATCACCGCATTGAGAATCGCGTCACCCAGGAACTCGAGCCGTTCGTTGTGTGGTGAACAGTAGCTGCGATGGGTCAGCGCAGTTTGCAGCAGCGCCTGATCCCTGAAGACGTAGCCGAGTGCCCGCTGCAGCCGGGCGACGGTCATGGGCCGTAACCGCGGCCCGAGGTCGAGTTGCGGAACTCGAGCAGCAGGCTGACGTTGCCGGCGAGATGGACGCGCCGGTTGTAGGCGAAAGCGATCACCACCTGATTGTCTTCCTTGAAGATGTCGAGATCCGCCGGCCCGATCGTCTTGATGTGCTCGACCTCGGCGTACTTGCTGAAAGCCTGGCGAACCTCGGGAACGGTCTTGCCCGCAGACTCGGAAGCGACCGCCCGCACGATCCTCTTGATCTTGAAGTAGTCGATGACTTCGGGCAGGACGCGGATGCCGACGATGGCGACGAGCGAGATCACCACGCCCCAGAGAATCAGGGCCGAGAGCGCCAGACCGCGCTGACGATTCAGATTCATCAACCGAGCTCCTTACTTGAACGAGCCAATCCGCGACAGGTCACTGAAGTTCAACCAGATGAAGAAAGCCTTGCCGACGATGTTCTGCTCCGGCACGAAGCCCCAGAAGCGGCTGTCCTTGCTGTTGTCGCGGTTGTCGCCCATGACGAAATAGTGTCCTGGCGGCACCTTGCAGACGACACCGGCACTATTGTAGGAACAATCCTCGCGGTTGGGAAACGGAGAAGGCCCCGGAATGTAAGGTGGCGCATCCACGTCGTTGAGTGTGCGGTACTCGGCGGCGTCGATCTTCTCGACGAACTGGCGCGAGTAATACAGCCGCTCGGCGTGCAGGTAGTCGTCGACGCGCTGCGTCGCCACCGCCTGTCCGTTGACCGTCAGCCGCTTGTTCTGGTAGGCGACGGTGTCGCCCGGCAGCCCGACGACCCGCTTGATGTAGTCGAGCGAGGGATCCTCCGGATAGCGGAAGACCATCACGTCGCCACGCTGCGGGCTGTTGATGTCGATGATCTTCCGGTTCGCCACCGGCAGGCGGATGCCATAGGTGTACTTGTTGACCAGGATGAAATCGCCGACCTGCAGGGTCGGAATCATCGAACCCGAGGGAATCTTGAACGGTTCGACGATGAAGGAACGCAGAACGAAGACGACCAGGATCACCGGGAAGAAGCTCGCCCCATACTCCACCCACCACGGATCCTTGGCGTCCGCCGGACGTCGCTTGCGCAGAACCAGGGTATCGAGCAGCCAGACGGCGCCGGTGAGCAGCAGCAGGATCAACAGGATCAACGCAAAATTCACTCGCCCACTCCTCTACTTGCCGACCCGCAATACGGCGAGGAAGGCTTCCTGCGGAATCTCGACCGAGCCCACCTGCTTCATTCGTTTCTTGCCCGCCTTCTGCTTCTCGAGCAGCTTCTTCTTGCGCGTGATGTCGCCACCGTAGCACTTGGCGAGGACGTCCTTGCGCATCGCCTTGACGTTCTCGCGGGCGATGATGTTGGCGCCGATCGCCGCCTGGATCGCCACATCGTACATCTGGCGCGGGATCAATTCGCGCATCTTGGCCGCCAGCTCGCGCCCGCGATAGACCGAGTTCGCGCGGTGCAGGATGATCGACAGGGCATCGACCCGCTCGCCGTTGATCAGCACGTCGAGCTTGACGACATCGGCGGCGCGATACTCCTTGAACTCGTAGTCGAGCGAGGCATAGCCGCGCGAGACCGACTTCAGCCGGTCGAAGAAGTCCATCACCACCTCCGCCATCGGCATCTCGTAGACCAGTTGCACCTGCCGACCGTGGTAGTGCATGTCGATCTGGTTGCCCCGCTTCTGGTTGCACAGGGTGATGACGTTGCCGAGATAATCCTGCGGCACGAAGACCGTGGTGGTGATGATCGGCTCGCGGATTTCCTCGATCTTGCCCGGATCCGGCAGCTTGGCGGGGTTCTCGACGAAAATCACGCGGCCGTCGCGCAGGACGACCTCGTACACCACCGTCGGCGCGGTGGTGATCAGATCCTGGTCGAACTCGCGCTCCAGCCTTTCCTGGACGATTTCCATGTGCAGCAGGCCGAGGAAGCCGCAGCGAAAACCGAAGCCGAGCGCTTGCGACACCTCCGGCTCGTAGCGCAGCGAGGCGTCATTGAGCTTCAGTTTCTCCAGCGACTCGCGCAGCGCGTCGTACTGGTTCGACTCGACCGGATAGAGCCCCGCGAAGACCTGCGACTTGATCTCCTTGAAACCGGGCAGCGCCGCGCTGGCCGGCCTGTCGACCAGGGTCAGCGTATCGCCGACCTTCGCCGCCTGCAGTTCCTTGATGCCCGAGATGACGTAGCCGACCTCACCCGCACGCAGCACTTCGCGCGCCACCGCCTTCGGCGTGAACACGCCGACCTGCTCGCAGAGGTGGGTCGAGCCGGTCGCCATCAGGCGAATGCGGTCCTTGCTGCGCAGGCTGCCATCGACGACCCGCACCAGCATGACGACGCCGACGTAGTTGTCGAACCAGGCATCGACCAGCAAAGCCTTCAGCGGCGCCTCGGGATCTCCCTTGGGTGCCGGAATGCGTTCGATGATCGCCTCGAGGACATCCTCGACGCCAAGTCCCGTCTTCGCCGAGGCGAGGATCGCCTGCGAGGCATCGAGCCCGATGACGTCCTCGATCTCCTGCCGCGCCTTGTCCGGCATCGCCGACGGCAGATCGACCTTGTTCAGGACCGGCACGACGTCGACACCGAGCTCGATCGCCGTGTAGCAGTTGGCGACAGTCTGCGCCTCGACGCCCTGCGAGGCATCGACGACGAGCAGCGCGCCTTCGCAGGCCGACAGCGAACGCGACACCTCATACGAGAAATCGACATGTCCGGGTGTGTCGATCAGGTTCAGGTTGTACACCTCGCCACTGCGCGAGCGATACTGCAGCGAAGCGGTCTGCGCCTTGATGGTGATGCCGCGCTCGCGCTCGATGTCCATCGAGTCCAGCACCTGCGCCTCCATCTCGCGATCCGAGAGGCCACCGCAGAGGTGGATGATGCGATCGGCGAGTGTCGACTTGCCGTGATCGATGTGCGCGATGATGGAAAAGTTACGAATGTGCTGCATCTGCATTAGGCTTGCATCAAGCGATCCCGAACGACCTCGTTAGATTTTCCGTTCCCTGCCCTGCAGACCTTGCTGCCGGTTTCCTGCACGCATGGCACGCTGCCCCCCGCTGACGGCGGCACCAGCTCCCGCAAAGCGACCGGCGATGGCTTTCGGAAACTCGCGGCATCCAACCTGACACCCGCCGGGCATACTGGCGGTGGCTCGTTGCGGCAGCGGCCGGCGGCGGCATGAGGCCGGCGAACAGCGGCAAGCCGGCTCCGGCAGCGAGCCGGCTGCCGGGTGGCCGCGGATTATACCTTGAAGTCGCCCGTCTGCGCGGCACGCCGTGCTGGTGCGCTGGTGCCTTGGTGCTGCCGCCGGTCGGCAACCGGGTCAGCGCTGCCAGCGCTCGGGCAGAACCGGCAGGCGTTGCGAGCAATCAACCACGCGCCGCGTCAAAGATAGCGCGCGGCATCGGCAAGATTGATCTGCTGCGCTGCCGGCAGCTCGCTGCGTGCAACCCGGGCGATGATGAAGGCGCGGCGAATCGGCGGCGTTCCGCGCAGGGTGGCAACGGCGAAATCGACTTCTACCGCCGCCTCGCCGCTGCTCTGCCCGACCACGACATTCATCGGGCTGAGCCATAACCGTTTCGGCTCGATCGCCACGCAATCCTGCGGTCGCGACAGAACCTTCTGCAAGCATTCGAGTTCGCTCTCCAGGATCGCCTCCCCGCCGCCGAGCGCCTGCAGTTGCTGCTCGTTCGCCAGCAATTCCGATTCCAGGCGCGCCTGCTCGGCCGGCGCCGCTGGCCCCTCGCCGAACATCGATCCGAGGCCGGGCCCGTGTTGTTGCAGCAGGCGCAGGCGGGCCCGCAGCAGTGAGCGGCTGCCCTGCAGTTCCAGCCGCTCGCTGCGCTCTTCGCCGATCTCGGCCAGGGCGCGGCCGACCAGGTACTCGAACAACTGGACACCGATGGCTCGGCGCAGCAAGCCTTCGTCCCGCTCGCAGATGCGCGTCCGGTGATCGCTGAAGCTGACGCTCGTCTGCGCGACGTCGCGCTGCACGATGTCGCCGCGCAGCGCCATGCCGAACACCCGCTGCTCGGCGAAAGCCATGCCGAGAACGAGGTACGCCGCGTCGACTTCGGCAAAGCGCTCGAAGAGCGCGCGCACATCGTCGGCACGGGCAAGGACCCGCGCCACATCCGCCGGGGAGACGAACAACGCGCGCAACACGGGATCGGCAGACCATGCCGACTGCGAGAGTGGTCGCGCCGCCGGCAGTGCCGGGATCTGGGTGCGCAGGAAGGCGATCATCGCCTCGACTGCCGGCGCCAGGCGCTTGTGGTGATCGGGCAGCAGCTTCAGGCGCGGGTTGGTGAGTTCGATCGCCTTGTCCACCGCCCAACGCACCGTTTCGTCTGACACCCGTTCCGCGTCAAACTGCGCCGTCCGGCTCCTGAACCAGTTGAGAATTCCCATCTCCGCCTCCGTCAAAGCCTGGAGCTTGCCTGCATGTCAGCGGCGAAGGCTGCCACCAGCCGGCGGCACGCGCCGGCAGGGGTCTTCGTCGCCTGCTTACTTCTTCTGCGGCTGCGACTTGCCCGCCTGCACCCCCTGCTGGTAAGCGCGTTGCTCCTTCTGCTTCTGCTGGTCGTAGAGGTAGCCGCCGGCAGCGCCGATCGCCGCGCCACCCGCAGCCCAACCCCAGTCACCGGTGACCGCACCCACCGCAGCACCAACGCCGGTGCCGATCGCCGCCCCGCTGAGGGTGCGCTGCTCGGTCGTGCTCATGCCGGCGCAACCTGCCAACAGCAGTGCGCACGCCATCGTCTGTACGACTGCCCGTCTTCCGTTCATCGCGATGATTCCTCGAGTTCGTTGCGGATACCGTCGGCAGCGGCGGAAACGCCGCCGCCAACCCAACACAGACACCGTCCATACACTCTACCCGCGAGCCGGTCCTCATGCAACAGCGGCGCCGCGACTGGAACGTCGGCGCTTGCGCTACAATGCTTGCACGGTACAGAGGGTATCCCGAGCGGTGCAGAAGCCAGTGCCGCCCCCGGTGGCACCGGCGCGGCGGCCGCAGGCAAGCTCCAGGAATGCCGCACAACGTGCCGGCATCGCAACCCAACATCCACCGCGGACAACAGACCATGACCCAGTTGAACCCGACAGAAGAGTTCTTTCGTGACCTCGCCGAGAAGGTGAAGGGCCCCGGCGGCGCGCTCGAGGGCAAGAAGGCTCTGGTGATCGGCATCGCCAACGACCAGTCGATCGCCTATGGCTGCGCGCTCGCGTTCCGTGCGATGGGCGCGAGCGTCGCAATGACCTACGTCAGTGAAAAGAGCAAGCAGTACACGCAGGCACTCGCCAACCACCTCGGCGTGGACCCGGCGCTCTATCTCCCCTGCGACGTCCGCATCCCCGGACAGCTCGAGGCGGTTTTCGAAGCCATCGAGAAGACCTGGGGCCAGCTCGACATCGGCCTGCACTCGATCGCCTTCGCACCGCGCGAGGACCTGCACGGCCGCGTCACCGATTGTTCGCGTGACGGCTTCCTGATGGCGATGGACATCTCCTGCCACTCGTTCATCCGCATGGCGAAGCTCGCCGAACCGCTGATGAAGGACGGCGGCGCATTGTTCACGATGAGCTACTACGGCGCCGAAAAGGTGGTCGATCGCTACAACCTGATGGGTCCGGTGAAGGCAGCGCTCGAAGCATCAGCCCGCTACCTCGCGGCCGAACTGGGACCGAAGGGCATTCGCGTGCACCCGATCTCGCCGGGGCCGATCAGGACTCGCGCCGCCAGCGGCATCGACCGTTTCGACGAACTGATGGAGATCGCCGCGACGCGCGCCCCGAGTCGGATGCTCGTCAGCATCGAGGATGTCGGACTGGCAACCGCTTTCCTCGCCTCCGACTATGCACGGCTGATCACCGGCGAAACCATGCACATCGACGGTGGTTACCACGTCATCGGCTGAGGCGTCGAGCCTCACTGGTGCCACCGCTCTCGCCGCCGGCCCGGGTCGCCGCCGGTGGGCGCGGACCGTCCCCTTGCCCGCCCGGCGTCGTGGCACGACGACCGGGTAGCGGCAACCCGCCGCCGGCCGCAAAGAGACTCCGCGAGTGACCAGTCCGACGTCCACCATGCCCGCCAGCGCGGTTGCCGACTCGGGCGACATCCTGATCGATGCGCTGCTCGGCGGGATGAAATGGGGGAACGCCGGCGCAGGCGTTGGTGCGACGGTCGGATACAGCTTCCCTGGCGCCAGCGGGACCGCCGTCTGGGCAGCGCCGGCGGCCTACGGATCGCCGCAGAATGAACCCGCCACCGCCTCGGCCCTCAGTCCGGCGAACCAGGCTGCGGCACGCCTGGCGATGCAGGCGTGGGCGAACCTCGCCAACCTGAGCCTCGTCGAAGTCAGCGAGACCGCGACGGTAGTCGGCGACATCCGTCTCGCGCACACGGCCGATCCCGCCATCGCGCCCTATTGGGGGTGGTCGCTGTATCCGAACGATTACTGGCCGGCTGGCGGTGACATCTGGATCAATGGGTCTCAAGCCACCACGGACTGGTCGCCCGGCACGAATGATTTTTCGTCGCTGCTGCACGAGATCGGCCATAGCCTCGGTCTCAAGCATCCTTTCGACGACCAGCCGGTCCTGCCGGCGAGCCTGGACAACGAGCAGTACACGCTGATGGCCTACGAAAGCCATCCCCACGGTCTGTTTCGCGATGTCGTCGATCATGGTGGCGGGTCCTATTCCTGGACCTACTTCACCGTCACGCCGCAAACGCCGATGCTCTACGACATCGCCGCCATCCAGTATGTCTACGGCGCGAATACGGCGTACCGCACCGGCGACGACCTCTATGGCTTCGACCCCGAGTCGCCCTTCTTCATGACGATCTGGGACGCGGGCGGGATCGACACCGTGTCGGTGGCCAATTTCTCGCGCGCCTGCACGGTCGACCTGCGCGCCGGCCGTTTCTCGAGCATCGCCATCGAGTCCGACCCACTGCCAACCGGAGCATCGGGACCCGTGGCCACCTACGACGGGACCGACAACCTGGCGATCGCCTTCGGCGTCATCATCGAGAACGCCACCGGTGGTTCCGGCGGTGACCGGCTCATCGGCAATTCGGCGGCCAACGTCCTCGATGGGGGCGACGGCAACGATACCCTCGACGGAGCCGAAGGCGGCGACACCTTGAAAGGCGGCGCCGGCATCGATACCGCCAGCTACCTCTACGGCGCCAGCAGCGGCATCACCGTCAGCCTCGCCGTCGCCGGAGCACAGGCGACCGGCGGCTCCGGCAGCGATACCCTGGTG
>WBZM01000970.1_pt1 | contig 32539 bp, 35 predicted proteins | sample 5204271 | NCBI WGS metagenome assembly WBZM01 (sample SAMN12344346, study PRJNA552823) | activated sludge metagenome | biome: Activated sludge suspended growth; feature: Nitrification reactor; material: Wastewater; isolation source: activated sludge from nitrification reactor of wastewater... | reverse complement strand
CATCAAGCTCAACTGGCAGTTCTCGATTGCGGTGTGCCGTCAGAAGCTGAATTCGCGATATTCGGTTGTTAACGAGGCTAATTCCAAGTTCATGGAAGTGCCGATTGTTTAAGTTACAGAGTACTAATTCGTAATTCTATAACGCTCCCGCCTCTGCCCGCGCCACCGCCACCAGCAGCGCCCCCGCCTTGTTGACGCTCTCCTGGTACTCGGCTGCCGGGTCGCTGTCGGCGACGATGCCGCCGCCAGCCTGGACGTAGACGCGGTCGCCCTGCATCACCATCGTGCGGATGGCGATGCAGGTGTCCATGCTGCCATCGTAGCTAAAGTAGCCAACCGCGCCGGCATAGAGGCCACGCCGCTGTCCTTCCAGCGCCTCGATGATCTCCATCGCCCGCACTTTGGGCGCGCCGCTGACTGTGCCGGCCGGGAAAGTGGCCCGCATCAGGTCATAGGCGTCCATGCCCGGCCGCACCCGCCCCTCGACATGGCTGACGATGTGCATCACGTGACTATAGCGCTCAATGGTCATCAGGTCGCGGACGCGCACCGAGCCATACTGGCACACCCGGCCGATGTCGTTGCGCCCCAGGTCAACCAGCATGACGTGTTCGGCGCGCTCCTTGGGGTCGGCCAACAGTTCGGCGGCCAGCGCCTCGTCCTCGGCATGGTTGGCCCCGCGACGGCGCGTGCCGGCGATGGGCCGCACCGTGGCCACACCGTCCTCCAGCCGGACGTGCATCTCCGGCGACGCGCCGATGACCTGCAAGTCGAGCGGCGCGAAGTTGAAGTAGAACATGTAAGGCGACGGGTTCAGCATCCGCAGGGCGCGATAGACGGCGAACGGGTGGGCGCTGGTGCGGCGGCTGAAGCGCTGGCTGAGAACCACCTGGAAGATGTCGCCGGCGGCGATGTACTCCTTGGCCTGCAGCACCATGGCCTCGTGCTGTTCGCGGGTCATGTTGGCTTCCAGCGCCTGGCCGTTGCCGTGGGTCGCGCCCCAGCGGCGGCTGGGTACGGCCGGCAGCGGCCGCAGCAGCTTCTCCGCCAGCCGGTCGATGCGGCGCAGCGCGTCCACGTAGGCGGCTTCCACGTCGGCTCCGTCGGCGATGTGGGCATTGGCCAGCAGCACCAACCGGTGGCGGGCGTGGTCGAAGACGACCAGTGTGTCCACCAGCAGGAAAATGGCGTCGGGCAGGTCAAGGCCGGGCGCGGCCGTCTCCGGCAGGCGCTCGAAGAAGCGCACCACGTCGTAGCCCATGTAGCCGACTGCGCCGCCGCTGAGCCGGGGCAGGCCGGGCACGGGCGCGGGCCGGTAGCGGGCCAGCGCATCACGCACGGCATCGAGGATGTCGGCCGGGCGGCCGGTGGCCGGCGCGTCTGTGTCCGCGTCGGCGGCGGCCATGCCACTCCAGGTCACTGTCTGCCCACGCAGCTCGACCCGGCGGTGCAGGCCGACACCGACAAAGGAGTAGCGGCCGACCTGCTCGCCCCCCTCAACCGACTCCAGCAGGAATGACGCCCCCGGCTCCTCCATCAGCTTCAGGTAGACGGAGACAGGCGTTTCCAGGTCGGCGGCGAACTCGCGCGTGACGGGAATCAGGTTGGACGGGCCGCGCGCCAGGGCACGGAACGTGTCCAGGGTCGGCTGCAAGGTCTCGGCTGTCGAATCGAATGTGACCATAGTTCTCCCTACTGTAGGGCGATTTGGCAAATCGCCCTCTTTTCCGTCCGGCGAGTTGCCAACTCGCCCTACACGGGGGGCGAGTTGCCAACGCACCCTACACCATCGGCAAGTGCTGCAACGCCTCTTCCACCGCCTCGACCGGGTACTCGTAATCTTCCAACTGTCCCTTCAGGTAGCTGTCGTAGGCAGTCATGTCAAAGTGGCCGTGGCCGCTGAGGTTGAAGGCAATGACCTTCTTCTCGCCGGCGGCCTTGCAGCGCAGCGCCTCCTCGATGGCCACGGCGATGGCGTGGGTCGATTCGGGCGCGGGGATGATGCCCTCAGCGCGCAAGAAGGCCAGGCCGGCCTTGAAGGTGTCCAGTTGTCTGACCGCCCGCGCCTCGATATGGCCGCCGTCGAGCAGGGCGCTGACCTGCGGAGACATGCCGTGGTAGCGCAGGCCGCCGGCGTGGATGCCCGGCGGGATGAAAGTGTGGCCGAGGGTGTACATCTTGACGATGGGAGCCATCTGGGCCGTGTCGCCGTAGTCGAATGTGTAGCGCCCTTTGGTCAGGCTGGGCGAGGCCGTCGGCTCGGCGGCGATGACGCGCGTCGTCTTGCCCGCGGTCAGGTTCTTGTGGATGAACGGGAAGGTGAAGCCGGCGAAGTTCGACCCGCCGCCGGTGCAGCCGATGAGCACGTCGGGGTATTCGCCGGCCATCTCGAATTGCTCCAGCGCCTCCAGACCGATGACCGTCTGGTGCAGCAGCACGTGGTTGAGCACCGAGCCGAGGCTGTATTTCTTGGCCCCGCCCGATGTGGCCGCCGACTCAACCGCCTCGGAAATGGCAATGCCCAGCGAGCCGGGCGCGTCGGGGTTGCCGGCCAGCAGGGCGCGGCCGTAGTTGGTATTGGCGCTGGGGCTGGCGAAGACACGCGCGCCGTAGCTCTCCATGATTACCCGGCGGTAGGGCTTCTGGTGGAACGACTCCTTGACCATGTAGACTTCCAGGTCCATGCCGAAGAAGTCGCAGGCCATGGCCAGGGCAGAACCCCACTGGCCCGCGCCCGTTTCCGTGGTCAGCGCCTTTGTGCCCTCCTGCTTGTTATAGAACGCCTGCGGCACAGCCGTGTTGGGCTTATGGCTGCCGACCGGACTGACGCCCTCGTACTTGAAGTAAATGTGGGCCGGCGTGTCGAGCGCCCGTTCCAGCCGCGCCGCGCGCAGGAAGGGCGTCGGCCGCCACATGCGGTAGACATCGCGCACCGGCTCCGGGATTTCGATGTAGCGCTCGGTGCTGATCTCTTGCAGGATCAGGCCCAGAGGGAAGAGGACGCTCAGGAAGTCGGGCGTCACCGGTTCCAGGGTGCCGGGATGTAACACGGGGGCCGGCGGCGTGGGCAGGTCAGCGTTGATGTTGTACCACGCCCGTGGCAACCGGCTGTCGTCCAGAATGAATTTCGTCCGCTCGGTCATGACTCACTCCTTTTCGCTAATGATTGCAATCGATTTCGACCCGCCAACCGCTACCAGAAGCGGGGCCGGCGGCCGTCTGTCCGTCGCCAAAAACAAAAACGCCCTCGTCCTGTCTCAGGACGAGAGCGTCAAACTCCCGTGGTGCCACCCTGCTTAAGCCGCATCGCGGCTTCACTTTTGTCGGCCCGCTTCGTCAGTAGGCCTCGGCTGTTCTAACGGTAGCCACTCCGGCCGAGGCTACTGGGTAGCACAGACTGACAGTCTGTGCTACGGGTTTTCGCCCCGGCGACTCCTCAGTCCATTCACCCGCCGCGCTGACGCCGGTCTTGCAGCAGTTGACCGGCTCTCTGCGGACCCGCTCTGCGGGGTACTCGTCCGAATCGACGTCGTTGGTTATTAGAATGTGAGCGACAGTCTAGCATGGGGGTCAGTAGGTGTCAAGAGTAGATCGCCCAGGCAATTGGCCGGCCCCTGTCTGCGCACTGACGCCCTCGAACCCTCAAGCGCAGCCGCAATTGGGCTGCAATCCGGGCAACAGTCCCTCGCTACCGTCGCGCCGCGGCCTGGTCCAGCGGATAGTCCTTGACATCTTCCTCGGCGGCCGAAGCCACGCCACTGCCAGGGCGCTCTAGCACGCTGAACGAGCCGTCCGTTTCCAAGATGACCGCCTCCACCCGATCCAGCTCGGCCATGCCGTTCCCGCGAATGGCGGCGCGCACCTCTTCGGTCGTAACGCGCTGCCGCTTCAGGTTACCAGTGAGCATCTCGCCTCGATAGAACAACAGCGTTGGCTCACTCTTAACGAGCCGGCGGACGCGGTCCGAGCGGACTGACAACCAGGTAATGACGAATTGCAAGCCGATCAGCAGCCCCAGGGCGGTCACTCCTTCGACCAGGGTCACATCCTCCGACAGCAGTACCGTCGCCAGGGTGCTGCCCAACGCGACCGTGACGACCAGGTCGAAGGCGTTCATCTTGGTCAGCGTTCGCTTTCCGGAGACGCGCAACAGGGAGAGGAGGCCGAGATAGGCGAGGGTACCGACAATTATCACGCGAATCACGTCTGACCAATTCTCGAAGAACCAGGAACTCATAGCACCTCCTTGCCCATCGCTTGCCGCCATTGCAGGCGATCCGGGTCGCTCGCGGTTGTGGTCCTTGCAGACCGTTCAAACGAGATAACAGCGTTGCCCGGCCGTCTTGGCCCGTCCACGCTGCGCACGAATGTCCGCACCCTAATCGGGCCATCTGCCGTTGCGGCCGACACGCCTGCCGAGCATACTATAGCCGAAGAGTACCCGGCCCACGAACAAGCGGCCATGAAGGGCTATTCCAAAGTCGCCTAGCGACCATTGACCTGTCAGGTCGGCGCGCCTGGTGTGACTTTGGCAAAGCCCTGAGCGGCCAGGAAGCGAAGCTCTTGTAGCTGGCTGACCGGCCGATGCCCACCATCTTCATCGCCCATACGCGGCGCGGCGCTACCCCCTCTGGCAAGTGGACGCTCTCTACAAGCTGCTCCACCAGGCCGCCACGCCCTGGGAAGCCAAAACGTACCTCCGGTCTATTGAGCTTCTCTGAGAGCGTTGAGTACAATCCCCTTGCGCGTCACTCTACCGACACTTCGCTCCCTTCCGCGCAAACCTTGCCCTCTTGGCGAGTCCCAACATCTTTTCCGGCCACAAGCACCTGACAGTGTGGCCGACGCATGATTCAAGGAGAAGCAGAAATGAGACGTGAGAATCTCGTCGCCGCCATCGCCGCTATCGTCGGCGTGGTGGCTGTTGCTTTAGGCGCCTTTGGCCTATACCGCGCGACGACGACGCAGCGCGACCTGGTCGCCATGCAGGCGACGACCGAGGCGTCATCGGCCCAAACCCAGGTCCTTCTAGACCGCATGGGCGTGGCCCCGCTGCAACCGGCTATGCCGACTGACGCGCCCAACGTAGCCAAGGATCCATCCGACCTGCCCCCGCCCATCAACCGCACCGAGCCGACCACCGTCCAGGTGACCTTGACGGCCGAAGAGGTGACCGCCGAGTTGGCCGACGGCACAACTTACAGCTTCTGGACGTTCGACGGCACGGTCCCCGGCCCGATGGTTCGCGTCATGGAAGGCGACACGGTTGAGTTCACCATCGTCAACGACGGCAACAACAAAAACGGCCACAACATCGACTTCCACGCGGTCAACGGCCCTGGCGGCGGCGCGGAAGTAACCAACGTCGCCCCCGGCGAGTCAAAGACGTTCACCTGGAAGGCGCTCCACGCCGGCGCTTTTATCTATCACTGCGCCTTCCCGCCGCCCATGCACCACATCGCCCAGGGCATGTACGGGGCCATCGTCGTCGAGCCGGTCGGCGGGCTGCCGCCGGTTGACCGCGAGTTCTACATCATGCAGGGCGAGTGGTACACTTCCGGCCGCTTCGGCAACCAGGGCCACCAGACCTTCAACCAGGACAAGGCCCTGGCCGAGTTGCCGGAGTACTACACCTTCAACGGCCACGTCAACGCCCTGACCACGCTCTACCCGCTGCAGGCCAAGGTGGGCGAGACAGTGCGCATCTTCTTCGGCGTCGGCGGGCCGAACAAAGGCTCTAACTTCCACATCATCGGCGAGATATTCGACCGTGTCTATTCCGGCTCACCCGATACCTTTACGGCCAATGAAGAAGTTTGGTATGTGCCGCCCGGCTCGGTGTCCACGTTCGAGCTGACCCTTGACCTGCCGGGATCGTACACGCTGGTGGACCACGCCCTCTACCGGGTGCAGAAAGGCGCGGCCGGTCTCTTGCAGGTGAGCGGTGACTGGAACCCGGACATCTATATGCCGGAAGCCGGCAGCGCCACTCCCTGATCATGGGGACAGTCGGTTTGCCCCTCTATCGACGATAAGTGGCCGGCGACTATCGCTCCAGCCGCTACTGGGACACGGTCGCGGCCACCTTCGACGACGAACCGGACCACGGTCTACGCGATCCGGCCGTGCGCAGCGCCTGGCGGGAACACCTCCAGCGTTGGCTACCGCACGGCCGGCGTTCCATCCTCGACGCCGGCTGTGGCACAGGCTCCCTGGCCGTGCTGTTGGCCCAGCTTGGTCATCAGGTCACCGGGGTAGACCGGTCGGCGGCGATGATCGCGCGGGCGGGCGACAAGGCCGCGGATGCCGGTGTGCCGGCCCGCTGGCTGATCATGGACGCCGCTATTCCCGGATTTGGGCCGCAGTCGTTCGATGCCATCCTGTGCCGTCACCTGCTGTGGGCCTTAGCCGACCCGGCGCGAGTGCTGCAACAATGGGTCAGGCTGCTGAGGCCCGGCGGTCGTCTCATCCTCGTCGAAGGTTATTGGCACACGGGTGGCGGGTTGCGGGCCGCCACGCTGGCCGAGATAATGCCGGCGGATCTGATCGATGTTCAGAGCCATGATCTCAGCGCGCAACCGCTCCTGTGGGGTGGCGGGGTGACGGATGAACGCTATGTCGTCATCGCCCGCCGGGGAGCATGAACCAGCACCACGCGCACGCCTTGCCGCCCGACGCGCGCCAGGACAACGGTGTGGGTATCCCGCTGATAGCCATGCGTGAGCCGGAGAAAGCCCGCGGCCGCGCGCCGGTCAACTAGCCGGAAACAAAAAGGGCGGAGCCGTGGCCGGCTCCGCCCTATGGTCCTACTGGACCTGCTTCTTCAAGACAGGCAATCCGTTCTTTGACTCGGCTACTTGGTAACCAGCCGGTACTGCGTCCAGAACACCCTGGCCCGCTTCTTTGGCGAAGAAGTAGAGTGTCTGCGTCCGGCCGCCCTTCAGTTCCACCTGACGCGAATGTAGAATGTAAGTCTTGCCTTTGCTATTTGTAAACTCGTATGCCATATTGGCTACTCCTCTCTGGATTTGCTAGCACGCATGAGGTTAAGCACACGTGTTCTACGAAAAATACCATAAGTTCGCTCTTAGGGGCACCTTTCTGAGAACTTCTTAAGCAGAGAGCCGTCCGGCAGGAGGGGGTTGCCGCCGGAAGCGGGGGACGCCAGGGACGGCCGGCTAAGGGAGGGTCGGCGGACAATGGACGCGGAACCAGGTCGCAATGGTCGCCGGGGACAGGCGGTCGCGCAGAACCGAAATAGTGAAACGTTCCAGCTCGCCACTGCCGGCCGTCAGCTCGTGATGATTGCGTTGCAGGAACAGCGCCGCGGCGACAACGGCCGTGCGTTCGTTGCCGTCGATGAAGGGGTGGTTGAAGAGCAGCGAATGCATCAGCGCCGCGGCCTTGTCCGGCAGCGTCGGGTATAGATCGTCGCCGTCGAACGTGGCCTGCGGCCGGGCCACGGCCGATTGCAGCAGCGCCATGTCGCGGACGTCGTGCTCGCCGCCGGTGGCGGTGATAAGCCGGGCGTGGATGAAGAGTACCTGCTGCGGGCTGAGGTAGTGGGTCACCGGGCCAGTGCTTCCAGAGCCGGGCGGTAGCGACGGATGAACTGGTCAACTTGTAGCGCCAGCTCGGCGTCGATGCCGGCCAGGCCAAGGGCCATCGGCAGCAGCAGGACGCGCCGCCCGGCGCGGTCAAGCTCCACGGCCACCTCGCCGCCCTCGTGGAGGCCCAACAAGGCCACGGCCTCGCCGGGCAGCGTCACCAGCCAGTCGTCGCCCACATGGGACACGTTCGTTACCACTGCAATACTCCCTGCGGCCTGCGTTCGACGAGATCGGCGCGGCCAGTATCAGGCCGCTTGTTGCGGCGATGGAATAGCTCAGGAAGACGCTGTGTGTCTATCTCAGGCAGCGAGCGCTTTCCGTTTGCGGCGACGCTGGAGGTAAACAACGACGGCAATGCTCAGGACTAAGCTGAGCAGCGGGCCTGCCTCACCCGCGACCTGTGTCAATAGGGTACCGAAGAGGAGAAATAGCGTCATCCAGAGCAAACCCCAGCCCAGGCAACCCAGACCCCGGATGGACTGGTTGCGGCCAGGGGAGGCCGCAGCGACTGATCTGCTCGGAGCGTCAAATGCGACCGGATCGAGGGCGGCAAGCGCGTTCTGTGTCACTTGCCCCTGCGACTGCTCGACGAACGACGTGGTGCCACAGTATTCGCAGGTCATGCGATCCGCGCCGGGCAGAATCGTCGCTGCGGCAAAACAGGCGGGGCAATGGATGGCTTCAATCTTCATGAGGGCGCTAATCCTTCCTTGGGCGGTCTTCGAATATCGTCTGGCAGTCCGCGTTGAGGCGCGAACGTGTTAGCCCAGCAGCAAATCTAGCACACCAAACTTAAGGTCAGGATAACGAAAAATCTGGCCCGTCAGACGTTGGAGACCGCCGATATCTCAGTTCGGCCGGCGCGACGACCACAGCCGGAGGAGGACGATCAACACCAACGCCAGCACCACCAGCGCCCAACCGACGATATTGGGCAGCAACACCGCCTTGGCCAGCGGATCTTCCTGGGCCAACGCCGGTAACGCCATCATCAACAGCGCCAGACAGGCCACGAACAAGCTCAGTAAACGACGCATCAGTGTTCTCCCTGGGAGGTGCGGACTCGCGGTACGCCCTCTCACCAGCCAATTATAGGGCAATACGCGGCGGGGTAAAGGCAGACGTCACCACCTAACGCCCTTTTTGGCCCGTCGCGCTATAATGCCCCATGCTCGCAGCTCCGCTCTCCGACGCGCTACTGGCTCGCCTGCGCGACATGCCCTTCTTTGACGGTCTCGACGACGTAACACTTGCGCAGCTGGCCCGCGCCGCGCGCCACCGCGAATACCAGGCGGGCGAGGTCATTGTTCTGGAAGGTGAGGCGCAACCCGGTCTCTACTTCCTCGACAGCGGCTATGTCAAAGTGGTCAAAAGCGCGCCCTCGGGTCGCGAGCAGACACTCCGCGTCCTGGAGCCGGGCGACACCTTCAACGAGATCGGCGTCTTCTCCCGCAAACCCAACCCGGCCACGGCCATAGCCCTGGAGCCATCGGATGTCTGGCTTATCCCCCGCGAAGTCTTGACCGGTCTGCTGCGCCAACGGCCCGACTTCGCCCAGAGCGTCATCGAGCGTATGGCGGAACGGATGCTGTTCCTCGTCAGTCTGGTCAGCGACCTGTCGCTGCGGCCGGTGACGGGGCGGCTGGCACGATTATTGCTGGAGACGGCCGCCGGTGATGTGGTGCAACGGCCGCGCTGGTTCACCCAGGCCGAACTAGCCGCACGCCTCGGCACCGTCCCCGACGTCGTCCAGCGTTCGCTACGCACCCTGGAAGCGGACGGGCTGATCGCCGTGGACCGCGCCCAGATCCGCATCCTCAATCGGCCCGGCCTTGAAGAACTCGCTGCCTGATCCGGCAAACCCGACAAAAGTCGTCGATCTCTCCGTCACACCCCGCTATTCTGTCAGCATTCGTTGGTGTTTGCTCAGTTAAATAGGAGAGGTGACATGACCGCAATCAAGGCCAGAGTTCAGACGACGCCCACGCTGAGGCAGTGGGCAGTGGTGGGCGCAATCGCCGCAATAGCGGCCGTGATCGCTGTGTTGATTGTTCAGGCGATTGCCATCGCGCTTTGGCCCGAAGTGGCCCTGTTCAAGCCCCTGGACAGCTATCCCCGGACTGTGCTCTTCACGATCATCCCAACCTTCATCGCCACGGGGCTATTCGCGTGGCTGGCCATGCGGCAAGCCATGCCGGAACGGACATTCCTGCGCATCGCCGCTATCGCCCTCCTGCTCAGCTTCCTGCCCGACTATCTGCTGCCGGTGGCGAACAGAACGTTCTTGGCCAGCAGCGTGGCCGCCTTCCTGCATGTGATCGCCGCGGCGGTGATCGTAACCATCCTCGTCGCCGGGTATCGGCGCTTCAGCCGGCGGTAAGAGAGAGCCACAAGTCTACTGGATTCACGGGCGAGGAAGATGATATGCGCGTGAACAGGAGCATCATGACAGCGGACACGCTGCCCACCTGCCGCCTGATGGTCAGTGGCTGGTTGCGGACGGAGCGCGCTGCGGAGCCATTCGAGATGCGGGGCGGCGGTGGCGGTCGCCGCGGCCGACGAGCCTGTGGGGACTGTGACCGGCGTTCTGGTAGACCAACGGACAGGGATGGTTGTCCACCTTGTCCTCGGCCGCGACATCCCCGCCGGTGACTATCGGCTGACGCCGATCGAGCAGGTCGCGTCTCTTGATAACGGCACCGTGCGGCTGTGGTTGACCGCCAGCGCGGTGGTGAAACTGCCGCGACACAGTTCAGACTGAGAACAAGCCTAGCCATTCTTTGGAGAACAGAATGATGAACACAACAAAGCACTATCTCGATTGGCGCGAGCACGTCGTCTATGCGGCCGGAGGGCCACAACCGGCCATCTGCTACCATGATGACAAGGTCAAGACCCTTCTCGTCGGCCTTGAGCCTGGCCAGCGCATCCCGGAACACCCCGAGTCGGCCGCGGTCTATCATTTTCTTGATGGCGACGGCTGTATGACCGTCGATGGCCAGCCATATGAGGTTCGTCCCGGCACGACCATTATCATGGGCGACGGCGCCGCTCGCGGCCTGGAAGCCTACAGCCGGCTGGCCTTCCTGGCCGTCCGCATCGCCTGAGGCACCTGGAGGCACACATGTCCCAACTCTACTTCCTGATGTCGGCCCTATTTGTCGTCCTGGCCATTCTGGCGGCCGTTGACTCCTCACTGGCCAGCCTGAACCTGCTGCCCTGGTTCAACGGCCTGCGCTGGGTGCGAGTCCACCTGATCACGCTGGGCGCTATGACCGAGGCGCTGTTCGGCATTCTGCCCCTGCTGGCGGCCATCCGCTTTAACCTGCCGCGGCCGCGCTTCCGCTGGACCACGTGGCTGGCCCTCAACGCCGGCCTGCTGACACTCCTCATTGGCATCCCCATCGTGAGCGAGGCGCTGATCTTTACCGGCGGGACACTCGTTTTCATCGCCACCAGTCTGCTCATCGGCCAACTGGCGGCGATGCGTTCGGCGCGAGTGGTGACCGGCTCAGGCTCCGAACCGGCCGAACACATGGGGCGGCCGTTCTATATCGCCGGCCTGAGCTTTTTCTTGCTCGGCATCATAATCGGGACGGGCCTATGGCTGGGCTGGGGCGAAGTGCTCCGCATCCAGGTTCCCCTCGAAGCCCACATTCACGCCAACAACTGGGGCATGATGGCGCTCATCTTCGCCGGGCTGCTTGTCGATACCTATGCCTTCTGGGCCAGCCGGCCGCTGGCCTGGCCCCGCTCGATTGCGGTCATCTTCTGGTCGATGACATTAGGGGCGCTGCTGCTGGTATTAGGCCCGTGGTTCAAGTCGTCGTGGTTCACGGTTCCGGGCATCATTCTCCACCTGACAGCAACGTTCTGGCTGCTCCTGAATGTGATCCGCCCCCTGCGCGGCAACCGCGCCATCTGGTCTAGGCCTGGCATCTGGCACTTACTGACATCCTACTTCTGGATCATCGCGCCGGTCATGATGGCCCCGGTGATCTTGCTGGGCGTGGCCGGTTTCCCGGGCCAGACCATTGAGGCCAACGCGCCGCAGGCCCTCATCTACGGTTGGGTCTTCCAGTTTGGGTTTGCGATGTTGCCATTTTTCTTCCGGCGGACCTTTCTGCCGGAGGAGGTGGCGCGGCTGGGCGGTAACTGGTTCAGTCTGGTGGCGGCTAACCTGGGTGGGCTGTTGCTATGGGCCAGTATCTTTATCGAGCCACTGGCGCAACCGCTGCATGGCATGGCCTACGCCCTGTGGGCAATGGCGATCGTGCCCATTGCCGTCGAGGTCTGGCGCATCGTCAGTCGCGGGCTGGCGCGGTTGGAGATTGGCGAGGCAGTGTCCAGCGCGGCCGACTGAGGCCCGGCGCAGTCGTCTCTGGGCTAGGCGGCGCCCCGCTTCTGGCGACGCCTAGCCGAACTCCTGCTTGCGCTGTCGCATCAGCACCGACTCAACGATGCCGATGGCCAGGAAGACGGTGATGAGCGAGCTGCCGCCATAGCTGACGAACGGCAGCGTCAGCCCGGCCACGGGCAAGACACGCGTATTCATGCCGACGTTGACCGCCGTCTGGAAGAAGAAGATAGCAGCGATGCCACCACAGATGAGCTTGCCGGCCGGATCAGGACTACGCGCCGCCGCCCGCAGAATGCGCACCAGGATGAAGCCGATCAGCCCCAACACCAGCGCCGAGCCAAAGACCAGGCCCATCTCCTCGGTAATAACCGAGAAGATGAAGTCGGTATGCTGGGCGCGCAGGAAGCCCAACTGGCTCTGCGTACCCTGCATATAGCCTTTACCCAGCCAGCCGCCGTTGCCGATGCTGATCTCGGCCTGATCGACATTGAAGACATCGTCCTTGTTGGCGGCCTCCGGGTTCAGGAAGGTTGACACACGGGCTTTCTGGTAGTCGGCCAGCAAGGGGAACACAGCGATGCCGGCGACAAGTCCGAGGGCGATCAGGGCCGCGAAATGCCGCAGCGGCAGCCCGGCCAGCCAGATCATGATGAACCAGATGAACATGAATAGCAGCGTCATGCCCAGGTTTGGCTGGATAAAGATTAGACCCACCGGCAGGGAGAAATAGGCCAGAGTCAGCAGGGTGTTAGAAAAGCGGTCGATGAGGTGTCGCCGGTTGGCCAGGAATTGGGCGAAGGTGACGGTGATGAAGATGCGGCCGAACTCCGACGGCTGAATCTGGAACCCCGATGTGATCTGAATCCAGCGCCGGGCTTCGTTGTTCACCTGACCGGTGACGATGACCGCCACCAGCAGCAAGACCAGCCCGCCATAGATGTACCAATGGCTGGAAGTGAGAACGCGATAGTCGATCGCGGCGACGGCAAACAGGGTGATCAGGCCGAGGATGGCCCAGATCAGTTGTTGCCGGGGGTAGGAGGCAAAGGCGGGCGCGCCGGTGATGGCGCTGCGGATCATCAGGATGCCGTAGGCCGTCAGCAGCAGCACCGCGGCCAGCAGCCAGACATCAAAGTAGCGCCAGACCGAGGTCTTACTAAGCATAACCGTCCATTATGCTTATATCATCTGCCCGTGACCACGGATTTCATCGACCTCACAGGAAAAGGGCACGTCTTGCGCGCGGCGCGGCGTGCCCCGACGCTCTACTTGTGCCCATTGGGGCGACGGCCGCGGGCTGCCAGCAAAGGCACTTCGGCGATCAGCCGGTTCTCGTGGGCATCCTGCTCCAGGTGGACGGCGACATTGGCCGTATCGATGGCCGTATGCCGGGCAATGACCTCAATGATGTCGTCCTTGATCTGTTCCAGCAGACCGGGCGGCAGGTCGGCCCGGTCGTGGGTCAGCACCATCTGCAAGCGCTGCTTGGCGATCTGGCCACTAGTTTCGTTTTTACCGAGCAATCGATCCAGCCAACTCATGCCACGCTCCTACTCAGTTCTGTCCAATCATGAAGGTGCGCAGGCGGCTCAGCAGAGTCGGCTTGACGCTCAGGTCCATGAAGGGCACGTTCTCGCCTTCCAAACGACGGGCTACGTGGCGGAAAGCCTCACCGGCGCTGCTGCCGTTCAGCCCGTGCATCACCAGCGGCAGGCCCTGATTGCTGGCCACAAGGATGCGCTCGTCTTCGGGGATGACGCCCAACAGTTGGACGGCCAGGATATCGAGTACGTCGTCCACCGAGAGCATGTCGCCGCGACTGACCATCTGCGGCTTGACGCGGTTGATGATCAGTTGCCCGGGGCCTTTCTCCTCGGCCTCGATGAGACCGATGATGCGGTCGGCGTCGCGCACGGCCGAGACTTCCGGATTGGTGACGACGATCACCCTGTCGGCCGGGGCGACGGCATTGCGGAAGCCGCGCTCGATGCCCGCCGGCGAGTCGATGACGATATAGTCCATCTCCTGGCGCAACTGATCGCACAGGAGAACCATGTCCGATGGACTGACGGCCGTCTTGTCGCGCGTCTGGGCCGCGGCGATGAGGTATAGCTCTGGCTGGCGCTTGTCCTTGATCATTGCCTGGCGCAGCCGGCAGCGCCCCTCGATAACGTCCACCAGGTCATAGACGATCCGGTTCTCCAGCCCCATGACCACATCGAGATTGCGCAGACCGATGTCGGCGTCAATAGCCGTCACCCGCTTGCCCAGCATGGCCAGCGCCGTCGCCAGATTGGCAGTCACGGTCGTCTTGCCGACGCCGCCCTTACCCGATGTAACTGTCAGCACTTGTGCGCTCATAGCATTCGACCTTCCGTTCATTCCTGTCGTAAGGGCTTCTACCATCACTGCACACTTCTTGATGGCAGTTACGCTCAACTCGTCTGTCTGGCCGTCCAGGGTTCGGCCACGATCTGCCCATCGCGAATGGCCGCCTGCTCCGGGGAGCGGCCGGGGCCATTGTCGGGGGCAACGGCGATGTGGCCGGCAATGCGCAACTGGGTCGGATTCAGTTCCAGGGCGCAGATGACGGCGCTCGTGTCGCCCAGCACGCCGGCGTGGACAAGGCCACGCAGCCGTCCCCAGACGATGACGCTGCCCGCGGCCATAACTTCCGCACCGGGATTCACGTCACCGACAATGATGACATGCCCCTCGTGCCAGACGGCCCGGCCGGAGCGCACCGTCTCACGCAATAGCAGGGCATTGGCGGCGAGCGGCTGTTTGGCCGGCAGCTCGCCGCCGGCTGGCCCGGCCAGGACGTTGCCGTCCAGGTCAGTGGCGCTGCCGGCCAGGCGCGTGGCCAGTCCGGTGGCGCGGGCGGCCTCGCGCGTGCCGACGTCCGCGGCCAGCACGGCCCACAGCGTCAGCTCGTGGGCCGCGAACAGTTGGCCCAGCGCCGCCAACTGCTCGCCGTCCAATGCCCGGTCGCCAACATCGACGGCCACCCGGCTGCCGGCCAGAAAGGCCTGCTTGCGAGCCAATTCGTCGCCCAGCGCCTCGACCAACGGCACGTTGGCCCGGTCGCTGACCCGAATCAGCAGGCCGTCGCGGATACCTTTGATGTCAACCGTCTGTGTCACGCGCTTCTCGTCGCCTTCCATTACATCGCACGAACAATCGCTATCCCACCCACGCAACCCACAGTATTGTTGAAATGATACAACAAGTTCGACATCATGGCAAGTAGCCGCCGCGACAGCGGCCATGTATAGCCGTTTACAGAGAGAGGGGGCCAGATATATGCCCTGAGCAGACGCGCTCCGCGGTGGGCGACTCAGGGCGGGGGCTGGCGGTCGAAGGCACGCAGACAGTCGGGGCAGACGTGCTCGCGGCCGACGGTCTTCAGGCGGCTGTGGGCGCGGCGGTCGCGCAACGGCCGGCCGCACAGGGCCACGTCCGCCGCCCGGCCGGTTTCGACGATATGCCAGACGGTGGCGGAGAGCATGACGACGGGGTTGTGTTCCTTCATGTGGCTCACGTCGCCGAGGCAACCCGGCCCTAAATTCCCGTTCGCTAGAGATTCCCGGCTGTCAATTGCGCCAACCGCTCCGGCCCGCCCAGCACGGCCACGACATCGCCGGCGGCCAGGGCGCGCTCGGCCGCCGGATGGTAGTCAGAGTGACCGTCCCGCCGCAACAGCACCACGCTGACATCGTAATCCCGCTCCACCGCGCCGACCGACAAGCCATCCAGCCGCGAGCCGCGGCCGACGGTCAGGCTGCTCAGGCTGAAAGGCTGACCCTCGATGGTGATCGGGCGGGCGATGTCCATGCCCGTGGCCGCGGCGGCGAAGGTCGGCGCGGCCATACCCGTGGCGCTCATGGCCCGATAGCCGAACTGGCGCGCCACCTCTTCGGCGAAGGCGTCGTCGAAGATGCGCATGACGACCTCGATGTTGGGGTTCAGTCGCCGGGCCATGAAAGCCACTTGCAGGTTCAGCACGTCGTTCTGAGTGCAGAGGACGATGGCCCGCGCCCGGGCCACGGCCGCGCCGATCAACGTCTCCTGCCGCTGCCCGTCATCTTGAATGACCGGCACGCGCAGCCGCCGCGCCTCATCAGTCAGGTTGGCCTTGGGGTTCTGCTCGATGACGACCACGTCCTGCCCGCGCTCGACCAATTCCTGCATGACGCGAAAGCCCAGGTGGCCCAGACCGACGAGGATAACGTGGTTGCTAAAGGTCGAGGCGACAGCCATTTCCCACTCCTTGCGCCGGGCGCGGCGATTGAAGAACAGCCGCCCGAAGTCGGCCAGCCCGAAGGCCAGAATGCCGATGCCGACGATGGGCATGACGAAATAGAACAGTTGCAGATACCAGACGTCGGGGAACTCGCCCAACGGTTGCAGGAAGATCATCTCCAGCACACCGTAGATGGACTCGATTGGCCCATCCATCGGCTGCCCGGCGTAGGCGGCCAGGGCGTAGTAGAGCAGCCCGCCGCCGGCGAGCACCACGACGAAGAGCAGCAGCGGCCAGGCGAACTGCCGCAGCAGCACCACGGTATCGCGCCACGCCGCCCGCGCGTTCCGCTGCCAACTTGCCGTCTTGCTCATGCCGGAGATCGAATCATCGATGGCACAGATGAAGAGTTCACGCAAAGCCGCAAAGTAAGCCAAGGCACAAAGGAAGAAGCATCTTTCTTTATCTTCTTAGCGCCTTAGCCCCTTCGCGCCTTTGCGTGAGCCTCCTACCCCTCGTAGGCTCCCAAGCGCACCGGCAGCCGCCGCGCCCCCCAGCGGCCGGGCTGGCCGTCGAACACGCCCGCGCAAGCCGTGCCACAGCGGCGACAACGGCCGTCCTCGGTCAGATTCCAGTCCGTCAGCGTGTACCAGTCGCGGCCGATGAGCCGCTCGCCGCAGCCGTGGCAGACCGTGCTGCTGCCCGTCTCGTCGTGGACGTTGCCGGTGTAGGCGTAGCGGACGCCATTGGATAGGGCAATCGTCCGCGCGCGGCTCAGGGTCGCCGGCGGCGTGGGCGGCCGGTCGAGCAACTTGTAGTCGGGATGGAAGGCACTGAAGTGCATGGGCACATCCGGCCCCAACTCCTCGACCACCCAGCGCGTCATCGCGTCCAGTTCGACGTCGCTGTCGTTCAGGCCGGGGATGAGCAGCGTCGTCAGCTCGAACCAGACGGCCGTCTCGTGCTTCAGGTAGCGCAGCGTGTCCAACACCGGGGCCAGTTCTCCGGCGCAGATGTCGTGGTAGAACGACTCGCTGAAGCCCTTCAGATCGACGTTGGCCGCGTCCATGTGGGCGAAGAAGTCGCGCCGGGCCGCGTCGTTGATGTAGCCGGCCGTGACGGCGACCGACTGGATGCCCAGTTCATGGCAGGCGTCGGCCACATCCATGGCGTACTCCATGAAGATGACCGGATCGTTGTAAGTGAAGGCCACGCTGCGACAGCCGAGCTGCCGGGCAGCTTCGGCAATGGTCTCCGGCGCGGCCTGGTCGGCCAGGGTGTCCCACTCGCGCGACTTGCTGATGTCCCAGTTCTGGCAGAACTTGCAGGCCAGGTTGCAGCCGGCCGTGCCGAACGACAGGACAGGCGTGCCGGGCAGAAAGTGATTGAGTGGCTTCTTCTCGATGGGATCGACGCAGAAGCCGCTGGAGCGGCCGTAGGTGGTCAGGAGGATCTCGCCGTTGGCCGCGCCGCGCACAAAACACAACCCGCGCTGGCCGTCGTGGAGCCGGCAGGCCCGCGGGCAGACATCGCACTGCACCCGGCCGTCGGCCAGCCGGTGCCAGTGGGTCGTTGGCGCGCCACTGATTGTTGGTGTCATGCGTTTTCTCGCAGCGTACCGGGGCGTGATCCAGGCGGACGGAGCATCCCCGGCAACACAGATTGGACATTTGTATTATACTCTGTCTAGACGACTTGGAAGCGACCGATCCTACGCAGTCCACCCACTCGCTCACGGTCGCTACACGCCCGTCGCAGGAGACCCATATGCCCAGCGAACATGTGCGCCCGCCAGCCGTGGCCGGGCGCTTCTACCCCGCCGAACCGGAACGTCTCGCGGCCGACGTGCGCCACTACCTTAATGCCGCCCAAGCGCCGGAAGACTGTCTGGCCCCTCCACTGGTGAAGGCCGTCATTGTTCCTCACGCTGGCTACGTCTATTCCGGCCCCATCGCCGCCTCGGCCTATCTCCATCTGGCATGCAGTGACATCCCCGTGCAGCGCTTCGTCCTCGTCGGCCCGGCCCACTTCGCGCCCGTAAGGGGCCTGGCCACCAGCAGCGCCGACGCCTTCGAGACGCCGCTCGGCCGCGTGCCCATCGACATTGCTGGCCGGGAAGCGGCCCTGGCCTCACGCTACGTCCACGTCGATGACCTGGCCCACCAGCCGGAGCATTGCCTGGAGGTGCAGTTGCCCTTCCTGCAGATGCTCTTCCCCGATTTCACCATCATCCCGCTGCTCGTCGGTGATGCCGAAGCCGGCGAGGTCGCCGACGTGCTGGCGCGGCTATGGGGCGGCCCGGACACGCGCATCGTCATCAGTTCCGACCTGAGCCACTATTACAGCGGCGCAGTGGCCCGGCAGCTGGACGCCGAGACGGCCGCGGCCATCGTCGCCCTCGACGCGCGAGCGCTGCGCGACGACGCCGCCTGTGGGCGGGCGGCCATTGCCGGGCTGCTGACCGAGGCCCGCCGCCATGCCATAATCGCCGCCGCGCTTGACCTGCGCCACTCCGGCGACACCGGCGGCCCGCCCGACCGCGTCGTTGGCTATGGCGCGTTCACCTTCGTGGAACCGGTCGAGGCCATCCTTTAGGCCGTCCCGACTGGACGGACCAGACCTGACGATGGGCCGGATCATCCTCGTTGTCGGCAACTCCGGCGTCGGCAAGACGACGCTGACGGCGGCGCTCAGCGCGGCGCGGCCGTTGGCCACGGGGCTGGAGCAGCACGCCGAGCGGCCGTTTCAGGCGCTCATGGCCGCCGACCCGTGCGCCTACGCCCTGGCCAACCAGGTCGATTACCTGCTGCTGCGGGCCGAACAGGAGCGGGCGCTGCGGGCCGGCCCGCTGACCGGCCTGATCGACGGCGGCCTCGACCTGGACTTCCACGGCTTCACCCGCCTGTTCCACGCCCGCGGCTATCTCGACGCCGCCGCCTTCGGCCTCTGCGCCCGGCTCTACGACGCGCTGCGCGACCTGCTCGGCCCGCCCGATCTCATCGTCCACCTGATCGCGCCGCTGGAAGTGCTCATCGACCGCTACGCCCGCCGCGGCCGCGCCCTGGAGATCGCCCGACGCGAGGACCTGGCCGATATGGAGCGCTTTGTGGCTGAGTGGATTGGCCAGACGGCTGTGCCGGTGATCCCGATCGATGCTGCTGACGAGGGCTATTGTTCAGCCCGGTCGGTTGGCTTGTTGCTGAACCGGATAGATGCGTTGCTGGAGAGGTAATTGTGCCGAGGCAGTAGTTGTGGCAAATGTCACCTAATCGCCCCATAGTAAGCCGCAGCGTAAGATATCGGATGTAAACTTCAGTTTGAACCGACAGTGCTTCTCTCGCATGGCTCGGAAAACCTACTGTCCTTCCATTAGTGCCTTAGGTTGCGTCAGTCAACAAGAGAACGTTCGCAATTCACTCGATAGCCAATCACCCTAGCAACTGAATCTATCCTATCTGGCATCTTGTTATGAGCACGTGTAAATACTGTGGCAAAGATGCAGGCATGTTCCGTTCCGCGCATCAAGAATGTGTTACTGCCTTTGAAAAAGGCAAGGCTGAGATCATCGACCTACTGTTTGCATCCGCAAAAGGCAAGGTGGATGCCTCCAACGCTGAGCCAGAGGTAAGAGCTATCGCACATCGCTCATATATAGACAGGAAAACGTTCCAGCAGGTTGTGCTTGAGTGCCTTGACCGCGCGATTGAGCATGCCTTAGACGATGGGCTGCTGACGCAAGAGGAGGAGCGTGCTGTTGCCGACTATGTGACTCGATACTCCTTAGACAAGTCGCAGCTAAGCACAAGTCATAGCTATTTGCGCCTTGTCAAGGCCGCTGTCTTACGCGACCTCGTTCAAGGTGAAATTCCGCACCATTTCAAGTTTTCGGGCACATTGCCGATTAACCTTCAGAAGTCTGAGCGCATCATCTGGCTATTCCAGCATGTTGAGTATCTTCAGCCTCGAACTCACACGACGTACTATGGTCGTAGCACCGGTGTTAGCTTGCGGGTTATGAAAGGCGTCTATTACCGCGTTGGCCAGTTTCAGGGCAACCCTGTTCGTACTACGGAAATCGCCACTATCGACAAGGGTTTGCTCGTAATCACCAACAAGCACTTATATTTCGTAGGCGCAACAAAGTCACTGCGAATTCCATACAAAAAGATCATCTCGTTTCAGCCCTATAGCGATGCTGTAGCCATTAGCCGGGATGGCGTGGCCAAGCAGGACATATTCAGCACCGACGATCCTTGGTTCACTTATAATCTCATCGCCAACCTGGTATCTGGGATTGTCTAGGAATCCACCGGTTCCGGTTGCCAAGTCCCACCTGTGGGGAGAGAGCCGTCGCAAGCATCGTTTTTCATTCATACCTTGACACTTAGCGAAGCACGCGCTATCATCTCATCATGTCATATGATGACCTGATGAATACGCCCCTAACCGTCCGCGCCGTGCGCGCCCGCTATTACGTCATCACCTTCCTGATCTGGTTCGCCACAGCCCTGCCGCTGGCGCTGTCGGTGCTGCTGGCCCAGGCCCGTGGGCTGAGCCTGTTCGAGGTCAGCTTTGCCCTGGGCCTCTACTCGCTGACCGTCGTCCTGCTGGAAGTGCCCACGGGCGGGCTGGCCGACGCCGTCGGCCGCAAGCGTGTGGCCCTGCTGGCCTTCGTGCTGGCGGCGCTCTATAACGTCGCCTTCCTGCTGGCTTTCTCCTTCCCCACCCTGCTGCTGGCGATGATCCTCTACGGCGTCAGCCGGGCGCTGTCGTCCGGCGCGCTCGATGCCTGGTTCGTCGATGCCCTCCAGGCGGCCGACGCCAACGTCGATCTCCAGCCGGCGCTGGCCGGGGCGGAGACGGCCGGCCTGCTGGCGCTGGGGCTGGGCACAATGGCCGGCGGCGTGCTGCCAAAGCTTTTCGCCGGATTGCCGGCCGACGGCACAGCCGTCCTGACGCCGCTGGCCGTGCCCCTTGTGGCCGCGCTGGCGATCAAGCTGCTGACTGTGGCGGCCATCGCCGTGCTGGTGCGCGAGGAGCGGCCGGCCGGCGGTGGTTCCTGGTACGCTGGCTTCCGCGCCGTGCCCGCCATCGTGCGCGACGCCCTGGCCCTCAGCCGCGCCAATCCGCGCCTGCTGCTACTCATGTCGGCCTCGTTCGTCGCCGGGCTGGCCATCATCAGCCTCGAAGCGCTGTGGCAACCCTTCTTCGCTGCCCTGCCGGGCGTCGGTCAGGACAGCCCGGCCACCCCCCTCTTCGGCATCATCATGGCCGGCAACTTTCTGGTCGGCATGGTCGGCAATCTGCTGTCGGTGCCCCTGGCGCGGCGCTGGGGCGGCCGGTATGCACGGATCAGCGCCTTCGCCCGTCTCTTCCAGGGCGCGTCGATCCTGGCCCTGGCGGCGACTGGCGCGCTTGTCCCCGCGGCCGGCTTCTTCTGGCTGACCTATTTGATGGGCGGCGTCGGTGCGTCGCCCCATGCCACCTTGCTTAACGCCGAGATTCCGTCCGAACGGCGCTCGGCCATGCTCTCGGTGCAATCGTTGGCCGCCTACCTGGGCAGCTTCGTCGGCGGCGCGGCGCTGGGCTACGTGGCCGAACACGCCTCCATCTCGGCGGCGTGGCTTATCGCCGGCGCGCTGACCGTGGTATCATTGGTTCCCTACCTGGTTTTGGACGCCCGGCGCGACCGGGCAGAGGGCGACTGTGGAACCCAACAGCTTCTCGAACACCCTTAGACGCCAGACGCTGGCCGAGCAATTAGCCGACACGCTCAAAGAAGCCATCCTGGCCGACCGGTGGGCGCCAGGCGAAGCGCTGCCCACTGAGCCGGAACTGGCGGCGCAGTTCGGCGTCAGCCGGGCGGTCGTGCGCGATGGCACGCGCATGTTAGCCGCCCGGGGGCTGGTCGAGGCGCAGCACGGCCGGGGCGTCTTCGTCACCGCGTCGCCTGTGGCTGCCTTCGGCGACGCGCTGCTGTTGGCGTTGCGGCGGGCGGGCGCGTCGGCCTGGGATGTGGAGCGCTTCGAGCAGATGGTCCTACCGGAGGTGCAGGCCGAGGCCGCCCGGCAGGCGACCGACGCGGACCTGGCCGAGATTCAGCGGCTGGCGGAGGCGTATCACGCGACCTTTGCCGCCGTGACACGCGCCAGTTGGGGCCACGACCGGCTCTCGGCCGCCGAGCGCGACCGGGCAACGCTTGCCTTTCGAGCGCTCTACGTGGCCATCTTCGCCGCCACCCACAACGCGCTCTGGGGCCTGCTGGCCGAGCCGCTGCTGCGTCTGCGCGCGCCACGCTCCTGGCAATCGGGCGAGATGACCGTCGAGGAGTTCATCGCCCACGAGCGCCAGCTCATCGATGCCCGCGTGGCAGCCATCGTCGCCCGCGACCCCGCCCGCGCCTTCGAGACCGCCAGGTCACTGGTCGCCGCGCCGCCGGACATCGTGTCTACTTTGCGCGCCGCCCTGCAAGCCACCCCCGTCGCTGAGATCGCCACCATCCCCCTGCCCCTGCCCTCGCGCTGAGACAACCGGCTGAGCCTGTCCAAACAAGAAGCGCCCCCTCGGCTGAGCCGAGGAGGCGCGCTCCTTGTTCATGGGGTGGACTCTGTCTTAGAAGCTGCCCTGTGCTACAAGGATGCTGCCCCACTTAATCTGCACCTTGCTGCCGGCGCTAATCTGCGGCACGGCCTGGCCCCGATCCGTGTTACGGCTGAGGCGGCCGGCGCCCAACGCGCTCACCTTGAAGCTACCCACGCGCATGCCGTTGGCGTACACGTCCAGCGTCTTGCCCTTCAGCGCCCTGGCGTTTTCCAGCTCGACCTGGAACTCCCGCTCGCCGCCATCGGCCTTGTACTTGGCCGTGCCCTTGACGTTCGGGTACTGCGCGCTACTCTTGAGGGCGATGCGGGTGGCGTCGCCGCCTTTGGCGTGGGCCGCCGGCGCGAACATAAAGGTTCCCAGAAGCAAAGCGGCCAGCAAAGCAGCCAGAATCGTTACCTTTGCCCATCCTTTCGTCACGTACATGTTAGCTCTCCTTATCCACTGTTTTTGATTTGGTTTCGGTCACTCCGGCACTGCCGTGTTGACCAAGCTATCTAACAATGAGAATAGCATGTCGCGCGAAGCAATGAATCGGGCCAAGGTTGGAAAGATCGCCGGGCCACAGGTCTGAATTCGCTCCGACTTTGGTCTGATCGCTGGATAGCCAGATGATGCGTTCAACCGCTTTAAGCCGTCTGAGTCTGACACAACAGTTTATGATCGCCAGCCTCATTATCCTGGTGGCTGCCGCGCTGGGCCTCGGCCGCTGGGCGGTGAGGCAAATCGAACAGAGTGTAGTCAGCCGCACAGCCGAGACCACCGCCCTTTTCGTTGATAGCTTCATCGCGCCCAACTTACAGGAGCTATCGACCTCCGACACACTGACGCCCGACCACATCGCCACCCTCGACCGCCTGCTCGACGACACCCCGCTCGGCCGGCAAATCCTCTCCTTCAAGGTCTGGGACGCCACCGGCAAGGTGCTCTACAGCGCTGAGCCGGCCACGATCGGCCAGGTCTTCCCCGTTGGCGAGGAACTGACGCGCGCCTGGAGTGGCCAGGTCAGCTCGCAGATCAGCGATCTGAAGGACGTCGAGAACGCGCTGGAGCGCACCCAGCGCGCCCACCTGCTGGAGACCTACGCGCCCGTGCGTTTGGAGAACAGCGACGAAATCATCGCTGTGGCCGAGTTCTATTAGACAGTGGACGAATTGGAGCGCGACATCTCCCTGGCCCAGGGGCGCACCTGGCTGGTCGTGGGCGCGTCGATGTTGGTGATCTACCTGCTGTTGGCCGGCTTTGTCGGCCGCGCCGGCGACACCATCGACCGCCAGCAGGCCGCCCTCAGTCGTCAGGTGAATCAGTTGACCGATCTGCTAGACCAGAACACAGCCTTACACCAGCGCGTCCAGCGCGCCGCGGCGCGCACAACAGCCCTCAACGAGCGCGTCCTGCGTCGCATCAGCGCCGAGCTGCACGACGGCCCGGTGCAGGACATCGGCCTGGCGCTGCTGCGCCTCGACAATGTTGTCGCTCAGGTGGGCGACGGTAAGACTGCCGGCGACGGCAAGACCGGCGGCGGCGCCGCGCCCGCCATCGTCCACGACCTGGACATGGTTCAGGCTTCGATGCAACGGGCGCTGTTGGAGATTCGCGCCCTGTCGTCAGGCATGGGCGTGCCGCAACTCGGCGCGCTGACCCTGCCGGAGACGTTGGCGCGGGCCGTCCGCGTTCACCAGCAGCGCAGCGGCACAGAGGTGGTGCTAGACCTGGACGGCACGCCGGAGCGGGCCTCACTGCCGGTCAAGATCACGATCTACCGGCTGGTTCAGGAGGCGTTGCACAACGCTTATCGCCACGCCGGCGGCATCGACCAGCGCGTCACGCTCTGCTACGACGCCGGACGGCTCCACATCGAGGTTGCCGACGGCGGCGCCGGCTTCGGCCAGGTGGACAGCGCCGCCCGGGACGACCATCTGGGGCTGGCGGGCATGCGCGAGCGCGTCGAGAGCCTGGGTGGCAACTTCCGCGTGGAGAGCGCCCCCGGCCAGGGCACGCGCGTCATCGCCGACCTGTCGCTGGCCGGTGAGGAGGAAGCAACATGAGCGAGACCATCCGCATCGTCCTCATTGACGATCATCCCCTCTTCCGCGAGGGCGTGGCCATCACTCTGGCCGCCCAGCCCGACATCGAAATCGTCGGTCAGGGCGAGAACGTGGGCGATGCCGTGCGCCTGGCGCGCGAACTGGCCCCCGATCTGATGCTGCTGGACGTCAATATCCCCGGCGGCGGCGGCGCTCAGGCCGCCCAGCAGGTCGCCGCGGCCAACAGCGCCATTGGCATCATCATGCTGACTGCCTCCGACGAGGAAGACGACTTGACCGCGGCCATGAAGGCGGGCGCGCGTGGCTACGTGCTCAAGGGGGTTGCCGCGCGGGAGTTGGTGGGCATCGTCCGCTCCGTCCACGCCGGCGAGGGCTACGTCATGCCCGCGCTGGCGGCCAGGCTCCTCAGCGACATGACCGCCGCCCGCCGGCCGTCGCGCCATACCAACCCGCTCGATGCGCTGACCGAGCGCGAGCGCCAAATCCTCGATTGCGTCGCCGCCGGGCTGAGTAACCGCGAAGTGGGCGACCAGTTGCACCTGAGCGAGAAGACGGTTAAGCACTACATGACCATCATCATGGAGAAGCTGCAGGTGCGCAATCGCGTCGAGGCGGCACTGCTCGCGCGCAACGCGGCCGGGCACGACGCCAATTAGCCCACCCACTAAAACGGACGACTGAGGAACTGGCCCCAGTCCAGCAGCGCCTCGCGCCACATGGCGCGGCCGCGGCCAAGGCGCGCCTCAGCCACCGCCGGGGCGATGTCCAGCCGGTCGGCAATGGCGCGCGGCGACAGGCCGTAGTCATCGCTCAGGATGAGCGCCTGGCGGGATTCTCCTGGCAGGCAATCGAGTAACCCGCGAACGGCAACCCGTAGAGCCGCCACGCCGCCCTCATCCGCCCCAACCGGGGCCGCCGATGCAGGCAGATCGACGCCCGGCTGTACGTGGCGCTGGTGCTCCGTGATGGCCTCGCGCAGGATCGCGTCGAGCCAGACGGCCAGCCCTTCCCCCTCGCCCAGCTCGCCCGCGTGGGCCTGAAGCCCACGGGCGACGCGACGCAGGATTTCCTCGGTCGCGCCGGGGTCAGCCACGCGCGACCGGATGAAGCGCCGCAGGTCAGCCTGAAACTGGGCGTAGATGGCCTCCAGCCTCGCGGCCGAAACCGGCTCATCATTCACCGGCTCCCCCTCATCGCACGCCTTGCACGCCAGGGTCGCGCCCAGGAAGCGGTTCCGGCCCTCCTCCGTCAACACCCACGGTCGCTCGACCAGCGGCGGGTTGTGACGCACGTGCTGGCGGTGACCGCAGGCCAGGATGGCCCGCCAATCGCCCAATTCATCCTGCTCAAAGCCAACAATTGCCCTTTCCATACGCCTCACCGGATGAGTACCTCGATCTTGTCATCCACAGCCACGCCGCCCGCGTCGAGCACCGGCAGCCGCTCCATCGTCGCCAGCAAGTATAGCCCGACATGCAGCCGATAGTCGCCCGGCGGTAGCTCGGCCTCCAGTTGCACCCGGTAGGGATCGCGCACAACCTCGCCCGGCGTCCACTGGCTGGTCGGGAAGGTGCCCTGCACCGGCCAGGCATCGACCTGCCCGACGAGGCGATCGGCCGCGTCGAGCACCTGCACGAACACGGTATAGTCCTCACTCATCGGCGCCAGCCCTTGCCAGGTAAGCGTCACCGGCAACTGCCCGCCGGGCACGAGGCCGGCCGGGTCTACGGCGACATCGAGTAGGGCCACACGGTCGCCAAAGTTGGCCGCGCCCTCCGGCAGCGGCGCGCCGCTGATTTCGACTTCGCCCAGAGTGCAGCCGGCGCGCGGCGGCGACAGCCAGCCGCACAGCGCCGCCCCACCCGTGCCCGGCCGGGCCATCAGCCGGTAGCGGCCAGCCGGCAGATCGGTGGCCAGTTCGGCCGCGTATTGCCGCGACGCGCCGGCGGGCAGGAGCGAGATGACGCCCCCGCCCGGCGCGGCCTCGTCGGCCGCAGCCACCGGCCGCAGGACAAGCACCGGCGTCGTCCCGCCGCCGTAGCCACTGTAGCGAATCGCCAGGGGCGTCCCCGGCCGCACCTGCGGCGGGAAAATCGCCCCGTCGAGCAGGAACGCGCCCAACATGGCCCGGAACGCCGGCCCCGCCACAGGGCCGGCCGGCGGGCGCAGCGGCAGCCGGGCCAGTGTCGTCCACGCCGGCGTGTCGCCGCCAAAGCGCGGCGCGACGGCGGCCTGCAACGCCACTGGGCAGCCGGCCGCGTCGGCGCAGTCGAAGAGCGGCCGCGGCAAGGTGTAGTGGTCGGCCACGATTTCGCCCGGCCGCCAGGCGTTGATCGGGTAGGTGTTGCTGACAGGGTATTGGCCGCTGACGACGGGCGCTGCGGCTCCGGTGAAGGGGTTGGCCCAGCGCAGGTGCAGCGCCGCCGACGGGTCGCTGTCCGCCGCGGGGTCGGCTTGCGTCCAGAAGAGGGTGATGGCCACGGCCGCGCCTTCGTCTGGCGCGGCCCCGACCTGGTAGCCCAGTAGGCGCAACGGCCCGACAGTCACGCTGGCCGGCGTCACGCCGTCGGGCAACGCCGCCAACGGCTCCCGGCTCACCTCGACCAGCGGCCCGGCCGAGCGCAGGTAGTAGACGCCCGCCAGGCCAGGCAGATAGCGGGCCAGGTAAACCGCCCCCCCCGCGGCCAGCCGGGCATCCACTTCAGCCCGATAGGCAGCTTCGTCGGGCAAGACCATGATGTCCAGATCGGGCCGCAGTCCCTCGATCTGCTGCACGTAGTAGAGCGGAGCGATCTTCTCGCTGTCGGCCAGCACGGCCGCGCCGGCGGCCAACGGCAGCGACAACACGCCCCGCGCCCACGGTTCGCCGCCATCGTGGGCCGACTGGTCGAGCGCGTGCCAGCGGCCGGTGGTGGCCCGTGGCCCGCCGATGGCGACGAGTAGTGGCAGCAGGGCCAGGAGGAACACGACAGCCGCCGCCCAGCGGGCCACCCCATCCGTCTGTCGCCGCGCCCTTTGACCGGCCGCTTCCAGCGCGGCGACGACGGCCGCCAGCCCGGCAGCGACAAGCAGGGCGATGACCACGTGCGCGGCGATGAGGAAGACGGCCAGATCGGGCACGTAGTAGTTGAGCGCGTAGAACAGGAAGCCGGCCGCCGCCAGCGCCAGCACCAGGGCCGCCGGCCGCGCCCGCCACAGCAGCCACGCCAACCCGACCAGCGCCAGGAGCAGGAAGAAGACGCCCCAGGCATCCAGCAGTAACCGCCCGACGATTGCCCAGCGGGCCGGGTCGCGCAACCAGGCCATCGGCTGCAACGCGCCCTGGAAACGGCCGCCCACGACCCACTCGACGAAGCGCGCCGCGCCCATCGGCTCGCCGTTGACCGCCCGCCAGCGCCACGGCAAGTAGAGGTAGAGCAGCAGCGGCGCGACAAAGGCGACGACGACCACCAGGACGCGCATCGGCTGCCCCACCGACAGATCGCGCTGCCGGTCGCCCCGGTCGCGCAGCAGCCGCCAGGCGACGGCCGCGGCCGCCGGCGGCAACAGGAAGACACTGGTCAGGTGGTTGGTCAGCCCCAAACCGATGGCAAAGGCCAGGGTCACGACGGTCTTGCGGCGGTCGGTTGAGCGCGCCCGGTGCTCCGTCACCAGACGCAGCATCAGCCCCAGGGCCGTGGCGACGAGCAGCGCGTGCAGCGTGTAGACCTCGGCGACGATGGCCTGACTCCAGAAAACCGGTGAGAGGCCCAGCGCCACCGCCCCGGCCAGCGCGGGCAACGGCCGATCAAACAAGTCATAGGCCACCCGAAAGACGACGATGGCGGCCAGTGTGGCATAGACCGCCGAGGCGAAATTGAGCCGCCAGGCAACCGTGCCCACCGGCAACAGCGAGAACAGCTTGCCCAACAGCAGGTAGAGCGGGTAGCCGGTGGGGTGGGCAATGCCCAACTGCGGAGCAACGACCTGGAACTCGAACGTGTCTGCCGCGCCGACGGCCGCGGACATGGTCAGCAGGTAGACGGGCAGCAGCGCCGCGACGACGAACGCCGGCCCCAGCCGCAGCCAACGCCGGTGGCCGGGGCCGAGCCGCAGCCACGCCCAAATGACGGCCGCCAGCCACCAGCCGGCGGCGAACAGAAAACGGCCGCGCGCCAGGTCCACGGCCGGGTCGAGCAACCAGAACAGGTTCACCCACAGCGACAGCGAAGCCGGCGCGACCGCCCGGCCAAAGCGACGCCAGGCGAGCAGGCCGGCGAGCGCGCCGGCCACGGCCAGCAACACCACCGGCGGTGACTGACCCAGCGCCGCCCACTCCGGGAAGCGCCACTCATACAGCAGCCGCGTCAGCGCCAGCCCGGCGACAGCCCAGGAAGCGCCCACGGCAAGCGCGAGGAGCGGCATTGCCAGCCGCCGCCACGGCCTCACGGTTGGTATCGATGTGTTCACAGGTACCCATTGTACCCCCTCGACCTCGATCCTCCCCGACGCTAAGGGGCCGGAACCGATTCGGCCGCCGGCCCGTCCCCGAAGTGCAGAATCGACCCGCCGGCCGTTCGCTCATTACGCGGCACGCCCCCGCGACTGGCGGAAGAAGTCATCTGGCGCGCCTTTGGTGCTCATTCGGCCCACTCGCCTGCCGGCCATATGGTACAATAACACGCGCAAACAGGAGTATGGAGAAAACACGTGCAGCAAGCTGACGATGCCCAATTCCACCTCGACACGCTGGCCGTCCATGCCGGCGTCTCACCCGACCCAACCACCGGGGCGGTGATGACCCCCATCTACCAGACCTCCACCTACGCCCAGACAGGTATCAACGAGCACCAAGGCTACGACTACGCCCGCAGCGACAACCCCACGCGCTCGGCGTTACAGGCGGCGCTGGCGGCGCTGGAGGGCGGGCGCTACGGTCTGGCCTTCTCGTCGGGCATGGCCGCCATCGATACGCTGGCGCGCCTCGTCGCGCCGGGCGAGCGGATCATCTGCGGCAACGACCTCTACGGCGGCACGTTCCGTCTGTTTGACAAGGTGCTGGCCCCCACCGGCGTGCGCTTCACCTTTGTGGACACGGCCGACCCGGCCGCCGTCGCCGCCGAGTTGGCCCGCGAGCCAGCGCGCCTGGTCTGGCTGGAATCGCCGACCAACCCGACGCTACGCCTGGCCGACATCGCCGCCATCAGCGCCGCCGCCCACGCGGCCGGGGCGCAGGTGGCCGTAGACAACACTTTCGCCTCGCCCGCGCTGCAACGGCCGCTGGCCCTGGGGGCCGACTTTGCCGTCCACAGCACCACCAAGTACATCGGCGGCCACTCCGATGTCGTCGGTGGGGCCATCGTCACCAGCGACGCCGCGGCCTACGAACGGCTGAAGTTTCTGCAGAACGCCGTCGGGGCCGTGCCCGGGCCGATGGACTGCTTCCTGACCCTACGCGGCATCAAGACGCTGGCCCTGCGGCTGCGCGCCCACTGCGCCAACGCCACGGCCGTGGCCCAGTTCCTGGAAGACCACCCCGCCGTGGCGAGCGTCATCTACCCCGGCCTGGAAAGCCACCCCCAGTACGAACTGGCGCGGCGGCAAATGGCCGGGCCGGGCGGGATGGTGTCCTTCACGTTGCGCGGCGGGGAGGCGGCCGCCCGCGCCGTGGCCACGCACACGCGCCTGTTCACCCTGGCCGAGTCGCTCGGCGGCGTCGAGTCGCTCATCGAGTTGCCCGCCGCCATGACCCACGCCTCGGTCGGCGGGGCGGAGGCGCTGGCGGCCGGGTTCGCTGTGCCCGCCGGGCTGGTGCGGCTGTCGGTCGGCATCGAGCACGTCGATGACCTCATCGCCGACCTGGGCCAGGCGCTCCGGTTCGCGGCCTAGCCGCGCGGGCATGATCCGACGCCAGACGCAGGGGTAGACGCCTATGCAAACGGTCATCGCGGCTTTCCAACTACTGGCCGACACGGTTCGCGCCTTTCTGCAGGACAAGGCCACGCTCTACGCCGCCGGCCTGGCCTACTACGCGGTCTTCTCGCTGGCACCGTTGCTGGTCTTTGTCATCGCCGTGGCCGGCTTCTTCATCGGCCGCTCGGCGGCCAACGACCAAATCATCCGGCAACTCCAGCTGGTTTTGGGCATGGAGCTGGGCGGCTTCGTGGAAGAACTGGTGACCGCCGTCAGCAACCAGAACAGCACCGGCACGGTCACCGTGCTGAGCCTTGTTGGCCTGTTCTTTGGCGCGGCGGGCATCTTCAACCAGGCGCGCAACTCGATCAACATCCTCTGGGGGCTGGTCGCCCGGCGGCCACATAGCACCCGCGACTGGCTGCTAATGGCCCGCTCGCGCGCCATCCCCTTCCTGATGGTCTTTCTCTTCGGCCTCGTCCTCAGCGCCGTGGTGCTGCTCGACACCCTGCTCGGCATGGTGCAGCACCGGCTGGTGATCCTCTTCCCGGAGCTGGCCCAGGCGCTGCCGTCGGTCAGTCGCATCCTGGTGCCGCTGCTGACCTTCGCCACGTTCGCTTTCATCTACAAGCTGCTACCCGACGCCCGCGGCCGCTGGCGCGACATCCTGCCCGGCGCGCTCCTGGCGACCGCGCTCTTCCTGGTCGGCCGCACCCTGCTGGTCTTCTTCCTCGACCGTAGCCAGACCGGCTCCGCGTTTGGCGCGGCCGGGTCGCTGGTGGTGTTGCTGGTGTGGGTCTACTTTTCGGCCAACATCCTGCTGTTGGGGGCGGAGTTCATCAAGCTCTACGCCCTGCGCCACGGCCGGCCTATCCGCCCCAACACGGTGGCCCGTTTCGAGGGCGATCCCGTCATGGAAGAGCCGCCACCCGGCCCGGCGGAGTTGCCGCTGGATGAGCGCGTGCTATAATATCGACTGTCCAGGTGCCATAGCTCAGCGGTAGAGCGGGGGACTCATAAGCCCTAGGTCGCTGGTTCAAATCCAGCTGGCACCATCCGTCGGATGTGTCGTTTTGTATTAAGCAGGGAAGTTCCGACAATGTGATAGCCGTCGCCGGCGACGCCGTTAGGCGGGTGGGTTCGACTCCCACCGACGATCTGGCCACCTTTGGTCGAAGGGTTCGCTCTTGCTTCCTATTCGGCTGTTAAGGTGCGTCATAGGCAGGGGCGTGGTCTTTGCGGGATGGCGCCTCTGCCGCCTTTCTCTCGTTAATCATCGGCTTCGTCGGCCGCCGTGGCCAGCAGGATTATCTTGGCTGGTTGATACCTTGTAAGCGTTCAACCTCAGTAACATGATGTTCCAGAGCGTACTCAATCTCAGCACTCAGATTGCGCTTGCTGATCTGCATGATGACATCGAGACGATCCAGAAGATCACGGGGCAAGGTGATAGTTGTTCTAACCTTGCCTTTCTTCCGGGGGGCTTTTGACACATCCATTCTACCCTCCACAACGACATGTCGCCATTGTATGCCGTATGGCATACAAAGTCAATGGGCTGGGGCCACCAATTTGGCCCCAGTATAACGGATTTCAGAACGTGCGTGCTATACTGTTCTTGGTTCTCTGTTTTCTCGGTTTTGCGGCGAAGGGCCGGGCGCGGGTGCGCTCGGCCTTTTGCGTTGTTGGTTGGTTAGGGGGATTTAGTGGAAGTCCGGGGAGAGCATCATGAGCGCGTTGATTCGTTTTCGTGATTGGTGGCTCGGCCAGCTACGGGCACAGCGCG
>WBZM01000969.1_pt1 | contig 32582 bp, 33 predicted proteins | sample 5204271 | NCBI WGS metagenome assembly WBZM01 (sample SAMN12344346, study PRJNA552823) | activated sludge metagenome | biome: Activated sludge suspended growth; feature: Nitrification reactor; material: Wastewater; isolation source: activated sludge from nitrification reactor of wastewater... | reverse complement strand
GCCACGGGGCAGCTCGGAGCTGGTGAACCAGCCGGCCCGACGCTCGTGAGCGGTGACGATGTGCTCGACCGTGCTGAACCAGTGGGTGTCGAACACGATCACCGTGTCGACCCCGAGCGGTTCGACCCGCTCGCGACGCAGCCGGTGCAGGCCGTCGACCAGCGTGGTGCCCAGGGCGCCGTAGATGACCGTGCGGTCCTCGTCGCTCATCACGATCGGCGGCACGTGCGAGACGAGCGCGGCTCCGACGACGTCACCCATGTGGTGCTCCGTTCCAGGGTCAGGATCCCGCGCGACCCTCGGCGGCGAGATTTCGTTCGGTACCAAACGAAATCTAGTCGCCGGACGACGCGCCGTCGCCCGACAGCTCGTCGTCGAGCGTGCGCAGCACGGTGCGCAACAGCCGCGACAGCTCGCGCTTGTCGCCGGGCGACAGCTCGACGGTGAGCTGCGCCTCGTGGCGGTTGAACAGCGGCATGATCTCGTCGACGGCCCGCCGCCCACGCGCGGTCGGGCTCACGATCACCCGCCGCTTGTCCGACGGATGGACCGCACGCTTCGCGAACCCGCGCCGCTCGAGCGTGCTGAGCACCCCCGTCAGCGTGCCGGCGGTGATGCCCGCCTCGCTGGCCAGCCGGTGCGACTCCTGCTTCCCCCACACCCGCAGCACGAACAGCACCACGAACGCGCTCCAACTCAGCTGGTGCTGGCTGAGCACCTCGCGTTCCATGTGGTTGCGCACGCCCGTGGCGGCGCGGAACACGTTGCTGATCGCGAGCAGCGCGGAGAAGTCGAACGGAGCGCCCTCGAACGCGTGGGTGACGTCGCGTTCGGCCTGGCGGAGTTCGGCGTCGTCGTCGCTCGCGAAGGCACGGGAGAAGGCGCCGGGCACGAGCGACGACACTATCGTTCGGCCCCGAACGATCTCCGCACCGCCGTCGGGCGGGGCGGACGACTCCGAGGAGGCCGCTCATGAGCGCACCGAACCTGCACACCGTCGCCGGCGTCGAGGTCTCGGGTGATCACTGGATCGGTGGTCGCCGGGTCGCGTCCGTCGAGCGCTTCGACGACGTCTCCCCGATCGACGAGACCGTGATCGCGTCGATCGCGCGCGGCGGGCCAGCGGAGGCCGCCGCAGCGGTCGCCGCGGCGAAGGCGGCATTCCCCGGCTGGGCCGCCACACCGCCCGCCGAGCGGGCACGCCTGATGCACCGGATCGCCGACCTCGTCGAGCAGCGGGTCGAGCAGCTCGCGATCGTCGAGACCACCGACAACGGCGCGCTGTTGCGCAGCCACCTCCGCGGGGTCATGCCGCGCGTCGCGCACAACTTCCGCTTCTTCGCCGACTACCTGGTGAACGACCTGCACCACCCCGAGTTCGAGACCAGGGGCCATCGCAACCACGTCAGCTGGGACCCGAGCGGCGTCGCGGTGCTGATCACCCCGTGGAACGCGCCGCTGATGCTCGCCACGTGGAAGATCGCGCCGGCCCTCGCGTCGGGCTGCACGGTGGTGTTGAAGCCGGCCGAGTGGACGCCGCTCACCGCGTCGCTGCTGGCCGACATCACCGCCGAGGCCGGTCTGCCCGACGGGGTGTTCAACGTGGTGCAGGGCTACGGCGAAGAGGTCGGCGACGCGCTCACCGGCCATCCCGACGTGAGCCGGATCAGCTTCACCGGCTCGGTGCCGACGGCGCGGCTGATCGCCCGTTCGGCCGCCGCCAACCTCACGCCCTGCAGCTTCGAGCTCGGCGGCAAGAGCCCGCTGATCGTCTTCGCCGACAGCGACCTCGACGCCGCGGTGGCCCACGCGGTCGAGCAGTACGACAACGCCGGGCAGGTGTGCCTCGCCGGGGTCCGCCTGCTGGTCGAGCAGTCGATCCACGACGAGTTCGTCGCCCGGTTCGTCGAGCGCGCGTCGGCCCTGCGCCAGGGCGACCCGCGCGACCTCACCACCGACATCGGCCCGAACGTGAGTCGCGAGCACGTCGAGCGGATCGACGGCTTCGTGCAGCGCGCGATCGCCGACGGCGCCCGAGCGGTGATCGGCGGCGGACCCAACACCGATCTCGGCGGCCTCTACTACCGGCCGACGTTGTTCGTCGACGCCCCGGCCGGCTCGGAGATCCTGACGCAGGAGGTCTTCGGCCCGGTGCTCACCCTGCAGACCTTCGCCACCGAGGACGAGGCGGTCGCGATGGCCAACGGCACCGAGTTCGGACTCGCCGGCGTGTTGTTCACCGGCGACCCCGATCGGGCCGAGCGAGTGGGGGCTCGACTGGTGGCCGGCACCTTGTGGGTGAACTGCTTCTTCGTGCGCGACCTGCGCGCCCCGTTCGGCGGGAGCCGTCACAGCGGCGTGGGCCGCGAGGGCGGCACGTGGTCGTTCGACTTCTACTGCGACGTCAAGAACACCTGCACCAACCAGGACCGCTGGACCGTCGATCGCTGACCGGGGGACGACCTCGCGCTCATCCTCGGCCGCTCGTGTGCCGATCATTCGGCGATCGCCAACAGGTCCCCGCACGCCGCGCGCGGGCTCGCTACAGTGGCCGCCGACACCCCGCCGAGGGGGTCGCGGCGGACCTTCGACCAGATCGCCCCAGCTCAGGGGCGGTCCGACGTCTTCTGCGACGGGACTTGGCGTTGTGAAATCCGGCCGATAGCATGGCTCCTCGGCCCGTTTGAGCATGCGCGTGCGCAAGCGCGATCGGGCTTCCAATTCCGTTGGAGTTCCCGCCCACCTGTCAGTCGTGAGGAGACCCCTCTGCCCAAGCCAAAGGACGACGCCATCGTGCTCGAGGGCACGATCATCGAGAGCCTCCCGAACGCCATGTTCCGGGTCGAGCTCGAGAACGGCCACAAAGTGCTGGCGCACATCAGCGGCAAGATGCGGATGCACTACATCCGCATCCTGCCCGGCGACAAGGTCCAAGTAGAGCTCACGCCGTACGACCTCACCCGGGGTCGCATCACCTACCGATACAAGTAATCCTCGGCAGTCGTCGAGGCCCCGAATTCGAGAAAGCACCGTCACCATGAAGGTTCGCCCGAGCGTGAAGAAAATCTGCGAGAAGTGCAAGGTCATCCGCCGGCACGGCCGCGTCATGGTGATCTGCGAGAACCCCCGCCACAAGCAGCGTCAGGGCTGACGGGCAAGAGGAAGCAACGAACCATGGCACGTATTTCCGGCGTCGACATCCCCCGCGAGAAGCGGCTGGAGATCTCGCTCACCTACATCTTCGGCATCGGCAAGCCCACGGCGCAGCGCATCTGCGCCGAGACCGGGCTCGACCCGAACCAGCGGGTGCGCAACCTCACCGAGGACGAGGTCAACCAGATCCGCATCTGGGTCGACTCGAACATCACCGTCGAAGGTGACCTCCGCCGGGAAGTCGCGCAGGACATCAAGCGCAAGATCGAGATCGGGTGCCTCCAGGGCGTCCGCCACCGCAAGGGCCTGCCCGTCCGCGGCCAGCGCACCCACACCAACGCTCGTACCCGCAAGGGCCCGAAGAAGACCGTCGCCAACAAGAAGAAGGCCGTGAGGAAGTAACGATGGCGAAGCCGAAGCCGGGCGGTCGCCGCCCCCGCAAGCGTGAGCGCAAGAACGTCACCAACGGTGTCGTCCACATCAAGAGCTCGTTCAACAACACGATCGTCTCGATCACCGACACCGAGGGCAACGTCATCTCGTGGGCGTCGTCCGGTGGCGTCGGCTTCAAGGGGTCGCGCAAGAGCACCCCGTTCGCCGCGCAGATGGCCGCCGAGAAGGCAGCCCGCGCCGCGATCGAGCACGGCCTGCGCCGCGTCGAGGTGCAGGTGAAGGGCCCGGGTTCGGGTCGCGACACCGCCGTGCGCAGCATCCAGAACACCGGCATCGAGGTGACCTCCATCAAGGACGTCACGCCGGTCCCGCACAACGGCTGCCGCCAGCCCAAGCGGCGGAGGACCTGATCATGGCTCGCTACACCGGACCGAAGGTGCGCGTCTCGCGCCGCCTCGGCACCAACATCTTCGAGAACGACAAGGGCCGCAAGGCGCTCGAGCGTCGCCCCTTCCCCCCGGGTCAGCACGGTCGCACCCGCCGCCGCAACGCCGGCAGCGAGTACCTCGCCCAGCTGCAGGAGAAGCAGAAGGCCAAGTACATCTACGGCGTGCTCGAGCGGCAGTTCCGTCGCACGTACGAAGAGGCCAACCGCCTCCAGGGCCCCACGGGTGAGAACCTGCTCCGTCTGCTCGAGCAGCGTCTCGACAACGTCACGTTCCGTGCCGGCTGGGCCAGCACCCGCCCGCAGGCTCGCCAGTTCGTCAGTCACGGCCTCATCCAGGTCAACGGCAAGCGCGTGAACATCCCGTCGTACCGCGTGCGCAAGGGTGACGTCGTGTCGCTGTCGCCGAAGGCGCAGGCGATGATCGTCATCCAGCACAACCTCGACGTCCTCGACCGCCGCGTCGTCGGCTGGCTCGAGGTGGGCGAGGCCGGCAAGCAGGTCACCGTGCGCGAGCTCCCGCAGCGCGAGCACATCGACGTGCCGGTGCGCGAATCGCTGATCGTCGAGCTCTACTCCAAGTAGTCCGACGGTTCGGCCGGGGCCTCACGCCCCGGCCGCTCAGCACCGCGTAACGTCAGCCCTCACCCGAGAACGACCCGAACGACCAGAGAACGAAGAGAGAGAACGAGGCGTACGTCCATGCTCGTCATCCAGCGCCCCACCGTCGAAGCCATCGGCGAGGAAGAGAACAACCGTCAGCGGTTCGCGGTCGGCCCGCTCGAGCCCGGCTTCGGCCACACGATCGGCAACTCGCTTCGCCGCGTCCTGCTCTCGAGCATCCCCGGCGCGGCCATCACCGCAGTCCGCTTCGACGACGCGCTCCACGAGTTCGACACCATCGCCGGCATCTCCGAGGACGTCACCGACATCATCCTCAACATCAAGGACATCGTCCTCACCAGCACGAGCGACGAGGACGTCATCGTGCGCCTCGACGTGCGCGGCCCGGCCACCATCACCGCCGCCGACATCAAGTGCCCGAGCGAGATCGAGATCCTCAACCCGAACCAGCACATCGCGACGCTCAACGCGAAGGCCCGCCTGGCCGTCGACCTCACGGTCGGCCGTGGCCGCGGCTACCTGTCGAGCGACCGTGACGCGCAGAACCGCACGATCGGCGTCATCCCGGTCGACGCCATCTTCTCGCCGGTGCGCCGCGTGATGTTCACCGTCGAGCCCACCCGCGTCGAGCAGAGCACCAACTACGACCGTCTCGTCATCGACATCGAGACCGACGGCTCGATCAGCCCCCGCGATTCGCTCGCCTCGGCCGGCGCCACCCTGCGCTCGCTCGTCGATCTCGTCGCCAGCCTGAGCGACGAGCCCCAGGGCCTCGAGCTCGGCGAGGTCGCCAGCATCGCCGCCACGTCGCCCGACCTCGACCTCCCGATCGAGGACCTCGACCTGTCGGAGCGCCCGCGCAACTGCCTGAAGCGCGCCCAGATCAACTCGGTCGGTGAGCTGCTCACCAAGACCGAGGACGACCTGCTCAACATCACCAACTTCGGCCAGAAGAGCCTCGACGAGGTCAAGCAGAAGCTCGACGAGCGCGGCCTCAGCCTGCGCGGCTGAGCCGGACGAGCCCCCTGCCCGAGCCCTGGCCCGAGATCACCTGAAGGACTGACACACCATGCCGGCCACGCCCCGCAAAGCACGCAAGTTCGGCCACAGCGCCGCCCACCAGCGCCTGATGATGGCCAACCTCGCCGCGTCGCTGTTCGCCGCCGAGGGCATCGTCACCACCGAGGCGAAGGCCAAGGCGCTGCGCCCGATCGCCGAGAAGCTCATCACCAAGGCCAAGAAGGCCCAGTCGGACGACGCGATGAAGATCCACCGCATCCGTCAGATCCAGGGCTACCTGGGCGACAAGGAGATGACCGCCAAGCTCGTGTCCGACGTCGCCCCGCGCTACATGGACCGCAACGGTGGCTACTGCCGCATCCTGAAGCTCGGGCCGCGCCAGGGCGACAACGCCCAGATGGCCCGCATCGAGCTGGTCTGATCCGAGGATCAGGTCGGCGCGACCCGGTGCCCCGCCGGCCGAACGCATGAACGTCGAGACGAGCCCGTCGCGCGAGCGGCGGGCTCGCTCCGTTTTCCCGCCGGGGGTCGTCGCGCACGAGGCCGGCGCGTGAGCACCCCCGAGCTGCCCTTCACCGACGGATCGCCCGTGTCGCGGCGCGCGCGGCTCACCGTCGCGTACGACGGCCGTGGCTTCCACGGCTTCGCCGAGGCCGCGGGCCAGCGCACGGTGATGGGCGAGCTCCGCGCCGCGATCGAGCGGATCACCCAGCGGCCGGCCGACCCGGTCGGCGCCGGCCGCACCGATGCCGGGGTGCACGGATGGGGACAGGTGGTGAGCCTCGACCTGCCCGCCGACACCGATCTCGACCGCCTGTCGCACCGGCTGACGCGATTGTGCGGGCCGGAGATCGCGGTGCGCGACGCGGCGTGGTGCGCCGATCCCGAGTTCAGCGCCCGGTTCAGTGCACGCTGGCGGCACTACCGGTACCACGTGCTGAACAGCCCGAGGCCGGTGCCGGCGCTCGCCGCCACGACGTGGCACGTGGCGGCGCCGCTCGACCTGTGGGCGATGCAGCTCGCCTGCGACCCGCTCATCGGCGAGCACGACTTCGGCTCGTTCTGCCGGCTGCCGAAGGTGCGGCCCGAACAACCGGTTCCCTCGCTGCGTCGCCGTGTGCTGCTGGCCCAGTGGTCGACGGTCGACTCCGACTACGGGCCCTTGCTGCGGTTCGAGATCCGGGCGAACGCCTTCTGCCACCAGATGGTGCGCTCGATCGTGGGCACGATGGTCGACGTCGGCAGCGGGAAACTGCACGCCGGCGAGGTGCGCGGCATCCTGCTCGCCCGCGACCGTCGGGCCGCCGGCCAGGTCGCCCCGCCCCACGGCCTCACCCTGTGGGAGGTCGGCTACTGAGGGGCGACCCCTCGCGACCCGGCTCCGTCGCCGGGTGTCTCAGTCGTCGCCCGGCAGTTCACCGTCGAGATCGTGTTCGGACCATCCGGGCTGCCGGTACGCCGCACGCGACATCCAACCCAGGGCCACGATCACGAACGCGGCCACCGCGACGGTCAGGGTGACCGACGTGTTCGCGTATCGGACCAACGGTTCGTGCATCTCCGCCAGGAACATGCCGCGATCGTCGCGCGGGCGGCGGGCCGGCGCCAGGGGGCGTCAGGCGCCGCGGACCGTCGCGAGGTAGGGACCGACCACGAGCGCGAGGTCGCGCATGCGGTCGGGCTCGGAGGTGAACGTCGCCACGTAGGCACGCGAGGCCGACACGGCCATCGCCTGGATGAAGGCCAGCTTCGGCAGCCCCGGCAGGGTGCCCGTCCACGTGACCACGGCGACGGTCACGCCGTCCTCGCCGATCACCCGGCGCTCGTCGAGGACGTTCACATCGCTCGCCTGGCCACGGATCACGTCGAGCGCCGCCACCACGTACTCGTCGAGCGTGAGCGCGGTGGGCAGGTCCTCGGTGACGACGTTGACGTTGTCGTTGAAGCCCGCGCTGCCGGTGCCGGTGAACCAGCCGGTGAAGCCCTCGTCCTGCTGGAAGGTCCAGGCCGGATCGACCGAGATCGACCACCCCGCCGGATCGGTGTACAGCGAGGCACCGGCCGGCACCGTGTTCTGGACCGGGGGCACCGTCGTGATCGCCGGCGCGACCGTGGTGACGGGGGCGACGGTGCCGGGCAGCGTGAGCGGCGTGGTGGTGACCGTCGGCGCGACCGTGGTGACGCTGGCGTCGGTGGGCGTGGTGGTGTCCGCGGCGGTCGTGCCCGTGCCGGCCGAGTCGTCGGGCTCGGTGGCGTCGGTCGTCTGCTCGGTGTCGGTCGTCTGCTCGGTGTCGTCGGCCTGTTCGTCGTCGCCGCTGCGGGTGATCCACAACACGGCGGCCGCGCCGAGCGCCACGGCCACGAGCGCGCCGAGCACCGCGGGCACGCGTGAGCGCTTGGGCTCGGCGCCCGGGACGTACGGCGAGTTCGGACCGCCGGGTGCGTTCGGCGGGGGACCGGGAGGCGCCCCGACCGGCTGTGGCTGGAAGGGCGCCGGTGCCCCGGCAGCGCCGCTCGCCGGCATCACGGTCGTGGGCATCACGGTGGTCGGCGTCCCGGCGGGGGGTGTGACGGGCGGTGTGGGCGCGGCCGGCGGGGCGCTCGGCGGCGCGGCGTCGGCACCGGGGCGTCGTGGGTCGGGGAGGTACGGGCGCGGGACGGTCGGATCGCCGGCCCCGGGGGTGGGCGCGTCCGGTCGCGGGGCGGCCGGTGCGGGGGCGGCCGGCGGCTGCCAGGGCTGCTGTCCGGGCGACGGCGGGGGGAGGTCCGACACGCCGACCGACGATAGTCCCCGACGGCGACGGATCGCGTCCACCGCGGCCGCGCTCCGTGGCCGCCGGGCGGGTGCGGCGGATCCGGGCCGGTCTCCGGGGCGACACGGCGGTCGTCCTCGGTCAGACTGCACCTGCGGGCGCGCGTCGGTCCCCCCATCGGCCGGGCGTCGTCCGGAGGTCGTCATGCCCCACATGCCCCGCAAGCGCATCCTGCTCTGCTCCACGCCCGTCGGTCCGCTCGGCAGCGGCATCGGCGGTGGCGTCGAGCTCACCCTGCACGGGCTCGTGCTCGGTTTGTCGGCACGCGGTCACGACGTCGAGGTCGTGGCGCCGGCCGACTCGCTGCACCTCGGCGCGCGCGTCCACCAGATCGAGGGGTCCTGGCAGACGAGCAGCCAGACCGTCGGACGCGAGGCCCCGATCGAGATGCCTCCCGACCCGGTGCTCGGCGCGATGTGGGACTGGGTGCGCCGCCACCAGGACCGTTTCGACGTGGTGCTCAACCTGGCCTACGACTGGCTGCCGATGTACCTCACAGCGTTCCTCGAGGTGCCGGTGGCCCACCTCGTGTCGATGGGGTCGCTCAACGATGCGATGGACGACGCGCTCGCGCGGCTCGTCGAGGCACGGCCCGGGTCGGCCGCGGTGCACAGCCGTGCGCAGGCCGACACCTTCGGACCGATCGCCGATCGGCTGCGCGTGATCGGCAACGGCATCGCCGTCGACCGCTACGACGTCCACCTCGCCCCGGACGAACCGCGCCACCTGGGGTTCGTCGGGCGGATCTCGCCCGAGAAGGGCATCGACGACGTGTTCGCCATCGCCGCCGCGAGCGGGTTGCCGGTGCGCGCGTGGGGACTCATGCAGGACCGCTCGTGCTGGGATGCCGCCGCGGCGCGGCATCCGACGGCGCAGGTGACCCACGAAGGCTTCCTCGCCACCGACGACCTCCAGGCGGCCATCGGCGGCTGCGCCGGGCTGTTGATGACCCCACGATGGGTCGAGGCGTTCGGCAACGTGGCGATCGAGGCGATGGCGTGCGGCGTGCCGGTGATCGCCTACCGGCGCGGCGGACCTGTCGAGATCGTGGTCGACGGCCGCACCGGCTTCCTCGTCGATCCCGACGACGTCGCCGGCGCGGTGGCCGCCGTCGCCCGCCTCGACGAGATCGACCGGGTGATGTGCCGTCAGCGCGTGGAGGAGGAGTACTCGACCGACGCCCTCGCCGGTCGGGTCGACGCCTGGTTCGACGACCTGGTGCGCGCCCACGGCCGCCATCTGCGGCTGGGCTGACCAGCGGTCGTGCGGTCGGGGCGCGAAATTCGCGCGGGCGACGTTTGTCGCTTTCCCCGCGAAGCCCGTATCATTGCACGGTTCCCCGGCGACGTCTCGCCTGGTGGAGTCTGTTGTCGAAGGATTCGAGATGCGTACGTACAGCCCGAAGGCCAGTGAGATCGAGCGCGCTTGGCACGTCATCGACGCCGAGGGCATGGTCCTCGGCCGTCTCTGCACCGAGGTCGCTCGCGTGCTGCGCGGCAAGCACAAGACCATGTTCGCCCCGCACATCGACACGGGCGACCACGTGATCGTCGTCAACGCCGACAAGATCGTCATGACGAAGGGCAAGGCCGACAAGGAGCAGGTGTACCGCTACTCCGGCTACCCGGGCGGTCTGAAGAGCGAGTCGTACCAGAGCCTGCTCGACCGCAAGCCCGCCGACGCGATCCGCCTCAGCGTGCGCGGCATGCTGCCGAAGGGCCCGCTCGGCCGTCAGCAGATCAAGAAGCTCAAGGTGTACGCGGGCGCCGAGCATCCGCACGCCGCCCAGAACCCGTCCGTCCTCGAGATCGCCGCGGCCAAGGCCCGCTGAGTCAGTCGGAGCACGTCATCATGGCCACCAAGCCCCTCACCCAGACCACCGGCCGCCGCAAGGAGGCCGTCGCCCGCGCCCGCCTGCGGCCCGGCACCGGTAACCACACGATGAACGGTCGCCCGTTCGAGCAGTACTTCACGACGGCCGTGCAGCGCATGATCGTCACCGAGGCGCTCCGGGTCACCAGCACCGAAGAGAGCTACGACATCGACGCCACCATCCACGGTGGCGGCGTCAGCGGTCAGGCCGGCGCGATGCGCATGGCGATCGCCCGTGCGCTCGCCGAGCTCGACCCCGAGTCGCGCCCGGCGCTGAAGAAGGCCGGCCTCCTCACGCGTGACCCGCGCAAGAAGGAGAGCAAGAAGTACGGCCTCGTCAAGGCCCGCAAGGCCAAGCAGTACACCAAGCGCTGACCCGCAGCGGTCGCGCGGCAGGTCGCCCGAGGAACTCGAGCGTGCTTCGCTTCGGCACCGATGGTGTGCGCGGCCACGCGCTCACCGAGCTCACCACCACCTATGCCACCTGGCTCGGCCGCGCCGCGGTGTCGGTGCTCGGTTCGGGCGACTGGTTGATCGGCCGCGACACCCGCGAGAGTGGCCCTGCGCTGCAGGAGGCGTTCGCCCGCGGTCTCATCGCCGGCGGCGCGACGCCACGGTCGCTCGGCGTGGCCCCCACGCCCGCCGTCGCCTGGCTGTCCGCCGACCGTGGCCTGCCGGCGGCGATGATCACCGCCTCGCACAACCCCTGGCACGACAACGGGATCAAGATCTTCGCGCCCGGTGGCACCAAGCTCAGCGACGACGTCGAAGCCGCGATCGAGCGCGAGGTCGAGCGCATCGCCGAGCACGACGGCGGGGACGACGACGCGACGGCGCCCGGTGGTTCGACGGCGGATGACGGCGATGCGATCGACCCGCATCGCCTCGGCACCGACGGCTACGCCGCGGCGCTGGTGTCGCAGTTCCCGGCGGGGGTGCTCGGCGGCCTGCGGATCGTGCTCGACTGCGCGAACGGCGCCATGAGCGAGGTCGCGCCCCGCGTGGCGCGCGAACTCGGCGCCGACGTGGTGGTGCTGCACGCCTCGCCCGACGGGCGCAACATCAACGACCGCTGCGGTGCCACGGCGCCGGCATCGTTGGCGGCCGCGGTCGTGGCCGACGGCGCGGCGCTCGGGCTCGCGTTCGACGGCGACGGCGACCGCGTGATCGCGGTCGACCACCTCGGCAACGTCGTCGACGGCGACCGGCTGATCGCGCTCGCCGCGCTGCAGCTGCGCGACGAGGGGCACCTCGTCGACGACACCGTCGTCGTCACGGTGATGACCAACCTCGGGTTCCGCCGGGCGATGGAGCTTCACGGCATCCGGGTGGTCGAGACGGCGGTCGGCGACCGGTACGTGCTCGAGGCGCTCGACGCCGGCGGCTACGCGGTCGGCGGCGAGCAGAGCGGGCACATCATCTACCGGCGCATCGCCACCACGGGCGACGGCCTGCTGGCGGGGCTGCGCCTCGCCGAGCACGTCGTCGAACGGGGTCGCCAGCTGGCCGACCTGGCCGGCGGCGTGATGACGAGCTACCCGCAGGTGCTCGTCAACGTGCGCGTCGCCGAACGGCACCCGCACATCGCCGACGAGCTCGCCACCGAGATCGCCGAGGGCGAGCGGGCGCTCGGCGGCGAGGGCCGGATCCTGGTGCGGGCGAGCGGCACCGAGCCGCTGGTGCGGGTGATGGTCGAGGCCGCGACCCATGAGCTCGCGCAGTCGACCGCCGATGCGCTCGCGCGGGTCGTGGCCGAACGCTTCGCCGCGAGCTGACCGTTCCTGACCGAATCGCGCGTCTCCGCGCGTGAGCGACCACGAAACGTCGACCGTGGGTGGCCGGCTTGAAGGAGCGTTGCGAGAAGCATGATCAACACCTGACGGGACCGACACGGAGGGTGTCGGTACTCTGGTCCTTCATGTGCGGCATCATCGCGATCCTCAGCCGTCCGTCCACGCGAGCCGTGCCGGAGGCGTCGGCGCTGGTCGATCTGCTCGATCGGGCGGTCGCCGACCAGACCATCGCCGGGGCCGCCGCCCACGCGGCGTCGTGCGACGAGTTGCTCCACGGCGTGCCCGGCGTGTGCGCCCTGGTGGGCCGTCACGAGCTCGTCGCGTCGCTCACGTCGCGCCTCGACCAGCTCGAGGCGCGCGCCAGCACCCACGAACAGTGGATCGAGCAGGCCACCGACCTGTCGGCGGAGCAGATCGAGTTGGCCAACGCCGAGCTGATCGCGCTGCGAGATGCCGTGTGGGCCATCCGCCACGACCGGCTCCGCACCGCCCGTGAGGTCGATGCGCTCGCCGGCCGTGACGCCGGTCGGGCCGCGGTGGCCGGCTACCTGGCGGTACAGCAGGCACTGTCGGCGATCGACCGGCTCGAGGTGCGCGGTCGCGATTCGGCGGGTCTGCACCTCTACGTGTGGGACCACGGGTTGTCGCCCGACGATCCGGCGGTGCGCTCGCTGCTCGCACAGCGGCTGGGCGATCCGCTGTTCCAGAACGGCTCGGTCCGCCTCGCCGGCCCCTGCCTGTCGTTCGTCTACAAGGCCGCGGCCGAGATCGGCGAGCTCGGCGACAACACGCGCGCGCTGCGCGCGGCGATCCAGGCCGACGACCTGCTGCGCCTCTCGCTCGCCCGTCCCGAGGCGCGGCTCACGGTGCTCGGTCACACCCGCTGGGCCAGCGTCGGCATCATCAGCGAGCCCAACTGCCACCCGCTCAACAGCGAGGAGTCCGAGATGTCGGGCGCCGATCGCGAGCGCCCCTACGTCGTGGCCGCGCTGAACGGCGACGTCGACAACCACGCCGACATCAAGGTGCAGCACGAGCTCAAGATCCCGGGCCCGATCACCACCGATGCGAAGGTGATCCCGGCCGTGATGTCGCGCCTCGCCGCCGACACCCATGGTGATCTCACGGAGGCGTTCCGCCGCACCGTCGCCGGCTTCGAGGGCAGCGTCGCGATCGGCGCCGCCTCCGCCGCGGCGCCCGACCAGCTGTTCCTGGCACTTCGGGGCAGCGGTCAGGCCCTCTACGTCGGCCTGGCCGACGACTGCTACATCGTGGCGAGCGAGCCGTACGGCGTGGTCGAGGAGACGGCCCGCTACCTGCGCGTCGACGGCGAGACGCTGTCGCCGTCGGGCAGTCGGGGCCAGGTCTTCGTGCTCGACGGTGCACACGCGGGCGAGCTCTCGGGCGTGCACCGCTACGCGTACGACGGCAGCGAGTTGCCGCTCGCCGACCGCGACGTCGCCACGGCGCAGGTCACCACGCGCGACATCGACCGTGGCGACGCGCCGCACTTCCTGCTCAAGGAGATCAACGAGGCACCGGTCAGCTTCCGCAAGACCCTGCGCGGCAAGATCGTCGAACAGGACGGCTTGCTCCGCGTGGTCGTCGGCGATCGCAGCCTGCCACCCGAGATCGCCGCCCGGCTCGCCAGCGGCGAGATCACCAAGGTGCGCGTGATCGGCCAGGGCACCGCGGCCGTCGCCGGTCGCAGCATGGCGGCCGTGCTCGACGACATCTGCGGTGGCCGGCTCGACATCGACCCGATCACGGCCACCGAGCTGTCCGGCTTCGGGTTGCGGCTCGACATGAGCGACACGCTCATCGTCGCCGTCAGCCAGAGCGGCACCACCACCGACACCAACCGCACGGTCGACCTGGCCCGGGGCCGCGGTGCCTCGGTGCTCGCGATCGTCAACCGCCGCAACAGCGATCTCACCGACAAGGCCGACGGCGTGATGTACACGAGCGACGGCCGCGACGTCGAGATGAGCGTCGCGTCCACCAAGGCGTTCTACGCCCAGGTGGCCGCCGGTGTGCTGCTGGCCTGCGCGATCAGCGAAGCCGCCGGGCTCGGCACCGATCGTCGCCGCCACGACCTGCTCACCTCGTTGCGCGAGCTGCCGGCCAGCATGGTCGAGGTCATCGCCCGCCGCGACGAGATCGGCGAGGCCGCACGACGGTTCGCACCGTTCAAGCGCTACTGGGCGATCGTCGGCAACGGCCCCAACGTGGTCGCTGCGGAAGAGGTGCGGATCAAGCTCAGCGAGCTCTGCTACAAGTCGATCGCGTGCGACGTCACCGAGGACAAGAAGCACATCGACCTGTCGAGCGAGCCGATGATCCTGGTGTGCGCGGCCGGTCTGGTGGGCGGCACCGCCGACGACGTGGCCAAGGAGGTCGCGATCTACAAGGCGCACAAGGCGACCCCGATCGTCGTCGCCACCGAGGCCGATGAGCGCTTCGCCGCTGCATCCGCGGTGCTGTCGGTGCCCGCCGTCGACTCGGCGCTCGCGTTCGTGCTGTCGGCCATGGTCGGTCACCTGTTCGGCTACGAGGCCGCGCTCGCGATCGACGCGTCGGCCCGTCCGCTGCGCGAGGCCCGCGAGGTCATCGAGCACTCGCTGTCGGCCGGCGGCGACGGCGAGCAGATCCTGCGCCGCGTGCAGGAGGGCGTGCGCGCCCACGGCGAGAAGTTCCTCGACGGTCTGCGCACCGGTCTCTACGACGGCCATCTCGAGGCGTCCACCGCCGTGCGCGCCGCGGCGCTGCTGCGCGACCTGGCGTTCGAGAACCCGCTCGAGGTGTACCAGCGGGTCACCGGCATCGTCGCCACGCCGAGCGTGCTGATCGACGACCTCACCGCCGCGCTCACCCGGGCGATCGAGGAGCTCACCCGCCCGGTCGACGCGATCAAGCACCAGGCGAAGACGGTCACCGTCGGCATCAGCCGCAACGACGAGGGCGTGCTCGACCGGGCGCTCGTGCAGGAGGTGCTGTCCGCCGGAGCCGGCCGCGACCGGCTCAGCTACCGCACGCTCAAGGTGCTCGCCGATCTCGACCCGGCCGTCGACGCCGTGGTGGGCTTCACCCGCTATCGCATCGAGGGTGATCCGGCCACCGAGGCCTCGATCTCGATCGTCGATCGCGGCGGGCTGTCGCGCGACGTGCCGAGCCGTGTCGAGCGCAACGGCCAGCTGCTCGGTACGAAGCGCCGCGTCGCGAGCGACCGTGAGGTGCTCGTGGCCCGTGGCCGCACCGACGGTCGCACGGTGATCTTCGTGCCCGAGGTGAAGGGCGGCACCTGCACCGGCATCACGCTGCTGCACGTGCGGTTCCACGACCGGCTGCCCGCCGCCACGATGCGCGGCGTGTTGCAGGGCTACGACCATCGCTACGACCGCCTGGTCGACTGGGTGTCGGAGACCGAGGGCACCTTCCGCGACGACCGCCTGGCCGACCTGCCGGTGGCCGACCTGCTGATCCTGCCGATCAGCGAGACCGCCGACCACTGGCGCAGCTGAGCGCGCCGCACCCGCCCCGACGCGCGAGGCTCGTCGCATGAGCGTGGTGGGCATCGGCGTCGACGCCGTCGACATCGAACGGTTCCGTCGCTCGCTCGCGCGCACGCCCACGATGCGCGACCGGCTGTTCACCGCGCACGAGCTCGAGTACGTGGCGCCCAAGGCCGATCCCGTGCCCTCGCTCGCCGCCCGGTTCGCCGCGCGCGAAGCGGTGATGAAGGCGTTGGGCGTGGGACTCGGTGCGTTCGGCTTCCACGACGTGTGGGTCACCCGCGCCGAGTCGGGCGAGCCGTCGCTCGCGATCACCGGTCCCGCGCTCGCGCTGGCCGACGCCGCCGGCGTGTCGCGCTGGCACCTGAGCATCACCCACACCGAGCTCGTCGCCATCGCCTACGTCGTCGCCAGCACCTGACCCCCGGACGGATGTGCCCATCGTGGGCGTTGCCGTCCTGCTGTGGGGCTCACCGGTAGCCTCTCGCGCATGTTGCCGATCGTGACCCCGGCGGAGATGAGGGCGATCGACGCGGCCGCCGCCGACGAGCTCGACGTGTTGATCGAGCGGGCCGGCTCCGCCGTGGCACGCGCCGCGATCCGCATGCTGGGCGGCACCTACGGCCGCACCGTGCACGTCGTCGTGGGCACCGGCAACAACGGCGCCGACGGTCGGGTGGCGGCACGGCTGCTCGACGAGCGCGGCGTGAAGGTGCGCGTGTTCCCGGTGTCGGCGTGCCCCGACGTGCTGCCACCCGCCGACCTCGTGATCGACGCCGCGTTCGGCACCGGCTTCCACGGCACCTGGCGCGCGCCCGACATCGGCGACACCCGCGTGCTCGCCGTCGACATCCCGAGCGGCGTCGACGGCACCACCGGCGGCATCGCCGGCGACGTGTTGCCGGCAGAACGCACCGTCACCTTCGTGGCGCTCAAGCCCGGCCTGTTGTTCAGCCCCGGCGCCGACGTGGCCGGTGAGCTCGAGGTGGTCGACGTCGGCCTCGACGCCGGCGAGGTGCGCACCCACCTGCTGCAGGGCTCCGACGTCGCCGACTGGCTGCCGCACCGCGCGCCGGTGAGCCACAAGTGGCACGCGGCGGTGCGCGTGATCGCGGGCAGTCGCACGATGCCGGGCGCCGCGGCCCTCGCCGCCCACGCCGCACAGCGAGCCGGTGCGGGCATGGTGCAGTGGTCGACCCCGGGTGCGGAGTCGGCCGACCGGATGCCCGTCGAGGCCGTGCACCGGCCGCTCCCCGCCGGCAGTTGGGCCGCCGAGGCCTTGCGCTCGTTCGACCGGTTCCACGCCGTCGTGATCGGGCCGGGGCTCGGTCGGGTCGACGAGACCGCGGCCAACACCCGCGAGGTCGTCATCCACACCCCGCTCCCCGTGGTCGTCGACGGCGACGGGCTGTTCGCGCTCGCCTGGAACGCGCAGGGCGCGGCGGCGTTGCTGCGGCGGCGGGAGGCCGCCACGGTGCTCACCCCACACGACGGCGAGTTCCAACTGCTCACCGGCAGCGCGCCCGGTGCCGACCGCATCGGCGCCGCCCGCCGGCTCGCCGCCGACAGCTCGGCGATCGTGCTGCTGAAGGGGCCCACCACCGTCGTGGCCGAACCCGACGGCGAGGTGCTGGTCGTACGCGCCGGCGACGAGCGGCTGGCGACGGCCGGCACCGGCGACGTGCTCGCCGGCATCATCGGGGCGCTGCTCGCGATGAAGATCGACCCGTTCGAGGCGGCGGCGATGGGCGCGTGGATCCACGGCCGCGCCGCCATGCTCGGCTCGCCCGTCGGGTTCGTCGCATCCGACCTGCCCGACCTGATCCCGCAGGTGCTCGCCGGCCTGCGGGGCGCGTGATCGACGGGTGATCGGGGCGTGACCGCCACCGCGTCGCGCTGGGCGTGGGCCGAGGTCGACCTCGACGCGATCGCGCACAACGTCGGCGTGCTGCGTCGCGCCGTCGCGCCCGCCGACGTGTGGGCCGTCGTCAAGGCCGACGCCTACGGCCACGGGGTGGTGCCGGTCGCACTCGCCGCACTCGGCGCCGGCGCCGAGGGGTTGTGCGTCGCGCTCGTGCAGGAGGCAGCGGAACTGCGAGCCGCCGGTGTCGACGCTCCGATCCTGGTGCTCAGCGAGCAGCCGGTCGAGCAGGCCGAGGCCGCGGTGCGGCTGGGTGTGATCAGCACGGTGTACTCCCTCGCCCAGATCGACGCGCTGGAGGCAGCGGGCGCGGCCGGCCACCGGGTGCATCTCAAGGTCGACACGGGCATGCACCGCGTCGGCTGCGCACCCGATCAGGCGGTCGACCTGGCGCGTGAGATCACCCGCCGCCCCGGGCTGCGGCTCGACGGTGTCTTCACCCACCTCGCGGTGGCCGACGAGCCCGCCGATCCGTTCTCGACGCTGCAGCTCGATCGCTTCGACGCCGTGCTGGCCGAACTCGCCGCGGCCGGCATCGACCCAGGCCGGGTGCACGCCGCCAACTCGGCCGGGGGTCTCGCCCACTCGCGCGCCCGACACCGGTTGGTTCGCACCGGGATCGCGCTGTACGGCATCGCCCCCGGCCGCGGCGTCGAACACCTGTGCCACGAGCTCCGGCCGGCGCTCACGCTGCGAGCCCGCGTCTCGCACGTGAAGCCGGTGGCCGCCGGGGCACGGATCAGCTACGGGCTCCGCCACGCGTTCGCCACCGACACGATCGTGGCCACCGTGCCGCTCGGATACGCCGATGGCGTGCCGCGCCGCCTGTTCGAGACGCATGGCGAGGTGCTCGTGCAGGGGCGTCGCTGCCCGATCGTCGGAGTCGTCACCATGGATCAACTCATGATCGACGTCGGCGCCGGGACCGACCTTCGCGTGGGTGACGTGGTCACCCTGCTCGGCCGTGACGGACCCGAGCGGGTGCGTGCAGAGGACTGGGCCGAGCGCCTGGGCACGATCGGCTACGAGATCGTCTGCGGGTTGTCGGCACGCGTGGCCCGGCACCACGTGCGGACCGCGCCGTAGACTCCGCTGTCGATGCTGCAGCTGCGCTCGGACTCGCCGGCCACGACGCACGCGATCGCCGCGGCGTTGGCCTCGCTCGCGCGCCGGGGCGACGTGATCGTGCTCGCCGGTGAGATGGGGGCGGGCAAGACGGCGTTCGCCCAGGGCTTCGGTGCGGCGCTCGGCGTGACCGACCACATGACGTCGCCCACCTACAACCTCGTGCACAGCCATCCGGCGGGTCCCGGCGGCAAGCTCACCTTGCACCACGCCGATCTGTACCGGCTGAGCACCCAGCACGAGGTGGCCGACCTGGCCTTCGCCGAGCTCGTCGAGTCCGACGGGATCCTGCTCGTCGAGTGGGGTGACGTGGTCGCCGGATCCCTCGGCGACCACCTGCTCGTGCGCCTCGAGGTCGTGCCGGGCGGGGGCGACGACGCGGACCACGACGAGCACGACGACGCGGACGACGACGTCGACGACCAGGCACGGCTGATCACGGTCAGCGCCCACGGTCGCGACTGGGCACCGCGCTGGGAACGCCTCGAGCACGCCGTCGAGGCCTGGCGATGCTGATCCTCGGCATCGAGACCGCCACCGAGCAGGTGAGCGTCGCGATCGGCGGCCACGAGGGTGTGCTCGGCATGTTCGAGGTCTGCCGCGGCCGGCGCCACGCCGAGACGCTCACGCCGGCGATCCAGTTCGTCTGCGCACAGGCCGACGTCGAGCTCGACGAAATCAGCGTGGTCGCCGTCGACGTCGGCCCCGGGCTGTTCACCGGGATGCGCGTCGGGCTCGCCGCGGCGAAGGCGTTCGCACAAGCGCTGCGCGTGCCGATGATCGGCATGAGCTCGCTCGACCTGCTCGCGTTCCCGCTGCGCCACGGCCAGCGCACCATCGCCGCGGTGATCGACGCCCGCAAGGGCGAGCTGTTCTACGCGTTCTACAAGCCGGTACCGGGCGGCGTGCAGCGAGTGCTCGAACCGCGCTGCGGCCGGGCCGACGACCTGGTGGCCGACCTGATGGCCCGTGGCGACGACGTCCTGTGCGTCGGCGACGGCGCGCTGCGCTACCGCGACGAGATCGAGGCCGACCTGCACTGCGAGTTCGCCGAGCAGTTCCTGTCGCGGCCGTCGGCGGCACCGCTCGTGCAGCTCGCCCACGCCCGGGCGTTGCGCGAGGACTGGGTGAACCCGTGGGAGATCCAGCCGATGTACCTGCGCCTCCCCGACGCGCAGATCAACTGGAGCACCCGCGAGCAGGGCACCACCGACACCACCGGCGGGCTCCCGAGGTGAGCGTGCTCTCGCGGTTGTTGCGCCGTCCCGACGACGACGCCGTGCTCGTGATCGAGCCGATGCGCAAGAAGGACCTGTCGGCGATCATGGCCATCGAGCACGTCTCGTACCCGAAGCCGTGGACCACCGGCGTGTTCCAGAGCGAGATCGAGCTGTCACGACAGGGCGAGCGCCACTACATCGTGGCCCGCCGCGACCAACGCCTCGTCGGGTACGCCGGCGCGATGTTCGTGGTCGGCGACGCGCACGTCACCAACATCGCCGCCGCGCCCGAGGCCCGCCGGTCGGGTGTGGCCACACGCCTGCTCGCCGAACTGGCGTGGGAGGCCATCCGGCGCGAGTGCCAGGCGCTCACGCTCGAGGTTCGGTCGAGCAACGTGGGAGCGCAGGCGCTCTACCGCCGATTCGGCTTCGCCCCCGTCGGCGTGCGGCAGAAGTACTACGAGAACACCGAGGACGCGATCGTGATGTGGTGCCACGACATCGCCGAGCCGCCCTACCGCGACCGGCTGCACGAGTTGTGCCCCGAGGCGACCCCGGAGGTCGCGCCGTGAGCGACCTCGACGTGTCACGGCTCCCGCTGCGCCCGTCGGGCCAGCCGATCGGGCCGGTCGACGAGCACACCCTCGTGCTCGGCATCGAGACCAGTTGCGACGAGACCGCGGCGGCGCTCGTGCTCGGCGGCTACGACGTCGCGTCGAGCGTGGTGAGCACTCAGGTCGACCTGCACGCGCAGTACGGCGGAGTGGTGCCCGAGATCGCCAGCCGTGCGCACCTCGACATGCTCAACCCGATCATCGCCCGAGCGATCGTCGAGGCCGGCGTGCCCGAGAGCCGGATCGACGCCGTCGCGTGCACCGTGGGTCCGGGCCTGATCGGCGCGCTGCTCGTGGGCGTGTCAGCGGCCAAGTCGCTCGCGCTCGCGTGGGACGTGCCCTTCATCGGCGTGCACCATCACGAGGCGCACCTGTACGCCGCGTTCCTCGAGGACCCGACGCTCGAGTTCCCGCTCGTGGTGCTGCTCGTCTCGGGCGGCCACACGATGCTGATCGAGATGCAGGACCACGGTCGGTACCGTCTGCTCGGCCGCACGATCGACGACGCCGCCGGCGAGGCGTTCGACAAGGTCGCCCGGTTCCTCGGGCTCGGCTATCCCGGCGGACCCGCCATCGACCGCGAGGCCGTGAAGGGTGACCCCCAGGCGATCAACTTCCCGAGGGCCATGCTGCACGACGGCCTCGACGTGAGCTTCAGCGGGCTGAAGACCGCGGTGATGAACCATGTGCGCAAGCACCCCGACGTGTCGTCCGAGGACGTGGCCGCGTCGTTCCAGGCGGCGGTCGTCGACGTGCTGGTGCAGAAGTCGCGCCGCGCCGCGCAGCAGGTGGGCGCCAAGGGGCTGGTGCTCGCCGGTGGTGTGGCCGCCAACTCGCTGCTGCGCGAGCAGTTCCTCGACGCGTGCGTGGCCGACGGCATCCGCGGGTTCCTGCCGAGCCGCGAGATGTGCACCGACAACGCGGCGATGATCGCGTCCGCGGGCTGGCACCGCTTGCGCTCCGACGGCCCGACCCCGCTCGACTGCGGCGCGTTCCCGAACCTGCGCATCCCCGGCCTCACCTGACCCCCCACCCGCTCGTCGCGGGCCGTGGGTAGCCTCGTCTGATGGCCGAACTGCGGATCGGGACGTTCACGCCGGCGGCGCCGGTGGTGCTGGCACCCATGGCGGGTGTCACCAACGCGCCGTTCCGCACGATGTGCCGCGAGTTCGCCCCCGGCCTCGTGTACGTGAACGAGATGGTGATGGCCACCGCGGTGGTGCACGGCAACGCGAAGACCGAGCGGATGATGACCTTCACCGCCGACGAACAGCCGCGCAGCCTGCAGGTGTACGGCAGCGATCCCGTGATGATCGGCGAGGCGATCCGGAAGATCTGCGCCGCCGGCCGTGTCGACCACGTCGACATGAACTTCGGCTGCCCGGCCGCCAAGGTCACCCGCAAGGGAGGCGGTGCCGCGGTGCCCGCCAAACCCAACCTGCTCCGCGCGATCCTGCGCTCTGCCGTGTCGGCGGCGTCGCCCTACGGCGTGCCGATCACCGCCAAGTTCCGCAAGGGCCTGTACGACTCGCTGCTCACACACCTCACCACCGGCCGCATCGCGGCCGAGGAGGGCGTGGCCGCGATCGCGCTGCACGCCCGCACGGCCGAGCAGCACTACGCCGGCACCGCCGACTGGGCCGCGATCGGCGAACTGAAGGCCGCCGTGCCCGAGATCCCGGTGCTCGGCAACGGCGACATCTGGGAGGCCTCCGACGCGGTCGAGATGATGCACCGCACCGGTTGCGACGGCGTGGTGATCGGGCGCGGCTGCCTCGGTCGGCCGTGGCTGTTCCGCGATCTCGTCGAGGCGCTGAACGGTCGGCCCGTGCCGCCATCGCCGACGCTCGGCGAGGCCTGCGACGTCATGCACCGCCACGCAGGGCTGCTGTGCGGTCACCTCGGCGAGCACATCGCGATGCGCGACTTCCGCAAGCACGCCGCCTGGTACCTCACCGGCTACCCGGTGGGAGGCGAGCTTCGGCGCCGGTTCGGGATGGTGAGTTCGCTCGCCGAGCTCGAGGACCTGATCGCCGAGACCGACCCGGCCACGTCGATCGTCGAGGGCGGCGAGCGCATCCGGCGCGGTCACACCAACGGCCCGATCCGCGTGGCGCTGCCCGAGGGCTACCTCGACCACCTCGACGACCTCACCGTGCCCGACGACGGCGAGGTGATGGCGCTCAGTGGTGGCTGACGTGCCGGTCGTCCTGGCGTCGGGTTCGCCGCGCCGCCGCGAACTGCTCGACCAGCTCGGGATCGTGTTCTCGGTGCGCGCCGCCGACATCGACGAGTCCGTCCTCGACGGCGAGGATCCGGTCACCTACGTGGCCCGCCTCAGCCGCGAGAAGGCGGCCGCCGTGCCGGTCGACACGGGCACGCTCGTGATCGCGGCCGACACCACCGTCGACGTCGACGGCACCATCCTCGGCAAGCCGGCCGACCCCGCGGAGGCCCGCTCGATGCTCGCCGCGATGTCGGGCCGTCGCCACCACGTGCACACGGGCGTCACGTTGCGCCTCGACGAGCGCTCGGTCACCGAGGTCACCACCACGGCGGTCGACGTGGTCGTCATCGACGAGGCGACGGCCGCTTGGTACGTCGCCACCGGCGAGCCGTTCGACAAGGCGGGCGGCTACGCGATCCAGGGTGCAGGCGGGGTGCTGGTGGCCGCGGTGACGGGCAGCGTCAGCAACGTGGTCGGGTTACCGCTCGCCACCGTGCGCTCGCTCGCCACCCGGCTCGGCGTCGACCTGCTCGGCGGCTGAAGGCCCGCCCCCGCCACTCGACGGGTGACGGCTGGGTTCAGCCGCTCGTCCAGTCCGTGAGCACGGTGCCGGCCTCGTCGAGGAAGTGCACCGTGACGGTCGTGGCCGCGTCGGTGCGCACCACCGCGGCCGTCGTCCCGTCGTCGAGCACCACCATCGCCGGCTCTTCGACGACGTCGCCCGTCTCGCTCGCGTCGTCGCTGTACACCACCTGCGCGCTGCGGCTCTGCCCGGTGGTGTCGGTGATCAGCACGTACTGCTGCTCGAAGCCGGCCCAGATCTCGACCGATCGCCCGGGCGTCGGGTCCCAGCTGTGGTTCGCGAACTCGTCGAGCGAGCTCACCGAGAGCCAACCGTAGCCCACCTGTGCGGACCAGTCGCCGGTGAGGGTGCCGCCGATCTCGACGGGTGCCGGCGGCGACCCGGCGTCCTGCTGCTGCTGCTGCTGCACCGCCTCCTCCCACGCGGCCGCATCGGCGGGCTCGAGGCGACCGATCAGGTCGATCAGCGTCTCGACCGACACGCGTCCGATCGCGGTGACCCGCCGCCCGTCGCCGTCGTACCACCAGCCACCGACGACGCGCTGATCGGTTGCCGTGCGGAACAGCTGCACGTCGCGGCCCTCGCGTCGCAGCTCCGCCAGACGACCCCGCTCGCGCCGACGCAGCGTCTGCTCGTCGATCGGCGATCGCAACAGGTACTCCTCGATCAGCATCGACGGCATCCGCAACGCCGACACCTCGACCTGTACCCACTGGAACGTCGGGTCGGCGAACACCGACCAGGCGAGCGCCGGTCCGGCGGTGAACGACTCCGGGTACCAGCCGCTGCGACCGTCGAACGCGGTCACCATGCCGTCGAACACGCCGCCGGGCGCCGCCAGCTCGGGCGGCGTGGTGATGGCCGCCAGCGACACGTCGACCACTCGCGCGACGTCGAGCACCTGGTCGAGTGACAACCCGAACGACGTGAGCACGAACGTCGTGTCGAGTTCGTCCGCGGCGCGGACCACCACCTCGGTGACGCCGTCGTCGGCGGTGGAGACCAGGCCGGCGCGGAGGCTGCCGTCCGCCCGGGCGACGTCGATCAGCGTGCCCGAGCGACGCAGCGCCGGCGTGCCGAACGGGACGGCGTCGATCGTCAGCCAACGGCCCGACGTGCGCGTGGCGCCCTCGGTGAGCCACATCTCGAACGCGTCGCCCTCGTCGAACGCCGACGTGTTGCTCGCCGCGGCCCACAGCCGGAAGTCGCTCGCCTCGTCGTCGACGAGCCACCCCGGGTTGCCGCCCCGGATCACGACCCCGTCGTCGGTGAGCGGCGACGACGTGTCGGTGTCGGCGTCGTCGGTCGGCTTCGTCACCCCCACTGGTGTGGTGGTCGGCGGCACGGTGGTCGGTGGCGCGGCCTCGTCGCCGCTCCACGGCGAGGCCGCGACCACGCCGCCGGCGAGCAGCGCGGTGACCGCCACACCCGCCACCACTGCGAGCCAGCGCGGCGTGGGCGGGCGGTCGTCGTCGAAGCCGTCAGGGCCGTCGCCGTCGACCCCGACGAAGTCGGCGACGTCCGACTCGCCGAACGCGTCGTGGCGCGGCGGCAGGAACTCGATCACCGGGTGGTGCCCCGCGACGCGATCACGCGACCGGCCCCTCGACCGGTGCGCCGTCGAGGTCGAACCACTGCACGGCGTGGGGGACGTCGGGCTCCAGGCGCACGACGGTGCCGTACACGGGCTGGTCGTCGATCTGGACGAGCTCGACCGGCGGGGCCGGGGCCACACCCGGCTGGGTGACCACCACCTGCAACCCCTCGTTCGGCCAGGTGTTCGTGACGAGCAGGAAGGCCTGGTCGAGCGACCGGAACACCCGCAGCTGCGGTCCGTTGCCCGGTTCGAAGCGGACGTTGGTGTAGTAGCTCGGGCCGTAGATGCCGAACCAGCCGTCCCACACCTGTGCCGACCACTGCTCGCTCATGTCGTCGGCCAGCAGCGTGGTGGGGCCACCGTCGTAGCCCACGCCGGGGCCCTGGGCGCTGCGGCGGACGAGGTCGCGCCAGGTGGCCGCCGGGGCGAGGGTCGCCCGTGCGGCGTGCACCACCAGCTCGTCGAGGTCGCCGGTGCCCGCCACCGACACGGTGCTGCCGTCCGGCGACTTCCAGATCACGGCGTGCACCCCGCCGTCGATGCCCTCTGCCCCGGTGCTCTCGCGCACCTCGGGGTCGAGCCCCCGGTCTCGGAGCTGTTCGAGCGCGGCCTGCGCCTCGGCGCCGAGCGTGGCCGGATCGAGCGGCCGGCCGATCAGCAGGTCGATCACCGGTTGCGCCGCGAGGTCGACCTGCGACAACGTCACCTCGACCGACGTGCCGTCGGAGGGGTCGAGATAGCTGGCCGTGGCGCTCGGCATCACCCCGACCATGCCGTATCCCGTGACGAGCTGCGTGGTGGTGAGGAACGCGAGTCCCTCGAGCGACCCGTCCGAGGCGACGAGCCCCGGGTCGTACTTGATCCGCGACCGGCCGGCATCGACACCGGCCGCGACGGCGAGCAGCCGGTCGAGGCCGATGCCGCGGCTGACCAGCTCGAAGCGGGTGCGGGCGGGTGGGTCGACGACGAGGTGCGTCACCCCGTCGACGTCGGTGCGGACGAGCATCGTGGTGTCGTCGACCTCGATCCGGGTGGCATCGGGGAACAGCGTCAGGAAGTCGCCGTCCGACGACATCGAGTCGACGGCCAACCAGGTGCCGGCATCGCGGGCCGCGTCGGGCGTGCCCCACACGTCGATCACGTCGCCGGTCCAGATCTGGCCGGGGTAGCTGACGGCGTAGCCGAGCTCGAGCCCGACGTTCTCGGGCAGCACGTACCCCGGGATGCCGTCGTCCATCCACTCGGGCAGCGTGTCGTCGCTGGTGTCGACGGTGGTGGCCGTCGCAGGCGTGGTGGACGTGGGCGTGGTGCTGGGCGGGGTGGGTGGTGTGGCCTGGTCGTCGCCGGACCACGGGGCTGCGGCGACCACGCCGCCCACGAGCAGACCGAGGACGCCGACGGTGGCCACGGCGGTGAGCCAGCGCGAGCGAGGCGGCTCGTCGTCGTCCCACCCGGCATCGCCGCCGTCGACCCCGACGAAGTCCGCGACGTCTCGCTCGCCGAAGGCATCCTCGCGGGGCGGCAGGAACTCGATCACGTCACGAACCTCGCACCCAGGGTGCCAGGCGCGCGACGACCTCGCCAGTGGGTCCGACGAGTTCTGCGGAGAACGGGCCGACGACGTCGGCGTCGGGGAGCGGCAACACCGACAGGTACGACGTCCAATGGGTGCCGTCCGTTGCGGTCCGCATGATCGGCGCCGGCGAGGCCGTCGCCGTCCCGTCCGCGGTGGTGAGCCGCAGCTCGGTCGGCGAGGCGTCCGTGAGCCCGACGACGAACCAACGGCCGTCCGCGCCGACGACGCGGAGCGGGATGTCGTCGACCGACACGATCTCGGCGACGTCGCCGACCGCGACCTGGACCACGTCGTCGCTCGGCCACGAGGTGATCGCCCACGTCCGACCGTCGGTGAGCGCACCCGACGCCACCCGTACCTCGGGTGGCGCGGGTGGCGTGGTCTCGAAACCGCCCGTCGACGAGGTGAGCACGGCCCACTCGCCGGCCTCGGCCCGCCGCGCGGTGGGCACCATCGCGAGCACGTCGTCGAGTTCGAGCGTGCTCACCACCGACACGACCAGGTCGTCGGCGCTCCACCGTGCCACGACGGCGTCCTGGCCGTCGATGTGTGTGCGGCCGAGCACGACGTCCGAACCGCGGAACGTGTCGGGCACCGACCAGCCGTCGGGAGCGATGCCGTACCGGTCGAGCGCCAGCGCGACGAGCGGGTCGTCCGAGGGGGCGCCGTCGCGCTGCGCGACGACCAGCGCCACCTCGCGGCCGTTCGCGCTGCGGTAGAACGACGCGCTCTCGATGCCGCGACCGGTGAGCACCTGTTCCACCAGGTCGCCGTCCGTGGGTCCGGCCGCGACGCCGGACATCCCGTCGAGCAGCTCGGGCTGGTTGAACACCGGCCGATCGTCCACCATCTGCGGTCGGTCGTCGGTGAACGAGATCGAGTCGGCGAGCCGGCCGAGGTCGTCGAGCGAGAACCCGAACGCGCTGATCGTCACCAGTCGGAGCGCATCGACCGAGCCGGCGTCGTAGGCGACCGACACCACACCGTCCGGTGCGATCTCGGCGACCGCGCGGCGGCCGGCGAGATCGATCGCGAGGCGGTTCGGCCCGCCGTCGACCGATCGGAACGGCGCGAGCGCGAGCGAGAACCAGCGGCCCGAGGTGCGGGTCGCTCCAGGGGTGGCCCACACCTGGCCCCAGCCCTTCGGGCCGATCGTCGGGCCGACGGTGACGTGGCCGGCGGACCGCAGCCCGTCGGGCACGGGGTCGAGCACCCAGCCGGTGGCCGTCGCGAGCTGAACGCCGGTCTCGGTGGTCGCAGCGGTCGACGGCGAGGTGTCGACCGTCGTGGGGACCGAGCTCGCCGGCGGGGCGACGTCGGCGTCGCCGGCCCACGGAGCGGCAGCGATCACCCCGCCGGCGAGCAGGCCGACGACGGCGAGCCCGGCGACCACCGGGGCCCATCGTGATCGGGGCGCGCCCTCGGCGTCGGGCAGCGGCGCGAGGTCGTGGTCGAGCCCGGCGAAGGTGCCCGGGCCGACCGGGCCGAACGCGCGTTCGTCGGGCGGCAGGAACTCGATCGGCTCCGTGTCCCCCGGTTGCGGCGGCATCGGCACAGTGTCCCACCGGACGATGGCCGACGGCACCCGGGGCGCAGGGTTTCACGCTGCGCCTGTCGTTAGCACTCTCGGCTTGCGGTTGCTAACGGCCGTCGAGCGCGCCTAACCTTGGCACTCGCCACGGTCGAGTGCTAACCGCGGGATGCCGCGGGGACGCCGAGACCGATCATCTCACCCCAACCCACGTGTATCAGCCAATGGAGGCCTGCACCATGTCACTCAAGCCGCTGGACGACCGCATCGTCGTGAAGCCGAACGAGGCCGAGCAGACCACTGCTTCGGGTCTCGTGATCCCCGACACCGCGAAGGAGAAGCCCCAGCAGGGTTCGGTCATCGCCGTCGGCCCGGGCCGCTGGAGCGACGACAAGGGCGCCCACACCCCGCTGACCGTGCAGGTCGGCGACACCGTGCTGTACTCGAAGTACGGCGGCACCGAGGTCACCGTCGACGGCCAGGATCTGCTGATCCTCACCAGCCGTGACGTCCTCGCGATCGTCGAGAAGTGAGCTGACCCATGGCGAAGATGCTGAAGTTCGACGACGAAGCTCGTCGGGCGCTCGAGGCCGGCGTCAACAAGCTGGCCGACACCGTGAAGGTGACGCTCGGGCCCAAGGGCCGCAACGTGGTGCTCGACAAGAAGTTCGGCGCCCCGACGATCACCAACGACGGTGTGTCGATCGCGAAGGAAGTCGAGCTCGACGACCCGTTCGAGAACATGGGCGCCCAGCTCGTGAAGGAAGTCGCGACCAAGACCAACGACGTCGCGGGTGACGGCACCACCACCGCCACCGTGCTGGCCCAGGCGCTCGTGCACCTCGGCCTGCGCAACGTCGCCGCCGGCGCCAACCCGATGGGCCTGAAGAAGGGCATCGAGAAGGCCGTCGCCGCCGCCGTCGAGTCGATCAAGGGTCAGGCCCGCGAGGTCGACGACAAGAGCGACATCGCCGCGGTCGCCACCATCTCGGCCGCCGACGCGTCGGTGGGCGAGGTCATCGCCAACGCGATCGACAAGGTCGGCAAGGACGGTGTGGTCACCGTCGAGGAGTCGAACACCTTCGGCACCGAGCTCGAGTTCACCGAGGGCATGCAGTTCGACAAGGGCTACCTGTCGCCCTACTTCGTCACCGACGCCGAGCGTCAGGAAGCGGTCCTCGACGACGCGTACATCCTGCTGCACAGCGCCAAGATCTCGACCGTGCAGGCCATGCTGCCGACGCTCGAGACCGTGATGAAGACCGGCCGCCCGCTCGTGATCATCGCCGAGGACATCGAGGGCGAGGCCCTCGCCACCCTCGTGGTCAACAAGATCCGTGGCACCTTCAACTCGGCCGCCGTCAAGGCCCCGGGCTTCGGTGACCGTCGCAAGGCGATGCTGCAGGACATGGCCGTCCTCACCGGTGGCCAGGTCATCAGTGAAGAGGTCGGCCTCAAGCTCGACAACGTCACGCTCGACCTGCTCGGCCGCGCCAAGCGCGTCATCATCACCAAGGACAACACCACCATCGTCGACGGTGCCGGTTCGGCCGACGACGTGCAGGGTCGCGTCAACCAGATCAAGGCCGAGATCGACAACACCGACTCGGACTGGGATCGCGAGAAGCTCCAGGAGCGCCTCGCCAAGCTGGCCGGCGGCGTGGCCGTCATCAAGGTCGGCGCGGCCACCGAGGTCGAGCTCAAGGAGAAGAAGCACCGCATCGAGGACGCCGTCTCGGCCACCCGCGCGGCGATCGAGGAAGGCGTGGTCGCCGGTGGCGGCACCGCCCTCGTGCGTGCTCGCGGCGCCGTCGCCGAGGTCGTCAGTGGCCTCGCCGGCGATGAGGCCACGGGCGCCAAGACGGTGTGGGAGGCCCTCGTGGCCCCCGCCCGCCTCATCGCCGACAACGCCGGCCTCGAGGGCGCGGTCACGGTGCAGCAGGTCGAGGCCGCCACGGGCTCGACCGGCCTCAACGCCGCGACGGGCGAGATGGTCGACCTGGTGAAGGCCGGCATCATCGACCCCGCCAAGGTCACCCGCGCGGCGCTGCAGAACGCAGCGTCGATCGCGGCCCTCGTGCTCACCACCGAGTGCCTGGTCGCCGACAAGCCCGAGAAGGCCGCACCGGCGATGCCGGGTGGCATGGGCGGCGGCATGCCGGGCATGGGGATGATGTGACCCGCTGAGGCGGGAATACCCACGAACCACCAGGGGTTGATCCGATCATCCCCCGCACGACCGCCCCGGGCGTGGCCTCCGAGTGAGGCCCCCGGGGCGTTCGTCGTTCTCCGGGGCCCTGCCCCGTGCCCGCGAGCGCACTTCCCGGACGGTTCCACGAGACGTCCCACCTGGATGAGGTGGGCGCGGACGACCGCGGATGTGACCTGGATGGACCGGCGAGAGATCTACAGCCTGACGGGTTCGATCGTTCGCATCGCCGCGCCCGACGGAGGCCCCGTCGTGCTCTTCAGCGTCGAGTCGGCTGCCAGCGCGATGGCCGTGCTGCGTCCGTGCAACTCGGCCTCGAAGGACTTCGCCGCGGCGCTGGCCCCCGACGACGTCCTGCTCCTCACCGCCGGCGCGTCGGACGGCGTGCTGCACGGGACCCTCCGGGTGCAGCGGTGGTCGTCCGCCCAGCGCATGCTCGTGGTCGACAACCCGCCGCTCGAGTACACCCAGCGTCGCGAGTCGTTCCGGGTGATGGGCACGCTGCGCGTCGACCTGATCGTTCCCGATCCGGCTGCGCCCGGCGGCGCGGCCGAGGTGCGCGGCGTCACGCGCGACCTGTCGCTCGGGGGCGTGTCGTTCACCCTGCCCGAGCACGCGCCGTCACCGATGGACCACGAGCACCTGCTCGTGCTGCACACCGAGACGGGGCCGATCGTCACCGTCGTCGAGATCATGGGCCCCCAACCCGACGTCCGGCACACCTGGCGAGCCCGGTTCGTGCAGCTCACGCCGTTCGACCAGACGGTCCTGGCCGCGCAGGTGCGTCGACTCGAGGTCGCCAAGGTGGCCACGACGCGCACGATCGTCGGTGTCGGATGAGCGACCAGCGGGTGTCGTTGGTCGCCGTCGTGGACGGTGAGACCTGGGTGCGGTCGGCCACGGTGGTGCGTCGCGACGTGCGCGAGGTGCACCTCGCCACCGACGAGCCGTTGCCGTTGCCGTTCGGTCACGTCGTCGGGCTGATGTGTCACGCGACCGACGACCGGTCGGCTGCGGTGGACCTGGCCGTCGTCGCCGACAGCGTCGGTGACACCGTCACCGCGCTCCGCCTCGTCGAACGCCGCCGTTAGCCTGCCCTCGTGGCGACGCGCACCCAACGATCGAACGGCGCCGGCAAGCGCCCCTTCTGGATGCACCAACTCGTCGAGTACCTGTTCGGTGGCGTGCTCGTCGCCCAGGGGCTGCAGAGCCCAGCGCCGTTGCTGCCCTCGGTGGCCGGCCTGCTGGTGCTGCTCAACGCGTCGACGGTGCGAGGCGGCGGGCTGTCGGCGTTCCGTCTCGTGAGCCGCTCGGTGCACCGCCTGCTCGACCTCGTCGTGATCGGGACGATCGTGGTGGCCGCCGTGCAACCCTGGATCGAGGTCGATGCGGGGGCCCGGTTGGTGATGGTCGCGATCGCCGTCGTGCTCGCCTTCGTGTGGTGGCAGAGCAGCTTCGCGGAGAAGGTCGCCCGACAGGCGCGCGCCGAGGCGGCGATCGCCGAGGGCGATCGCAGCGTCGAGATCGGCCGACGCGCCGGTCGCCTGGTCGGCGACGGCATCAACCTCGCCAAGCGGAGCGCCGCCAACCGGCGCAAGTGACCACGCGCCGCTAGCCTGCGAGCATGTCGTTCGAGACCCCACCGCCCGACCTCACCAAGCTGCTCGCGGCCTGGGAGGAGTGGGAGCTGGGTGAAGAAGCGCCCGGCAAGGTGCTCACCCGACTGAAGACCGCCGGCCTGCCCGCGGTGCTCGCCGAGCTGCGCGACGCCGGCTGGACCCCGGGTTCGCTGCCCGGTTCGTCGTCGCGCTGACCGTGTCCGCCGGTCCGGTCGAGCCGGCGTCACCGACCGATGGGTCCGTCCGCCGCGGCGGCGACCAGGTCATCCCCCGGCCCGACCAGTGGCGTCTCGGCGACCGCGCACCCTGGGCGCCGCACCGTCGCGACGGCGGCATCCAGCTCGCCGACCTGCTCGACGTGGTGGCCGGCCGCCCGCCGGGCCGCCTCGCACCGCCGTTCCCGGGCGCCCGCAACTCGGCGGTGCTGATCGTGCTGCACGACACCGCGTCCGGACCCGAGGTGCTGTTCACCAAGCGTGCCCGACACCTGCGCAACCACCGCGGCGAGATCAGCTTCCCGGGCGGCCGCATGGAGCCGGGCGAGAGCCCGGCCGACACGGCGCGACGCGAGGCCTGGGAGGAGGTCGCGCTCGACCCCGCGCTCGTGCACGTGGTCGGCGAGCTCGATCACCTGTCGACCATCGTGAGCAACAGCTACATCGTGCCCGTGGTGGCCACCGTGGACGAGCGCCCGGTGCTCCGCCCTCACGCCGGCGAGGTCGAGCGCATCCTGTG
>WBZM01000968.1_pt1 | contig 32624 bp, 31 predicted proteins | sample 5204271 | NCBI WGS metagenome assembly WBZM01 (sample SAMN12344346, study PRJNA552823) | activated sludge metagenome | biome: Activated sludge suspended growth; feature: Nitrification reactor; material: Wastewater; isolation source: activated sludge from nitrification reactor of wastewater... | reverse complement strand
GCGGTGCAGGCCACCCGCGGACCTGACCTGAACACTCTCGGTGAGCCAGTCGAGTTCGCGCAGCAGGTGCAGGCGCAGGCTGTCGGCATTGTCGGCGCTGGCGAAGGCGCCGAGCTGGAGAAAGATGCCACCGCCCGGGGGGGCTGCATCCGGAGGCACCGCCGCTGCCGCCGGCGCCGCCGGCCGCTGCATCTCGCGCGTCGGCGGCCGGGTCGTATCGAGGCCGAGGCGAACCGCGAGCAACTCGATCTCGTCGCGCTCGGCAGCGCCACCCTTGGCAGCGGCCGGCGCTGGCGCTGCCATCACCTGCGCATAACTCATCGTCGTCGCGCCCTCGGGCAGGATGGCCTCGACCTGCACCAGGGTGCTGCCATCATCGACATAACCGAGACGGTGCGCGGCGGCGTAGGAAAGATCGATCACCCGGTCGGCGTGGAAGGGTCCGCGGTCGGTGACGCGCACGACCACCGACTTGCCGTTGCCGATCCGTGTCACCCGGACATAGGAGGGGATCGCCAGCGTCGGATGGGCCGCGGTCATCGCGAACATGTCGTACGGCTCGCCGATGGACGTCTTCAGGCCATGGAACTTCTTGCCATACCAGCTGGCAACGCCGCGCTCCTGGTGCGGTCGCAGGCTGGCATGCGGCTCGTAGGCCTTGCCGAGAACCACGTACGGCCGGTTGGCGAAACGGTGCAGCGGCTCGAGGCGGGGCTCGGCATCGGGAATGTCATCGAGATTCTCCGGAATCTCGTCACCCGGGCCGTCGTCCTTGTAGTAGGCACCGCCACGCTTCTGGACGACGTTCGACTTGCGCGGCATCTTCGCCGGTGGCCTTGTCTGCTCCGGGTTGCGGGCGACCTGCTCGGGCGGCCGTGCGGGTTGCCCGCCACAGGCAGCCAGCAGCAGCGCCAGCGAGCAGCCAATGCCCGGCCACGTGAGCGAACGGAAGGCGCCACGCTTCACGGCCGCACCAGCATCCGGTGCGTGTGGATGCTCATCAGGATGCCGACCCCCACCGACAGGGTGACGAGCGCCGTCCCGCCGTAGCTCATGTACGGCAGCGGCACGCCGACCACCGGCAGGATGCCGCTGACCATGCCGACGTTCACGAAGACGTAGGTAAACAGGCTGAGCGTGATCGAGCCGGCGAGAACGCGTGCAAAGAGCGTCGAGGCATTGGCGGCGATCATCAGCCCGCGCCCGATCAGCATCAGGTAGAGCAGCAGCAGGACGGCGTTGCCAAGCAAACCACGCTCCTCGGCATAGACGGCGAAAATGAAATCAGTGTGGCGTTCCGGAATGAACTCGAGGTGGGTCTGTGTCCCCTCCAGCCAGCCCTTGCCGAAGCTGCCACCGGAACCGATGGCGATCGTCGACTGGATGATGTGATAGCCGGCACCGAGCGGGTCGCTGCTCGGATCGATCAGCGTCAGGATGCGCTTGCGCTGATAGTCGTGCAGCATCGTCCAGGCGAAGGGCGCGGCAGCCGCGGCGGCCGCCAGCAGGCCGACGATCACTTTCCACGGCAGACCGGCGAAGAAGATGACGTAGAAGCCGGCAGCACCGACCAGGATCGCCGTCCCCAGATCGGGCTGCTTGGCGATCAGCGCGAAAGGAAGCAGCAGCAGCAGGCAGGCGACTGCGTAGTGACGTGCCTTCAGCGCCGCCTCGTGCTTGTGGAAGTACCAGGCGAGCATCAGCGGCACGGCGATCTTCAGCACCTCCGCCGGCTGGATGCGCGTGAAACCAAGCGACAGCCAGCGCCTGGCGCCGTTCACCTTGATGCCGAAGAAGAAGACGAGGATCAGCAGGACGACGCCAGCAAGGTAGAGCGGAACACCGAAGCGCATCAGCTTCTGCGGTGGCAACTGTGCCACCGTCCACATCACGGCCACGCCAACGGCCATGTTCAACGCTTGCGCGAGAAGGCGGCTGCTGCTGTCGGCAGTGGCACTGTAGACCGTCGCCAGACCGGTTGCCATCAGCGCCAGCGTCAGCAGCAGGAGCGGTCCGTCGACGCGCGCGACGAGGCGCACCCACGCGCGCTGCAGCAGCTGCGCCATCAGTCAGTCTCCCTCGACATCGTCTTCCTTCGCAGCCCCCTTCGGCAGCTTGCCGAGCAGGTAGTAATCGAAAACCATGCGCGCGATCGGCGCCGCCGACTGGGCGCCAAAGCCGCCATTCTCGACCAGCACGGCGACGGCGATCTTCGGTTGCTCGGCGGGCGCGTAGGCGATGAACAGGGCATGGTCGCGCAGTTCCTGCTTCACCCGCGAGGCCTTGTACTCGGCACCCCTGAGGCTGAAGACCTGCGCCGTTCCGGTCTTGCCGGCCGAGGTGTAGCCAGCGCCGGCGAAGGCGCGCGCGCTGGTGCCGCTGATGTTGACCCCGACCAGCGCCCGCTTGATCACCTCGACGTTCTGCCGCTTCCAAGGCAGGACGCGCAGCGGCTCGGGCTCGATCATCGTCTTCTCGACTGTGCGGCTGTCGGTGATGTACTTGACCAGATGCGGGCGGTACATGATGCCGTTGTTGGCGATCGTCGCGGTGGCCTGCGCCAGCTGGATCGGCGTATAGGAATTGTAACCCTGGCCGATGCCGATCGAGATCGTTTCGCCGGCAAACCATTTCTGTTGCTCGGGCCGCCGGAAACGGCGCTTCTTCCACTCGGGTGAAGGCAGCACTCCCGGCGACTCACCCTCGATGTCGACGCCGGTCCGCTGCCCGAAACCGAGTTGGCCCATGAAACGGGCGATCGCGTCGATCCCCATGTCATTGGCCAGGACATAGTAGTAGGTATCGCAGGAGACGACGATCGACTTGTGCATGTCGACCATGCCGTGTCCGCCTTTCTTGTCGTCACGGAACTGATGCCCGCCAAAATTGAAGACGCCCGGATCGGAGATGGCCTGCCCGGGCGTCCGCTTGCCGGTCTCCAGCGCCGCCAGCGCCATGAAGGGCTTGAAGGTCGACCCTGGCGGATAGGCGCCATTCAGGGCGCGATTGAGCAAGGGCTTGTCGGGTGAGTTGTTGAGCTGATCCCAGTCGTCGCTGCGGATGCCGTCGATGAACAGGTTGGGGTCGAAGGTCGGCACCGACACCAGCGCGAGGATGCCGCCGGTCGCCGGCTCGATCGCCACCAGCGCGCCACGGCGGTCGCCGAAAGCCTTCTCGGCCATCTCCTGCAACTTGATGTCCAGCGTCAGGGTCAGGTTGTTGCCCTGCACCGGAGCGCTGCGCGACAGGCTGCGCACGGCGCGACCGCCGGCGTCGATCTCGACCTGTTCGTAACCGGTCTCGCCGTGCAGCTGGAACTCGTACTTCTGCTCCACCCCCGACTTGCCGATATGGTCGGTTCCCTTGTAATTGTTCGTCTGTTCGTTGTCCTCGATGATCTCGAGGTCGCGCTTGTTGATCCGGCTGATGTAGCCGATGGCATGGGCACCGACCGAACCCTCGGGATAATGGCGGAAAAGACGCGCCTTGACCTCGACGCCGGGAAAGAGGTAACGATTGGCGGCAAAGCGCGCCACTTCCTCCTCGCTCAGCCGCGAGCGGATCGGCAGACTCTCGAAGGTCTTGCTCTCCTCGAGCAGCCGGCGGAAGCGCTTCCGGTCCTTCGGCAGGATTTCGATCACCTTGCCCAGACCTTCGATGGTGGCGTCGAGGTCGTCGACGCGCGACGGCGTGATCTCGAGGGTGAAGGCCGAGTAGTTGCGCGCCAGCACGGTCCCGTGGCGATCGACGATGACCCCGCGGTTGGGAACGATCGGCACCAGCGAGATGCGGTTGTCCTCGGCGCGGGTGGAGTAGTAATCGTGCTGTACGACCTGCAGGTGGAAGAGACGGGTAGCGAGGACGACGAAAGCGGCAAAGACGGCAAAACCTGCGAGGCTGACGCGAAAACGGAAGCGCTCGAGTTCGCGATCGGGAGCAACGAGTTGCGACTGACGAGCGAGCACGCGTACCCCCTTCAGTGAAGCGGCAGCGCCGGTACTGCGGAGGTTCCCCGCGGAGACCGCAGCAGAACTTCGGGCCGTTGCTCAGAGCGGACGATTGGCATCATGGTCGACCGACTGATGTTGTGGCAACAGGAGGACAAAGGTCAGCACAGGCCAGAGCAGGGTCGCCAGCAGAGGCCCCAGAAGGTAGCCGATGCCCGGGAATTCCCCACCAGCGACGGTGCGTACGGCGACCTGCACCAACGGCACCAGCAGCAACAGTGGAAGGACATGCAGCGCCTGCTGCGCGAGCGGGAACCAGAGGATCCGCCGCGACAGTGAGCCGCCCCCATAGACCGCCAGGACATAGGCCAGTGCATGCTGCCCCAGCAGTCCGGCATCGGCCACGTCCATCGCAATGCCGCAGAGAAAGGCGAGCCCCATCCCGACGCGGCGCGGCTCGCGGACGCTCCAGAAGACCAGAACGAGTGCCAGCCAGTCCGGCAGACCGGGCCAGGGAGCAGTTGGCAGCAGGTTCAACAGCAGCGCCACGGCCAGACTGCAGGCGATGAACCACGGGCGAACCGGCAGCAGGATGCGGGCGGAAGAACGATAGCTGGTCTGCATGCGCCTACTCCCTCCTGAGTCGCTTCTTCCGTGCCGACGGCGACTTGAGCGCGTTCACCTCACGGCCTGGTTGCGCAAGTTCCGCGGGCAGGACAACCGGCGGCCGCTGCTCGAGAACCATCACCTCGCTGAAGTTCTCGACGCCCGCCAGCGGCATGCAGAAGATGCGGGCGAAGGAATACGAGGTGTCACGCTCGACATGCACCACCCGGGCAACGGGAAAGCCCGGCAGAAAGATGCCGTCGAGACCGGAAGTCACGAGCTCGTCGCCGTTCTGCACGTCGGCGTTGGCCGGCAGGAAACGCAGCTCGAGCTGCCCGTTGCCAAGCCCGAAGACGACCGAGCGCTGACCGGTACGAACGATCTGTACCGGTACCGCCTGCTCCTTGTCGGTGATCAGGGTGACCTCGGCGACGAAGGGGAAGACCCGTGTCACCTGGCCAACGACGCCGGCGTCGTCGATCACCGGCAGGCCGGCGACAACCTGATCCTGTTGCCCCCTGTCGATGACGATGCGTCGTGTGTAGGGATCACGCGCCGTGTACAGGATCTGTGCCACCTGGCCCCTGGCATGCTGCCGCTCCTTGACGCCAAGCAGCTTGCGCAGACGTTCATTTTCGGCTTCCAGCTGCTGCGTGCGCAGCACGGTCGTCGCCTTTTCCATGCGAGCCTGCTGCAGACGGGCATTCTCCTCGCGCAGGTGGGTCAGGCTGACGAAGTAATCGCCGGCGCTGGCGACTGAATGCGCCGGCAGGTGCGCCAGTTGCTGCAGCGGCTGCGTGAACAGCGACAACGCCTGGCGCACGACCTCCAGCGCCTGCAGGCGCGCATCGACGACCAGAAGAGCAAGCGAAAGCGCGACGTAGAACGAAAGCAGCGCCAACGGCGCCGGGCCGCGCTTGAAGAAGGGTGGCGGCTGGTTTTCCATCGCTCAGGCCTGGCAACTGGCAGCGCACGGCAGTGCCGCCGCCACGGCTCAGTCGGAAGCGAAGATGCTGCCGAGATTGTCCATCTTCTCGAGCGCCAGACCGCAGCCGCGCGCGACGCAGGTCAGGGGCTCCTCGGCGACGATCACCGGCAGACCGGTTTCTTCCATCAGCAGCCGGTCGATGTCGCGCAGCAGCGCGCCACCTCCGGTCAGGACCATGCCCTTCTCGGCAATGTCGGCACCGAGCTCGGGCGGAGTCTTCTCGAGCGCCGACTTGACCGCCGAGACGACGCTGTTCAACGGTTCGGTCAGTGCCTCGAGGATCTCGTTCGAGGAGATGGTGAACTTGCGCGGAATGCCTTCAGCCTTGTTGATTCCCGACACTTCCATCTCGCGCACCTCGGCACCGGGAAACGCCGACCCGATCCGCTTCTTGATGTTCTCGGCGGTGTTCTCGCCGATGAGCATGCCGTAGTTGCGACTGATGTAGTTCATGATCGCCTCGTCGAGCTTGTCGCCACCGACCCGCACCGAACCCGCATAGACCATGCCACCGAGCGAGATGACGCCGACTTCGGTCGTCCCGCCACCGATGTCGACGACCATCGATCCGGTCGGCTCGGAGACCGGCAGACCCGCGCCGATGGCCGCCGCCATCGGCTCCTCGATGAGGAAGACCTGGCTGGCACCGGCACCGATTGCCGACTCGCGGATCGCCCGCCGTTCGACTTGGGTCGACCCCGACGGCACGCAGATGATGATCCGTGGCGACGGTGACAACAGGCGCGAGTCATGCACCTTCTTGATGAACTGCTTCAGCATCTGCTCGGTGACCGTGAAGTCGGCGATCACGCCGTCCTTCATCGGCCGGATGACGGTCAACGCCCCCGGCGCCTTGCCGAGCATTTCCTTGGCCGACTTGCCGACCGCCTGGATGGTCTTCTTCGAGCTTGGACCGCCCTCGGTCCGGATGGCGACGACCGACGGTTCATCGAGAACGATCCCTTTCGAGCGCACGTAGATCAGCGTGTTGGCGGTACCGAGATCGATCGCCAGATCATTCGAGAAGTAACTGCGCAGAAAACTGAACATGCTTGCGAAATCCGTGATGGCCCCAAGCCGGGGCTGCGGTGGGAAAAACTTTTATGATACCTTATATGGCTCGCCCGTTTGCCACCTTAGTGATTTCGTAACCATGTCGCTCACCCTCGACCAAGTCCACCGCATTGCCCACCTGGCCCGCATCGAAGTCGACGAGACCGAGGCGCGCAGCACCCTTGGCCAGCTCAACGAGATCTTCGGCCTGATCGAGACGATGCAGGCAATCGACACGCAAGGCGTCGAACCGATGGCGCACGCGCAGGATCTGGCGCAGCGCCTGCGGCCCGACTGCGTGACCGAGAACGATCAGCTGGCCTGGCGGTCTGCCTTCCAGGCAATCGCGCCGGAGGCCGAGGCAGGACTCTACCTCGTACCAAGGGTCATCGAATGATCGAACACAGTCTCGCCGACATTGCGCAGGCCCTCGCCAGCCGACGAATCTCGAGCGTCGAACTGACGACGCTCTACCTCGATCGCATCGCCCGTCACAACCCGCAGCTGAACGCCTTCATCACCGTCGCCCCGGAGCGCAGCCTGGCACAGGCGCGAGCCGCGGACGCGCGGCTGGCGCGAGGCGACACGCAGCCGCTGACCGGGATTCCGATCGCGCACAAGGATATCTTCTGCGCCAAGGACTGGCTGACGACCTGCGGCTCGAAGATGCTGGGCAACTTCGTCAGCCCCTATGATGCGACGGTGATCAGCCGCTTCCAGCAGGCCGGCGCGGTGCTGCTCGGCAAGACCAACATGGACGAGTTCGCCATGGGTTCGTCGACCGAAACCTCGTTCCGTGGCCCGACAGCCAATCCCTGGGCACTCGATCGCGTTCCCGGCGGCTCTTCCGGTGGCTCGGCAGCGGCGGTGGCGGCCCGTCTGGCGCCGGCGGCAACCGGCACCGACACCGGCGGATCGATTCGTCAGCCTGCTGCCTTGTGCAACCTTTCCGGGATGAAGCCAACCTATGGCGTCGTCTCACGCTACGGCATGATCGCCTTCGCCTCGTCGCTCGACCAGGCGGGCCCACTCGCCCGTTCCGCAGCCGACTGCGCCTTGCTGCTCAACTGCATGGCCGGCTTCGACGAACGCGACTCGACGAGTCTCGACCGTCCGCGCGAGGATTTCGCCCGCGAACTCACGGCTGCCGCGGGCAGCAGGCCGCTGGCCGGGCTGCGCATCGGCCTGCCGGAGCAGTTCTTTGGTAGCGGCTGCAGCCCGGACGTCATGAGATTGATCGAAGCCGCCATTGCCGAATACCGCCAGCTCGGCGCCGAGACCGTGCCTGTCAGCCTGCCGAGCATGAGTCTCTCGGTCGCCGCGTACTACGTGATCGCACCGGCAGAAGCGAGCTCGAATCTGGCACGCTTCGACGGCGTCCGCTACGGCTACCGCGCCCCCGCCTACGACGACCTCACCGACATGTACTGCAAGACCCGCGCACAGGGCTTCGGCGCCGAGGTCAAGCGCCGCATCCTGATCGGCACCTATGTCCTCTCGCACGGCTACTACGACGCGTACTACCTGCAGGCCCAGCGCATCCGCCGGCTGATCGCCGACGACTTCGCCGAGGCGTTCCGACAATGCGACGTCGTCCTCGGGCCGACCAGCCCGAGCACCGCTTTCCGGCTCGGCGAGAAGGCTGCCGATCCGGTGCAGATGTATCTCTCCGACATCTACACCATCGCCGTCAATCTGGCGGGACTGCCGGCGATGTCGATTCCCTGCGGCTTTGCCGGCGGCCTGCCGGCAGGCCTGCAATTGATCGGCAACTACTTCACCGAGGCTCGGCTGCTCGACGTCGCCCACCGCTATCAGCAGGTGACCGACTGGCACCGGCAGTGCCCGGCCGGTCATGCCTGAGAGGCCAACGCTTTCGGTCGGGCAGGCAGCCGACCCGGCGACCCCGTTCCGCCCGATCGCGATCGTCGCCGCCCGGCGGCTGCGGCCCTAGTAGAGTGAGCAAGCAAAGATGAAACACTGGGAAGTCGTCATCGGCATTGAAACGCATGTCCAGCTGTCGACCGCGTCGAAGATCTTCTCCGGCAGTTCGACCGCCTTCGGTGCTGCACCCAACCTGCAGGCCAATGCCGTGGACATCGCTCTGCCCGGGGTGCTGCCGGTCCTCAACAAGGCGGCCGTCGAATGCGCCATCCGCTTTGGTCTCGCGGTGGGCGGCGAGGTCGCCGCGAAATCGGTCTTTGCACGCAAGAACTACTTCTATCCAGACCTCCCCAAGGGCTATCAGATCAGCCAGTACGAGCTACCCGTGGTGCGCGGCGGCGGTCTGCCGATCCAGTTCGGCGAGAACGAGAAGCTCATCTCCCTGACGCGGGCCCACCTCGAGGAGGATGCCGGCAAGTCGCTGCACGAAGGACTCGGCCCAACCGCCCAGGGCAGATCGGGAATCGACCTCAACCGGGCTGGCACGCCGCTGCTCGAAATCGTCAGCGAGCCCGACATGCGCTCCGCCGTGGAGGCTGTCGCCTATGCCCGGGCGCTGCACGCCCTGGTTCGGTGGATCGGTATCTGCGACGGCAACATGCAGGAAGGCTCGTTCCGCTGCGATGCCAACGTTTCGGTCAGGCCGGTCGGCGAAGTGCGTCTGGGTACCCGGCGCGAGATCAAGAACCTCAATTCCTTCCGCTTCCTGCAGCAGGCGATCGACTACGAGGTGCGTTGGCAGATCGCCACCATCGAGGACGGCGGCCGCATTGAGCAGTCGACGGTGCTGTTCGACCCCGCCAACGGCGAGACGCGGGCCATGCGTTCGAAGGAAGACGCGCACGATTACCGCTATTTTCCCGACCCGGACCTGCTGCCCCTGATCATCGACCGGCAATGGGTCGAGCAGGTACGCGCCGAATTGCCCGAGCTGCCGGCCGCCAAACGCGAGCGGCTGATCGCCGACTGCGGGCTGTCCGCTTACGACGCCCGCGTGCTGACCGCTTCACTCGATCTGGCGAACTACTACGAAGCGACGGTGGTCGCGGCGGGCAGGGAAAACGCCAAGATCTGTGCCAACTGGGTCATGGTCGACCTGGCGGCACGACTGAACCGGGAAGACCGAGAGATTGGCCAATCACCGGTCTCGGCGACGCAGCTCGGGGGACTGATCGCCCGCATCGCCGACGGCACGATCTCGACCAGCATGGCCCGCAAGGTCTTCGATGAACTCTGCACCAGCGGACACACCGGCTCTGCCGACGAGATCATCGCCCGCCAGGGGTTGCAGCAGATCAGTGACGACAGCGCCCTGACGGCACTGATCGACGACTTGCTGGCTGCCAATCCGGGAATGGTTGCCGAGTTCAGGTCGGGCAAGGAAAAGGCGTTCAACGCCCTGGTTGGCCAGGTGATGAAGGCAACGCGCGGGCAGGCCAACCCGCAACGGGTCAGCGAACTGTTGCGTCGCAAGCTCGGCTGACCGGGCAGCCGGCAGCCGCCTTGCGGAGCGATTGTCGCGGGACCGTCACGGCCTCCCCGAAGGCGGCCGCTTCGACAGCTCGACGAAGCGTCGCAGGTCGTCGTCGTACTTCAGACGGATCGTGTCGCGATCCTTCTTCTTCGATTCGATCACCGACTCCTGCGCCCTGATCTCCTGGTCTGCATCGCGCAATCCCTTGGCCACCTCGGGCGGCAACTGCCGGTTCTTGTAGAACTCGGCCTCGTCCTCGAAGCGCTTCCGCTGACGCCGTATCTCGGCAATCCGCTCCTCGGCCGCCTTGATCGCGGCAGCGACGTCCCGTTCGGCGCGCGCCCGCATGAGCTCGATGTCCTTCTCGCTGCCGTAGGTGTTGAGCAAGGCCTGGTCCTTGCGTCTTTGCTCATTGAGGAGCCGCTCCTGTTCGCGGCGGCGCTGCTCCTCGGCCGCCCTCTGGACACGCTGCTCGGGCGTCAGTGGCGCCTCGACCGTACGCACCGGCCGGCCCGAGACGCCGATCTCGCGATACGCGCGGCCAACGCAAACCGGCGGCAAGATATCGCCGCACACCTGCTTGCCCGATTCGTCGTGACAACAGAAGATCGTCACGCCGGCCAGTACCGGTTGGCAAGCGGCCAGCGCCGCCAGCAGGAGGAGACTGCTTCTAGGCAGAACGTGCAATGCCATACTGGCGCCGATAGACAGCGACCGCCGCTTCGTTCTGTTGCAGTTGCGGACTGTTGCGGAGGAAACCCATCAGGTCGTCGAGCGTCGCTACGGCGACCACCGGAATTCCGTAATCGCGCTCGACCTCCTGCACGGCGGACAACTCGCCCAGACCCCGCTCCATCCGGTCAAGTGCGATGACGACACCGCAGGGCGAAGCACCCGCGGCGCGGATCAGTTCGACCGACTCGCGAATCGAGGTGCCGGCGGTGATCACATCGTCGATGATCAGGACGCGACCGACGAGGGGCGCGCCAACGATGCTGCCGCCCTCGCCATGATCCTTGACCTCCTTGCGATTGAAGGAAAATGGCAGGTTGCGCCCGCCCCGCGCCAGCGCCACCGCAGTCACCGCGACCAGCGGAATACCCTTGTAGGCCGGGCCGAACAGGCCGTCGGCAACGATCCCGCTGGCAATGATCGCCTTGGCGTAGAATTCGCCCAATCGGTCGAGGGCAGCGCCATCGTTGAACAGGCCGGCATTGAAAAAGTAGGGCGACAGCCGGCCCCCTTTGGTCCTGAACTCGCCGAAGCCGAGCACATTCTGCGCCACCGCGAATTCCATGAACTGCTGTCGGAAATCCATTTGCGTTGCTTCACTGAAAGCCGGTCCCGGCGCCGGACAGCTATGTTACGCATCATTACGCTGAACCTCAACGGCATTCGATCGGCCTGGCGGCGGGGTCTCCTGCGCTGGCTCGAGCGGCAGGACGCCGATGTCGTCTGCGTCCAGGAACTGCGAGCGGACGCGGCGGACCTCGACGAGCAGATGCGGTCACCCGCTGACCTGCATGCTTTCTACCGCCATGCGGCGAGAAAAGGTTACAGCGGCGTCGGCCTGTGGTGCCGGACGAAACCCGACCGGGTGGTCGATCACCTCGGCAGTACCGAGTTCGATGCGGAAGGCCGCTACCTGCGCGCCGATTTCGGCCGGCTATCGGTGGTATGCCTCTACCAGCCATCCGGGTCGAGCTCGGCTGAACGGCAGCAAGCCAAGTACCGATTCATGGCGCTGATCGGTCCACATCTGAAAGGCCTCGCCGGCAGCGACCGCGAGATCATCGTCTGCGGCGACTGGAACATCGCACACCAGGAAATCGATCTCAGGAACTGGCGCAGCAACCGTGGCAACTCGGGCTTCCTCCCCGAGGAGCGAGCCTGGGTCAGCGGCCTCCTGAACGAGGACGGTTGGTGCGACGTCTACCGACGACTGCACCCGCAGGCCACTGGCGACTCATACACTTGGTGGTCGAATCGCGGACAGGCGTGGGCAAGAAACGTTGGCTGGCGACTGGACTACCAACTGGCAACGGCAAACATCGCCGCGACCGCGCGACGCGCCGCGATCTACAAGGAGGAGCGCTTCAGCGATCATGCTCCGCTGACGATCGATTACGACTACACGCTGGCAACTGCGGACAATGATTGATCTTCGCCAGCGTTTTCTATAATGTGAAGGTCTCGTCGAGAAGTCCCGTAGCAGTTGTGTCCTTCCTGTCACCACCTTCCACTGTGAGGCCCGCAATGTCCGAAGTCACCGATCTTTCCACCGCCAACAAACAGAAACTCGTCTCCGACATGAAGGTCGTGGTCGCAGACGCAGAGGAGATCCTGCGCGCCACCGCCGGCGTTGCGGGCGACAAGATGGGCGATCTGCGCGAGCGCTTCGGCGAACGGCTGCGCGACGCCCGCATCCGCTTGGCCGACGCCGAAGCTGCCCTGGTCGACCGTACCAAGGCGGCCGCACGCGCCACCGACGACTACGTCCATGAGAACCCCTGGCGCGCGGTCGGCCTGGCTGCAGCCGTCGGCCTGCTGCTCGGCGTGATCATCGGCCGTCGCTGACCAGCGCGGACGCGATGAGCGACCGCTCCAGCGGTGTCAGCGGCGGCATCCTGGCGGCGACGAAGAACGGCGCCGCGACACTGCTGGCAACTGGCCGCACGCGCCTCGAACTGCTTGCCAACGAGTTCGCCGAGGAGAAGCTGCGCGCCCTCCGTCTGCTGTTGCTGGCGCAGATGGCCAGCTTCTGCCTGATCGTCGGCACCATTCTCGTGCTTGCCGTGTTGACCGTTCTGTTCTGGGAGCAAAGGCTGCTGCTGCTGAGTATCCTCAGCGCCGGCTTCCTGCTCGCCGGTGGCGTGGCACTGCTGGCACTGCGCCGCGGCGCGCTTGCTCGCCGGTACCTGTTCACCACCAGCATCGCCGAGCTCGAACACGACATCCGTCTGCTGCAGGGCACTGCGCGCGGTGAAACAAGAGCAGATTGACCTCGCTGTCGAGCGTGGCCGGCTGCTTGAGCGCATCAGCAGCCAGCGCCAGTTGCTCACGCAGCAGTTGCAGCCACTGGGCGAGGCGATGGGGACGGCCGACCGCGTCGTCGCCGGCGCACGCCAGTGCGGTGACTACCTCAAGCGGCATCCGGAGTTGGTCGCGACGGGTGTCGCCGTGCTCGTCATCCTGCGGCCGAGCCGCGTCTGGCGGTGGAGCAGCCGCGCCCTCCTTGCCTGGCGTACGTGGCGTATGCTGCGCCGTGAGCTGTCGGACCTGGGCCTCGTCGACCGCAAGTGAGCGGCGCGGCACCAGCCTCGAAACACCCCCGGCAAGTCGCCGCGACAGCCAGAGCGAAGGGCGAATGGCGCAGACTCAGCTCCACGCTCCGAGGGCCTGCATCTGCCGCGTCGCCGCTGTCGCCCAGCCACGATTGGCGGCCGGACTCGCGGGGCTCGGATGCAGTATGCGACCGCTTTGCAGCGGCATCCCGGCGAGAGCCGCGGCTGCCCGCTGCTCGGCGAAGGCGCCGATGCCGATCACCCAGGCAGGCTGCATGACCGAGACCAGCAGCCGGAGGTGATCGTCACAGGCAGCATGCAGCGGCGCGGTCTCAGCGGCCGGCAGCTTGTCGGGCGTCAGGTTGCGGCCACGATCGAAAAAGGCGAGGGGGCAGTAGTTGGCGACGAAATGCTCGGCGAAGAAAGCCTCCGGACTGCCGAAGCGCTCGCGGAACAAGCCCCACAACCTTCGCCCGCTGACCTCCGAACGGGCGCAAGCGAAGCCTTCGATCGGTCGCCACGGGTTCTCCCGCACGGGTTTCGCGACAGGCACGCTGATGCCGAGCCAGTCCCGCACCGCCGCCACCTCGCCGAACGGAACGCCCGTCTGCACCATCCCGAAGGGGCCCGGGTTCATGCCGAGGAAGAGAATCCTGCGGGCGCCTGCCGCATAGCGGCGCAGGTAGCACTCGTAGCCGGACCAGGCATAGCCCAGCGGGTCGTAGACGTGGCTGACCGGCGGCCTGAAGCTGAGCCGTGACAGCCGCAGCGACAGCTCCCGGGCGGCTGCGATCAGGGCCGTGGCGACGGCAGCGTCTCGTTCCATGGCGCGACCTTGAGCAGCAGGGCCATGCCTGGCGCGGCAAGCACGAAGCAGATGATGAAGAAGCTGAACCACCCCACTGCCTCGACAAGCGCCCCGGCGCCGGCATTGATGAAGGTGCGCGGTACGGCGGCCAGGCTGGTGAACAGCGCGAACTGGGTGGCGGTGAAGGCCGGGTTGGTGGCGCGCGCGATGAAGGCGGTAAAGGCTGCGGTACCGAGCCCGACACCGAGGTACTCGGCAGCGATGACGCCCGCCAGCGCCGCCCGGTCGACGCCGTCGATGCTCGTCTGCACGCCACGCCAGGCGAGCCAGGCGAAGCCCAGGATGGTGACCCATTGCACCACGCCAAACAGCCAGAGGGCGCGGTTGATGCCCAGTCGCACCATCCACAGTCCGCCGAGCAGGCCGCCAAAGACTGCCGGCCAGAGACCGGCGTGCTTGGCGATGACGCCGATGTCGGTCTTGCTGTAACCCAGATCGAGGTAGAAGGGCGTCGACAGCGCCGTCGCCAGCGAATCGCCGAGCTTGTAGAGGAAGATGAAGCCAAGCACCAGCAGCGCACCCGACCAGCCCTTGCGGCCGATGAACTCGTGGAAGGGTTCGACCACCGCCTGGCGCAGGGTCTTCGGCGCGCCGGAGACCGCCGGTTCGGCAACCAGCAGCGCCATGATCATTCCCGGCAGCATGAAGGCGGCAGTGATCCAGAAGACCTGCGCCCAGGGCAGCAGGTCGGCAAGAATGAGCGACAGGGATCCCGGCACCAGACCGGCGACCCGATAGGCGTTGACATGCACCGAGTTGCCAAGACCGAGCTCCTCGTCACTCAGGATCTCGCGGCGAAACGCATCGAGGGCGATGTCCTGGGTTGCCGACAGGAAGGCCAGCGCCACCGACAGCCAGACGATCGCGGTCAGCTCAGCCGCCGGGGACAGCCCGCCAAGCAGCCCGATCGACAACAGGAGACCGATCTGCGACAGCAGCATCCAGCCGCGGCGGCGGCCGAGTGGCAGGCGGTAGCGGTCGAGCAGCGGCGCCCAGACGAACTTCCAGGTGTACGGAAACTGAATCAGCGCAAACAGGCCGATGGTCTTCAGGTCGACGCTCTCGCTGCGCAACCATGCCGGCAGCAGGTTGAGGAGCAGGTAGAGCGGCATCCCGGAAGTGAAGCCGGTCAGCACACAGATCAGCATCCGCCTCGTCAACAGCAGGCGCAGCCAACCAGGCATCATCAAGCGCCGCGTCCGAGACGATAGAAAGCCAGGCTGCCGTTGAGGTTGGGATCGTCGCTGACCTCGCGACCTGCTTCATCGAAGGCCAGGCGCTCGCGAATCTGGATACCCAGCCGAGCACACAGATCCTCGAAATCGGCGATGGTGAAGAAGCGTACGTTCGGTGTATCGAACCAGTCGTATGGCAAGTCCTCGGAAACAGGCATGCGCCCGGCAGCGATCGCCGCGCGATTGCTTCGGTAGGCGAAGTTGGGGAAGCTGACGACCGCTTCGTCGGCGACACGCAGCATCTCGTTGAGGGTGCCTTCCGTGGCAAGCATCGTCTGCAGCGCCTGCGAGATGATGACGTGATCGAAGGACTTGTCCTCGAAACCGGACAGCCCGCACTCGATGTCCATCTGGATGACGTCGACGCCGTTGCGGATGCAACCGAGCACGCTGTCGCCATCGATCTCGACCCCGTAACCGCTGACGTCGCGCGTCTCGCTGAGGTAGCGCAACAGCCTGCCGTCACCACAACCGAGATCGAGCACACGCTCGCCCGGCGGAATCCAGCCGGCAATGACGGCAAAGTCGAACCGCTCCCGCTGTTCCGCCTTGACCCTTCTCTCATGCTCGGTCATACGGTGATGTTCTCCAGGTAGGCGCGCAGCAGGGAATGATAATGCGGATCGTCGAGCAGGAACGAGTCGTGTCCGGCGTCGCATTCGATCTCGGCATACGCCACACGCAATCGATTGTGCAGCAGGGCGAAGACGATCTCCCGCGAACGCGCCGGCGCGAAGCGCCAGTCGGTCGAAAAACTGGCCACGAAGAAGCTGGCTTGCGCGCGCGCCAACGCAGCCGCCAGATTCCCGTCGTACTCATAGGCGGGGTCGAAATAATCGAGCGCCTTGGTCATCATCAGGTAGGTGTTGGCGTCGAAGAAGCGTGCGAACTTGTCGCCTTGGTAACGCAGGTAGGACTCGATCTCGAAGTCGACGTCGTAGCTGAAGTTGTGCGCCCCATGCCGCAACTGGCGCCCGAATTTCTCACCCATCTGGCTGTCCGAGAGATAGGTGATGTGGCCCACCATGCGCGCCAGGCGCAGTCCACGCGTCGGAATGACGCCATTCTCGGCGTAGTGACCGGAGTGAAAGTCGGGGTCGGAGACGATTGCCTGCCGCGCGACCTCGTTGAAAGCGATGTTCTGTGCCGACAGCTTCGGCGCCGAGGCGATCACCAGAGCATGCCGGATGCGTTGCGGAAGCTGCATCGACCACGCCAGTGCCTGCATGCCGCCCAGACTGCCGCCGATGACGGCGGCCCAGGTTGCGATGCCCAGGTGGTCGGCAAGGCGTGCCTGTGCCGCGACCCAGTCCTCGACCGTCACCATCGGAAAGTCGGCGCCATAACGCCTGCCCGTTGCGGGATTGACCGACAACGGTCCGGTGGAGCCGTAGCAACCGCCGAGATTGTTCACGCCAACGACGAAGAATTTCCGCGTGTCGAGCGGCTTCCCCGGACCGACCAGATTGTCCCACCAGCCGACGTTTTCCGGATCGTCGGCATAGTGGCCGGCGATATGGTGACTGCCGGAAAGCGCATGGCAGACCAGGACCGCGTTCGACTGCTCGGCGTTGAGCGTGCCATAGGTCTCGAAGACGAGCTCGAAGCCAGGCAGTTCGGCACCGCTCTTGAGCAGCAAGGGCGAGGCGAAGCGTACTCGTTGCGCGGCGACGACGCCGACGGAATTCTCTGATGACATCACTGTTCGATCGCTACCCGTTGAGCTTCGCCAGCTGTTCCCGGATCTTGGCCGGCTCCTCATGACGCAGCAGGCGGCGGACGATCGGTGCCAGCTCGGCACAGTTGCTCTGCATGATCGTCTGCTTGACTGCGACAATCTGCGCCGGATGCATCGAGAACTGCCGCAGCCCCATGCCCAGCAGCAGGCGTGTCAGCGACGGGTCACCCGCCAGCTCACCACAGATCGAAACCGGGACGTTGACCTTCTCCGCGCTGGCGATGGTGTGCGCGAGCAGCATCAGCACGGCCGGATGCAGCGGATCGTAAAGCGGCGCGACCTGTTCGTCACTGCGATCGATGGCCAGCGTGTATTGGATCAGGTCGTTGGTCCCGATCGACAGGAAGTGCATGCGGCGCAGAAACAGGCCAACGGCCAGAGCTGCGGCCGGAATCTCGATCATCGCGCCGACCTCGATCGCCTCGTCGAAAGCGGCCGCTTCGCCGCGCAGGCTCGCCTTCGCGCGCTCGATCGCCGCCAGCGTCTGGTCGATCTCGTGTGCCTGTGAGAGCATCGGAATCAACAGCCTGATCTTGCCATACCGCGACGCGCGCAGGATGGCGCGCAACTGTGTCTGGAACATCTTTGGCTCGGCCAGCGACAGGCGGATCGCGCGCAGTCCGAGCGCCGGGTTGCTCTGCAGGCGTTCGCCGAAAACCTTCTCCGGATGCAGGTCCTTGTCGTAACCCAGATCGAAGGTACGAATGGTCACCGGTCGTCCACCCATCCCCTTGACGACCGCGCTGTAGGCCTCGAACTGCTCTTCCTCCGTCGGCATGTCGCCCCGGTCGAGGAAGAGGAATTCGGTGCGGAACAGGCCGATGCCCTCGGCGCCACCATCGAGTGCGTTCGCCACGTCGCCGGGCAGCTCGATGTTGGCGTGCAGACCGATGTCAACCCCGTCGAGCGTCACCGAGCGCGCCGTCTTCAGACGCCGGAGCTTCGAGCGCTCGAGCTCGATCTGCGTCTTGCGCAGCCGGTATTCGTCGAGTATGCGCGGATCCGGATTGACGATCAGCACACCACGCGTGCCATCCACGATCAAGACTTCCTTGTCGCGGATCAGCTGCCTGGCGTTGTGCAGACCGAGAACTGCGGGGATGCGCAGGCTGCGGGCAAGAATCGCTGTGTGCGAGGTCGAGCCGCCGACGTCGGTGACGAAGGCGGCAAAGTGATGCTCCTTGTAGGCGATGACGTCGGCCGGCGAGAGATCATGCGCGACGACGATCAGGTTCTCCTCCTTCAATCCCTTGCTCGACTTCAGCGCCATGCGACCCGGTTGACCGACGAGTTCCTTGATCACCCTTTCAACCACCTGGCGAACGTCATAGCTGCGCTCGCGCAGGTACTGATCGTCGAACTTCTCGAACTGGTCGACCAGCACCTCCATCTGCTGCACCAGCGCCCACTCGGCGTTGCAGCGACGCTCGCGGATCAGATCCTTCGGGACCTCGGCCAGTTCGGGGTCCGACAGGATCATCGAGTGCAGGTCGATGAAAGCCCCGAACTCCGCCGAGCTGTGCTGCGTGCGGCCCTTGAGCGCCGCGAACTCATCGCGCACGCGCGCCAGCGCCGCTTCGAAGCGGGCAACCTCCTTGTCCACCATGCGTGGCGAGATCACCAGATGCGACACCTCGAGCGTCGCGTGCGACATGAGGTGCGCCTGGCCGATCGCGATACCGGCCGAAACCGGCAGGCCATGCAGGGTAAAACTCATGCCACGTTCACTCCGCCTCTCCGAAGCGGCTGGCGATCAGTTCGAGAATCGCCTCATTCGCCGCCTGTTCATCCGCACCATCGGTCTCGACGATCACCGTGGAGCCCTTGCCGGCCGCCAGCATCATCACGCCCATGATGCTCTTGGCGTTGATCCGGCGACTCCCCTTTTCCATCCAGACGTCGCTGGCAAACCCGCCCGCAAGCTGCGTCAGCTTGGCTGAAGCGCGCGCGTGCAACCCGAGCTTGTTGCGGATTTCCGCTTCGGCACGTACCATTCACCCCTCCCCCGCATCGCTGCCCAGCGCCGGCGGCAACCTGACCACGCCGTCACGGGCGCCGCTGATCGCCTTCTGGACCATGGTGTCCATCCCACGCTCGCGATAGGTCAGTGCCCGCAGCAACATCGGCAGGCTGACCCCGGAGACCCCTTCGACACGACCCGGCGCGAGCAGCTTGAGGGCCAAGTTGCCGGGCGTGGCGCCGAAGACATCGGTCATCACCAGAACGCCCTCGCCGCCGTCGACCTCCTGCAGCAACAGGCGCGCGAGTGGCAGGATGTCGAGCGGGTCGTCCTGCGCCGCAACACCGAGCTGCGCGATCAGTGGCGGCCGCTTGTTGAGCACGTGACAGACGTTCTGGATGAGGCTCTCGCCGAGGGTCCCGTGCGTCACCAGAAATATACCGATCATTGCAGCATCCTTTGCGACAGGTCGCCATTCTAAGCCATTCCGCCGCGCTCTCGACGGCGATCGCAGCGAGGTGCCTCAGGGCACGACTTCGAGCGCCCGCGGCCGCCCACCGACGAACTCCAGGCGACCCTGCATTGCCTCGCTGAGCTGCCAGCGCCCGTCGCCATCGACACGCAGGACATGCGCCACCTGCAACCGACGGGCGAGGGCCGGCCAGTCGCTGCCGGCGATGAACAAGGGCTTCGAAGCAGCGTCCGACAGCGCTCCAGCTGCCGGGCGTGCCGTGATCAACACCGTCAGGGACTGCGTACCGGACGCCGGCCGGCCGCTGCGCGGATCGAGGAGATGCGCGTAACGGCTGCCCGCGACCTCGAAGTAGCGCTGGTAATCGCCCGAGGTGCCGACCGCCTCGCCATCGTCGAGTTCGATCGTCGCCATCGGCCCGGGCTGCCGCGGGTGCTGGATTCCCACCCGCCAGCGCTGGCCATTGCGGCTGCCGAGCACCATGACGTTGCCGCCGATGTTCACCAGCGCGTTGCCAACCCCCTGCGCCCGCAGGATGCTCGTCGCGCGGTCGAGCGCAACGCCCTTGAGATAACCGCCGAAATCGATCGCCAGTTGGCGCTGCCGGCTGCTCGCCTGCAGCCCGGTCAGGCGCAGATCGGCAATGCCCGGCTGCGCGCTGCGCCAGGCAGCCAGCGCCGCCTCATCCGGCAGGCCACTCGGCAACTCATCCGAGTGAAATCCCCAGAGTTCGATCAGACGACCGATGCCGGGGTCGAACAGCCCCTCGCCGAGCCGCGCCAGACGTTGTGCATCGACCAGCAGTTCTGCCATCTCCTCGCTCACCGTTTGGACCCTGCCAGCCGCCAGGGCGGCGTTGAGCGCACTCAGCTCGGATGGTTTCCAGGCGTGGTAGGTGCGATGCAGGCGATCGAACTCGCGCAACACCGCGGCCGCAGCCGGCCGTGCCCGCGTTTCGGGCAGACCGGCGATCAGCACTTCGACGCGGGTACCGAAGACGAAGGATTCCTGCTGGTACACCGGCACCCTGCTGCAGGCGGCAAGGAAAACCCAGAGCAGAACGCCGGCGAAGCCTAGGCAGCGGCCACGCACCGGCGCTCCAGCGCGGCGACGAACAGGGCAGCGGCGTCGAAACCCGTCTGCTCGGCGATCTCCACCATGCACGTCGGGCTGGTGACGTTGATCTCGGTCAACCAGTCGCCGATGACGTCGAGACCGACCAGCAGCAGACCCCGGGCGGCGAGTACCGGCGCCAGCGTGCCAGCGATCTCGAGGTCACGCGGAGTCAATGGCCGCGCCACGCCCTTGCCGCCGGCAGCCAGGTTGCCACGGGTCTCGCCGGCCTTCGGAATGCGCGCCAGGCAGTAGGGAACCACCTCGCCGGCGACGAGCAGGATGCGCTTGTCGCCGTCGGCGATCTCGGGGATGTAGCGCTGCGCCATGATCGTGCGCGCACCAGCGTGCGTCAGCGCCTCGACGATCACGTTGCGGTTGGGGTCGTCGTGGCGCACGTGAAAGACCTCGCTACCGCCCATGCCCCCGAGCGGCTTCAGGATCACGTCACGCTCGGTTTCGATGAAGGAGTGGATGACGCCACTGTCCCGGGCGACCGTCGTCGGTACCGCGAAGTGGGCGAACTCGGTGATCGACAGCTTTTCCGGGTGATCGCGCAGGGCACGTGGCCGGTTGAAGATGCGCGCACCCTCGGCTTCAGCCCGCTCGAGCAACCAGGTGGTGGTGACGTACTCGATGTCGAAGGGTGGATCCTTGCGCATCAGCACGGCGCGAAAATCACGCAGGGCGACGACGTGCCGATCGACCTCGACGAACCAGTCGGTGTCGTCGGCGAGCATTTCGAGGTGCACCGCTTCGGCACACACGCCGTGCAGCGGCGACCAGTGGATCGCCTCCTGCTGGATCGTCCACACGGCGTGTCCCGCCGCCTGGGCGGCACGCATGATGGCGATGCTCGTGTCCTTGTAGGCCCGCAGCGACTGCAGGCGATCGACGATGAATGCTAGGCGCACGGTAGCGGCTCCTTGACGGGTGCAGTACGTTCGAGTTCGACTGAGGCAGCCAGCTGTGCCAGGCGGGCGACGACGCCATAGGCATAGAAACGGTTCGGCGCCGCGTCCGGGTTCTGGCAATGATCGGGCAGCGAGCAACTGGTCGCGAAGGCGAGAGGCTGGAAATGCATTCCCGGCGCATTCAGGTTCTCGTCCGGGCCCCGCCCGCTGTGCACCCGGTAGAAGCCGCCGACGACGAAGCGATCGATCATGTAGACCACCGGCTCGGCAACCCCCTCCTCGCTGCCGCTGCCGACCCGTTCGAAGCTGTGCACGCCTTCCTGGATGATCACCTGGGATACCGCCAGCCCCTCCTTGATCACCGACATCTTGTTGCGCTGCCGGCGGCTGAGGCCCGTCACCTGCGCCGCATCCTTGACGGTCATCACCCCCATGCCATAGGTTCCGGCGTCGGCCTTGACCACCACGTAGGGCGTTTCCTCGATCTCGTACTGGCGGTACTTCTCGCGAATCAGGTCGAGCACCGCGTCGACATTCGCAGCCAGACACTCTTCCCCCTGCCGCTGATGAAAGTTGACACTGCTGCAGACCGAAAAGTAGGGATTGATCCGCCACGCGTCGATGCCCGTCAGCCGCGCAAAGTCGCTCGCCACCGTGTCGTAGGCGGCAAAGTGGTTCGACTTCCGGCGCAGCGCCCAACCGGCGTGCAGCGGCGGCAGGACGAACTGCTCGTCGAGGTCGCGCAGCACCTCCGGAATCCCCGCCGAAAGGTCGTTGTTGAGCAGAATGGCGCAGGGCTCGAAGCCGCCCAACCCAAGCCGCGACCCGTTGCGCTGCAGCGGCTCGAGGAGGAGCGTTGTGCCATCGGCGAGTTCCACCGGCGTCGGCCGCTCGATCCCGGGCAGCATCGACCCAAGGCGAACCTCGAGTCCGGTCAGGCGCAGGAACTTCGCGATCTGGGCGACATTCTGCAAGTAGAAGAGGTTGCGCGTGTGGTTTTCCGGGATCAGCAGCAGGCGCTTGGCGTCCGGGCAGATGCGGTCCACCGCCGTCATTGCTGCCTGGACGCAGAGCGGCAGAAAGGTCGCGTCGAGGTTGTTGAAGCCGCCGGGAAACAGGTTCATGTCGACCGGCGCCAGTTTGAAACCTGCGTTGCGCAGGTCGACCGAGCCATAGAAGGGCGGCGTGTGCTCCTGCCATTGGGCGCGGAACCAGCGCTCGATCTCCGGCATCAGGTCAAGGAAACGCCTTTCGATCTCGAGCAGCGGACCATCCAGTGCGGTTTTCAGATGTGGGACCATGGGCTCCAGTTTTCCTCGCCGATGTGCTCATCCGGCTGCGCGGCAATCGTTCATTGTACACCGCGAGCCGGCAGCAGGGCTCGCAGCGGGCTGGGAAGCGGAGTCTGCTCGAGGCTGCGTTGGGTGAACAGGAAGCGGCCATCGCAGACGAAACCGAGATCCAACCAGTCGACGGTGTTCAGCGCATCCGCCAGTTGCTGCACGGCAAGCAGCGGATCGTGCGGGAAGATTGCCAGCACCGCCCCATCATAATGCGTACAGGAATGGCAGAAGAAGGGTCGCGGGCTGCGCGTCTTGCCGTTGACATAGACCCGTGGCAACGCCGACTGATGATAGCCGCGCCCCCAGTGCCACCAGTTGGACTCGTCGAAGGATCGAATGCGGCGCGTGATCAGGCGTTCCTTGTGCGGCAGCAGGGCCGCTGGCGGCGGTTCGCCTGCTTGACACCACAGCATGCGCCGCGTCCTGCCGCTGCGCACCGTCGACGAGCAGACGAAGTCACGATTGCCGTACACCTCGCTGGCGTAAAGCTCGTCGGCGCCCGAGACCGCGCCAACCTTGACGAAAGCGATGTCGGTCAGGTGCAGGTCGTAATCGCCGCGCGTGAACAGAAGGTGCCCGCCGCTCTCGACGAAATGGCGCTCGTCCCACTGCAACCACGCTAGGCCTGCCAGCCCATCGGCAACGCCCTGCGCCGCGTAGCGCGTCCGCCGCGAAAAATTGCCGCGCTCGAAACGCCAGATGGCGCAATTCGGCGTTGCATCGTCGAACAGCCGGGAATCGCCGAGCTCGACGAAATCGGTGATCGTCCCCGCCGCGTACAGCAGGCGGTTGAGTGGCACCGCCGACGTTGCCTTGAGGAAATCGCGCGGGGTGATGAAGACGAGTTCACCACCGGGAGCGAGATGCCGCAAGCACTGCTCGATGAAGAACAGATAGAGATTCGCACGTCCATCGAGCACGCTGCGCCGAATGAGGCGACGGGTCGCGACGGCGATGTCCTGGTAACGCACGTAGGGCGGATTGCCGATCACCGTGGCGAACGACTCTTCGGCCGGCAGGGCAAAGAAATCCATGACGCGGGCGCCAGGTGGCGCGTGGCGCGGATCGATCTCGATGCCGACGGCAAACGGGAAGTGCTGCAGGAAGGCGCCATCGCCGCAGGCAGGCTCGAGGACGCGACCGCGATTGCGCACCAGCGAGAGCATCAGTTCGACGATCGCTGGCGGCGTGAACACCTGGCCGAGACGGCTGACGTCCAGTTCCGGCTGCGTGGCCACCATCACGGCCTCCGGTGCTGCGTCACCGGCACACTGGGCAACCGTTCGCCAAGGCGTCGCCGACCGCTGGCGGGCCGCCGGCGCAGCATCAGCGCCCGCCCCAGGGCATCAACGGCACGGTTGAAATACTGTTCGCCGGCGCGCCGTCGATCAGCTTGCGACTGATCGCGAGATAGATCAGCGTCCGGTTCGCTTCGTCCCACATGCGGACGACGCGCGTTTCCTTGAACAGCACCGACGTATCGCCCGAGAACACCGTCGCCTCCTTCGGCAGCTTGTCCGGCAGGCTGATCGGACCGGTCTGCCGGCAGGCAAGCGAAAACTGCGACGGATCCTCGGCCAGGCCGAGCGAACCGCTGACACCACCGGTTCGCGCCTGGCTGACGTGACAGGTGACACCGGGCACCTTCGGGTCGGGGAAACTCTCGACGCAGACGCGGTGGTTCGCACCGACCAGCTTCCACTCGGTCGTCACGCATCCCACCTGCTCCGCCTGGACGGCGACGGCCGCGACCAGGCAAGCGGTACCGGCGGCAACGACGGGAAAAGGGTTGTTCCTGCTGCGCATTCCTTGCTCTCCTTCATTGCAGGCCGCGGCTGGCCGCAGCTCAACCGGGCCAATGGTCCAGCGTGATGTTCCCCAGTGGCCCGACCGGTGCACCACGACGGGCCCGTTGACCGAGGTGCCGGTCCTCCGACGGGAGCGTCTTCGGCCGATTGCGCACGCTTCCCCTGATGGCCACCCGCGGCCCACGGGTGGCCATCACCGCACGCAGCGATTCTCCTTCACGCAGGCCGATGATCAGGACCCCCTTGCCGCTGGCGAGGCGCTTCATCTGCTCGAGCGGAAAGATCAACAGGCGACCGTCGCTGGACAACGCGCCGAGATGGTCTGCGGCGGCAAGCCGGAGCGGTGGCAGGATGCTGGCGCCGTCCTCGACGCTGACGACGGCCTTGCCGGCCTTCTGCCGTGACAGCAGGTCGCCGTAGGTGCAGATGAAACCATAGCCCGAGGTCTTGGCGATCAGGATCGCTTCTTCTGCCTGGCCGGTGAGGACATGCGCAATCCGGCCGCTGCCGAGGTCGACGAACGAAGAGAGCGGCGCGCCCATGCCGCGACCGTCGGGCAGGGCGGCAATCGCCACGGTAAATGCCCGTCCCTCGCTCGAAACGATCACCAGGGAGTCGACCGAGCGGCACTCCAGCGCCGACCCAGCCCGGTCGCCGTCCTTGTAGGCAACACCGGAAAGATCGAGTCCGTGCCCCTGCCGGACGCGCGCCCAGCCCTTCTCCGAAATGATCACGGTCACCGCTTCGTCGCTGACCGCAGCCACCTCGGAACGCGACGCCGTCGCTGCCACTTCGATGACAGTCCGCCGCGCGTCACCGTACTTCTCCGTGTCTGCCCTGATCTCGCGCACCACCTGCCGCCGCAGCAGCGCATCGCTGCCCAGAAGTTTCAGCAGGCCCTCGCGCTCACTGCGCAGCCGCTCGAGTTCCTGTTCGATGCGGATCCCCTCGAGGCGGGCGAGCTGCCGCAGGCGGATCTCGAGGATGTCTTCCGCCTGCCGGTCGGAGAGCGCGAAGCGGGCGATCAGCGCCGCCTTCGGATCCTCGGCTTGGCGAATGATCCGGATCACTTCGTCGATGTTGAGGAAGACGATGTGCCGGCCTTCGAGAATGTGGATCCGGTCATCGGCCTTCTGCAGGCGATGACCAGTCCGCCGGCGCACGGTCCGGATACGGAAGGTGCACCATTCGCCGAGCAGCTCGGGCAGCGATTTCTGGCACGGCCGGCCATCGATGCCGACGGCGACGAGGTTGATCGATGCCGACGTTTCGAGACTGGTATGCGCGAGGAGCAGCGCGACGAACTCGTTGCGGTCGATGCGCGAGCTGCTCGGCTCGAAGACCAGCCGCACGTCGTCGTCCTTGCCCGACTCGTCGCGCGCACGGTCGAGCTGGGATGCCATCAGCGTCTTCAGCTGTGCCGCTGACTGGTCGATGGTCTTCTTGCCCGGCTTCACCTGCGGGTTGATCAATGCGCCGATCTCGGCCAGGACCTTCGCCGACGAGACACCGGGCGGCAGCTCGCGAACCACCAGTTGCCAGGCCCCGCGTGCCATTTCCTCGAACTCGTAGCGCGCCCGCACGCGCAACGTGCCGCGGCCGCTGCCGTAGGCGGCAGCGATGTCGGCCGGCGAGGAAATGATCTGCCCGCCGCCCGGGTAATCCGGCCCGGGAACGTGCTGCAGCAGTTGCTCGAGCCCGGCCTGCGGCTGTTCGATCAGGTGGATCGCTGCTGCGGCGACCTCGCGCAGGTTGTGCGGCGGAATCTCGGTCGCCATGCCGACGGCGATGCCCGAGGATCCGTTGAGCAGGACGAAGGGTAGCCGGGCCGGCAGACAGGTCGGTTCGTCAAACGAGCCGTCATAGTTCGGCTGGAAATCGACCGTCCCCTCGCCGAGTTCCGCCAGCAGCAACTCGGCGATCGGCGTCAGGCGTGCCTCGGTATAGCGCATCGCTGCCGCATTGTCGCCATCGCGCGAACCGAAGTTGCCCTGCCCGTCGACCAGCGGGTAGCGCAGCATGAAGGGCTGTGCGACACGCACCATGGCATCGTAGGCGGAGGTGTCGCCGTGCGGATGGTACTTGCCGATGACGTCGCCAACGACCCGTGCCGACTTGACCGGCTTCGCCGTCGCCGACAGCCCGAGTTCGCGCATGGCGAAGAGGACACGCCGCTGTACCGGCTTCAGGCCGTCCTTGACATCCGGCAGCGCGCGTCCCTTGACGACCGCCACCGCGTACTCGAGGTAGTCGCGGGCCGCCGATTCGTGCAGCAGGATGCTGTCGTCGTCCGCCGCGGGCGACGCGGGCGGTTGCGGCGGCACTGCCGGCGGCGCCGGTGGCAGGTCGGCGAAGAGGTCGGGGGTCTGGTCTTTCCTCACTTGCGGTTCACTTTCGCTTGTCCGGTCACAGCTCGGCACCGATCAGGGCACCGTTTTCTTCCATCCAGGCGCGCCGGCCCGCCGATTCACCCTTCGCCATCAACATCGTCATCACCGGCCGCGCCGCCTCGCTGCCCGGCATGCCGATGCGCATCAGGCGGCGCGTGTCGGGCGACATCGTCGTCTCCCACAGCTGCTCCGGGTTCATCTCGCCCAACCCCTTGAAACGCGAGATCGCCACCGCTTCACGCTTGACACCCTCGAGGCGCAGACGATCGAGTGACGCTTCGAGCTCCGCATTGTCGAGCGCGTAGATTTTGCGTGGTGGCCGCGCCTTGCCCTGCGCGGGCACATCGAGACGGTACAGCGGTGGCTGGGCGAAGAACAGGTGTCCCAGCGCGACCAGCCGCGGGAAATGGCGATAGAAGAGGGTGCACAGCAGAACGCGGATGTGAGACCCATCGACATCGGCATCGGTCATGATCACGACCTTGCCGTAGCGCAGGTTGAGCAGCACCGAGTCGGGAGCGTTCGCCGGATGCGGGTCGATGCCCAGCGCGACGGCGATGTCGTGCACCTCGCGATTGGCAAACAGGCTGCCCGCCTCGACCTCCCAGGTATTCAGCACCTTGCCGCGCAATGGCAGGATCGCCTGCACCTCCTTGTCGCGCCCCGATTTGGCCGAACCGCCGGCCGAGTCTCCTTCGACGAGAAAGATCTCGTTGCGACTGAGGTCCTCGCTCTGGCAATCCGACAGCTTGCCCGGCAGGATCGCCACCCCCGACTGCTTGCGCTTCTCGACCTTCTGGCCGGCACGCGTGCGTGCCTGCGCCGCCCGGATGGCCAACTCGGTGATCCGTTTGGCCGCATCGGGGTGCTCGTTCAGCCACAGTTCGAGGCTGTCGCGCACCATGCGCGCCACCAGCGCCACGGCATCGCGCGAGTTCAGTCGTTCCTTCGTCTGCCCCTGGAACGAAGGATCGAGCATGCGTACCGCGAGCACGAAACTGGCACGCGAGAAGACATCCTCGGCGGCGAGCTTGACGCCCTTGGGCAGCAGCGCATGGTGCTCGGCGAAACTGCGGATGGCATCGAGCGTCGCCTGCCGCAGGCCGGCTTCATGCGTGCCGCCGGCAGGGGTCGGAATCAGATTGACGTAGGATTCGCGCGCCAGGCCACCCTCGGCCGTCCAGCAGACGGCCCAGGCGGCACCCGCGCCGACAGGGAAGTTCTCGTCGCCGCGGACAGCATACTTCTCGCTGCTGAACACCGGGGCCACGGGCTCGCCGTCCAGTTGCTCGGCGAGGTACTGCACCATGCCGTTGGCGAAACACCACTCGCTGGTCGCGCCATCCTCGACCGTCAGCAGCACCTGCAGGCCCGGCAGCAACAGCGCCTTGCTGCGCAGCAGACGTTCGAGCTGTGGCGGCGGGATGACCGGTGAATCGAAGAAGGCGGAGTCCGGCCACGCGCGCACGCGCGTGCCGCTCATCCTTTTCGGCGCGTCGCCAACCCGGTGCAGCGGCTCGATCACAGCCCCGCCGGAAAAAGCCATCTGATGCCGTGCCCCGTCACGCACGACCTCGACCTCGAGGCGGGTCGAAAGCGCATTGGTCACCGACACGCCAACTCCGTGCAAACCGCCGGAGAAACGGTAGGCAGAAGCCCCGTCGTCCTTGTTGAACTTGCCGCCGGCATGCAGCCGGGTAAACACGACCTCGACGGTCGGCACCTTCTCGAGCGGATGCATCTCGATCGGAATGCCGCGGCCATCGTCCTGCACGCTCACCGAGTGGTCGCGGTGCAGCGTGACGCCGATTCGCCGGCAATGGCCGCCGAGTGCCTCGTCGGCGGCGTTGTCGATCACTTCCTGGATGATGTGCAACGGGCAATCGGTCCGCGTGTACATTCCCGGCCGATGGCGTACGGGCTCAAGGCCCTTGAGGACGGCAATCGATTCTGCAGTGTAGGTCATGATGCTGAAGTGTCCGGAGGTACTGGCCATCGCGCCGCCAGGATGCGGTGCTCCTGGCGGGACTCCGGCAAGCGGTCTGTCAGCGCCAGCGGCGGCCGGGTTCCGGCCGTGTCGGGGGCATCGACCGTTGCTGCGGCCGGCGAGGCTCACTGCAACCCGCCTTGCCCGCGACACGCCGCCCGCTGGCTCTGTTCCCGGCGTCGGACGGCATCCCGCAGCGCAAACCCTGCGGCAACCCACGGCGTCTGCTCGACCGCCGGGACTGCCGCAGGCCCCGCTCCGCGGGCACCCGCGCGAAGGCGTTTCGCCGACTGGCGCTCTCTGTCTTGCGGAGGCTACTTGGCGATCTGCTTCTCGCGCACTTCCTCCAGTGTCTTGCAGTCGATGCAGAGCGTCGCCGTCGGGCGTGCCTCGAGCCGCTTGATGCCGATCTCGACGCCACAGGCGGCGCAATAACCGTAATCCCCACTGTCAATGCGCTGGATGGTCTCCTCGATCTTCTTGATCAGCTTGCGCTCGCGGTCGCGGTTGCGCAGTTCGATCGCGATGTCGGTTTCCTGGCTGGCTCGGTCGTTCGGATCGGCAAACACCGTCGCCTCATCCTGCATGGTATGCACCGTCCGCTCGATGTCATCCATCAATTGCAGCTTGACGGCCTCCAGGATGTCACGAAAGTGCGCCAGCTGACCGCTGTTCATGTACTCCTCGCCAGCGTGCTGTACGTAGGGAGTGAAATGCCTCTGGAGCAATTCTTCAGCCATGTTCGAAGACCCCGTTCCCCGGTTGAAAAAAAGACGACTTGATATCAGAAAGCGAGTGCGCTTGCAAGCCGGCGTCGCTCGCTCGCTCACTCGCCCCACACACCCCCTGGCCCTCGCCGCCCCTGGCGACGCAGCTGCGTCGTTCCGAGCGTGCCGCCGGAGCGTACTCCAGGCCCATTCCTCGGCGATAATCGGTCGCATCGGCAGCCGCGCGGAAGCTCACCAGACGGCTGTCAAGCGCCCACAGCGACTTGGCTGCGGCGCCACACGTGTTGCCACCGGCCGCCGGCGGGCGCACCCTGCGAGCGAAGACGATGCCCTTGCACATCGAAACGCCATTGATCGAATCGCACTCCCTCGGACTGGCGAGCCAACGTTCGGTGTGGCTCAAGCTGGAAGCCCTGCAGCCGCCGGGCTCGTTCAAGATTCGCGGCATTGGTGCCGCCTGCGAGGAGCACCGGCGCGCCGGTGCACGCCGCTTTGTGTCCTCTTCGGGCGGCAATGCCGGTCTCGCGGTGGCCTACGCCGGTCGGAAGCTCTCGCTGCCGGTCACCGTCGTCGTCCCGCAGAGCACTTCCCCCCGGGCGCGCGAGCTCCTGCGACGGGAAGGGGCCGAGGTCATCGTGCATGGTCCCTCCTGGCAAGAGGCGAACGGCCTGGCGCTGTCCTTGCTGGCGGCGGGTGACGCCTTCATCCACCCGTTTGACGACCCACTGCTCTGGCAAGGCCATGCCACCCTGGTCGACGAGATCGCCCGCTCCGGGCTGCTGCCGGACGCCATCGTGCTGGCGGTCGGCGGTGGCGGCCTGCTCGCCGGCGTGATTGAAGGGCTGCGCCGAAACGGTCTCGGCGACATTCCGGTGATTGCCGTCGAAACGGCCGGTGCCGACTCCCTGCATCGCTCGCTGCGCGCCGGCAGAATCGTCGCGCTCGCGGAAATCAGCAGTGTCGCCACCTCGCTCGGCGCCAAACGCGTCTGCGAACAGGCGTTCACGTGCTCGCTGGCGCACCCGGTAGACAGCGTCGTCGTCTCCGATGCTGCGGCGCTCAACGCCTGCGAGCGCTTCCTTGGCGACCATCGACTGCTCGTGGAGCCCGCCTGCGGTGCCACTCTGGCCTTGGCCTACGAGCGATCGCCGGCGCTCATCGGCCATTCGCGCGTGCTCTTCATCGTCTGTGGCGGTGCGACGGCAAGCCTCGCCGACATCCGTGCCTGGTCACGCCGGCTTCGCCGGAGCGGCGGCGAACCGCGGCGACAAACCGACCTGCCCTAGCAGCCTGTCGGACTTGATGGGTCGAAGCGAAAGAAGTGGGAGACGAGCGCAGTTTTTCACGGATTTCAAGCGAATAGTGGTTCTATTCGTGCAGAAATACGGGGAGAAATGAGCCGTCTTCCCACTTCTTGCAGCCGACTTGGTCAAGTCCGACAGGCTGCTAGGCAGGCCAGAAGGCGACGCCGATCAGCAGCGCGGCAAACAGCCCGCCCAGCACGTCGAGGGTCCAGTGCGCCCGCAGGAGGATGACGAGCACCATCTGCAGGATGGCGAGCAGAGCCGCGAGGACGGTCAGCGCGGAGATACCGAGAGTCGCGACCTGCATGGCGCCGTACACGGCGAGCGCGGTGTGTCCCGAGAAGAAGAAATCGTTGCCTACGGAATAGGTCACGAAGAGCGAGGGAAAGCCCGGGTCACGCCAGATGATGCCAGCCGGCGCCGGCAGGGCGACCAGCGCCTGGCTCAACTGGCGCAGGGCAAACAGGCTGAGCAGACCAAGGAACGGGCTGAAGCTCGGCCCGATCAGGGCGTAGGCGAGCACGAACAGGGTGACGACATCGATCGCAAGCGAGCTGCCGATCAGCACTGCCCGCGCAGCGCCCGGATGCTCATGCAGCCAGGCGTTGCCACTGGCCGTCAGCCGGTGCAGATGATCGTACATCACGCCGTCGGCGAGACGGCGTTCACCGATCAGGCGCTGCGTCACGAACCAGCCGACAAGACCGCCGACGACGGCGAGCAGCCGCCAGGCAACGACATCCCAGGCCGCCAGCTGCGGCATCGCTCAGGCGGCTCCACTCGGGGCGTCGAGGCGCTCGGGTTCAACCCGCCGCGCCGGTATCCCGGCCCAGGTTTCGCCAGCCGGAATGAGTGTGTTGGGGAGGACGAACGAACCGGCAAGAACCTTGGCCCTCTCGCCGACCTCGACACCGCCCATGACGATCGCACGCAGGCCGATGGTCGCACCGGCAGCGATCCGGACTGGAGCAATCACCAGATAGCCGCCCTGTGCATAGTGCGCCATGATGCTGGCCGAACCGCCGATCGTCACCCCGTCCCCCATCTCGAGCAGCGATGGATCGGCGAGGGCAGTCGAATTGATCGTCACGTTGCGCCCGATGCGCATCCCCATCAGCCGATAATAGAGTTGGGCAAAGGGTGACGGCGTCACGAATTCGAGAAAGGAATAGCGGACCACGAGCGTCAGCGTGCAGTGTACATACCAGCGCAGGGCGGTCAGCGACACCGCCGAGCCACGGTACGGCCGCAGGCGCCCACCGAGCACGAGGTTCAACAGCGGCGCGACGCAGAGCAGGGTCAGGCCGTAAACAAAGTAGCAGACAGCCAGCAGCAAACCGGTCAGAGCGTAACGCCAGACCGCGTTGCTGACCGCGAGCAGGCCCACGGATAGCGTGTCGAACAGCCAGACGGCCACCGCCAGAGACAGACCTGCGGCGACGATCGCCAGGCCGATGAAGGGCAACGG
>WBZM01000967.1_pt1 | contig 32637 bp, 31 predicted proteins | sample 5204271 | NCBI WGS metagenome assembly WBZM01 (sample SAMN12344346, study PRJNA552823) | activated sludge metagenome | biome: Activated sludge suspended growth; feature: Nitrification reactor; material: Wastewater; isolation source: activated sludge from nitrification reactor of wastewater... | reverse complement strand
GCGCCCCGAAGCGGGTCCGAGCACGCAGGCTGATGGCCATCACACCGCGTGGCAGCCCGGTTCCATGCCCGTGATGGCCATCACGCAGCCTGCGCGATGGGACATCGACGACGTTGGCCGGTAACAGCAGGCCTTCGTCCACAACGTCTTCGCTTTCTCGACGTCCTTCGTCACACCCCACCCGAAGTAGGTGATCTGCCCGAGTACCGAGCACGCCCGCATGATGCCCTTCGAGCAGGCGGGCTCGACGGTTCAAACCGGGCACATGGGTGACGTTCTGGACCGGGCACATGGGTGACAACTTGCGGGGCTGATGCCCTGGAAAGCGACCCGTGTGATGGACGAGCGACTTCGATTCGTGGCGGCAGTTCGAGAGAAGAAGGAAACGATGGCAGAGTTGTGTCGTCGGTTCGGGATCAGCCGAAAGACGGGCTACAAGCTGCTGCGTCGGTACGAGACGGAAGGCCCGACGGCGTTGCAAGACCGCTCGCGCGCGCGACATACGCACGCCAACGCGGTGCCGGAGGCGATGGCGCGAATGATCCTGGCGAAGCGCGAGGCGCACCCCACCTGGGGACCGCGCAAGCTGCGCGCGGCGTTGCGGAGCGAGAGCCCGGATACATACTGGCCGGCGTCGAGCACCATCGGTGCGCTGATCAAAGAGGCTGGGCTCGTCGAGGCGCGCAAGCGGCGGCGACGCGTGCCCGCCTTCGACGGCGTGATGGCGCCGGCCCAGGGTCCGAACGAGCGTTGGAACGTGGACTTCAAGGGCTGGTTTCGCACGCGCAACGGCGACCGCTGCGACCCGCTCACGGCGACCGACGACTTCAGCAGGTTCCTGCTGATGTGTCAGGCGCTCGAGAAGACCGACTACGCGGCGGTGCGAGCGTGCTTCGAAGGCGCCTTCGAGACCTACGGGACGCCGTCGCGCATTCGCTCGGACAACGGCGCGCCGTTCGCGTCACGCGGCCTGTCAGGGCTCTCCCGATTGTCGGTATGGTGGCTGCAACTCGGCATCTTGCCGGAGCGCATCGAGCCAGGCCATCCCGAGCAGAACGGTCGTCACGAACGGATGCACCGTACGCTGAAACAAGACACCGCGCGGCCGCCAAAGCTTACGCGCGTCTTGCAGCAGCTCGCGTTCGATACGTTCCGTGAGATCTACAATCACGAGCGCCCGCACGAAGCACTCGGTGACGAGACGCCCGGCCAGCACTACGTCCCCAGGCCGCGCGGGGTTGTGATGGCGCCCGACGTTGGGTATCCCGACGGGACAGAGACGCGCGCCGTGCATTCGGGCGGCTACATTCTCTGGCGCAGCGACCGCATCTTCCTGTCGAAAGCGCTAGCGGGTCAAACTGTCCTGCTCGAGCCTGTGGACGAGGAGCGCCGCTTCTTTGAGGTGTACTTCATCGACTTCCTCATCGGACGTATCGACACCCTCTACGGAACCACCAAGGACGTTACCCTCGCATCACGAGGCACCGTCACCCATGAGGCCAGTCCCCATCGGTGACACCGACGCGGCCTTCTGGCACTGTTAGTTTTTACCCTCGGTAACACCTTCAACCCGTCACCTGTGTGCTCGGTCTGATCTGTTACCCATGTGCCGGGCTTTTCACGTCCAGCGCTCGGCCCTTCGCGTGGTCCTTTGACTTGCCGCCGACGCCGAACGTGTAGGCGATGCCCATGCCGACGCACGCCCGGTCGCTCCCGGCATCGCACGCGGGCTCCCAGAGCTTCACGGCGGCCTTCTCGTCCGGCTTCTCCTGGTCGTACAGGTCGAACCCCTTCTTCGCGGCGGCCTCGGGATCGAGCGGCGGCGTGGGCTACTGGGACCCGACCCCGGAAGCGGACGCCGTCGCCGCTTCCGTTGTCTTCTCCCCGCACCCGACGGGGCTTCGGCTGGGGAATTCGATCGCTACACGGCGAACCGAAACCCAAGCGCTTCCAGCTCCCAGCGGATTCTGAAACGGACGAGGACGACGCGTAGTTCTCGGGCAGCTCTTAGCGTTCGCGGGCAGCGCTGGAAAATCAGGCAAAGCCCGCGACGCGGTATCCGAAGAGGGGTCAACCCCTCCCTTTGTGACGCGACGCAGTGCCCAGGAGGGGGTCAACCCCCTCCTTGTGACGCAACGCGGTGCCCGAAGAGGGGTTAACCCCTCCCTTTGTGACGCGGCGCAGTGCCCAGAAGGGGGTTTTCCCCCTCCGCCAGGAGCTTGGAGATCTTCCAGGAGGGGTCGACCCCCCTCCTGGACGTTTCTCGTCAGACATTTCCCGCCCGCGGCCGATAACAGATCGACAAGCGACGAACGGGGTTGTCGCTCCGAACCGCGAAGGGCGCGGCGTGGGCTTGTCTTTCCTTCGATGCGGGGCGCTCGCGCGCCTCGGGAGATCTTGTCATGACAACGTCGTCACCTGGTTCCACCGCCTCCACCACGCCTGCGCAAGCCGAACGGTTCCGTCAGGCTTACGAGTCGATCAAGGCGGAGATGCAGAGCATCCCGCGCGAGCAGCTGCTCGCGCTCAACGTGGACGTCGCGTCGACCGTCGCGACGACCATCGGCTGCCTGCCCAAGGTCGTGCCGCTCCGCCCCGCCATCCTCGAGCAGGTCGGCGGCTTCGACATCAAGCAACTCGACAAGCTCGAGACCTACGCCATGGCGCTCATGCACGCGCAGGCCGAGTTCCAGGCTTCCGCGCAGCCGCCGGAGCCGATCGACGACCTCAACGCCGAGCTGATGGTCACGCGCGATCTCTTCTTCAGAGACGTCGCGGCGCTCGAAGCGCGTAACCTCATCGAGTTTCGCGCGAGCGAGATGAGCGGCGCGCCCGGCTACAAGAACCTCACGAAGGACGTGCTGCTCCTCTGCAGCGTGCTCCGCAACAACTGGCCCACCATCCAGGGCCGCACCGCGGTAACCCTGGAAGACATCGACGCGGCCGAGCTGCAAGCCAAGCGCCTCCTCGGTGCGGTGGGTCTGCGCGAGCAAGGCTCGAAGGCGCCCACGCAGCAGGCGGAATGGCGCCAGCGCGCATTCACCCTGTTCGCAAAGGCGCACGACGAGGTCCGACGCGTGGTGACGTACCTGCGCTGGCACGACGACGACGCGAACACGATCTTCCCGACCGTGTTCGGCGGCGGCCGCGCCAAGCAACGCACCGAAAAGCCCGCCCCGGAGAGTCCGGCGACGCCCGCGCCTGCCAATGGTGGGGCCACGCCGACTACCACCGCGCAACCCGCCTCGCCGGCACCTGCCAATGGGTCGACCGCCATTGGTATGCCGGGCAGCTCGCCGCTCGAGCCTCAGAAATGAGCGGCTCGCTCTACCTCGGCATTCAGCGCCCGCTGAACGGCCACGGTGAGCCGAGCCAGCTCCGGTTGCCTGCCCACCACCTCGTCACACACGGCGCGGTGGTGGGCATGACAGGGAGCGGCAAGACCGGCCTCGTCACTGTCCTCGTCGAGGAGGCGCTCCGCGCGTCCATCCCCGTGCTCGTCATCGATGTGAAGGGCGATCTCCCGAACCTCCTCCTCGCCTTCCCCACCTTCGACGCGTCGGCTATCGCACCGTGGGTCGAGGCCGCGCACCAGGACCCAAGCGCCGACGCCGCCCTTGCGGCGTGGCTCGCCGAAGAGCGACGCCAGGGCCTCGAAGGCTATGGCCTCGGCCTCGACGATCTCGTCGCGTTCCGCCAGCGCACGCACGTCCGCGTCATCACGCCCGGCGCCGACGCGGGCGAGCTGCTGCACGTCCTCTCCGCGCTCGAGCGTCGCTCGTCGCGGTGGGACACCGACGCGGACGGCGCACGCGCCGCGCTGTCCGCGGCCATCTCGCTCATCCTTCGTCTGCTCGGCCGCGATCCGGATCCCGCGCGCAGCCGCGAGCACGTCCTGCTCGCCGTGCTCGCCGAGCGACGTCTTCTCGCCGGCCAGCCCGCCGACATCGGCTCGCTCCTGCCCGAGATCGTCGACCCACCCGTCGACTCGATCGGCGCACTCTCCGTCGACGCGTACCTCAGCAAGCGCGCTCGTCGTGAGCTCGCCGCCGCTCTCAACAGCCTCCTCGCCTCGCCGACCTTTGCGAGCTGGCGCCAGGGCATCACCCTCGATGTCGGCTCGTGGATGGCCTCCGTCGAGGGCCGCACGCCCGCCACGGTCCTCAGCGTCGCCCACCTCGACGATGACGAGCGCGCCCTCGTCCTCGGCGTCGTTCTCGAAGAGATCCTCACCTGGGTCCGCGGCCTCCCCGGTACCCAGCGGCTCAAGGCGCTCATCGTGTTCGACGAGGTCTACGGCTTCTTGCCGCCGCACCCCGCCTCGCCTCCGACCAAGCGCCCGCTCGTGGCGCTGATGAAACAGGCAAGGGCTTACGGAGTCGGCGTCCTCATCGCCACCCAGAACCCCATGGACCTCGATTACCGCGCCCTCAGCAACGCGGGCCTCTGGTGCCTCGGTCGCCTCCAGACCGACGCCGATCGCGAGCGCGTCCTCGACGGCATCGCCAACGAGCACGCCCGCGGCCAGAGCGAGCAAGAGCTCGGCGACGTCCTCAAGCGCCTCCGCCCACGCTGGTTCGTCGTCCGTGACGCGCAAGGCGGTGGGGAGTCCGTCTTGATGCAACCGCGCTGGACGCTCTCGTTCATGCGCGGGCCGATGACGAGGCAGGAGATCAAGCGGGCTCGGGGGTGAAGCGGTCGGTCGAGGGGCACCCGTCCGGCCCCATGCGCCTTTGCATGACAGTTCCGTCATTCCACACGCCCATGTGGGGGGGGACTCCCCACCAGTGAGCAAGGGAAATCGTCTCACCCTCGGGCCGTGACTCGTGGCTGACCGCTGCCTTGTCTCGCAAACGGCGTTGGTATGGGCTTGGACTGCCCATTCTTTCGGGGAAGGTTCCGGGTACTTGGTGCGGACTTCTGAAGGGGCTGAAGAGCTCGGCGGCGCGAGGGATCGTAGGTGGTGCCGTTCCTGAGCATGGCGCAGGCGAGCTCGAGGAGCCTGTCGGCGATGCTACGCAGGGCGCGACCATGCGAGTGTCCTCTCGCCCGAAGCGATGCGTACTGGTCCCCCGTCTTGAGGTCGTGCTGCGAAGCGACTCGCGCCCAGTGGTAGACGGCCGAGCGAAGCCGCCCGGCGCAGGCCTGCCGCATCGACACCACGTGGCTTTTGCCGCTGCGCCGGGTCACGGGGGCTGCGCCGCAGAGGGTGCGAAGCGCGTGGTAGTCTCTGTTGCGCAGAGGTTCGGAAGCCTCTGCGAGCAGCGTGGCGAGGACGATCCGACCGACTCCCGGCAAGGACTGGAGGATCGCCACGTCGCGCTGCTCGCCTTTCTGCCCCTCGTCAGCCATCCGTTCGCACAACTGCTCGAGCTGCTTGTGCGTCGTTCGGAGCTGCGCGTTGACGAGCTTGAGGCGTTGGGCCGCGAGGGCGACATGCGCGGCTGCGGCCTCGATCGTTCCGGGTGCGACGACCAGGGGGCGCTCCTTGAGCTTCGTAAGGACGGTCGTGGCATCGACACGTCGCACACGGTGCTGCTGGAGGACTCGCTCTACGACCTTGGTCTTCAGCTGTTTTGCGCGCGCAGGAGTCTGCACGACCATCCAGAGGTCCAAGAACCAGTCGACCGAGACGTCATCGGTAAGGTCGAGCATCTGCGGGAAGTATCGCCAGAGCTGTTCCCGGACACGGTTGCTCAACCGGGTCCTCTCCTGCTGGAGGTCGTCCGCCATGCGGGACCACTCGCGAAGCTCAATCACAAGCGGGTCATCGATGCGGAGCGGCCGGAAGCAAGGACGATCCGTTCGGAGCGAGTCCGCGAGGACGCGCGCGTCGAACCGGTCGTCCTTCGCGCCCGCGACAGTGAACCGATCGCGAAAGCGGTCCATCTGCTTCGGGTTGATGGAGAAGACGCGGAACCCGCGCTCGAGGAGCGTCTCCACGATGGGACCACGAGGAACCTCGATGGCTACGGCGACCCTGCTCTCACCCGCCCCTATCTTGGCAAGCCAGCCCGCGAGTTCCGCCAGACCCGTCCCTCCGTGCTTGAAGCGACGCTCCCCGAGCACCTTCCCGTTCACGTCGATCGCGCACGCGTCGTGCTCCTCCGACGCCCAGTCCACCCCAACGAAGACTGCCGGTTCCTCCTCCACCACGACCTCCCTTCTGTTGGCTCAACCACCGCGATTTTCTCGCCAACCCCTGTACTGGCGCTCGAAGCGCGACTCCCCACTGGGCATGAATCGCGGCTTCCCGACACGGCACGTGTCCCCCCCAGGTGTTCGAAACACAGGGGGCGAAATGGTTGCTCGTGCCGGGCTGGCCTCACCTACCTGTCAGTCTATCGACTGTCAGATCCGGCTGCTCTGACAGGTACAGGGGTCCCACCTCATTTCTCGAAAGCTGCACAATATTGAGCGCGACTGGTTGACGGGTAAGCATTCGTCCGTACGCTTCCCGCACCGCGCATGGCAATAGGCTACGCGCGGCCAAGAAGGGGCAGGTGGCGGGATGATCACACGGATGAACGTGTGGGAGCAGCAGGTGGGGCGCGCGGCCGCGACGTTCGGTTCGGTCGGCCGCGCCAACGGATACCTCCAGCCGATCATCAACAAGACGGATACCTCCTGGGATGGTCGCGCGGCCGCATCCCAAGAAATCCCAATCGCGACCGGGATCGATTCGAGCGCCTGGGTCTCGGGCGCCGTGGTGGCGAAGCTTCATGCCAAGAACGCGTGGGCGAACACCACCACGAAGCTGATCGTTCAGGTCAAGAACATCATGCTCGTCCCCGAGGAGCCCGACATCGTGTACGTCTCCAGCGCAACGCCTGTCGCGTCGGCGGAGTTCGTCCAGGGGACTGACAACGCGCCGGCTCTCAAGGTCGTCGCCTTCACCGGCGTCATCGGGCCGATGCTCCAGGTGATTCTCCGCTGGGAACAGGGCTCGACGGCTGGGGGGGCAGCGCAAACCGCGTCCATTTCTGTCGACCTCGTCGGGCGACCGGCCTGAGTTCTCGGGGCAGCCATGGCCGGCGAAAGCATGCTGGTCTTCCCGTGCGTCACGAAGAGTGACCTCATCGCCTTCCAGAACCTCAAGGTCAACGGAGAGCAAGAATACCAACTCTCGTCCCTCGCGATGTTCGGAGAACCCGACGACCCGCGCTTCGCCTTCGTCGCACACGGTCCCGTCGAGCGCGAGTGGTTCATCGTATTCGATATCGCAGGGAACGCAGAGCTGGCGGCCCAGGTGGCGGCAGCGCGTCTCGGCGGGTTCTACCCCACGCTCGTGACGGGGACGGGCTCACACGACTTCGCCAAGCCAGACTACTATCTGGTCACCGTGGTTTTCGAGCGTCTCCCCAGCGGTGAAGCCCTCCAGTGGGCGGTGCAGCCATCGGTGACCGTCTTCGAAGACTGGGAGGGCTTCGCCGAGACCCTCAAGGACACGAGCGCGATGGTCGTCTCGGCGGACAGCTTCGGCACGGTCACGAGCTCTGGAAAAATCTGGAACGTCGAGGATGCGCCGCATCCCGTGAAGCCACTCCTGAACCTGAAGCAGCTGCTCTTGATGGGACTGGGGCCGGAGAATGATCCCACCCTGCTCCTGGGGATCGACTCGTCGACACCCATCCAGCTGGGGCCGACCAGCCTCTCGCGCCCGAACTGGGGCCAATACCTGCGCCTCTTCAAGAATGGAGGAGAGGACGGCGCGACCGCATTCGCAGCGCTCTACCGCAAGGGCTTCGGCGGTGGCTCAGGGCCTCAGCAGATCGTCATCGTGTTCGCGCAGGATGGTGCACGGGACGGCATCTTCGAGGTGTCGGCGGACGCGATCCTCGCGCCCGCTCGCCGGATGGTGGACTGGGGCTACTGGGCTGACGAGAGGAACCTGTATGACCAGCTGCTCTGATTGGAACCGAGCGGGCTGGCTCGGATTGGTCGTGTTTCTCGCCGGATGTGGCGACGACGCCGCGACCCAGTCGCCTCCACCGCCCGAGCCAGCCTGCCCGCTGCCGACCGACAACGTGCATGTCCTCGCCCTGGAAGGGGCGTACGGGATCACCGTTGCGCTGATGAGCGACGGGAGTCTCTATTGCTGGGGCGAGGATTCTCAGGGGGCTTGCGCGGGCAAGGTCGGCTATGGCGGCTCGTATTGGCAACCCTACCGCTCTCGCGGCGTAGAGTGCCTTGATCGCGTGTACTCGACGGGAGGGGAGAGCATCGGGGCGACGGCGACGGGGCAGGCCCTCGTGTGGGGAGTGGAGGCTGACGAGTTCTTTGAAGTCAATGATCGCTTCGTGGGCGTGCTCCCGATCGAGCCGAGCAGAATCCGCTCGGCCTGGGCTGGCGGTCGGCGAATCTTCCTGGACACACCGGAAGGCCTCCTTTGGGTGGGTGAAATGGTGTTGTATCCGGACGAGGGCTCGATCCGAGCCGATGAGCTGACGCTGGTTCCGCTGCCTGAGCCCGTGAAGTCCATTGCTGGCACCGCCCACGCTTGCGCGGTCGTCGAGAGCGGCGAGCTGTATTGCTGGGGGTCTGGGTACCATGGGATCCTTGGACTCGGTGTCGATGTCAGCGCGACCGAGCCAACCCTCGTACCCGCGCCAGTTCCTTTCGTGGAGGTCGTGGCGGGGTTCAGCTCCACCTGCGCACGCACCGCAGACGGCCAGCTCTACTGCGCAGGGAGCAACATCCAGGGGATCCTCTTCGGGTCGAGCTTCCCGGACTACGTGGGCGAGCTGACCCATGTGGAGGGGATCCCCCCGCTGGACCGCGTCTGGGCGAGCGAGTTCCGCGTGTGCGGGACGTCCGGCGGCGAGCTCTGGTGCCTCGGCGATCCTCCGGCGAAGCTGGAGGGTGTCTCGGGCGTGGTCGACCTCACCATGGCCGCCAGCTACACCTGCGTGCTTCAGGCGGACGGCGCGGTCCTCTGCCAGGGCGAATCAACCTACCTCGGCAATTGTCTGGAGCCGACGAGCGGCTGGCATCAGGTGGACTTCACTCTGTCGACGTGTCCGGGGTTTCTATGATGCGGCCTGGACCGCCCGTGCTCGGAGAAGGTGAGCCGATCGACGTCTCGCGTCGCGTCCCGCGTGAGCCGGTGCCGTCCTACTTCATCGATCCCGAGGAACACTTCGTTCCGATCCTCCGGCGCGAGGTGCTCTCGTTCGACGGACGGGCATCGGGGACTTCCCAGCGGATCACCCTCGCGTCGGCGGTCGACGTCAGCGCGTGGGTACGAGGAACGTTCGTCACCGTGCTCCATGCGAAGAACGCGTGGCTCACAGGAGCCGGCGGAAACACGACGGGACAGGCCTTGTTCCTCGCCGAGAATGTTGCGCTCGATCCGACCGAGCCGGAGGTAGCCTACGTCGACGAGTCCAGGGTGGTAGCAAGCTCGACCATCACCGCGACGACGGCGGTGCGCCGGCTGGACCAGACCCTCTTCGTGCCGCCGTTCGGTCCCAGCGTGCGCGTCTCGGTTCGCTTCACGCAAGGCGCCTCCCCTGCGGTCTCTGCTCAGACGCTCACGGTTTCGATCTACCTCGTCGGAAGGATGCGTTGAAAGGAGCTCGCATGCAGCATCGAAGAGACGAGGTCGTGGAGGGAGAGCTGTTCGATCCCGAAGACGTTCCGCTCGGAGAGATCGTCGAAGTGGCGCGCCGGCTCGATCTGGCGTTCGACGGGAGGCTGAGTTCGGAGCAGGCCGTTCCGCTCGCGACCGGCGTGGACTCCTCGGATTGGGTCTCGTCGATACTCGTCGTGGTGATCCATGCGTTCAACACGTGGGCGACCTCCGACACGACCTTGCGAATCGAGGCGCAGGCCGTAGCTCTGGCTCCAGACGAGCCGGAGGTGGTCTTCGAGGGCGCGGTGCTCGGATCGGTGAACATTCCCGGCGATCAACGGGGGCCTGCCGTGTTCTGCGCTCCACTCGCGCTGGCTCCGGCGCGGGTCCGCGTCGTCGCACGGTGGATCCAGGCTGGCACCGAGGCGACCGGGGCACAGCATGCAGCGATATCGGTGAAGCTGGTGGGCCGCCGACACGTCGCGCCGACGTATCGCCTGCTGAGCGAAGGCTGATACCCGCGTTACAGACTTGCCCACTCGTCAGCTGATTCGGCCAGCTCTCGCCGAGCGGATCACGCCGAGCGCGAGCGCGTCCTCGACGGCATCGCCAACGAGCACGCCCGAGGCCAGAGCGAACAAGAGCTCGACGACGTCCTGAAGCGCCTCCGCCCACGCTGGTTCGTCGTCCGTGACGCGCAAGGCGGTGGGGAGTCCGTCTTGATGCAGCCGCGCTGGACGCTCTCCTTCATGCGCGGGCCGATGACGAGGCAGGAGATCAAGCGGGCGCGCGGGTGACGGGAGCAGGTAGTGAACGCACTCGCAGCCCCGGGATTGCGACAAGAGAAGAAAGAAGCGGAAACCTACCTTGAGCGCACGCGCGATCGCGCCGTGATGCGAACGGATGTCCGTTTCTGGGCCCGAACCGAACAAGCGCCGACCGCGGGTGCAGCGGAGCATGCGATCGTCGGCGCGGTCAGGCGGCTCTTCTCGTTGCCCAACTACCGCCCGCCGATGCTGCCGAGGGCGGCGCTGCAGGTCATGCAGGTCAGCCAACGTCTGGACGTGGACTTTCTCGAAGTCTCCCGCCTCATCGAGAGCGACACGTTCTTCGCGGCGCAGGTGCTTCGGGTGGCCAACAGTCCTGCGTACGGCTCGGCCAAGATCGCGACCATCAATCAGGCTTTGGTCCGTCTCGGGGTGCAGACCATGAGTGACATTTGCCTCGACGCGGCGATGCGCGGTCGCGTCTTTCGGGCGCCCGGTCTCGACAGCCGGCTCGACGCCCTCAGCCGCCACGCGCAGGCGCTCGACCACGCCGCGAAGCTCGTCTCGGAGCTGGTCGGCATCCCGGGAGGCACCGCGTTCTCGGCCGGGCTGCTCCACAACGCAGGCGTGCTCGCGTCAGCCGTCGCCGTCACCACGCCGGCGCTCTGGTCCTCCGCCGAGCCGCGGGACTCGGTGCTCCACCTCGCGAGCCGCTATCACGCGCTGCTCGCCCATGTCGTCTGCGAGGCATGGACGCTCCCCGAGGTTTTGCAGGATGCGCTCCTGTCCCATCATCGGTACGACATGCCGATGACGCCCGTCGGCGCCGCCCTCGTCTTGGCGGAGTGCCTGCTCGACACGCTCGGCCTTTCTCGGTCGCAACACCTCGCGGGCCTCGCGGTCAAAGATCGCGCACAAGAGGCTACGGCCTGCGACCTCCTCGGCCTCGACCTTGCCGACGTGCTCGATGTCGCGCCGACCCTCGAGAAGCGGCTCACCGCAGCGTGACGAAATCAGCTGCTGAGCCGTTTCACGCGCGTTGGGCCACGGCGACGCGACGAGCGTCCCCCAGCCCCTGCGTCTCTGCGGCTCGGGCTCGCGCCGGCGCGCCTCCTCGCAGCTCGCTCAAGAGCGCGCGGGGCGTCACGCCGGCGATGTCGCGGAACTCCGCGATGAGGTGTGCCTGATCGTAGTAGCCGGCGGCCGCCGCGACGCCTGCCCAGTCCACGTCTTTGCCGGTCCGTGCCTCCGTGAGCGCGAGGTGGAAGCGCATGAGCCGAGCGAACTCCTTGGGGCTCATCCCGACGACCTCGCGAAAGACGCGCCGGAGGTTGCGCTCGCTCACGCCGAGCGCATCGGCGACCTCGTTCACGCGAACGGTGGGCAACCGAGCCGCAGCCTCGAGCACGAGCCGTGTGTGGGCCTGGGCCGCGCCGAGGGCGAGGCGCTCCGTGATCGCCTCGTCCACGATCGACGCGGCCCGTGCGGCGTCATCCGCCCCGGCGAGTCGCTCGGCCAGTCGCTCGGCGGCATCCCCCCAGAGGTCCTCGAGGGGCACGATTCGCTCCGCCAACGCTGACGCGGGCACGCCGAGCACCGCCGCGTGTGTGCCCAGTCGCAGGCGCGCCGTCACGACCCGCTGACCGCGGTACAGCGTCTTTCGTCGGGCGCGCTGGCGTGGCCCCATGACGTGCAGGTCGAGGCCGCTCTTCGCCTTCGGACCGAAGCGAATGACGAGGTGGGGCTCCGCGCGCGGAAGGGAGATACCGGGACCGTCGCGGGTGCACTCGCTGACGAGCAGCGCACCGACTGCGGCTTCCGCCCTCGTGCTCGGCGCGATGCCGTGATGACGAATGCCGACCGCGTACACCCGGCCATTGTGGTCGCACGTCCGTGGTGCGCGCAAGCACGGTGCCGCATCTGGCCGATTCTTCCAATCTCTGGCGAAGACCGATCGCTAGGGTCTGCGCCATGAACATCCTCGTCACCGGAGCGACCGGAAAGGTCGGGAGCCGCCTCGTCCGACACCTCACCGAGCGCGGCGACCGGGTGCGCGCGCTGGTGCGCGACCCCGCGCGAGCCACCTCGATGCTCGGATCAGCCGCCGAGATCGTGAAGGGCGATCTGCTCGACCCAGGCTCGCTCGCCGCCGCCGTCCGCGGCGTCGACGCGGTCGTCCACGCTGCCGCGTTTTTCCGCGGCGCGACGCCCGAGCAAGCGCACGCCGTGAACGATCAGGGCACGCAGCACCTCGCGGCCGCCGCACGCGCCGCCTCGGTGCGGCGCTTCGTCTTCACCAGCACGGGCCTGGTCTACGGAAGCAAGGGCGGTCGGCTCACCGACGAGGACGCCCCGTGTGACCCGGTCGACGCGTACCCGGTGAGCAAGCTCGCCGCCGAGCGCTTCTTGCTCCCGCTCGACGGGCTCGACGTGTGTGTGCTGCGGCTGCCGTTCGTGTACGGCGACGGCGACCCGCACATCGAGGAGGTGGTGCCGTTCATGCGTGTGTTCGCCCCGACCCAGCGCATGTCGGTGGGACACCACGCCGACGTCGCGCAGGCCATCGCGCGCGTGCTCGACGCGCCAGCTCTCAAACATCGGATCTACAACGTCACCGACGACGAAGCGCCCACGCTCACCACGCTGTTTGCATCGGTGGGCGAGCCCCCGCCCGACGGCACCAGCGCCGACCGCGGGCGCGCGTTCGAGCTGGTCCTCGACGGCCGCCGCCTTCGCGAGGACCTGGGCTTCGAGCCGAGGTTCCCTCGCCTGGCAGACGCCGTCGCGGCGAAGGCGCTTTGAACGAGGTGACGCGGGGTACCCTACCCCGCGCGCCGGAGCGCTGCGCGATGTTTCGCCGGCGGCCTCCACATCGGCGCGTCGTCGCCGAGGCGGAACACCGACACCGTCTCTTGCAGCGCTGCTGCTTGGCCTGAGAGCTCTTCGGCGGCGCTCGCCGACTCTTCGGCCGTCGCCGCGGAGTGCTGCGTGCCGCGCGCGAGGTCGTCGACGGCCCGTGAGATCTGCTCGACCATCCTCGATTGCGAGACCGACGCCTGGGAGATGGCCTCCATGAGGTCTTGTACGGAGCGCACGCCGTCGTTGATCGCCTCCAAGCTCGTCGACACGCTGCCCTGCGCGAGCACGCCGCCCTCGGCGCTCTTCCTTCCCTCTTCGATGAGGTGCGCGGTCGATCGAGCCGCGTCGGCGCTGCGGATGGCGAGGTTGCGGACCTCCTCGGCGACGACGGCGAAGCCCTTCCCGGCGTCGCCGGCGCGCGCGGCCTCCACGGCCGCGTTGAGCGCGAGCAGGTTGGTCTGGAACGCGATCTCGTCGATGGTTTTGAGGATGCGCGTCGTCTCGTCGCTCGATTGCTTGATCCGCGAGACGGCGTCCGCGAGCCGCTGGATGGCTTGAATGCCCTCCGCCGCGCGAGAGGTCGCGTCGGACGCCCGCTTCTGACCCTCGAGCGCGCTCGACGACACCTGCTTGCTGGCGTCGGTGATCTCCTGGAGCGACGCAGAGATCTCTTCGAGCTTGCCGGCCTGGCTGCTCGCTGTCTGCGCGCTCGATTGGCTGCCGACCGTGACCTCCGACGCGGCGGTCGCGACCTGACTGGCCGCTTCCGAGACCTGCTTGAGCGAGCTGGCGATCCCGCCGAAGGCTTGGTTGAAGAGGCTGCCGATCTTGTCGAAGTCCGGGTCCCCCATCGTCGCCACGCGGGCGGTGAGATCGCTATCGGCGACCCGCTGCACGGCCTCGCTGACCTGCGCGACGAAGGCGTTCCGCTCGACCTGCTGCGCCGCGAGCGCGTCGTTTCGCGCGAGCCGTGCGTCCATGAGCGCGTTCAGGGTCACCGCGGCATCGAGGTACAGCAGGCGAATGAAGGCGTCGCGGAACCGCGCGAGCTCGGCCGGGGTCGCGCTCTCGGCGACAGCAGCGGTGAAGCCTCGTCGAACGAGCTCGTAGCCGCCGAAATAGAACATCGAGTCCAGGTTGATCGCGTCGTGGCGCTTGCCGACGTGGACCCGGAACTTGATCCAATCGTCGTCGATGCGCCCGTCGAACAGCGTCGAGAGGTACCGCTCGATGACCGGGCGCTGGCGCTGCACGGTCGTGTGTTTCTCGAACAGGCTCCGGACGGTCGACGCCTGCATCACCGCCGCGTAGAAGCCCTCGCTCACCTGGGGAAGGACCTTGCGGCAGACTTCGGCCCAGGTCGCGACCACCCCCAAGTCGTCGGCGCTGAGGCCCATGAAGGCCATGCGCTCGGTGAGCCCGGCATCCGACACCGCGATGGTGCCCTTCTGGTACGACCGCTCTCGCTTGCTCCCGAATAGTCTCACGTTCTGGTTCAACGGGCGTTTGCCGAACCGCTTAAGCCTCCGGGTAAGACCCGCCCGCCCAGCGCCGTCCCCGGCGCCGGTGGTCCATTTCATTTCGTAACGGGCGCCTCGTCGTCACCGGGCACATCGTGCTCGACGAGCCAATCAACCGGCGCGCCGGAACGCCGCGCGATGTTTCGCCGGCGGCTTCCACATCGGCGCGTCGTCGCCGAGGCGGAACATGGACACCGTGTCCTGCAATGCAGCTGCTTGCCCGGAGAGCTCTTCGGCGGCGCTCGCCGACTCTTCGGCCGTCGCCGCGGAGTGCTGCGTGCCGCGCGCGAGGTCGTCGATGGCGCGCGCGATCTGCTCGACCATCCTCGACTGCGAGACTGACGCCTGGGAGATGGCCTCCATGAGGTCCTGCACCGAGCGCACGCCGTCGTTGATCGCTTCCAGGCTCGTCGAGACGCTGCCCTGCGCGAGCACGCCGCCCTCGGCGCTCTTCCGGCTCTCTTCGATGAGGTGCGCGGTCGATCGAGCCGCGTCGGCGCTGCGGATGGCGAGGTTGCGGACCTCCTCGGCGACGACGGCGAAGCCCTTCCCGGCGTCGCCGGCGCGCGCTGCCTCCACGGCCGCGTTGAGCGCGAGCAGGTTGGTCTGGAACGCGATCTCGTCGATGGTCTTGAGGATGCGCGTCGTCTCGTCGCTCGACTGCTTGATGCGCGAGACGGCGTCCGCCAGCCGCTGGATCGCTTGAATGCCCTCCGCCGCGCGAGAGGTCGCGTCGGACGCCCGCTTCTGACCCTCGAGCGCGCTCGACGACACCTGCTTGCTGGCGTCGGTGATCTCCTGGAGCGACGCGGAGATCTCTTCGAGCTTGCCGGCCTGGCTGCTCGCTGTCTGCGCGCTCGATTGGCTGCCGACCGTGACCTCCGACGCGGCGGTCGCGACCTGGCTGGCCGCCTCCGAGACCTGCTTGAGCGACCCGCAGATCCCGCCGAGGGCGTCGTTGAAGAGGTGCGCGATCTTGTCGAAGCCGGGGTCCCCGGTCATCTCCACGCGTGCGGTGAGATCGCTGTCGGCGACTCGCTGCACAGCCTCGCTGACCTGCGCGACGAACGCGTTCGAGGTCTCCATCTGCTTCGCGGCCATCTCTTCGTTACGAGCCAGCCGGGAGTCCATCAGGGCGTTCAAGGTCACCGCCGCGTCGAGGTAGAGCAGGCGGATGAGCGCGCCCTCGAAACGGGTGAGCTCGGCCGCCGTCGCGCTCTGATTGACCTCGTTGGTGAAGCCCCGACGGATGAGCTCGTAGCCGCCGAAGTAATACATCGAGTCCAGGTTGATCGCGTCGTGGCGCTTGCCGACATGGACGCGGAACTTGACCCACTCGTCGTCGATGCGGCCGTCGAACAGCGTCCCGAGGTAGCGCTCAATGACGGGGCGCTGGCGATCCACCGTCGTGTGCTGCTCGAGGACGCGCCGCGCGCCCGACGCCCGCATCACGGCGGCATAGAAGGCCTCGCTCACCTTGGGCAGCATCTTCCGGCAGACCGGGGCCCACGTCGCGACGACACCCACGTCTTCGGCGGTGAGCCCCAGGAACGAGATGCGCTCGGTCAGGGCCTGATCCGACAGGGTGATTGTACCCTTCTCGTACGCCCGTTCTCGCTTGCTCCCGAAAAGCTTCACGATTGTACGCAACGGCAGATCACCGGACGATCTTAAGGTTCGGGTCGGGAAGGCTGCCGCCCACCGCGCCGTACATGGCCCTGCCATGAGTCTCATCTCCCAGGTCGAGATCGTGCGCGAGCTGGAGGACAAGATCCCCTGTCCGTCCTGTGGCTCGTGCTGGATGGATCCCGTGATCCTGGGGAAGGACGACTGGCTCATCCCCGCCATCGGCCTGGAGCCGCGGGCCCATGGCCCCCTCGTCGGCCCGACGGAGCAAGTGCAGTGCCACGGCTGCGGGGCCGAGCCCCAGATCGACGTCCTGTCCATCGTGCGGGCCTTGAGCGAGCTGCATGGTGTCGACCGGGCCGTCCTCGCCGAGTTGATCGCGTTCAAGCGCCAGCTCGTCGGCGCGTTGCTCCAGGGGCAATCCGTGTTGACCCCGTTTGGCCTCTTCTTCGGCCGCGCCTGGTCGGCGCGGCTCGAGCGGGCGGACGACATCGACGGTTTCGTCAGGATCACGGCCCGCCGTGTCCCGCAGTTCCTCCCGAGCGAGACCTTCATCCACGACGTCTCCGACCGCGCGCTCCCGGCCGCCACCATCCGCGCGGCCATGGAACGGACGGAGGCGGGCGGCTTCTGGGACGTCGACCGCCAGGTGTTCTCGGAGATCGCCACCGGGGTGCAGATCCCCCAGCCGGATTGGCGCCTCGATGCGCCGGGCCTCTACGACGACGTGGTCTCCGATCTGCGCTCGAGCCGAGCCTCCGTCCTCCGCGGGATGGGCGCTTGGGTCCTCCGGCGCGTCGGGGATCCGGCGAGCCCGCGCGACCTCCTGGACTTCAGCTTCTGGCGCGGGCTGACCCACGTGGTCGACCGAGCACAATCGCCCAGCTCCGGGCACCGGCGGCGGGAACAACCCGAGGTCGTCTATGTCTTCTTCGACCATGCTCGATCCGCACAAGATCCTCGGAGTCTCGGAGGGGGCCTCCACCGAAGCGCTTCACCGAGCCTTCAAAAAAGCGGTGAGGCAACATCATCCTGATCTGAACCCGACCGATCCTCGAGCGGCGGAGCGGCTGCGGACCGTCGTCGCTGCCTATCAGTCGCTGCTCGCCGCTCGGGCGAAGCAGGTCAGCCGGCGCGAGCTCGCGCCGCACCCGGTGGCCTGCCAGATGCGAGGACCGGATCTGTGGGGAGCGCTGAGCGTCGATCGCGGAAGCCTCGATCCTGATGGCTGGGTCATGCTGGAGCTCAACGCGCTCGATGCCTGCGTGGTCTGCCGCGGCAATGGCTGGGAGGAGGTCGCGGGCAGCTGGGGTCGCGTGGAGAAGTGGGAGTGTGAGGTCTGCCGGGGCGGCGGCATCCTCCGTGTCCACCGCAAGCTCCGGGTCCGCGTGCCCGCACGAACCAGCAAGCTCAGGCTGCGCGGCGTCGGGTTGCCGCGGCCCGGGAGAGCGCGCGGAGACGCGATCCTCGCGGTGACCGTCCGCTGATCGCTCGCGAGATCAACGCCGTGGAAACCAGGGAACGAGGCTCGGCACGCGGCGCTGGTAGTCGGCGAAGCTGGGCCGCTTGGAGAGCGCTCGCCGCTCGGCCATCGGGATGCTCGCGAAGACGATCATGCCGGTCACCCCGAGCGCGCCGAGCAACAGGACGATCGAAGGGATGACCGCGTACCCGAAGAGCGCCGCCGACCACCAGAACATCACCTCGCCGCAGTAGTTCGGGTGGCGCGAGTAGGCCCAGAGGCCGGTGTCCAGGAAGCGGCTCGGGTCGCGGTTCTGGCTGCGGAACCGCCGGAGCTGGAGATCGGAGGCCGTCTCCAGGAGCACGCCCGCGACGCCGACGACGACCGCCACGCCCTCCAGAGCTCCGAAGCGCGCACGCGAACGGATCGCCTCGTAGATCGGGAGCGTGCCGAGACTGACGATGACGTAAGGAAACACGTGGAGCGCGAAGAAGCTCGCGAGCGGGTAGAGCCGCCCGGTCTTCCGTCGCATGTCGATGTAGCGCCAGTCCTCGTGATCGAGCCCCTGGAAGTGGCTGACCCAGTTGTAGGTGAGCCGGAGGCCCCAGAGCCCCGTGACCGAGAGCGCGAGGATCGCCCGGGGGCTCTTCCAGGCCTGGGCTTCGAAGAGCCAGGTGAGGCCGAACGCGACCGGCGCGAGGCTCCAGTAGACGTCGTAGAACCCCGAGTTCGAGAACAAGAGCCCGGCGACATAGAGCACGAGCGTCGCGGCGCCGCCGGCGACGATCGCCCGAGGATAGAGGCCGAGGGCGGGCAAGGCGGCCCAGACGAAGGCCGCCGCGACGCCGGCGAGGACGTAGGCCCCTGCGTACACGAGCCGCGAACGACCGAGCGTCCAGCGCATCGGCCGGCAGCGTACCCGTCCCAGCGAGGACGGGTAGATGTCTTCGCGCCCTCGACACCACGTGAGCCCGGCGCGACGCGGTGTAGTCTACGCCGCGATGACCGGGACCGATCGTTCTGCCGCGCGCTACGACGGCGCGCTCGCGGCCACGCTGAGCGGCGTCCTCGACCGCATCCGGAACCGCGGCGCGGCCCTCCCTCTGACCGACTCGGATCGGCTCGACGGCAGCACCTGCCTCGTCACGGGCGCGAACCGCGGGCTCGGTCTCGCGATCGCGCGGGAGCTCGCGAAGCGAGGCGCCGGGCTGATCCTGGCATGCCGCAGCGGTCTCGACGGAGCCGTGCGCGACGTGGGCTCGCTCGCGCGTCGCCCGACAGACGTGAGCGGAGCCGAGCTCGACCTCGGCGATCTCGATTCGGTCGAGCGCTGCGTCGAAGACCTCGAGCGGCGAGGCGTTCGCGCTCGCGTCGTGATCCTCAACGCAGGCGTGGTGCCGCGCGAGGCACGAAAGACGCGCGACGGCTTCGACGAGAGCTTCCAGGTGAACTTCCTCGCCGACTACCTCTTCGCTCGCCGGCTCCTCGAGCGCGGGCTCGTCGCTTCGGACGACTCCGCGCACCTGCCCCGGCTCGTCCTCGTGTCTTCCGAGTCTCACCGCAGCGCCCCGCCGATCGATCTCGCGAAGCTCGGGATATTCGAGCCGTGGGGCATGCGCCAGGCGGTCGAGCAATACGGCTACGGCAAGCTCCTCCTGCAGACGTTCACCTCCGAGCTCGCGCGGCGGACGCGAGGCGTGGTGGCGGTGCACTCCTTGTGCCCCGGCGCCGTTCGAACCGACATCGGAAGAGAGGCGCCGCGCTGGGTGAAGCCCGCGCTCGACCTGACCATGCGCGCCTTCTTCCAGGCGCCCGAGACGGCCTCGCTTCCCGCCGTCTACCTCGCTTGCTCGCGAGCGATCGAGGGCGAGACGGACGTCTACCTGCACACGACGAGGCGGCGCGCCGTGAGCGCAGCCGCCTCCGACCCTGTCCTGGGGCGACAGGTCTGGGAACGGGCGGAGAGCCTCCTCGCGACGCGTGGCCACTCGCTGCGCGCCGAGCCTCCGACTCTGTCGGACTCGAAAGGAACCTGATGAGCGACAAGCACCAGCGCGTGATCGATGGCCGAGCCTGGAACGATTTCTGCGACGCGCTGAAGAGCGCCGGGTCGATCGTGCTCGGCGATCAACCGGACGATCCGCTGACGCGAGCGGAGGGGTTCCGTTATCTCTCGCGTCTCGCGAGGGCGGCGCTGCAGACCTTCGTCGAGCACAACGATCCGCGCGCGCCGGTGCTCCAGCGCGTCGTCCACGAGACGGCGAAGATGGGCGCCGACAACCCCGACGCCGCCTACTTCAACGCGGCCATCAGCGGCGAGCACACCTACCGCATCACCGGGCGGCGCGGCACCGTGCGGTTTCTCTCTTTCGCGACGCAGGTCGGCCACTACGGGCGCGGCAACGGGATGCCGCCCACGGGACAGCTCGGCTCCGATGAGCTCGTCGTCGCGCCCGACGGCACGTTCGACGTCGTCCTCGCGTGCGAGCGTCCTGCCGACCTCGACCCCGGCCAGAGCTTCCTCTCCATGACCCCCGAAACCGGGACGCTCCTCGTCCGCCAGGTGAGGCTCAGGCCGGACGAGCAGCTGGCCGAGCTCTCCATTCGCCGCATCGGAGCCGATACGCACCCGCCCCCGCTCAACCCCGAGATGCTGGCCGACGGGCTCGAGAGCTCGGGACAGCTCGTCAATGGCGCCGCCATGCTCTTCGCCGCGTGGTCGCGCATGTTCCAGGAGCACACGAATCGATTGCCGAGGTTCGACCCCGAGATCAACGCCCGCTTCGGGGGCCTCGCGGACGTCGCCTATTACCACTCGTATTGGCGCCTCGGCGAAGACGAAGCGCTGGTGATCGACACGCCGGTCCCTCCTTGTGACCATTGGAACTTCCAGCTCAACAACCACTGGATGGAGTCGCTCGACTACCGATACTTCCGCATCCACATCAACAGCGCGACCGCCGTCGCCCGCCCCGACGGCAGCGTGCGCGTGGTCGTCGCCGCGCGAGACCCGGGCGTACCCAACTGGCTGGAGACAGCCGGCCACTCGTTCGGGACGATGTGCTGGCGCTGGTGGCAGCCGGCCGGCGACCCACCCGAGCCGCGCTGCCGTGTGCTCCCCATTTCCGAGGTGAAGGACCTGCCGTGACGCGAGAGACCTCGACCGACTATCGTCATCCTTTCAGGCCGGGTCCGCTGCGGCTCGCGAACCGCGCCCTCGGCACGGTCGCCGCGCTGCCCAGGCGTCTCGCGCCGCTCGACGAGGCGTCTCTGCTGGCCGCGGCGGAGAGGCGGACGGGACTGACGGACTTCGGCGACGCGTCGTTCCACGAGCCGCTCCGGCGCCTCTTGTCCTCGATCGAGGACGAGGCAGAGCTCCACCCCCTCGGCCGGCTCATCACGCGCACACGCATCGTCTCCACCCTCGCGACGCGCTTGCGCCTCGAGCGGCTCTGCGTGCGTGAGCCATCCATCCGGGCGGAGCGCCTCACACGGCCCATCGTGATCGTCGGCTTGCCGCGCACCGGCACGACGTTCCTTCATCGGCTGCTCGCGAGCGACGACACGCGCATCCGCGCGCTCATGAGCTGGGAGGCGCTGATGCCCGTTCCCCTCGAGGGCGAGCGAGAGCCGACGAAACGCATCGCCGCCGCGCAGCGGAGCGAGTCCGCGCTGAAATACATGGCGCCCGACTTCTTCGCGGTGCACCCGATCGACGCGGTCGGCCCCGAAGAGGACATCCTCCTGCTCGACCTGGCCTTCCGGAGCACCGTCCCGGAGGCCACGATGCACGTCCCCAGCTTCGCCGCGTGGCTCGAGGGAGCGGACCAAGGCCCCGCCTACCGGATGCTGGCCACCGCGCTCCGCGCCCTGCAGCACCAGCGGCGCCCGACCGACGAGTCCTGGCGCTGGGTGCTGAAGACGCCGCATCACCTCGAGTGGCTCGACGAGCTGCCCAAGGTCCTCGATGACCCGCTCGTGGTGTGGACCCATCGCTCGCCGCGCGAGGTCGTCGGGAGCTTCTGCAGCATGATCGCCCACGGGCGCGGGGTCTTCACGGATCGCGTCGATCCGCTCGAGATCGGCCGGTTCTGGCTGCGTAAGGGAAAGCGAATGGTCGAGCGCGCGATGGACGCGCGGGCGCGCTGGGGGAAGGACAGCTTCGTCGACGTTCGATACGAAGACCTGATCGCCGATCCGGTGGCCATCGTGCGCAAGATCCAGGAGCGCGCAGGTCTCCCTTGGACGGAGCGGACGAGCGCGGCCCTCGCGGCGAGCCTGCGCCGAGAGACGAAGGACAGACACGGGAAACACCGATACAGCCTCGAGGCGTTCGGCCTCGACGCAGCCGCGGTGGACGCTGCGTTCGCGAGCTACGAAAAGACCCTGCTTCGCTGAGCGCAATCGGGAACTTGCCTCCACCGGGAGCCGTATGAGGCCTCCGCGGACATGGTCTCTCCTAGCTTCTGCGCGTTCGATCCGTCCGGCAGCGTCCTGGTCCTCGCCGACGGAGAGGACCTCCTCGTCCACGGCGGCCTGGAGGACGAGCCTCGCTGGGCCCGGAAGCTGCCGGCGCGTATCGTCGCGGTCGGGGCAGGCGGCGGCAGCGTGGTCACGTACGACGCGCGCGGGGTGCTCTCCTGGTGGAGCGCCTCCGGGGAAGTCTACGCGTCGACGACCGTGGGAGACGAGGGCATCGCCCTCGCGACCGCCCGGGACGGCCAAGCCTGCGCCGTTGTGTTTCCGGACCGGGTCGTGCTCGTCGAGCGGGGCGCGGCGAGCCGCACCGTGCGGATCGCGGAGGCGACCGCAGCGGCCTTCTCCTTCGACGGAGGCCGCGTCGCGATCGGGACCGCCTCCGGCCGGCTGGAGATCCTGACCTTCGCCGGCGAGCCGATCGGCACCGCCGTCCTCGAAGCTGGCGTGCGTGGTCTGGCGAGCAGCCCGCGCGGCACGTGGTACGCGACCAGCGGGGACCGAGTCCTGCGGATCGGCGCGACGGGTGGCGACCCGCACCGCGTCACGAGGGCGGGAGGTTTCGCGCCGGACTGCATCTCGGTAAGCGACGACGGGACTTTGTTCGCGGTTCGCCTCGACGAACGCACGGTGATCGCCCTGGGTGATCCGCCGGGCGAGACGGTGGCGCAGCTCGTCTATCCCGACCGAAAGGCGACCGGGATCGCCTTCGGCGCCGGGCGCGTGCTCGGCGTCTCTCTCGCTGGAGGCGACGGCAACTACGTCGACATCCCCAACAAGGAGCTCCGTCGAACGGACACGTTCGAGCACCGCGAGCACGTTCGCTGGCTCGTCCAGGTCGGAATCCACCCGGAAGCCGCGCCGCCGAAGCCCCAGGCGAGCGCGCCTCCTCCTGCCGCCCTTCCCCCGCGGCCCCTCATCGCGAGCCAACCTCCGGTCCGGCAGACCCCTGAGCCGACACCGACGCCGCCGAGCGCGCTGCGGTCGTGGTTGATCGGAGGGCTCAGCTTCCTCCTCCTCGTCGTCGCGGTCTGGTGGAAGGTCACTTCCGAGGAACGTCGCGAGAAGGAGGAGCGCGACCGTCAGACGCAGGAGGACATCGACCGCACCGTGCGGGACAGCGTGAAGAAGGCGATGAAGAAATGAGTGAGCCCCCTCCCCTCATCGGGGCGGGGGCTCTCGGTCGGTCGAGCCTCGCGGTCGACCTTACTTCTTGAGGACCGGACGCGGCGCGGGCGGCGCCCCCACCGTCGGCTTCGGCCCCGGCTTCGCGGGGAGGTTGGGCTTCGGCGCGTCGGTCGGCTTCGGAGGCAGGGGGGCGAGCCGCTTCTTCGGGAGACGGAGCTTCGGCGTGAACGAGCCCCGGCCGATCTTCAGCGTGGGCTTCGTGCCCTTCGGCGCAGGCTTCGCGTCGATGTCGTGCGACTCGCCCGGCCGGTTGAACTTGATGCCCTTCTCCTCGACCTCGTTGTCGTCCTCGCCGACCTGCACGTGGCGAATCTTGAGGTCGTACGAGTCGGACGACTTGCTTCCGGCCCCGAGCTTGACCTTGAACTGCTTGCGGTCGACGCGGAAGTCGACCTCGCCGTCCGAGTCGCTCTTCAGGTTGGCCACACGCACCGCCATGCCGCCGTTTTCGTCGTCGTTGTCGAGCGCGACCTTGATGGCGGGCTTGCGGGAGCCGGCCGGCTTGAAGCGGATGCCGTCCTCGGCGCGGCCGATCGAGAGCATGTCATGCTCGTTCGACTTGGTGGTCACGCCGTCGATGGTGAACGCGGCGCCGTCGCCGAAGACGGTGACGCCGTTGTCATCCCCCTTGGACTTGTCGTTGCCGGAGATGACGATGTCGTAGTCGCTCTCGTCGGGCACGACGTACATCTTCGAGAACTCGGGGTTCACGCCGTCGAGGAACGCCGTGAGGTCGACGACCTCCGCCTCGGGGATCTCGTTCACGTCCTTGCCGCCGTCGACGCCGAGCTTCCGCCCCTGATCGTCCTCGATGACGATGGAGGTGGACCGCGGAACGACCGTCTTTTTCTTCTTCGTCTTCTTGCAGAAGGGGCACTCCGCCTTCTTCAGCCGAAGCTCGAGCGGGATGACGACGATCGAGTGGCTCTCCGCGTTGCCGCCCCACGGCATCTTCGGCACGTCGGGGTTGATCGCGGCGACGTCGTATTTCCACGTGTTCGCGTTGCGGTCGATGATGATGTACCGCTCCGTGTCGGGGTAGTTGTTGTCGTAGATGAGGATGTGGTGGATGCCGTTGCCCTTGTCCTCGATGGCGTAGGGCGTGACGGCGTGCCCGCCTTGCCCGGGCGGCCCCCAGAAGCCCAGCGTCGCGAGCTCCTTCTTCTTCCACATCTCGACGAGCTTGTCCTCGACGCTCACCGGTGTGGAGTCGTACCGGCTCGTCGCGACGTGTGTCATGACGGGGTTCACGGCCTGGTAGGCCCAGTAGTAGCCGATGAGCGGCGTGACCTGGTCGCGCTGGAGCTTGTGGGTCGAGCCGGCGCCGGCCATGAAGGTGTCCGGCTTGTCGTGGCCCTTGAAGAACGTGAGCGCGGAGACGGCCATGCCCTCACACTGCCCGCCGTTCATCGCCCGGTTGATCATGAACGCCCACTCTTCCGCGGCGGGCGTGAGCTTGCAGCGCTTGTCTTCTTTGTCCTTGTTCTTCACGCACGACTTGCGGCCGAAGAGCTTCAGCATGACCGCCTCGTTGACGACGGGCGGCGTGAGCGGGAAGCGCCCGCCGGTGTTCCGGAAGGCGTAGCCGTCTTTCTCGGGCCGGAACCCGGTGTCGGCGAAGATGCCTTCCTTCTGCTCCTCTTCCTTCTTGGCGTCCTTGTCGCCCTCTTCCTTGTCCTCTTCCTTGTCGTCGTCGGCCTTGGTGCTCTTCTTCTTCTTCTTTCGGTCGTCGTCGTCGTCGTCGTCGTCACGGGCGGACTTCTTCGACTTGTTGCCGAGGAGGTCGCCCACGTCGACGCAGGCAGCAGCCGTGGTGGACAGAAGCGCGAGAGCAAGAAGGGTTCGGAGCTTGGGCATGGGCGGCCTAGAGAATACGAGAGAAGGTTTGCTTTCTGCCCTCGGGTAGCGGGGCTGGCTCACATCAGCAAGGGTCGGGCCAGCAGGTCTCGAGGAAAACACAGACTTTCGGAGGCTCCCGCAGGGGAGTTTCATCGCGAAACGGGGCCGGCCTGGACCTTCAGACGAGGGAGTACGCCAGAAGTTGCATGCAACCCGTTGCGTAGGCCCGAGAGGGCCGCTCACGTCCCGCCTACATCAGCCCCAGGACGCCCCGTCAGCGAAGGTCCGCTCGCCCGTCCTTCCCGCCATCTGGAGGCGAGAGCCGGCGGTGGCGCCGGGCCCCGTTGCTACCGGGTGCGCTCGCCCAGAGTGGTGTTCGACTCACCCCGCCTCCGCCCCCGTCCGGTCCCCTGACCTCGGCGGCGCGCCCCCCCTCGCCCGCCGAAGCTCCCGGATCAGGCCCCGCCGGCGCCGCCCTGTCCGCCGGCGCCTCCGGCTCCGCCCTGTCCGCCGCCGCCACCGCCACCGCCGCCGGTGCCGGTCCCGCCGCACTCGACGTAGTCCTTGCAGTCGTCGCAGACGCAGCCTTCCCAGATGGAGTTGCACTCACCATCGTTGAAGCAGTTGCCTGCGTCCGTGCAGTAGCCGTCTTCGGCGCAGTCGTCGCAGTAACAAGGATCGGCCACGGTGCACTGGCCGTCCGGAGCCGGGCACGGCTGGCACGTCGGCGTGAAGGTGCAGTCGTAGCAAGTGTCACAGCTCTCGGTGCTCGAGCACTCGACGTCGGCCATCTGCATGTCGCAGCCCGCGTAGTCGTCGGCGCACTTCGCGTTGTCGAAGCAGTCCGAGCACGCGCAGCCCTCGTTGAACTCGTCGCAGGTGCCGTCGGCGTTGCAGGCCGCCGCGTTCCCGCAGAACACGTTGAGCGCGCAGTCGTCGCAGGTGCACGAGTCGTTCAGGCCGTCACACACGCCGTCGTCGACGCACTGACCGGGGTTGCAGAACGCCGTACCCGCGCAGTCCGAGCACTCGCAGTCCTCGGTCTCGAGATCACACGTGTCGTCCGGGTTCCCATCGCAGTTGGTCATCATGCCGCTGGTCGTGGACCCGACCGTCACGGTAGCTGCGGCCTTCGTCGTCGTCGTGCCCGACGTCGTGGCGCTGGTCGACGTGCCGGTCCCGCCGGAACCGCCGGAGCCGGAGTCGTCGCCGCAGGCGACCCAAGCGAAGACCGGAACGACAGCAGCGAGAAGGAAACGCGGATTGATCGACATCCGCCCACGCTACCAAAGAATCGGGTTACCGGGGCACGGGAGGCACGACGACGTCGTTGATGGTCCCGATGTTGCCGCCGGCGGGGTACCCGTAGGAAGCGTAATAGTCCGTTCCCCAGACCGTGACGCCGAACGCGCCGGCGCTCGTCGCCTCGTGTTGGCTCGTCGCGCAGGCTGCCGGCGTGCCCGCGAAGCCGCGGTAGAGATCGACGTGCGCGACCTCGAACGTGCCCGACGAGCCGACGGGCTGCCAGCCGGTCACGGGGCCCATGCACGCGATCTCGACGTCCGAGAAGCCGGACGTACCGGCCACCCGCGTGACGACGAGGTTGGTCGCGGCGTAGGTGGGATCCGTGAAGAACGCGTACCGCTGCAGGAACTGCTTGGGCGGCAGCTGAATGACCCACTCCTCGTCACCGAGCCCGCACGAGAGGCCCGCGAACGGCGGCGTCGCGGCGCAGCCGGGCCGCGTGCTGCCGAACGTCCCGGGCATGTACTGGGAGAACGCAAACGGGTGCTGCTCGTCCTGCGATTCGACCGAGAAGAGCTGCGTGGTCGAGAACTCCGCAAGCTGGCCGGCCGCCAGGGTAGTCGGCGCGCCGGGAGGCGGCGCGGGGTCGTAGGTGAGCTGGGTCCCGTCGACGACCCCGAGCATTCGATACGGCACGTCCTCCGGCGAGAGGTTCGGCATCCGCGTCATGATGCCGGCGCCCACGTATTCGTTTCCGAGCGATCCAATCGGCCCGATCTGCTGATGGGCGGCGTCTTGTCCTCCGCCGGAGGAAGTGGCGCTCGCCACGCGGAGGTAGGTGTTCCCGGTGTAGACACCGATGGGCGCGCTCGATTGCAGGATCGTGGCGGTGGGGTCGGCGCCCATCCATTGCATGACCTGACCCCGGTTCAGCGTCACCTGCGTCGTGACACCGGCCGGCAGCGCGGGCGCGCCGCCGCCGCCCGGCCAGGAGGTGCTCGGGAGAACGTCGACGGTGGTCCCGTCGGCGGTGCCGACAAAGAGCGCCCACATCGCGCCGCCGCCGTCGGTGTGTGGCCCGAGCACGGTGTAGTTGGTGCCCCAAGCGGTGCGCGGGAAAAGGAGCGAGGCGCTGGGCAGGAAGCTCGTCGCGCCGCCGTACGGCAGGATGTCGTACGCCGTGACCGGTGTGTCGGACGTCACGTCGAAGGCGACGTCGACGCCGTTGCCTTGCACGGCGGTGTCCAGCAGGACGCCGGGCGCCCTCGGGCATTCGAGCGAGAAGCCGAGGCCGTGGACGACCCCGGGGCGGTGAGCCAGGAACACGACCGCCACCTGGTTGGGCGGGATGCCGTCGGCGGGTACGAGCGTGTATTGCGTCGCCGGACCGACGCCGCTCGGGATGTACGTGAAGGCCGAGGCGTCGAGCATCGATCCGTTGTGGCTGACCGCGACCTTGGCGCTGCGCCCCCAGGTGTTGGCGACGAAGAGCGCGTGACAGGGGCCGTCATAGGTCGTCGCGGACCCCACCTCGTTCTGGTAGAAGGGCGGCGTCGGCGCGAAGTACTCGCAGCCGATGGAACCCTTCGACAGAGCCGCGGCTTCGCAGGCAGGAACACACTGCCCGTCGCTGCAGCCCTGGTCCGGAGGGCACACCTCGACGACGTTCCCCATCGCGTCGACGGTCTTCTGGAGATCGGCCGAGCATCCGCTCGCGCCGGGTCCGTTTCCTCCGGTCGCGAAGCCGCCGCCCATGCCGCCCGTCCCGGAGAGGCCGGACCCGGTCGTCGTCGAGGTGTCGCTGCCGCCGCCACCGCCGTCTTCGGTCGTCCCCGCCTCGCAACCGGCAAAGGCGGCGAGCACGGCCAAGGTGACGAACGAGCCCGCGACGGGAAGGAAGCGACGCATACGCTCATGCGACCGGACGATCGCGCGAGCGTCAATCCCCGGGGGCGCAGAGGGCACGCACCTCCGGCACCTCGAAGACGAGCGACAGCCGAGCCGAGCCGTCCGAACCGCCTGCCGCGAGGGCACCCTCGAAGCCGGACGCGACGCAATGGTAGAGCCGCGTCGACGGGAGCTCCGCCGACTCGAGGCACACCGTTGGCGAGCCTCCGCCCGACGCGCGGACGAACACGTCGAGCTTCGAGCCCGCGGCCCCGGGCGCAGCGAGGGCACAGCGGCGGACCACGTCACGCGCGGCTTTGTCGATCGCGGCGCGGCTCGAAGGCTCGAACGCCGGGCCTCGTTGCGGCCGGGGCGGGCAATCATCGATGCCGACCCCTTTGTCGGCCGGCCCGCCTCCGCTCCGCGCGACGACCGCGAGGGCGACGGGTGAGGGTTGGCTCCCGAGCGCGCGGGCGACCGAGGCGAGCTTCGTGAGCGGCGTTTCTCCTTCGACGAGCACGACCCGCGGCGCGCTCGAGAGCCGCTCGACGAGCCGCTGGGTGTCGTTCCCCAGATCCGCCAGCGCGGAGGCGCCGACGCGGCCGAACGAGACGGATTGGCTCGTGACGACGACGACGTCCGCCGCACCGCGGCGGAACGCCGGCGCGAGCGGGGTGATCGGCGTGAGGAAGAGAGAGCCGTCGACCTTCGAGTCCGACGCCCAAGGCACGCGCAGGACGAGCCGCGCGTGTTTCCCGGAGAGGAGGGGATCGATATCGCGCTCCACGTCGGGGAACGTCCCGCTCGTCGCGAGGGCCGGGAGTGTGATCTCGTTGCCCGCCGCGACGAGGCAGGCCTGCCAAGCGTCCGCGTCCGGCTTCGGTCGCGCGAGCGCGTCGGCGACGGTTGGCTCTCCTTTTCCGGTCCCGCCCAACACGAGCGGCGAGGTGTCGCTCTGGCGCACGCGCCGCACGACGAGGATGGTGAGCGCGACCAGGAGGACGGCGAGCGCAATCCCGGAGCCGATCGCCAGCGCCAGCGTGAACCGCGGCATCGCCTTCTCGCCTGGTCCGATCGCGGCCGGCGCCGGCTCGCTCGGCTGCGGCTCCGGAGGCGATACATCGAACGGAGCGAGCGCGCTCGCGAGCGCGCGGACGGTCGGGATGCGATGGGCGATCTCTTTCTCCAGGCAGCGCGCGACGACCTCGACGAGCGCCTCGGGGAGATCGGATCGAAACACGGAGAGCCTGGGGGCGGGCGCCGGCGCGAGCACGGCGGCGGCGACGTCCTCCGCCGTCTGCCCCTCGAAGGGCGCGCAGCCCGCGAGCATCTCGAACAAGACCACGCCCAGCGCCCAGACGTCACAGCGCGCGTCGACCGCATGAGCCGAATAGAACTGCTCCGGCGCCATGTAGATGGGCGTGCCCAGTGGGACGCCCGCGCTCGTCAGCGCCTCCCCGTGACCCTCGTCCTTCGAGATGCCGAAATCGAGGACCTTGAGGATCGTGCGGCCGCGTTCGTCCGACGCGAGGAAGAGGTTCGCCGGCTTGATGTCACGATGAACGATCCCCCGGTCGTGAGCCTCGGCGAGCGCGGCGCAGGCCTGTCGGACGAGCGCCGTCGCGCGCGCCGGCTCGAGCCGGCCGCGGGCGATCTCCGCCCCCAGGTCGTGGCCCTCGAGGAGCTCCAGCGCGAGGCAGGGCAGCCCCGCGTCCGTGGTCCCGACATCGATGACGCGGACGACGTGCTCGCTGGTCAAGGAGGCGAGGAGCCGCGCCTCCTGCTCGAACCGCGCGCCGATCCCCTGGAAGCCGAGCGCCTCGGGCCGAAGCACCTTCAGCGCGATCCGCTGGCCGTCGCGCTCGTCGATTGCCTCGAACACGATCGCCGACGCGCCGCGCGCGCGCACCCGCACCAGTCGATAGCGACCGGAGACGACGTCGCCGAGGGCGGGAGGACTGAGCAAGGCCCTATCTTGCCATCCGGAGCGAGCGAGGTCAGTCGGCTCCCGTCCGGCGGCGCTCTTGCTTCTTCGTGGACTGTTGCCGCTTGTCCGAGAGGCGGCGCATCTTGGACGCTCGCGAGGGCTTCGTCGGCCTGCGTTTCTTCGGCACGACGAGCGCCGCGGCCACGAGCGCGGCGAGCTTCTCTCGCGCGTCTTCCAGGTTCCGATGTTGGTCGCGCGTCCGGTCGCTCTTGATGAGCACGCGCCCGTCGGCGTCGAGGAGCCCGCGAGCCAGGTGCCGCAGACGGCTCTTCACCGGCTCCGAGAGGGCCTCGGTGCCCTCGAGATCGAAGCGGAGCTCGACGCGCGAGGAGACCTTGTTCACGTTCTGACCGCCCGGCCCCGAGGAGCGCGTGGCGGTCCACGTCAGATCTGCGTCCGGGATTGTGACGCGCTCGGAGACGACGAGGGGCGATGCCATGGCGGTCCGACTCTCTTACCTCAGCCCGAGACGGTTGACCCGCCCAGGCCTGACGCACCATCATCGCGCGTGCTCGACCGCCGGGCGGCGCTCGCCCTTCCCTTCTTGCTCCTCGGCTGCGCCGGCGCCGATCGCGAGGACACGCTCGACCGGATGCTTCGCTACTCGGCCGAGCAGGCCGCGCCGAAGAGCGAGACCGTTCACACGTTTGCGCTCGTGGCTCGGCGAGGCGAGGCCGACCACGGCTTTCGCGTCATCTTGCACGCCGACAAGTGTTACGCCGTCCTCGCGGTCGCCGACGGCACTGTGACGGACGTGAACCTCCAGGTCTTCGATCCGATCGGGGCCGTCGCGGCGAAGACGAACGCGGAGGCCCCGAAGCTCGAGCTCTGCGCCAAGCGATCGGGGCCTTATCGGGTCAAGCTGCACGTGACCGGTCGAGGTCGGGTGCGCGCGGGGGTCTACGAGCGACGCCTGTAGCTGAGCCAGCGCATCTCGATCGGGGCGCGACCGGCGCCGAGCGCGAACAGGTCCGAGCCCAGCGACCAGTTCACGAACCAACCGGTCGGCGGCCACGCCTCCGGCGGCAGGAACTCCTTCTCGTAGTCGTGGACACACTCGTCGGCGACGCGCTCGAGCGGCAACCCCTCGGCCGCCTTCTCGAGCTCGTGCCGCGAGAAGATCGGGCACCACGAGACCTGCGAGACCTCCTTCGCCAGCGGGTCGGGCTTGTAGCCGTCCATCGCGACGAACGCGCTGAAGAGCAGGATGCCGCCCGGCGCGAGGAGATCACACGCGCGCTCGTACAGAGCGCGGAGCTGCGAGGTGTCGCGGAAGTGCGAGGCGACGACCTCCGCCAGGACGATCAGCTTGTAGCGGCCTCGCGGGATGGGCAGCGACGGGTCGAGCGCGTCGCCCTCGAAGACCTCCACCCGGAGCTTCTCGTCGGCGACCATCTTGCGCAGGACCTCCGCCAGCGCCGGCGCGATCTCCACCGCGTCCGTCGGGTAACCGAGCCGCGCGAGCGGCAGCGTGTTGCGTCCCGTGCCCGCGCCCACGTCGAGGACGGGTGTGTCGGCGGGCGCGCCGAGCTCCGCCGCGAGCCGCACCACCTTCGCGTCGGGGTGTGTCCCGAAGAGCGGCGGCTCACGCATCTTCACCCAGCGGTCGTATTCGTCGCCGATGGTGTTCACTACGTGTTTCACCGTGTAGTTGATGCCCGGGTGCGGCGGCGGCTCGGTGTGGTACTTGATGACGAGCTTCGAATAAGGCGACTCCGCCCAGCCTTTCTCCAGGTGCTTCTCGAGGATCTTTCGGAGGTTCGCCCGCTCTGCATCGCTGAAAGGCCGCCCGAGGAGCTCGAACGTCGACGTCAGCGTCTTCAGGTAGTGGTCGAGCATCGACGGCGCGCAAGGGAGGCTGATCTCCCCGTTCGCTTCGTATCGTCGGGCGAGCTTGGGCAGGAGGGAGGCGCGCAACACGTTGACGTTCGTCTCGCGCTGCCTCTTCGTCTTGGTCGGAGGGGCCATCGGGGCTAGGCGATGTCGATCGCGCGCGCCCCAGCGTCAAGGCCGAGCCCCGCGCCCGCCCGAATCACCCGCGGGCCCGGCACCCGCGTCGCCACGCCCAACGCCCGCCCCGCCTACGGCTTCGCTGCGGCCCGCGGCGCGTCCGTCGCCCGCAACAAGCCGAGCCTGCGCCAACCCTTCGCGAGCAGCCACGTGTGCGGCGGCGCGACCGGCGGCGCGCGCGTGCGGCCGAGCTGGGC